>Ga0163144_10025035_pt1 | contig 11682 bp, 12 predicted proteins | sample OliLak19BULKMAT1_FD_123175 | JGI IMG/M metagenome (GOLD analysis project Ga0163144, IMG submission 123175) | Freshwater microbial mat bacterial communities from Lake Vanda, McMurdo Dry Valleys, Antarctica - Oligotrophic Lake LV.19.BULKMAT1 | ecosystem: Environmental > Aquatic > Freshwater >... | reverse complement strand
GTCGTATGTCGTGAACTCACGAAGATGCATGAACAGACAATCGCGACGACGATCAGCGAACTCGCCGAAGCAATGAAGACACTCACCGTGAAAGGAGAATTCGTGATCGTTTTTGCAGGAGCTGAACGTTAGCGCGGCGGAAGAATAGACGTCGGATTGACGTGGACTCCGTCCTTCGTAATTTCGAGATGTAAGTGAGAACCAGTCGTCATGTATCCAGCACCTCGCGTACCCGGGCGACCACCAGAAAGTCCGATCATTTGGCCAGCACTCACGATATCACCCTGTTTTACAAATGACGAGGAAACGTGTCCGTAGAGCGATGCGTAGCCATTTCTGTGGCCAATGAGAATATAGCTATAACCCGTGAGACCACCGTCTTTGAATGCAAAGACGACACCATCAGAAACCGATCGGACAGGCGTAGCCTGCGGCACTGCAATATCCACCGCTCGGTGCGGAACACCGAACACGGCTTCGTACGAAAGATCAAAATATCCAGCAGTGATTGTGCCGCTGACAGGCCACAGGAAAATCGGCGGAAGATCACCACCAAGCTCGTACTGCTTGGCAGCTTTTTCTGCCTCTTCGGTCTTCGCAACGATGTGCTTTTGAAGTTCTACAATCTTTGGAGCGAATGCAGCGATATCTTTTGCAAGAATTTTGCGTTCTGCTGCAGCCTCTTCAGCACGATACTTTGCACGAATGTAGGCTTCCGCAAGATCGGTAGGAACGCCATCCTTCATGTACGGCATCATTGCATCAATGAGCGCGATATCGGCCTTAACACGCGCAATGTTCGCTGCGATAAGACCACTACCACTCGCTGCCTGCTGCGACTCAAGTGTGACAAGCTCATCAACTAAATTCCCTCGTGTCAGCTTCTTAAGCTCGATTTTCTGATACAACTTTTTATCGCTGTCCTTAGCAGCGGTCGCAGCCTGAAATGCTTTTTCTGCAGCAGTCTCAATGAGCTGCATCGCAGCATCTTTTCGAGTAACGATGTCACGCTGTTCTTCAAGGGCTTTCAAATCAGCCTTGAGTGGGCCTGTCGTGTCTTCAAGCTTCTTGAGTTTCGACTGTTTTAGCTCTTCATTGATCTGCACAAGACTCGTCTGCATGAGTGCGATACGAGCATTTGCCTCACTCGCTTCCTGTGCGACGTACTGGAGCTCTTCTTCGGTCAGTTTTTTTTCTTTCCAACTATTATCAATGAACTGAGATTTCTCATCGACGATTGTTGCGATACTGCGTTGTTCAGTCTCAAGCAACTGAAGTTCTGCAGCGTAGTCGTTAGCAACTTCCTTCAGACGTTCTTGCACTTTGTCAGACTCGCTCACGAGTACGCGAACTTGGCCTAAAAACTGTGTACGAGCCTTCAGGACAGCGTCAAAAGCGAGCGCATCATCAATGCTGTCGCCAAGCGATCCACGAATAACCTGCTTCAAAAGTGGGCCACCAGCAGCAGGGCCAGACTCATGGAGTGCAATGTTCTTACTCGTCATGTATCGCAGGAAGCGGATGAAATCATCACGCTGGCCCAGTGCAACAGAGTCGTAAAATGCCTTCGTTTCCTCGGTTGCCTGAAGCTGTCCTTGTAGCGCTTCAACGAACGCACGGTGTGCCGTGATGTGCTCGCGAATAACTTTGCGCTGCTGTGACGCCTTCTCAAGGTCTTTACGGGCACTTGCTACCTTGCCGTCAAACTGAGCCAAGACTTGTTCCAGCGTTGCACGCTTTTTTGTCGTTTCTGCTGCGGCATGCCAGAGCTGATTAAACTCATCTTTGGCAGATGTGAGTTGCGTATCGTCAGCTGCCGCGATCACCGAGAGTGGAACCATCAGCGTAAGGCCGAGAGCAATCAACCTGGTTCTGTGTGTGTTTGAGCCAAAAGACATCAGGACAGTATACCATAAAAACACACTTTTCAGAAACCCTCACAACTCGCTAAAACCTGAGAAATTGCCCTTGGAACAAACCTCGGAAAAGTAAAGACGGAAGAAGCGGCATCGGAGATCAAATTTTGCTAGGATTCGCGTCGATGCTCTACGCACTTACAGGGACCGTCCAAAAGCTCGATTTACCGCATGTTGCGGTGGACATCTCTGGAGTCTCCTATCTTGCCTCTGTTCCTCACCCGGTGTGGGACTCTTTGCAAAACGGTGAGACGACAACACTCATCGTGTACACGCTGGTCCGAGAAGACCGACTTGATCTCTTCGGATTCAAAACAAGTGCTGACCGAGCATTCTTCATCGCACTACTCAATCTCTCCGGCATCGGCCCGAAGCTCGCACTCGAACTTTCATCGATACCGAGAGAAATGCTCGTCGAAGCCGCGGAAAAAGAGGATGCTGGAATTCTCTCAAATATCAAAGGCGTCGGCCGCAAAACAGCAGAGAAGCTCCTCGTAGACCTCACATCCATGTTCGAGAAACACCCAGAATGGACAACGCTTGTCTCCGCACCAGGTGAGAAGCGGGCAGCATTCGACTCAGACGCCATCGCTGCGCTCGTCAGCCTCGGTTACGACCAGCCATCCGTACTCGACGCCCTCAAGAAGATTCCGACAAAACTGAAACGTACGGAAGACCGTGTCGCTGCCGCTCTCCGCTCTCTCTGACCCCCCCCTCTCCATGCTCACTCTCGACATCAAAGGCGTCCTCGCAAAGACCATCACACCAAGTCATGGAATCCCTGACAGTGAATTTGCATCCGTCAGAACGTCGATGCGTCGCTACACAGAAGAATGGCTTTCTGAAAGGGAAAAAGGTATGCATGGCTGGTCCATGAATCCGTACGATAAAGATGCAATCAAAGAAGTAACACACCTTGTTGACGGACTGAAAGCTGAAAATATTCAGACCATCGTGTGGATCGGTATTGGTGGCAGTGGACTCGGACCAAAAGTGATTCAAGAGATTTTTGAATCGCCAAAAACTCCAGCGTTCGTCGTCGTCGACACCGTTGACCCAGCAACACTCCAAATGCATCTGGATCTTATCGATTGGAAGAATGCACTCATCGTCGTCGTCAGCAAATCTGGCTCAACACTGGAGACTATGTCAGCATTCTTCTCGTGCTTTGAACGGCTCAAGGCTGCGGTAAAAACACATCCAGGTAACCGTGTTATCGCCATTACAGACCCCGAAGGCGGACCACTACGCGCATTTGCAAAGCAGAACCGCATCCATGCACTTTCCATTCCTCCTAACGTCGGCGGACGCTTCAGTATTTTTACTCCAGTCGGCCTCCTTGCTATCGGACTTCTCCATGCTGATATCAATCAATTTGTCCGTGGCGCAAAAGAAATGGACACGTACTGCCAAGAAACGACGATGGCCAGAAACCCTGCGGCATCACTTGCCGCAGTGCAGTACCTACTTGATACGAAGCGTAATTACCCTATCCGCATCATTATGCCGTACGGCGACAGATTGCAATCGATGGCACGCTGGGAACAGCAGCTTCTTGCTGAAAGCCTCGGCAAGAGCGATGGCTTCAATCCGATCCCTGTCGCTGCCATCGGCACGCAAGATCAGCACTCGCTTCTGCAGCAGTGGATGGCGGGCCCACGAAAAAGCTGGCACCTATTCCTCCGCGAACTTGATAAGCCGAGGCTCGAAGTTCCAAAAAATCTTCCGGAGGCATTTGCGTACATCGGCGGCAAAACATTTGGTCAACTTCTCGATGCTTGTTACGAAGGTACAAGCCAAGCGCTCACATCAGTGAAGCGTCCACATGTCACACTCTCACTCCAGCGCCTTGATGAGTATCACATCGGACAACTCTTCTTCCTATTCATGGCCGAAGTCGTCTATCTTGGAAAGCTCTACCGCATCGACATTTACGGACAGCCAGCAGTAGAAATTGGGAAGCAGATTACGAAAGGCATCCTCTCAAAAGGACAGTCAGCGTGACGACAGGCAGACGAGTTGGTATACTAAGGTTGATTTCTAAACCATTCCCCCGATCCACCATGGCTTCGCCCATCACTGATGCTGAATTCGCTACCAAGGTTCTCAAGTCTTCCGTCCCTGTACTAGTTGATTTTTGGGCTCCGTGGTGCGGTCCGTGCAAAGCTATGAACCCTATTTTAGATGAGCTTTCCGCACAGTACGAAGGAAAAATCACAGTCGTGAAAATGAACGTTGATGACAATGCCGATGTTCCACAGCAATTCAATGTCATGAGTATTCCGACTTTTGTTCTCTTTAAGAACGGCGAGGCAGTCGCTACTTTGATCGGTGTACAATCCAAGGAAACAATGGTCGGCAAACTCGACGCTCTCCTCAGGTAAGTATGCGCATTATTCTGGGTATCATCGGCATCGCCTGTTCCGTCGCTCTTATCATCTATCGAGAGCAGGTGGGCGGCATGCTCGGCGAACCCGCGTGGGCCGACAAGATCGGCGGCATCTATAACCTCGTCGTCATCATCGGTGTTCTTATTTTTTTCTGGAGCATTGCCTACATGACGAACACGCAAGACATGTTCTTCGCGCCCCTGATGTACATTCTGCCATTTGGAAAAGATGCAGGACCGACAGGTGTGCCGGGGGCCGAGTTCTAAGAATGAAACTATGGATAATGTCTTTTTACGATGGTGGAGCTGAGGAGATTCGAACTCCTGACCCTCTGGTTGCAAACCAGATGCTCTACCAACTGAGCTACAGCCCCACGTGTGGGAATTTTTGGTGTGTGATGAGAGAAAGATCGAACTGCTTTTGTATGATACACACTACTGCGCACGGCATTGTAGGTAAAAAAACCTAGCTTTGCGAGCCCCCTTCATGGCTTTCTTCTGAGGAAAGTTATTTGCATAAATTAACAAATTATTGTATAATAGCTAAAAGCTTCCCAACATACATTTCATGCCAACTCAAAAGAAATTTGATCCCTCGTGGAATTTCTCTGCAGCCATTCTCGGCATAGGCGCTGTTTCTCTGGTCTGTGTCTTACTATTTTCACATGCAATGGAAGGAGTACGCATCAAAGTGAATGCAGCAGAGCAGACAAGTAGTGGATGGCTGGAAATGTGTATGAGATCAGCAGAAAAAAAGGTGGAATGCTATGCCTGCGTCAGCTCAGACGCATTGATTACATCTGCGTCTTGCCAAGCATGCGCTGCTGTAAAGGCCTTATGCCAAAACGAATACAACGCTTGCACAGACGAGGGAGGCAACATCCACGCTTGGTAAACACTGTATCAATCTCTACCCACTTTTTATGATCATTCGTGAAGGAACTACCCACCCGGGCCATCGACGCATCGTCTTGCTGATTATTGCGATTTTTGCACTCGTAGCTGCTCTAGCCGTCACCATGCAAAGCAAAGAGATTCAGGGGGCTGTCGTTGGTCTCAACACCGCTACACGTGTTTCTGAAATCCAGCAGTTTCAGTCGGGCTGCAATGAGTGTTTGGATAAGTACGTCGCTTGCGTCTCCCCTATTCGAAAGCGTCGCGACTACAGCGAAGAGCGCATCGCAAATATAAACCGTCAGTGTGCAACGCAATACAAAAACTGCCGCAACCGCGTGCAGTGTTTCAACTAAATTTATATTTCATTTCTTCATATACATATGAAAAATGCAACCCGAGCCAAGCGTATGGAGTACGAGAAAATTTTCCTCGTCGCATCGGCCGCGATACTCGTTGCGAGTCTCATCTACGCCTACGGCATGAATAACGCCTAAGGTTCGATCATATACAGCAGCTGTAATGCCGGCTACTACCGCATTAGTAACAATTGCGTGAAAATTTAAGCATTGGTGAAACCAAAGACGCCTTAGGTGATGATCTCACCAAGGCGTTTTTGTTCGACTGCATTACGAATCTCTAGACCAACTCTTTCACCGACACTCATGGAGTCACCATACAAGTAGCCGGAGTACGGAGTCGCGGCCGTGCCGGGTGAACCTGGAATACGCAATGAGACGTCAAAGATGACAATGTCCTCTTTCCCCTCCTCTGCAACAACGGCTCCCTGTAGCGCAAAAGGACCGATGATACCCTTGCCACTTGGATCCAAATCCTTCGGTAATTTCTTACACGCTGCAACAAATTTTTCACCAAGATCGAATGCTTTTTCGAGAATGGATTCCTTCACCGTGCATGCGATGTGTCCGGTTTCAATCATCTTGAGTGGGATTGTCTTCATCGCAAGGGTCTGCTGCTCTGCAGTCATACGAAGAAAGCCATCAAGGTTTGTCTGACGACGCGTGTCGGTACCGAGGAGTTCGAGTTCGCCCGTCAGCGGCGAGTAGAAGAAATTGAAGTTCACGGGAGCGCCGACGATGAATTCTTCAACCGTTGCCTCACGCCAATTTTTACCAACTTTGCCCTCTTTCTCGAGCTTAGATCCAATGCCTTCATACGAATTTCCATCCGGCGAAAAAAAGAAAGCACGTTCGTAGCCCCGAAGTGGCTCAGAAGCTTTTACCAAAACGGGTCTGTCGATGTCTTTCGCATTCTTAAAAATTTTCGGCGTCCGGATGCCGGCTTTATGAAGAAGATCGTACTGATTAAATGGCTGGTCACGCTCTTCGAGTTTCAAAAGGGTGCGTGATCCGAAGATAGGCACATGAAAGTGATTTTCAACCTTGGAAAAGTCATCAAAATAGACCCAGAAATACCGATTATGCACAAAAATTGTATTCATCTTTCGGAGCTTCTCTTGGATTTCTTTCTTGAGTACATCCGAAAAATCATCAACAACGATTGTTTCATCTACACACCCACGATTCTCACGTGACTTCAAGTGTTTTGCGTACGTCTTCTCTCTTCCTTTGCGTGCAACAACCACCGTTGAAAAACCAAGCTGTTTAGCTCCATGGCAGACATCGAGTGCGCTGTGTCCTCCGAGCGCGCCGACTGTCAGCTTCGCGAGGTCGTACCCTTTGAGGAGTGAGGACGAATCCATGAATGGAGTGTAGCGAAAAAGACTACTCAGAGCATCCTTATTTCTCTGCACTACCCCTTTTTCGAAACGGTTTTTGCTGCGGGAGCACTATCCAGACGTCGCTCCATCACTCGAACTTCACCGAGCACCTCTCGAAACCAGCCTTCATGATGCATCACATGAGAGATGACAAGGCGCTGAGCTGCGCGTGAATCGCTGATACGCGCAATGTTGAGTGGGGTACCAATTGCATATTGATCATCAAACAGAAGACGGGCACAGACGTCACGGATTTCACCTGACTTTCGTCCAACGAGGGCCTGCTTAATGTCTTCAGGTGTTTTGGCTGCTTTCAACGCTGCAAGAAGTTCGTCATTGACGTCATCCAGACGAGAGGGATTTGGCTGATGCTTTGGAATAATAGTTTGCATAGCGGCGCAGTGTAGATACCGCTGCGAAGATTGCAAACTTCTTTCTGTGGTTATCCTAAGATTTCCGCAAGTCTTCCTTCAGAAATCGCTTCTTTGATACGCGAGGATTGAGACGCCCTGCTTGTGGGCCAAAGCTATCCCAATATCTCGCTTAAACGGCCACTCTCAACCGCTTGCTTGATGTCGCGAGCGATGCGACGGCCGGTGCTCATTGGTACGTTATATTTGAGTGCGGTGTATGGAGATCCTTCGATGAACGGATTCGTACCAGCTACGATACGGGCACTGATCTCAAACACAAATATCTGAAGTTTTCTCGTCACAATCGTTTCCAAGCAGAACGGACCAAAGAGACCTTTCTCTAGTGTAGCTTTCGTCTTCGTATTGTAGAGCTTACGACTTGACTCCACGACGCGCTGTCCCATGGCAAAGAACTCAGGAAGCATGGACTCACGAATGACGATGGGAATATTGCCAACGATGGTATAGCTCGTATGAATCTTGGCAGCCAGCTGGTCTTCAGCCTTAATACGTCCGATCGAGTCGGCATTGGATTCGTAGCGCTTATCGAAACTCATGATCTCTAGTTCGTTGGTGATCGGCGAAAAGAAATAGTGCACGTACACAGGTACACCGATGATGTACTCCTGAATCGTGAAATCGTTTTCTTCTGGATACTTACGATTCTTCACTTCGTAAAATTGCTCGGAGTTCCTCACAACAAAGTATCCAAATCCGCCTCCGGCTCCGTGGAATTTCACGATAACAGGACAGTCGATGTCTTCAGGCTTCACAAAAACACGAGGCATCAAAATTCCCGCATCCAAAAGCCATTCACGCTCCATCGTACGGTTAGACTCCCACTCCAAAATTTCTTTGGTTCCGTAGTACATGGTCTTCATGCCCTGCACTTTTGCATGTCCCATATTCGAAATGAATGATCCATGCGGAATGATGATGGCATTTCTTTTGATGAGCTCCGGTTCAACCTTCGCATCCCACTCACTCCAGTCGTCTACGAGAATAATGTCATCAGCGACACCGAAACTTTTGTACACACCTTCTGTACCACGCTTGCAGACAGCAATGTTCGGGACGCCTTCATCCTTGGCGCCCTTGAGAATCTGCAGCGCTGAGTGGCTGCCGATGGTGGCGATGGCGTAGTCCTTCGGATTACGCGAAGCGCCTGCCGCTGATTTGTTGGCGGGGGTCATGAGATTTCGGGAATTGTAGCCCTCTTTTGCTTGAATTGGCAACTCTTTTTTCCAGTCATCGGAAAAGTTCGCCTTACCACCTCATGCTTGCCACTCGTACTCAACGCAGTTTGGCTTAGAAAAAATCACGCTAGCGACAGCATGTGTGCTACAAGCATTGGAGGTGCCGGTGAGGATCGCACTCACGCATGGGGGATTTGCAGTCCCCTGCCTTACTGCTTGGCTACGGCACCGTAGCGCAGCCGATTGTACGCAGAAACAGGGGGAATCACTAGACCCTTTGGCGCTTTATTTTTCGAGCCTGAAGTTACCCATACGAATGACAGGGCTTCTAAAAATTATTTAGCTTCAGCTTCTGCGTTCGGATCTTTGAACGATACGTTTTTCAGAATGAATGTTACTTGATCTGCTTCGGTGTCTTGGATCGACAGCGGGAATGAACCTGTGAAGGTATAACCAGTTTTTTCTTGTGATACAGAAATCTGGTAATACCTGCGAATCGGTTGGTCAGGACTCGGACGAGCACTAAACACGTGAAGTGAGGACTGCTCTCCGTCGATGTACACCGTTTCTTTGTCGATGAGTCGATAATCTGGCAACGCTGAGACTGCAAGCAGATTGGACTGACTGTAGTCCGGCGTTTTCATATCAGTCGACAGTGGTTCACGAGTGACCGTCACCGTATCAAGCTGTCCGGCATGCGGCGTATCAAACTGAAATGCAGCGACAGTTTCTTCAGGAACGCCGAGCTGGCGAAGTGTTTCATCAGAAAGAACGCGCCAGCCTTTTGGCAAACACGCAGCAAACATGGTGTTCCAGAACTGCTGCTCACACGTCACTTTAGAGCCCCCTGATGTACTGGAACCGCATCCTGCGAGAAAAGTAGCGGCCACTACAGCGAGAACGAAGCGCTTCATGGAGATCATCGTATCACGAGTCGTAAAGCAATCACAAAGCGCAGAATGAAGGGGGAACTTGGAATTGACACAATTAGTCGAATAATAGATAGAGGTATATGGAGGCGTAGTCGGATAGTGGTATTTTTGCTATAATGATTTGATTTATGCATAAAAACCGACTTTCACCATTGTCTCTCGCAGTGCTCGTCCTCGGGCATCTGCCTTTGAGTGCATTTGCAGTAGGTCCATGCACAGTCTCTGCTCTTGATACAGTTGCAGGGCTCGGTACGCAGCTAACGATCAGTAGTTGTGTCGGTGCAGGGGCAACGTCTCTGTCGCTCCGTGGACCTTCCGGCACTTCGTCCTACACTCAACAGATTTCTCTGGATGCAGCTGGAAATGCAATAACACTCATTCCGTCTAAGTACACATTCACCGCAGGAAACTACGACGTCACTGCAGCCGGAACATCCACAACGTTCTCGGTCATTGCTGATCGCGCGGATGACGGACACTCAAAATTTACGGCATCTCCTGTGAGTATCCGTAGTAACGGACAAGACGCCGTGACGGTCACTGCCATTCTCAGAGACAAATATGACAACCCTGTTGCAGGCAGGCCAATTGCACTCATCTCGAGTCGTGCATCAGATGACGTAAACGCGCTTTCAGCGCAGACCGATGAGAGCGGGCGCATGCTCTGGACTGTCCGAGCAACGGAGTCAGGGCCGATGACACTCATCCCCTACGACATCGTGAGCGCCAAACAACTGAAACTCCGAGCTGATATTACGGTAAGTGGCAGCTCTTCTATAAACCCACTACGCGCTGCACTCACATCCTTCGGCGGCGAAGGTGATATCACCGGAGATCTGACGAATTCGGTGATCGATCGCCTGGAAGTCTCTCTGCCACTCGACGTCACAAACGTGAAAGCAAATGAACTCTTCAGTATGAATGTAAAAGCTATGAACGGCACGTCCGTAGTCCGCGGCTACATCGGCACACTTATCGTCGAAAGTTCTGATCCAGATGCAGAGCTTCCAAAAAAAGGTGAAGATCCGAAAACTCCGGCAACAGGGCGTATTGATATGCGCAGTGTCGACCAAGGCGAACGAAAGCTCTCGCTCATCTTCGTGCTCCGCAAGCGCGGACTGCAAACTATTACGGTCTACGACAAGCAAGATCCATCTGTGAAAGGTGAAATCACACTCAATGTCACACGTGATGGAGGAACGGAAAATGAAATGATCACCATCAAGTCTCCACCTGATCGTGCTCGCATCAAAGGGACAACGGTAAGGCTACAAGGCACTGCCCCAAGCCTCGTGAACCTAAAGGTGAAAGGTGGCTTGTCGACAGTCGACGGTGACACTGATGCTGAGGGCGTCTTCCGTATCGATGTACCACTGAATCCGGAAAATAAAGAGGTAACACTCTTTGTCACAAGCGAGAACGGCACGATGGAATCCGAACCTGTTCACCTTATCGTTGATAATGAACCGCCTGCTATCAGCACTGTGTCGATCGATCCACCTGAAGGAAAGACTGAATCCCCTGCCACGATCACCGTAAAATCTGAGGCTGGCTTAGCTTCCGTGACTGCGGAGTTCAATGATGCAACACTCACACTAACAGGCAGCGGTACGTTGTACTCAGCAGAGATGAGTGCACCAAAAGATGCAGGAACTTTTGACATCAAAATCATCGCAACTGACTCGGTTGGAAATGCGAGCACCATGCTCACGAAGTGGACGGTAAAGCCACGCCAGATGCCAGTGGTCACTGGTGTAAAAGCAGAAAGCCAACCGCTGCAAGTCTCTATCTCTTGGAGTGAGATCGATACGGTTGCAATCGCGGAATATACAATCTACATCGCAGACGAGCAGGACCCGGGAAATTATCTGTACAGCATTTCAACGAAGAAGCCGGTGACGTCCGCAGTCATCAAAGACCTTCCGCTGGGAAAGACGTATCAGTTCTCGCTCACGGCCGTGAATCCCGAAGGACAGGAAAGCACGGAAAAGAGCGAGCCTGCCACAGCATCGCCGCTCGGCATGAGCTTGACGTCAAAGTCAGGTAAGGACAGCCTCCTTCTTGAGTGGAGCGAACTGAAAGATCTTCCTCTTGATCACTATATTCTTGAGTACGGAACGGAAGCGGGTGTGTATCCGGAAAAGCGTATTATCAAAGGTGAGGCGCGGTCATTCATGCTTCGTGATCTCCTTAATGATGTC
>Ga0163144_10025034_pt1 | contig 11682 bp, 7 predicted proteins | sample OliLak19BULKMAT1_FD_123175 | JGI IMG/M metagenome (GOLD analysis project Ga0163144, IMG submission 123175) | Freshwater microbial mat bacterial communities from Lake Vanda, McMurdo Dry Valleys, Antarctica - Oligotrophic Lake LV.19.BULKMAT1 | ecosystem: Environmental > Aquatic > Freshwater > Lake... | reverse complement strand
CACCGCCGCGCTGTTCACGTCCGTGCCCGACAAGGTTACCGTGGCGCCCGCGATCGGCGCCTCGCTGCCGTCCTTCACGCCATCGTTGTTGGCGTCGACGTAGACGAAGCCGCTGACCTGCGCGGCCTGCAGCTCGCCGAAGTTGTTGTTGATGCCGTGTACACCAGCCACGAGGGTGACGTTTGCAAACACGTCGTTGCCGGCTGCACCGTTACCTGGCGCCCCTTGGGTATCTTTTCCATCAAGGTAGGCGGCAGGCTGGGACTCTGTCACGGTGTAGTTGCCCGGTGAAAGATTCGGGAATGTGTAGAGACCGGTCGAATCGGTGACGGTTGTCAGCGACACGGGTCCATTCAAGTCGGTCCCGGTCAGCGTAACGGTGGTTCCAGCGATCGGCGTTTCACTGGGGTCAAATACGCCGTCGTTGTCTGCGTCCACATAGACAAAACCACTGATCGACGCCGACATCAGCTCGCCGAAGTTGTTATTGACGCCATGCACTCCGGCCGCCAGCGCGATGGTCCCGAACACATCATTGCCCGCGACGCCCGTGCCTGGCGTGCCCTGCGTGTCTTTCCCGTCCAAGTAACCAATGGGCTGGGTCTCGGTCACCGTGTAGGTGCCCGACACTAGGTCAACAAACGCATAGAGACCATTCAGATCGGTGGTCTGAGTTAGCGTTACGAAGGCTCCATGCTCGTCCGTGCCGGTCAAAGTTATGGTCACACCGGCGATCGGGAGTTCACCGGGGTCCTTCACTCCGTCATCGTCGTCATCGACGTAGACGAAGCCGGAGATGGACGCCGCAAGACGTTCGCCAAAATTATTGGCCGCGCCGTTCACTCCTGGCCCCAGTACGATTCCGCTGAATATGTCGTTTCCAGCCGAACCAGTGCCAGGTGTACCCTGCGTGTCCTTCCCGTCGTGGTATCCGGAAGGCTGGGTCTCAATGACCGTATAGGTCCCGGGGATCAAATTCAAAAACTGGTAGAAGCCCGACCCGTTTGTCGTAGCGGTCAACGACACGGCAGCGCCAAGGCCATCCGTTCCTGTCAAAGCGATTGACACACCAGCGATCGGAGTTTCACCCGGGTCCTTCACGCCGTCATTATTTGTATCGGCGTAGACAAAGCCAGAAATGGACGCAGGCTGCACATACCCAAAGAGGGCTTCCGCGTAGGCCGGCGGCCCGACCGTCAATCCGCCTTCGATTTCGCCGCCCGTGGTTGAGCTGAGGCCAAACAGCGGCTTGCCGGTCGCGAAATTAGAGGCGTCGATCGTCACTGTGTAGGTACCCGACGGCTTACGGAAGAAGAATTCTCCGGTCTCCGTTGACGTACCCGTCTGGGTGAATCCGAATTGGTCGGTGACGGTCATCGTCACACCGGAAATGCCGTTTTCGCCCGAGTCAGGAATTCCGTTGCTGTTGGTGTCGTACCAGATCAGGCGCCCGATGCTGTAGAACGCGTCCGCCGGCACTGGTGGCCCGGACGGCGTCACTCCCAGTGACGGGAAGGGGAAGTGCCAGAAGTTCAGGTTCTGGAGGTCCATGCCGTCCACGAGAATTTCCCAGACACCAGCCGTGAGGGAGGGCGCGACGCAATCATGGCTCGCTCGATCGGGATGGCCGACAGGGAGACACGCGGCTGAGGAGGCACCGCTATCCTGCTGAATCTTGAACTGTTCCCATTCTCCGTTGCCGGAGGGATTGAGATTGACGAACCGCTCGCCAATCGGCGATACGACCTCGTACAACACACCTACCTGGCCGTCAGAACCCGGCGTCAGTCCCAGTCGATTGGGACTACGTCTGAAGCGTGCTGAGGGGCTGTCGTCCCACGGCAGGGCGGTCGCTTGCGCACAGCCGCTGGTGTCACCCACGGCGATACCTTCAAACACAGCTCCGGGTGCCAGAAACGGCGGCATCGCCACCGTGTCAAGGTCATCGGAGTCCTTGATGGAACAGTCCCGCGTGCCGTAGTCCATATCACCGTCCCACATCGTGAGCGAGGTGGCGGTGTGTCCTTGCGGCAGCGAAAAGCCGAAGCGCCAGGTGCCGTCATATTTCGTCGGCGTCAGCGTCGGAAAATTGGGATAGATGATGTTGACATCGTTGAGCGTGATCGCCGGCGCAACCATGGTCCCGAGGAAGGCGAAGTTCTGCGTGCGGACCGTCAGTGTGCCAGGCGTGCGCAGCTTGAATGAGTTCCAACCGGCGTCTGCCAGATTGAGTGCAAAAAAGCGGAGGACGTATTTGTAGGCGCCGCCCGACAACGCGGCAGCATTGTTGGCGATGGTCAGATCGACCCACGCGTTGTTCATGAACCCGGCAGTGGCGGGCGTCCAGCTCTGGACGAGGGACGACCCGGGGGAACTCGGGCCCGTCCCATTTGGATCGGCCCACAACTCAACACCCAATTCAGGCGGAGTCGCGAGGTTGGCCGGCGTATCCCAGTTCGCTCCGGGAGCCCCTCCGATCGGATTGATGGAGTCGCCGTCAAAGACTCCAAACGAGACGGTCGGCTCCGTCGACAGCACGTTGAGCGAGACGAGCAACTCCGTTCCGCCCAGGGTCGTGGGATCGTTACCCGCGATAACGAGGAAGCGCCCATCATCCGCTGCACACGAGGGGAAACAGACCCATGAATTGGCAGGAGCCTGTGCTCCAACGCCCGGCCCCCCGTAAAACACCGCCAAGGCACCTGCGAGGACAATCGCGAGGCCCAGGAACTTTCTGAATCCGAAACGGAGGCGCCTGGGTTTGGTGTGATCAGTTGACATAGGAGTGTGTCCGTTACGGGAGTGGCGAAAAAAGACGGAAGAGACTATCGGGGTCATATTTTGGCCTACAGAAACCGTCAAGAGAATAAACAAGACGCCTATGTCATGTCAACTGGCTATTTATTACAAAACCGAAATCGAGACGCCTATCCAGAGGTTGTGCAAGACTCTCTTAGCAATCATGAGATTGATCGTCGAGGCTCAGGAGACGTTCCTGCTGGACCAAAACAGACTGTCTGTTTACGAACAGGCCCTGCGGGTCTGTGTGAAGCCAGGGGCGGTAGTGCTCGACCTCGGCGCTGGTTCCGGCGTCTTGGGCCTGCTGGCCCTGCGTGCGGGCGCTAGTCATATCTACGCCGTGGACGCCACTCCGGCCCTTGAGATCGCCCGGGAGGCGGTCAAGGTCAACGGCGAGACGGCCCGGTTCACGTTCCTGCGCCAGCACTCGACGACGGTCGTGCTGCCGTCGCCGGTCGATGTTGTCGTCGGGGACCAGTCGGGTCCAATGGGCTTTGAGGGGGACCTGCTGTCATCATTTGGAGACGCCGCCACCCGGCTCCTGCGCCCGGGTGGCACTCTTGTGCCCGGCGCAGTCGCGACCTGGATGGCACCCGTGGAACGGCCCGACCTCGAGGCTCACCAGCAGATCTGGGCCCCGCCCGTTGCCGGTCTGGACTATTCGTTTGTATCGCAGATGTGGGCGTCGGGCCTTCCGACGGTCGCGCCCGGCCTCCCGGAGAGCCATTTGGCCGCAGGGCGGGTGTGTGCGGAGTGGCGCTTGCGCGACTGTCCCGACCCCGCCATCCCCGTGCTGGCCTCTCTCAACTGGATCGTCGGGCGCACGGCACGTCTGAGCGGCTTTGAGGTCTGGTTTGTCGCCGAGTTGACCGAGGGCATCTCAATCACGAATGGCCCCGGAACAGCCGCGCCCATAAATCGCCCGCGAAGATTTCTGGCACTGGAACACCCGGTGGATGTTGAGGAGGGCGACCGGATGACCGTACACGTCATGCTGCGCCCCTCGGGCCCGATGGTCGCGTGGCGAGGTGCGGTCGAACGTGCCGGGATCCGCGTGGCGGAGTTTGCACACAGCAACGCCGGGAGTCTTCTTACCGGTTCGCCTCAGTTCTGAGAAACGTCGCCACCAGATCAGGCGGATGCGTGGTCGGTAGGGCCGGGAACGGGAACCATTCATGGGCCGGGCGGACATCGCCGCCGGTGACGGCAAATCGCGCCACCGCAGCGGCCAGCGGCTGCCCAAACCTCTCGTGTGAGATCCCCCCTGGCTCCTCGTACTCGAGCACGTAATTGGCAAACGGCGCCGGCGACCGTTCGACGATGGTGATGCCGAACCGGTCCGGCGCGGCGGCCACCGGACTGTGGGCGGTCAACGCAAACTGATGCCAACGAGCCGAGTGCAGACATCCCGCGTTGAACAACTGCCGCACGTATTCAAGGGCATCCACCGTCTCCTGCGCCGTCTGCGATGGAAATCCGTAGATCAAGTAGGCGTGCACCGACATACCGGCCGTGGCGAGCGCGTGGGTTACGCGTGCGAGTTGCCTGAGCGTCACGCCTTTGGCCATCAGCTGCAGCAACCGATCTGAAGCGGCCTCAACGCCCCCAGTGACGGCCACGCAACCGGCGCGGGCCAGCAGCGGCGCCATCGACTCAAGTGCCGCGTCAAATCGCACATTGCCCCACCAAGCGATGTCGATCTGCTCGTCGATGAGCCGTTCCGACAGGCGCTTGAGCAGCGCAGGTGGCATGGCTTCATCCACGAAGTGGAACCCCCGCTCACCCGTCTCATCGACCAGTTGCCGAATCCGTCGGATCAGAACGTCCACGGCTGCGGGTTCGTAGCGGCCAATGTAGTCAAGCGACACGTCGCAGAACGCACACTTCTTCCAGTAACACCCGTGGGCGAGTGTTAGCTTGTTCCACCGCGAGCGCCAGTGGCGTGCGCGGGGTTCAAGCGTGACTGGATAGTCCAGGTATTCTCCGAGCGGAAGTCCGCGATAGGTCGGCGTGCCGACCGACGCAAGCGGCACGTCTGGCTCACGCGCTGCGTCGCAGAAGCGAACTGTCCCGCCCGTTCGGACAAACGTGCGTTTGAGATCCTCTATCGACCGGCGATGTTCCACGTGCTCAAGGATGCAGCGCAACGGGCGCTCGCCATCATCCAGAGTAATAAAATTGACGTAGTCAAAAATCCCGGGATCGCGAAGATTACGCAAGCTCGTATTCACCCACCCCCCGCCCAGGACAACCACGAGATCCGGGTGGTGGACGCGCAGTCGCCGGGCGAGACGCAGCGCCCCATAGACGGTGCCCGCAAACGGAAGTGACAACCCAATCACGTCCGGGGTATGCCGGAGCCACAAGTCGTCAGCAACCTCGTCAATGATTTGATCGAGCAGTGTCGGAGCGCCTTCCAGACGCGCCTCTAGCGGGGCAAAGGTCGGCAGTTCGCGCACCAAGCGGCTCGCATAGGCGTGCAGGTGGAAATCTGGATCCAGTCGTTCGCGAATCACGCTCGCCACATCCGCAAGTAGCAGGCTGGCCCGATACCGTGCTGCGTCGGCCTCACCCACGGTCCCAAACGCAAACTGGAGTGGATCGGCAGCACCCAGTCGAAGCCGTTGCGTCTCGGTCAATTCGCCAAGGCGCGCCTCGTGGTCCCGCTGGTTGTAGAGGGCGACCCGCGCCCAGTGTGCGAGTGGATCGAGCAGCGGAGGGAAGTATCCGCGACGGGCGGCCAGCGCCAAGGCGCCTTGATCACCACCCTGGAGGCAGCGAACGGCCGTCTCAATGACCCGGCCGTACCACTCGGCGTGATCGAGGAAACGCGCCACGGGTCCTGCTGCGGGTGGGCCGTCCCGCAGAGCGGGGAACAGCCGCGTCAGTCCGTCGCGCGACAGCAGGCGCTTGACGACCATCAGGCTGGCGTCGGCCACCTCCACCAGTTGGCCGATTTCCTGAAGGTATCCGGCCAGGTAGGCCACGGCTGGATACGGCCCACTCACATCGGTCAGTGGCGGATTGATCAGCAGCATCCGTGTCACCGACCGCTCCCGGGATGGTCCGTGAACCAGAACGGGTAGTACCGCTGCTGAGGTTCCAGCGCTGCCATCATTGGCTCCCGGTCCATCAGGTTTCCGATGGCGGCCTGGCACAGTTCACAGAGGCGCCCCGCGACCGGCAGCGGCTTGCCCGCGTACACAAACACTTGTTGCAGAGGGCGGGTGGCCAGGAACTGCAGAATCGGGTCGTTCTGCATCCGTTTCACCAACTCGCGCAACGAGTGGTCCCCCACGCGGCCGACACGGACACCGCTGTTGTGTGCGTTGAGCCCGCAGCAGGGACGGCACGCCCCATCAGGTTCGATGGACAGCTGATCGATCAAGTGACATGGGGCCACACCGCCATCACCTCCCATGACCGCCACGGCAGCCCCCCGCCCCACACCGGAAACCTCCCGCCGCACGAGCGTGACCGTGTCCGCCGACGCCGAGGTCCAGAACTCGATCGGTTTGAGCCGGTCGTCGCCCGCGGGATCCACCTCGATATCAGCCTCAAGCGGCCGCTGGAACAATGCCGCGTACGGCCGCGCGATGCGACCAATCACATCGTTGGGCAAGAACTCCCGGTGAAAACTTCCGGCGCTCACCTTGAGCAGGTCTGTTGCGCTGGCGCCAAACCCGGCCTCTTGCAGCCGACCCAACATGTGGGCCGCTGAGTCGGCGCTCCGGGCCCAAAACCCATTGGTGAAGATGCGGACGGTCGACACGCCCACCCGACGCGCCTCCCGCACGATCGCCAGCACATCGTCAGGGTAGAGGAACGGCTCGCCGCCGGTCACGTTGACACCGGGAATTCCTGCCTGGGGCATCTCCCGCACCAACGTGAGCATCTGGTCAAGAGAGAGGCGCGTGTCTCGGTGGCTGAGTCCAGAATCGTTGTAACAGTGCCGACACTCGATATTGCAGTGATACGTGAATCGGAGATTCAGATAACGACACGGAAACGCCAGGTTCGACAGCCGACCGAGGCACCACGCGAGCCCGTCAGCATCACGGCGTCCGAACCAACGAGCCAGCCAGTGCCAGTCGTACGAGCCCACAATCGCGAACGCCTGATCGCGCACTGCGCTCAGGGCCTCCACACGGTCCCAGTGGACGCCTTCCAGCCCCACCGTCGTCGTCAGATGATCGCGGTAGAGTGCTTGTAGACGGGTGTCGATGGACGCAAGCACGGTCGGCAGGATCGCCTCAGCGAGCAGGGCGTGCCGGTTGGCCACGACGGGCTCGGATGTGACAAGCGCAGCGAGGCTACCGAGGTCCTCGAGGGGGGCACGATGGAGACGGCCGGCAAGGCCTAACAGGGCTGGGATTGCTGGGCGACCGATCTGGCCACTCAGTTGCACCAAGGCGCCGAACTGGTCCTCCGGCAGCCGCCACGCGCGAAGGTCGGTCGTCATGCCAGGCCACCGAAGTCATAACCGACCTCGTCCATCGCCTGGCGGTGATCTGCGGCCAACCGGGCAATCAATGTCGAGGACAGTTGGTTGCGCCACTGGCCGGCGCGGCCTGCCCGAAAAAATGGCGCGGTGGCCCAGGGAGCGCGTTCACTGAACCCCGACGTCACCTCGTGGCGCTGCAGGCGCGCGAACGTGGCGGCCTCGACCACATCAACGACTCGTTCTGGATCAACCGGCAGCCTGAGCCCGCGCAGGACTTGCTGAAAACCCGCAATCGGGTCCTCCAGCAGGTCTTCGTACCGCACCAGAAGCACGGGAATGTCCGACTGCCGACGCCAACTGTTGACGTGGTCGCTCCATGTGTGGAGGACCTGGCCAAACTGGAGGCGACTATTCCGCCCGATGACTGCGGTTGGGCGCGCCATAAATGCCACAGCCTCCTCCAGGGACATGCCGAAATGATAGCTGAGCGAGATAGCCACGTCTGCGGGGTGGCGCACGACATACACCGCCCAGAGACTGACATCCGGTGGGCACAGCCAATCGCCGGTCGCGATTCGCCGAAACGCGTCGTGGATCTTGAGCCAGACAGGCGCCGGGCCCTGTGCCGCGAGACAGCGATAGAGAGAGACCCGTGCGCAGTCACCTTCGTCCAGGGTGAGTTCCGATGGTGGGAACACGCCGACACGGTCAAAGACCGTCATGTCGGCGGCGTTCGGAATGGACAAACAATTGATGTCAAAGTCCGCAGCACGGCCTGCCAGATAGTGACTGAGCAGAATCCGGATCCAAGTGTTTCCAGACTTTGGATAGGACGCCAGCCACGCCAAGGTCTTCACGAGACGATCTCATTCACGATCACACGGACCAGCTCGTCAAGATCGGCGTTCACCGGGCGAACCAGGCGGCGCACTGGCACCTGGGTCACCGCCGCAGCAAACGTCGAAAACTGCTGCGTATGGTAGCCAAGATGTTCGGCAAACTTCAAGCCATAGACGTATGGGCGCACCGTCTCGAAGCGATCGCTCCCCATGACCGAGTGCACAGCGACATCGGGAGTGGCACCATACTCCACGAGACAAATCGCGCGCAGCGGCTGCGTGACGGCCGTGAACTGCGCATCGGTCGGCCACTGGAACTTCTCAATCCCCGGTCGGACAGGCGCAAGGGCCGCAGGGTTCAGGCCAAGTCGACGAGCCGCGTCCTGCTTCAGTTTGATGCGTGGAAACACAGGCTCCACGCCAATCTCACCGCCACTCGCAGGCACCAGCACCGCAAGGTCATCGCCGAGCATACAAAAACCGGCTGAAACCAACGCTGCGAGAATTGTTGACTTGCCCCTCCCTGAATGCCCGGAGAAGACAACCGCCCCTCCGCCGGGCAACACCGCCACCGAGGCATGAAGGACAAGAGTGCCGCGCTGGGTCAGCGCCAGCCCCAGCGCGGCCCCCAGGAGGAACAGTCGTACCGCCTGGTCAGCGGCCCCCGGCACGACATCGACACGGATGCGAGCCCCGCCTTCGACCAGGAACCTGGCCACACCGGGAGCCTGGACGAGACATTGCTGTGCGTCCGCTTCATAAAGCGCACCGCGGATCGTTGGAGCGAGGAGTCCGGTCGGCACCGAGCCCGCTAGGACCCTCAGGTCAATCGACCCTTCGCCAGGGGGAAGTTCCGGAATCGGAAAATCCGACAAGATCGTTAGGCCGCAGGCGCGGTAGCAGTGGCTCATGGTGCCGTCTCCGCGATCCAACGCCGACGTTCGACGCCGGCGAGAAACAACCCCGCATCGAGTCCCCGCATCAGCACCGCCTTGAGTTCAAGCAGCGATGGCGGGTGTGATCCGGCCAGTTGTCCGACCAATCGACGACAGCGACTGATATCCACGCAGGCGGCCGCGAGCGGCGAGTCCGCCATCTCACTCAGGGCCTCCTGAAGTTCCCCTGTCTGTGCCCGCAATCGATACGCGAGGTCCACAGACTGGGAATGTCCACCTGGATGCAGGCGAACGACATCCGGCAAACGCCCCGCCATCACATGACGTATCACCCACCGAGGCTGGTCCTGCCACCAGAGGTGATTCGGCAACGCCCATGAGCATTGGAGCAGCGCCTTGTCCTGCGAAGGATCGACGATGCTGAGACGGAAAGCCTGACCAAGGTGCGACCAGAAGCCCCCGATCGGGCTTCGCGCGGGTTTCAGCAGCGCCAACCGCGCCTGGCGATCGGAGCGACCGCGGTATCGATAGGACGGATCGTAGCCGGCCTCGGCCATCCGGTCGGTCAATGCTACCGCGTCGGCCAACTCTGGAAGAATCGCCGAATATGCCGCCCACGCCGGCCGGCCCGAGGGGCGCGGACCGGCGGGCTGCTGAAAACGGCGAAGCGCGCTGGCTAGGCCGGGCATCGATCGGGATGCGATCGACATCAGCCCGGTCCGCCACCCGAGGCTCAACGGCGCATACCAAGTCGGAGGACGCCCCGACCACGACCACACTCCGTTTCCCATCTGCGCCGTCAGGACCGTATCGACTCCCGCTGCGCGAGCCAAATCGAGGAGCCGGACAATCCAGAAGTAGTTGGCGGCCGCAATGCCCGGCTGGCCTTGGATGGACAACATCCGCCGAATCCCATCAAGAGGGGACGTCTCGGCGGCATCAAAACAGACATGGTCGACGTTGTCGAATCGCCGGGCCGTTTCCCGAGCGAGCACTGATTCGTCACCGGGGGATCCAGCGCCTACACGCCCGCGGTATTCGGCCAGGGGCATCGACGTCAACGCAAGAAGCCGACGCCCGTCGGAGCGCAGCAGGTCGGCTGCCAGCGCGGTTACCGCACTGGAGTCAAGCCCGGCGCTCAGCGTGGACGCCGGACGCTGAGCATCACCCACACGAACCCGAACGGCTTGCTGCAGTGCTGCGCCAAACGCATCACACAGCGCGTCGGGCCGCGTTGGCTCGGCGACGGGGGTGTCCTCAAGGCGCCAATAGCGGACCAACTGCTGCCGGTCGATCGTCGCGGTCAGGGTGTGGGCGGGTAACAACCGCGAGATCTCGCGGTAGGCGGTGCGTCCCTCCGGGAAGCCATTAAATGCCGTGAGCTGCCCCGCAACAAAAAGGTGGTCGACGTCGCTGGGTCGCACCAAGGACACCAGCGTCGGCAGGTGATTCGAAAACGCGATGAGGTCGCCTGCACGGTGATAAAACCAGGCGGAATTGCCGTACGGATCGCGCGACAATACCAACCGGCGCGCGTCGGCATCCCAAGCCGCGAACACCCAGTCACCTTCAAATTCTTGTGCACACGCGGGGCCGTGAGTGTCATACCAACGCCGCGCCAGAGATGCATCAGCGGAGGCGCCCGACAGGCTCAACCGCCTGGCGAGGTCGTCACGATTGTCGAGCCGACCGCGAAAACAAAACCCAGCGGCCGTTGCACCGTCAACACCGCTAACGATCCAACTTTCGTGCGATTCCGCGAACGCTGGGCCCCACCCAGGCACTACGTGGGAGAGGCACCTGAGTGCCCCCTCTCGCAACTCGGCAATGCCAAACACCCCGACCATCGGTGCCTGCAGGGCTGCTCAACCGCCGGCCATCGACGCAGTGCCCCCGTCGGCACCAGCGCCCGACACTGCCGACGTCAAATCTTCGACGGTGCCAAACCTGCGGACCTGCGGAGCCTGGTAGGACAAGCGCAGCGCGCTGACTCGAGCATCGCCCTCCGCGTCTCCAGTGCCCTGCACTTCGGCGCCTTTGATCAATTCACTCACGCTATTCCCTCTCCCCTGCGGTCACCAGTTGGGCCGACGACAGTTGCATCCACAACGCGGATAAGTCGCGCGCAAGTACGTCGGCGTCCACGTCGAACTCCTGCAACATCCGCGCGTGCACCAAATCGGGATCACGTGTCTCCGTCAGTAGGGCCCAAGCCCGCGCGGCTACAGGATTCAGCCCGAAGTAGTCGCCGGACTTGGCGTCCAGCAACACCACATCCCCGTCAACGTCAGCCGAAATGACCGTTGGCGACACATACATATTCACGAGGCCAGCCTCCCAAACCTAAAGTTTGAAGCCTCATTGTATACCACTAAGTCACTTTAATGGCTATCGGCCGACTCATCATGGTCATCAGCGGTCGACAACTTCCCAGCCGCCCGACTGAGCAGATACGCCCGAATAAACTCGTCAATGTCCCCGTCAAGCACCCGATCGGGATCGCCCACCTGATACTTCGTCCGGTGGTCCTTGACCATCTGATACGGGGCCAGGACGTAGCTGCGAATCTGGCTGCCGAAGGCGCTCTGCCCGCTACAGTTCCCACAGCGGGGCGGTGTTGATGACCAATCCGTCGAAATCGGGGTGCGCGAACGTGCCGCCGTCAGCCACTCGCGCGATCGGATGATATGCGCCGTGCTGATTG
>Ga0163144_10025032_pt1 | contig 11682 bp, 6 predicted proteins | sample OliLak19BULKMAT1_FD_123175 | JGI IMG/M metagenome (GOLD analysis project Ga0163144, IMG submission 123175) | Freshwater microbial mat bacterial communities from Lake Vanda, McMurdo Dry Valleys, Antarctica - Oligotrophic Lake LV.19.BULKMAT1 | ecosystem: Environmental > Aquatic > Freshwater > Lake... | reverse complement strand
TGCCAACGATGAGGGCGAAGAGGGCGGCGATGATGACGCGGGGGAACATGGGGGAATGAGGGTATGGTGGATACACGAAAAGAGGCGAAAGCTTCGAAATCAGGTGTTCGATCGTGCCGCAATCTTAACACAAAAATGCCTCATAAAATTATAAAGCCCGCTTGACTGAGGATTGGGGAGAGGAACAGTATTTGTGTAAAATGCGCTTTTCCCGCACACAGGAGTTGCAGCGATGAATCGGTTCCTTTTTACGCGTGCGATCCTGTCTGGGTCGATCTCATTGTGTGCGTTACTGCTCCTCGCCGGAGCCATGCCTCAGGTTGATACTTGGGAGTGCGATCCGTACGGCTACAGGCCAAAAAAAGCAAATCCAGCCGGTTGTGAGTGGGAATACGACACCGGTTGGTATAGCCAGCGCGAAGTGTTGCTGAGCTCGAGCGACACGGCGAAGAGTTCGGCGTGGGAGGCTGTGACCAACTGCGGGTGCGGCTGGTACCCTCACAATGTTCCGTGTCCGACGTGCCAACCCGACACCATTAGCCCAGCGGTGACCGACACGGGCACATGGAACGTGACGGTTGCAAAAGCGAAGCAGGAAGGCCTAAGCCTCAAGTTCAACTTGATGGCTGACGTCGGATACACGGCTTCACTGACGGCGTCGGAGCAGCAGTCACTCACTGGAACCCACACCGAGACCACGACCATCGTCCTTGTCCGGCAGAAAATTCTCTGCTTCGATCGTTTCTATCGAACGATCTGGACCGAGCGATTCCGCAAGAAGAAGCGCTACGCGGATTGGACGTTTCGATGGCTGGAATGGTGCAACAACAATCCCGCGACCGCCACGACCGAAACGAGTTGCTCACAACTGCTCGCTATCGGGTCGTTCAAGTGGACCACGTATCCGCAGTTCCAGTGGGCTCCTCAGAAACCCCCGTGCGGAGGTGTCGCCATCTCCTATCCGGACCCGTGGGATGGAAAGCGCGAGACGCCATGCTGCGCTGATGTTTGCACTCCGCCGCCGTCGCCGGCGCATCCGTGTTGCGGGTGTGAAGCAATTCACTGATTCAAGCGAAGCGCCTATAATTAAACGAACGCGAGAGAATGTACGAATTGAGAGTGTAACCATGAACGCGAAGAAAACCGTACGAACTTGTCTGATCGCCGGGCTTGTCTGCTCTACCGTGGGAGCCATCCTCGCCTACGGGTGGCAGCCCGTGCATTCGCGGAATGAGCCCGCCTCTTCGGTTCGGGCTGGCGCTTCGCGTGAGCGGCATGAGCGCAAGGCGACCGCCATCGCGAAGATGCACGCGGGCGACCACGCCGCGGCGAGGGCCGAGTTCCAACGCATGATCGAGCAGCCCGCGAGCCTGACCGATGCTGTTGACGGCCGCCGGATGATGGCCATGTCGTTTCGTTCCGCCGGTGAGACCGCCGCAGCGGGTGAGTACCTTGCGCAGGCCTTGGCCGCGCTGGACACGGCTCCGCTGCCGGCCGAGACCGCCGCTGCCATGCGAGCATTGATTCTGATGGATCAGGCCGATTTGGCGGCCTTTGGCGAGAACGACGCGGCGGGCGCGATCCGACTTTACGACGCCGCCCGAGCCGCCGCGCCCAGCGCGAAAGATGCGGACACGGCTGCCCGCAACGCCGCGATTTTGTCCGCTGATTTGGGGCAATACGGCGAAGCCTCGCTGCGTGTCGATGCGTTGCTCGCATCCTCCGAGGCCAAAGGGATGCCCACGGATGAGTTGCTCCCGCTGCTTTCATCGCAGGCGTCATGGTTCGCCAGCGCGGGCAACCTCGATGAAGCGGCCAGGCATTACCTTTCGCTCTGGGATGCGCATCACAACACCGACAATGCTTACGTAGCCTTTGCGGGCGCCCAGTGTGTCGCGTGGTATCCGCCGCAGACGCACTGCGAACCCAAGATCGCGCTGGCCCGAGGGGTTCTCGGCATGGTGGATCGGTTGCGGCTCGCCGCCGCGAAAGTGGATGCTTCGGATCAAGGGCTTATCGCTTCGGCTGAACAAACCGTGGCGACCTCTTTGGTCAACGCCGCGGGGTGTGCGGACGCTGCACTCGTCGAGGAAGCCCAAGGGCGGCTTCGGCGCCGGTGATGCCGGTCGCCAGTAACTACAGGCACCGACATCAGCGGCCATCGCCGACTCATCCATCGTTTAGCACCCCCCCGTCTCCCACTGCCCGAAGAACACGCCCACATCATCCCCCGTCAACCCGCCATCAAAGTTGACATCGGCCCGGATGTTGCCGTTCTCAAAGTCGATGAAGAACTTTTCGATATCCTGCCCATCAACCCCGCCATCGCGGTTGTAGTCGGCAACGCATTCGCACTCATCGGGAATGCCGTTGCTGTTCAGGTCGTTTGGGCCGGGGACATCGAAACTCACGTTGTCGATCCAGTGTTCGTTGGTGGCCCCGCCGGTGCGGCCCGCAAAGCCCAGGAGCGCGACGAACGGCTGGAAGTTGGGGACGGCAACGTTGTTGATGACCGTCTGACTCACCGCGCCGGTCAAGATCCGCACGGAAATGTGAGTTCCATCAAAGTCGACAAAGGCGCGGCGCCAGGTGTAATCCTCAAGGTCGAATGTGGGCGTTGCGCGGGCGAGCGTTACGCCGTTCTGCATGATCTCGACCGTGTTTTCGCCTTCACCGCCGTTGTCATACGTATCAAACTGCACCACCACCGTGCCGGGCCCGCTCCCGCCGCTGGCCGTGCTGCCCGGCCCTTCTTCGCTGAAAATCTGGTTGATTGTGTAGCGCGATGAATCGAAGATCGCGAAGCAAATCCCGTCCGCGCCCGAGCCATTGCCGATGCGGAAGTCAAACGAAGCGTGCAGGCGAGTGAGCGGAGCGGTGCTGAGCGGCGGGCGGATCGCTGTGCCTGTAAGGTTGCCGGCCGCGGTGGTCAGGCGGATGGCGTTGTTCAACATCTGCGCTGAGCCGTTGAGAACAAAGGGGGCGGGCAGGTTGGTATTGAATGTGGTGAGCAGTCGCGTCACGGTGTCGCACTCATCCGGGAGGGCGTTTTCGTTGCAGTCCCCGCTGCGCCCGGTCGCGATATCGCACTCATCGGGGATGCCGTTTGCGTTGCAGTCGCGGCTGAAACCGCTCGTCAGGTCCATCGCATCGTCCACGCCGTTGGCGTTGCAGTCGGGCGGCGGGGGAGGCACCAGGTACCGAAGGCGCAGGATATTCGAGCCGCGTGCGATGGGATTGTTGGTCGAATCTTCCTTGTAGAAATCGCTGAAGTACAGGCCGTCGGGCCCCGCCGCGATCGCGACCGCCGTTGATGCCCCACCGCCGTTGTAGAACGCAATCGTCCGCGGCCCCGACGCCAAAGCGCCGGTGTTGTCGATCGTCCATTCGGTGATCGCTTTGTTGCGGTTGTCGCCGGGACCGATGTCGTACGTCGGCCCCGACTGCGCCACGTACGCGCGGCCGCTGTAGGAGGCCGGAAACCCGCTTCCCCCGAAAGTTTCGGGCTGAACAAACGCGATGTTCACCGGCGCGGTTGATGGTGTCCAGTTATAGAGGGCGAAGATCATCATGCTGGCGTCGGACCCGGTGTATCCGTAGTCGCGCCCGCTCACCAGTTTCGAGAAACGGTCCACGCTCGGGCCGTTCTCGACGATGTAATGCGAAGCATCGCTCTGCCGCCAGCACCCGCCGAAGGGATTGCGCACGCCCGAGGCGAAGATGTAATCACGAGCGGTGATGCCATCCGCGGCGTTGTAATAGGGGTTTGTCGCAACCGGTGCGCCGGTGCGGGTGATGCGGAGGATCTTGCCGCGGAACTGGGAAAGATTGCGGGCCGCCGCGGCGTCGAAGCCATCGCCGACGTGAACATAGAGAAGCCCATCCGGCCCAAAGGTGATGTTGGAAATCTGGTGCGACTGGCCCTGCGTTTCGGGCGCGAGGTTCAGAATCCGCGTGCGGGTAGACATGGTCAGGCCGCCATCAACGGAAGTGAGTTTATCGACCGCGGGGTGGTGCGGGGCGGCCTCGACGCCCGGCGTCGCGCTGTAAACCATCGTCACGTACAGGTCGCCGTTGAGCGGATCAACTGCGGCGCACGCCACGCCCTGCTCGCCCGAACCGGGAAAGTTGCCGGTGGGATTGAAGTTGAGCAGGCCGGTCGCGTAATCCGAAACGACACCGTTGCGCCGGACGACTTTGATCTGCCCGTACAACTCGACGACGTAGTAGAGGGGCGCGGTCGGCAGCGGGCCGGGGTTGGGGATGAATGCGATGTTCACGGGCATCTGGAATCCGGTGGCGACGATCTCGGCGCGGAAATCGGCCGCGGTGGTCCACGCCACGGGGGCGCCACGGGCGAGGTTTCCAAAGGAAGGGTCGGTCTGGCCCGCCGCGGCGACATACGAACTTCCATTGCTCGAAATCCAGTATTGGGCGACGCCGCCCGCGCTGAGCGAGAAGGCGGGTAAGAAGAGCGTGACCCCCACGCCAGCGTGGTCGCTGAAAACGGCGTTGCAGTCGGGCAGAGCGAGCGCTTGCCCGCCTGCTGAAACGGTGACCCTGACGTTCGCGTGTGCGGCGAGGCCGGCGGGATTGATGAGCAGGTTTCCGCCGACGATTCTGCCGCGGATTTCGAGGAGGGTGCCCGTGCTGCTCCCGCCGGGTCCAACCCCCTCGATGAGAACGACGCCCGGCGATGCGCCGCCGCTCAGGACGACATCGGAGCCGTCGCCGGACCCGCCCGACTGCTTGAAGGTTGGCGCGGGAACGTTCAGAACATCATCGATCTGGAGCGGAAACTGGACAGTGAGCGCGCCGGTGGTGAAGGGGCGCGTCGAAAACGCGCTCCACTCGGTCGAGGCGTCATTGCTGCTGTCGCGGTGGCGAACCCGAAGGATGTAATCAGTCTGGGCCAGCAACGTGCGCCGACCGGCGTGGGAGTTCTCGAAGACGCCATCGCCCAGGTGCGTATGCACGCGCTCGATGCCCGCGATGCACGATGTCACCCACACGCGCAGCGAAGGTGTCACGGTCCAGACTTCCCAGTCGGTGCAGCGGTGGGTGTCCCCCGCATCCTGATCCACGAATGGCGCGGTCTCCATGTGCAGGTCGGCGGAATTGATGATCCGTCCGATCGTGGGTTCGGTGATTTGGGGCGTAGCGGGAGACTGGTTCTGCCCGAGGGCAGCGCCGGCACACGAAAGGACGAGTGCGGCGCTGAACTTCATGGTTCGAGCGCTCACGAAAGGCAAACACAACTGCATGGCCGACTCCATAAACCCCACGACCCCTCGCCCACGACCCCTCACCCTCACCCCCATCCCCACCCCCCACCCCCCACCCCCAACCTCAGACTGCGAAACTCTGGGTGAACTTGGGCGATGACCGAAGGACGGCGGTGGTTGAAGGACTGTGCCCGCTCAGTTTAGCGAAAAATTCATCAGCATGGTGGTCTCTACACCCCAAACTCTCGCCATCGAGCCGACACCCGCGCCTTTACCTCATCGGACATGGAAATGATAGGCGGCCAGGCACGAACGGCGTGCCCGCCGCACTCCTCGCCGGGAATCTTGCGCGTCGCGTCGAAGCCGATTTTGTGGCCCGCGCCCAGCCGCGGCGCAGCGTGGTCGAGGATGTCAAGTGGGCCATTCACGATCTCAATATCGCGCCCCGGATCGGAGTTGGCGCACAGGTGAAACAGCACTGCATCCTGATCGTGAACATCGACATCCTCATCCACGATCACGATCATCTTGGTCCACGACATCTGGCCCGCGCCCCAGATCGCGTGCATCACGCGGCGGGCGTGCAGCGGGTATTCCTTCTTGATCTTGATAAACGCGCAGTTGTGAAACGCGCCGAACATGGGGAGGTCGTAGTCGATGATGTCGGGGACGATGGTCCGCAGCAGGGGCAGGAAAACCCGCTCGGTCGCCTTGCCCAGGTAGTAGTCCTCCTGCGGTGGAAGGCCGACGATGGTCGTTGGGTAGACCGGGTTGCGGCGGTGCGTGATGCAGGTGACTTCGAGCAGCGGGTAGCGGTCGGGGAGGGAGTAAAAGCCGGTGTGGTCGCCGAAGGGGCCTTCAAAGACCGCGCCGGGGCCGATGCCGGTCTTGCGGTCGTTCTCGCTGGCTTTGGGATCAAAGCCGATGAAGCCTGCTTCGATGCTGACGTAGCCCTCGATCACGATTTCGGAGTTGGCGGGGACGCTCAGAGGTACGGTTTTGCAATCGACTACTGGGATTCCGCCGCGGTTTAGGAAGCCCGCGAGGAGCATCTCGCTGATGCCGGGGGGCATTGGTGCGGTCGCGGCGTAGGGCAGCACACTCTCGCCGCCCAGCGCGATGGCCACTGGCATTCGTTCGCCCTTGGCTTTCCAACTGCGCCAGTGGCGTGCGCCATCGTGGTGCATGTGCCAGTGCATGCTCATGTGTTTCTTGCCGAAGAGTTGGACGCGGTACATGCCGATGTTGCGGCTTGGGGGTGTGGGATTTCCGAGGTCGTCGGCATGGATGGTGTGGATGCCGCCCATGGTGATGTATCTGCCGCGGTAAAGGCGCTCCCATTCGGGGCTGGATTCGAGGCCGGGGATGCCGCTATTGATTGCCGCTGGATAGCCGAGCGCGGCGAAGTCACCATCGGTGGGCCAGCATCGCAGAAGGGGCAGTCGCGTGAGGTCTACCTGTGCTTGCGGGATTAGTACTTCCTGGCAGATGCCGCTTCGGACCTTCTTGGGAGGGAGGGAGGCGAGTTCGAGCAGTTCGGGGATCTTCTGGAGTTTGGCGATGAGCGTGGGGGGCGGCTCGGGCTTCACCAGTTTGCTGATGCGCTCGGCGAGCGCTTCGAGGCCGCCGGAGGTTCGGCCCGCTTCGACGCCGGGTCCGGCGTCGTTGCAACCCAGCGCCATTTCGACGCGGCGGTAACTGCCCCATGCGTTGATGAGCACTGGAATATCGCTTCCATCGACATTCTCAAAGAGGAGCGCGTGGCCGCCCATGTTGTGAAAGCGCGGATCGGTGCGGCGAGCCCCCCCTCCCAAGCCCGCGCTAGGCAAGTTCGCCGCGGGAGATTTGCTGACGCGATCCGCGATTTCCGTGATTTCAAGCACGGGCGAAACGCGGGCGCTGATTCGCTTGAGTTCGCCGGCCTGGCTGAGGGCTTGGATGAAGGCTTGGGTGTCGGGGTACATGTTGGGAATGGAGTGTACACTGGGCTTGTGACGATCACACCTGATTACCAGAGGGATTGGCCGCGGTACTTTGATGCGGTGGCAAACCTTGGTCCGCGCGAAACGTTGCTCAACGCGCTCGCGGCGTACGGCCCAACCGACGCCGCGAATCCCCCGTTGGCAGTCGATGTCGGATGCGGGGAAGGGCGCGACACCCGCGAACTGCTCTCGCGCGGCTGGCGGGTTACGGCGTTTGACGCGACGCCGCTGGCGATTGAACGGTTGATCGCGCGAACGGGTGAACAGGAACGAGGCCGGCTTGATGCGCTTGTGCTGGGGTTCGAGGATGTAGCGACGGATTCGATTCTCCCGCGCGCTGCTCAACTTATCAACGCGAGTTTCGCACTCCCTTTCTGCCATCCCGATGCGTTCCCGGCTCTTTGGGCCTGGATCGTCAAAACGATCGTTCGCGGTGGTCTGTTCGCGGGCCAGATTTTCGGCGACCGCGATGAATGGGCGAGCATCCGACCCGGCAGCCATTACTCGCGCGACCAAACCCTCGCGCTGCTCGCCCCCTTCGACCTGCTGCACTTCGAGGAAGTCGATAAGGAAGGAGGCGATGCGTTGGGGATCACGAAGCACCACCATCTGTTTCATGTCGTGGCCCGCAAGCGGTAACTGACCACAGCATACTTAATCCTATTTCGGCTCCTCTTTCTTAGGCTCTTCTTTGGTATCTTCCTTCTCGCTCTTGGCCAGCGGCTTCCACTCCGGCTCCGCGAAGAGCAGGAACGTCCGTGTCCCGCGCAACACCAGGAACGTCGCCTTGCTGGGCTGGTCCTTGGCGATCTTTTCCATCGCGTTGCGATACGTGGGGATGTCCTTGATCTCGATGTCGTTGATTTTCTGGATCAGGTCGCCCTCACCCATGCCGGCCAGGCCCGCCCAGCCGGCCCGCTCGACGCTTTCGACGATCACGCCCGCGACATCATCGCTCCACCGCTCATCATCGCGGTCGAAGAACGTCATCTCTCGCACGGTGATCTCGAAGTCTTTGTTGACATCCTTGATCGCCTCTTCGCGGGTGATGCGTGTGCGCTCGGGCTGCACATCGATATCGATGGACGTGCCATCGCGCATCACCGTCAGTTTCGCAGGCCCGGACATCGAAAGATTCTTCACCTTGCGGTTGAAAGCGCCGGCTTCCTGCATCGTCTTGGGGACGAGTTTCTCGCCGTTGACGGCGTTGATGATGTCGCCGACTTTCAGGTCGGTGCCCGCCGCGACGGTGCCGGGATAGATACGGGTGATGCGAAATCCGGTCATCGTCTTTCCATCGCCCAGTTTCTCGGCGAGGTCTTTGAGCACCGGCTGGGTGGCGACCCCGATCCAACTTTTCGCCACTTCCCGCGGCGGGTCTTCCTTCTTATCCGGTCGGGGCTTGATGAGCGTGAGGAAGTTCTTTCCCTGGCGGTCAAAGCCGACCATGACGAACTCGGGGATGGGGTCCATCTTCATGATTCGCGTGTACTGGGCGATGGCATCCTTCATGGTGTTGACCGGCTGGTTGTCGATCATCTTGACGATGTCTGCCCCCTGCAACTGCGGTTCGGCGGTTTCGGAAGGGCTGCCGGACTTGGTGCCCAGCACGAACGCGCCGTTCATATCCGGCAGTTGGAGGTCGCGAGCGAGTTTCTCGGTGATCTCCCGGAGCGAAAGGCCCCAGAGGCGCAGGGCGGTTTCATCGCCCGTCTCCTTGAGCAGTTTCTCGGTGGTTACGATTGCTTCCATCGCCTCGCCGCCCCCACCACGTTTGTAGGTGTACTTGATCTGCGAACCAACTGGCAACTCCGCGACCTTGCGCGAAAAGAGCGGCACTTCTTCGGCGAAGCGCACCGTCACCGGGACGCCGTTCATCGACGTAATCAGGTCGCCGGGCTTGAGCCCCGCCTTGTCCGCCGCGCCGCCCTTGAGGACGCTGTTGACGATCACGCCTTCTTTGTAATCGCTGCGCTTGATCGACTTGAGGGCGATCCCGATCGCGCTGCGCGTCACTTCGCCGTTCTTGATGAGCGATTCGTACACGGGCTGCGCCAAGGATTGTGGAATCGCCAAGCCGATCCCCGAACTGCCGATCTTCATGGCGTTGATACCAACGATGCGCCCTTCGAGGTCCACCAGGGGGCCGCCGGAGTTGCCGGGATTGATGGCCGCGTCGTGCTGAATCCAACTGGTGAAGAGTCCCGTCCGGCCGCGCTCAAAGGCGAGTTCCTCGACATCATCTCCACCATCCGACATGAACACGCGCTCGGTATTGCTCACGATTCCCAGCGTCACCGACCGCGACAGGGCCAGCGGCGAACCCATTGCCATCACGGTATCGCCCACTACCAGCGTGCTCGAATCGCCAAACGCCGCGGCGGGCAACTTCTCGCCCTCCTTCAGTTTCGTGAGGTCAATCTTGAGTACCGCCAGGTCCGTGAGCGGATCCTCGCCAACCAGCGTCGCGGGAATCTCGCGCTTGTCGGCGAGCGTGACGCGGAACTTCTTGCCATCGTTCACGACGTGCTGATTCGTGAGCACGTAACCCTCGGGGCTGAGAATGGTGCCACTGCCGGTGGACCCACCCTTGGTCTCTTTGCCGCCCCAGTACGAGACGGAAATGACGCTGATATTGACCAGGGATGGATAGACCCGGTCGCGGGCCTGGGCGACCATCGCACGCATGTCCTCGCGCAGGCGAGTTGGGGACGCCGCGGGATTCGGTGGCGAAGGGAGCGCGGTGGAGGTCGAGGACTGACCGAAGGCGGACGCGGCGAAGGCGAGGATGGCTGCGGAGAAGAGAGCGAAACGGGGCGGGTTGGGCATGAACTGTTTCCTTGGAGTGAGCAGGAGGGTAGGTTGGAGGAAACTACGCGCGGTCGGTGCGGGAATGTGGTGAGGTGTCGTCCGGGAGGGGCGGGTGGTGTGGGTTTAAACGGCAAAGGTGTTTTGGATTGCTCTGCCGTTTAAAGATGTGGGGAGAGGGTAGAGGAAATGCCTGTTTTCCATGGGAATTTGTGCGAAGGCTGGGGCGAGAAATCTTTGAAAGCCGGTGATTTTGCGACGCGCCCTTGTCAAATTTTGTGGGTAGGTTTGGCTATTGTGTTGGGCGGGGCGAAGGTTCAAGGCCGCAAGAAATGTTTTGTGCGAGCGCGCAACTCTGCGGCCTTGGATGATGAGGGGGCGAATAACTGGCGGGTTGAGCCGCGGGATGAGGGCGCGGAATGGGGAAGTCTGAAGGGTGGAAGAATACGTTGGTGCGCGCGCAACTCCGTATCCTTGAAAGATGAGGGGCGAACAGCCGGAAGGGTGTGCAGGGCCGCCACGAGCATTGTGGCTGAGCGAAGGGGAGATGGTTGAGCGTTGGCGCATAATTTGAGTCCTCTATATATCCCCCCGCGCGGCGCGTTTGTGTGGGCCTTTTGGAGGTTATTTTCTGACGGAAAAGTGAGTTTGGTGCTGTGATTTTCGGGGTGGAAAATTTATTTTGACAAAATTTGACCCCACCGAGTTACGGGGCAATTGGTGTGGCACACAAAAGCGCCACTGGGCACTTTTGAGGCGGGAAGGGGATTATTACTGGACGCTCGTCCCGATAAATACAGATCGCGTTCACCGCCCCAGGATCAAATCCAGCGGAGCCGTCGTCGAGGCTGTGGAATGGGTCGTATGGGACGAATGGGAGGTATGGGACTGACGTGATGGGCCGGCGCGTCGTAATCCCGCACGCGTGGGGCACGCATGAGGCCCGCAGAGTGTTGAACATGCGCGGGCCATTTCCGCCGGGGCCGGGATCGCTTTCAGGGCATTCGGAGATGGAAGGGGGGCATGTAGACCTGCTCGAAGAAGGCCTTCATGATCTCGTAGCTTTCGAGCACCGAATCCGTACTCGCGAGCCAAACGGCGATCTTGTCGAGACCCTTGGCACGGGCAAGCTCGAGGATGCGATGGCAGTCATCGGCGGTGACGGTGTAGTTGTTGGGATCGGGAACGGTCACGGGTGGCGGGCCGGGCAAAATCGTATACCTGCAGAAGCATGTATTGGGCGCCGGAATCCAAGGGACGATGTCATGCTCGCGGCCCCCGGCGCCCGCGTTGATGGCCGCGTCGAGGTTGTGGCGATTCACCCGCATGGCTGCCTGCCAGGGGGTCTTATCCCCTCTTCTCTTCTTCTCCGCGTTACTATGGCCAAAATTCTTCGCGTCCCGCGACGATTGTTTCACGCCCGCCCCTCCTCTCCTCATCTCTTGCCTTCTCAGTACTTTGAACTCTGAACTCTCTTCTCTCTGCGGTCTCTGCGTTCACTCCTTTGCCTTGGTTGCGACTACGACTCACCGCGGTCTCTATCGTTCCCTCTTCCATACTCTTTACCAGCAATGCCCCAACCTTTCCCGCCCCAAGACCCGGATGCCTTCAACGATGCCCGTATCACCGTCATGGGCCTTGGCAACTTCGGCGGCGGTGCGGGCGTT
>Ga0163144_10025031_pt1 | contig 11682 bp, 9 predicted proteins | sample OliLak19BULKMAT1_FD_123175 | JGI IMG/M metagenome (GOLD analysis project Ga0163144, IMG submission 123175) | Freshwater microbial mat bacterial communities from Lake Vanda, McMurdo Dry Valleys, Antarctica - Oligotrophic Lake LV.19.BULKMAT1 | ecosystem: Environmental > Aquatic > Freshwater > Lake... | reverse complement strand
TGAGCATATCATCCCCTTACCCCATCTGGCGATCATCGACGAGGTGACTTACCAGCAAGTCCAAGAACGGCGCCGGCAAAACTCGGTATTCGCGAAGCGTAATCGCAAGCATGAGTACTTGATGCTGGGCGGCCACTTCAAGTGCAGTTGCGGCGCAAGCATGACTTGCCGCACCCAAGTCAGAGATGGCAAGGTCTACCGCTACTATGTCTGCTGGCGCGAGTCAGAGCGGTATCTGGGCCTGTGCCATGAACGCAGCGTTCGGGCTGAGAAGATCGATCCCGTAGTTTGGGCTTGGCTTCAACAACTCCTGGCGAACGACGGCAATTTAGAAGCGGGTCTAAAGCGGATGCAGGAACGGCGCGAGGTTGAGTTAGGCCCGAATCGGGATCGCCTTCAGACCATCCGGCAGGTGGTGGTGCAGATTGAGCAGCAGGTCAAACGCCTGGCCAAGGCCGTGTCGCTGGCCGACAATGATACGGTCGCCGACGCGCTCAACCTGGAACTAAAGTCGGCCGGTCGGTCGCTGGTTGATCTCCGAAAGGAGGCCGCGACAGTCGAGGTCACCATCAACCAGGATGAGATGACCCAGGGCGAGATTGACACCATCAAGCGCCTCGCGGCAGAGCTACGCGAGGAGCTCGATTCTCCCAATCACGAGACGCAGCGCTTTCTGATCGAGAAGCTTAAGGTCATTGCCCGTTTCCGCCGCGAGGACGCCGAGCGGTGGATTGACCTGACTTGTGAGCTTTCACCGGCGCCTCAACCTTACGCTGTTGCGTCAAGTACTTCTTGAGGAACTGGCCCGTATAGCTCGCCTTCACCTTCGCCACATCCTCCGGCGTGCCGGTCGCCACCACGTAGCCGCCCCGGTCGCCGCCCTCCGGCCCCAGGTCAATCAGCCAGTCGGCCACCTTAATGATGTCCGGGTTGTGCTCGATGATCAGCACCGTGTTGCCCTCGTCCACGAAGCGCTGCAGCACCTCCACCAGCTTGTGCACATCGGCCGCGTGCAGCCCCACTGACGGCTCGTCCAGCACATAGAGCGTCCGCCCGGTCGAGCGCTTCGACAATTCCTTGGCCAGCTTGGTGCGCTGCGCCTCGCCGCCCGAGAGCGTCGTGGCCGGCTGGCCGATGCGAATGTAGCCCAGCCCCACCTCCATCAGCGTTTTCAGCTTGCGCCGGATGCTGGGGTGCGCCTCGAAGAACACCAGCGCCTCGTCCACGCTCAGCGCCAGCACCTCGGCGATGTGCTTGCCCTTGAAGCGCACTTGCAGCGTCTCGCGGTTGAAGCGCGCCCCGTGGCACACGTCGCACGGCACAAAGATGTCCGGCAGAAACTGCATCTCGATCTGCACCTGCCCCTGCCCCTGGCAGGCCTCGCACCGCCCGCCCTTCACGTTGAAGCTGAAGCGCCCGCTCTTGTAGCCGCGCACCCGGCTCTCCGGCAGCCCGGCATACAGCGTGCGGATCTCGTCGAACATGCCCACGTACGTGCCGGGGTTGCTGCGCGGCGTGCGGCCGATCGGGCTTTGATCAATGTTGATGATCTTATCAATCGCCTCGGTGCCCTCCAGCGCGCCGTGGCTGCCCCAGCGTTCGCGCGCCCCGTGCAGCACCTGCGCCAGCCGCTTGTACAGCACCTCCACCAGCAGGCTGCTCTTGCCCGAGCCGGACACGCCCGTCAGGCACACGAACATGCCCAGCGGAATCTCCACGTCAATATTCTTCAGGTTGTTCTCGGTCGCGCCCTTCACGGTCAGGAACTTGCCGTTGCCCGCCCGCCGCACCTTGGGCAGCTCGATCCGCTTGCGGCCCGACAGATACGCCCCGGTGATAGACTTCTTGTCCTTCAGCAGTTGCGCCACCGTGCCCTCAAAGATCAGCTCGCCGCCGTGCTCGCCCGCCCCCGGCCCCAGGTCCACGATCCAATCGGCCGCCAGGATAGTCTCGTCGTCGTGCTCCACCACCAGCAGCGTGTTGCCCAGGTCGCGCATGTGCTGCAAGGTGCGGATCAGCCGGGCGTTGTCGCGCTGGTGCAGCCCGATGCTCGGCTCATCCAGCACATACAGCACGCCCATCAACTGCGAGCCAATCTGCGTCGCCAGCCGGATGCGCTGGGCCTCCCCGCCCGAGAGCGTGGCCGCCGTGCGCCCCAGCGTCAGGTAGTCTAGCCCCACATCCACCAGGAACTTCAGCCGCGCGCTGATCTCCTTGATGATCTGCTGGGCGATCTTCTGCTGGCGCGGCGTGAAGCTGCCCTTCAGCTTGGCCGCCCAGTCCAGCGTGCGCAGCACCGGCCAGCTCGTCACCGCAATGATGTTAACGTCCGCCACGGTCACGGCCAGCGCCTCGGGCCGCAGCCGCTGGCCGTGGCAGGTCTCGCACGGCCGCTCCGACATATACTCGTTGATCTTCTCGCGGATGTAGTCGGACGTGCTCTCTTCGTAGCGCCGGCGCAGGTTGGGGATCACGCCCTCATACGGCGTCTCCCACACCGCCTGCCGCCCGTCGCGGCTCTTGTACTGGATGCGCACCTTCTCGCCGTTGGTGCCGTACAGCAGGATGTTCACCTGCTCGGCCGAGAGCGTGTTCAGCGGTTTATCCAGGTCAATCTTGTACTGCTTGGCCGCCGCTTCCAGCGCCTGAAAATAGTAGCCGCCGCTCTCGATCGAGTTGCGCCACTCCATCGCCACAATCGCGCCGCCGTTCACGCTCAGGCTGCGGTCGGGCACGATCAGGTCGGGGTCAATCTCCAGCTTCACGCCCAGCCCCTGGCAGCCGGGGCACGCGCCGTGCGGGGTGTTGAACGAGAAGGTGCGCGGCTCAATGTCCGGCAGGCTGATGCCGTCAAATGGGCAGGCGAAGTTCTCCGAGTACAGCCGGTCTACCGGCGCGTCGGCGTTGCTGATGTCTGCGATGATGAGCGTGTTGTTGCCCAGCTTCAGCGCCGTCTCAATCGAGTCCGTCAGCCGGCTCTGGAACTCTGTGTAAGCTTCTTTTGCGGCGGCCTCGGCCCCCTCGCCGACTTCATCTTTGGCCGGGATCACCAGCCGGTCTACCACCGCCTCAATCGAGTGCTGCTTGTAGCGGTCGAGCTCGATCTCCTCGGCCAGGTCGAGCACGCGGCCGTTCACCCGCGCGCGCGTGAAGCCGCTCTTGCGCAGGTCTTCGAACACCGGCTGGTGGTGGCCCTTGCGCTCGCGGATCACCGGCGCCAGCACCAACACCTTGCTGCCGGGCGGGTAAGCCAGCGCCGCGTCCACGATCTCCTCCGCCGACTGCGAGCGCACCTCGCGCCCGCACACCGGGCAGTGTGGGGTGCCCACCCGCGCGAACAGCAGGCGCAGGTAGTCATACACCTCGGTCACAGTCCCGACCGTCGAGCGCGGGTTGCGGCTGACGCCCTTCTGGTCAATGCTCACCGCCGGGCTGAGGCCCTCGATGTGATCCACGTCCGGCTTCTCAAGCTGGCCCAGGAACTGCCGGGCGTAGGCCGACAGGCTCTCGACGTACCGCCGCTGGCCCTCGGCAAAGATCGTGTCGAACGCCAGCGACGACTTGCCCGAGCCGGACAGGCCCGTGATTACGACCATTTTGTCGCGCGGGATCGAAACGGTGATGTTTTTGAGATTGTGCTCGCGCGCGCCGACAACGACGATTTTATCTTGGGGCATAGATGGGGGACCTTGAACACTGGATCAAAAGTTCTAGCCCATTATACCAAACAGCGCCAGGCTTTAAGCGCCCCGCGCCGCCGCTGTGACAGAGTTTTAAGATTAGCCGAGTTGTGGGAGAGTTAGGCGCTGGGCGGTTCGCCTGGCGGGAGCGGTTTTGAAAAGTTCCGCTCGAAATTGAGCGCTTTTTGATAGAACGCCGCCAGCTTCTCATTCTCTTTTCACTTCTCAACCTTTTCCCTAATTCGGCTCCAGCGACTACAATCCGCACTTACCCACCTGAACCAGTACAGTCCGAGACCCCATGACCCTCTTCGTGAACCCCGACCGCCTGCGCGCGGATTTCGACGCCCTCGCCGCCATCGGCGCGGTCAACGCCAACACCGACGCGCCCGGCGTCCATCGCCCGTCGCTCAGCCCCGCCCACCTGGCCGCCCGCCAGTGGTTCTTAGCGCGCGCCGCCGCCGCCGGGCTGGAAACGGCCGTGGACGCCGCCGGCAACCACAGCGCCATATGGCGCGCCCGCCGCTTCGCCGCCCCCATCCGCACCTTGCTGCTCGGCTCGCACCTAGACTCGGTGCCCAACGGCGGGCGCTTCGACGGCGCGCTCGGCGTGCTGGCCGCCCTCGAAGCGCTGCGCACCGTGCAGGAGGCCGGCGTGGCCCTGCCGGTAGACCTGGAAGCGATTGACTTCACCGACGAAGAAGGCACGCTGGTCGGCGAGTTGGGCAGCAACGCCCTGGCCGGTTCGCTCACCCCCGCTATGCTCGCGCAGCCGCGCGGCGGCCGGGCGGCGCTGGAGGCCGGCCTCGCCCGCGCCGGCCTGAGCGAGGCCGCCCTCTTCACCGCCCGCCGCGACCCCGCCACCCTGGCCGGCTACCTGGAGCTGCACATCGAGCAGGGGCCGCGCCTCACCCAGAGCGCCATCGCCATCGGCGTGGTCACCGCCATCGTCGGCATCACCTCCTACCGCCTCACCTACACCGGCCGCGCCAACCACGCCGGCACCACGCCGATGGACGCCCGCCAGGACGCCGGCCTCGGGGCCGCCACCTTCACCCTTACCGCCCGCGAGATGGTCGTGCGCGACTTCCCCGGCTGCGCCGTCAACGTCGGGCAGATGCGGTTTGAACCCGGTGCCTTTAACATTATCCCCGGCCTGGCCGAGCTGGCGCTGGAGTTCCGCGCCTCCGACGCCCAGCGCCTGTCGGAACTCGAAGACACGCTTCTCAGCCTGGCCGGCCTGGTCGCGCGCCAGTCCGGCTTACAGTTGGCGCTGGAGCCGCTCGGCGGCTGTGTGCCCGCCCCCATGAGCGCGCGCGCCCAGGCCGCCATCACCGCCGCCGCCGACTCGCTGGCCCTCACGCACATCGAGCTCGTCTCCGGCGCGGGCCACGACGCCCAGGTGCTCGCCCCCCTCACGCCCTCCGGCATGATCTTCGTGCCCTCGCGCGCCGGCCTCAGCCACTCGCCCGACGAGTTCACCGCCTGGGACGACTGCGTCAACGGGGCCAACGTGTTGCTGCGCGCCGCCCTCAAGCTGGCCGAGACCGCCGCCTAACCGCCGCGCCAAAGCGTGCTATCCTGCCTGGCATGACCAACCCGCTCTCGGTTTTGCAATTGCCCGTCGGCCCGATCCAGACCAACTGCTACCTGGTGGCCGACCCCGCCACCCGCGACGCCGTAGTGATTGACCCCGGCGCTGAGGCCCCCCGCCTCTTGGCCGCGTTGGCCGAGCGCCAGTGGACCACCCGCGCCGTCCTATTGACTCACGCCCACTTCGACCACCTGGGCGCGGTGGCCGAGGTCGTCGCCGCCACCCACGCGCCCTTTGGCCTGCATCCACTCGATCTGCCGCTCATGCGCCAGCGCGGCGGCGCGGCCCTGTTCGGCCTCAACGTGCCGCCCTGCCCCGAGCCGGATTGGCTGCTCACCCCCGGCCAGCCCCTCATGGCCGGCAGCCTGCGCTTCGACGTGCTGTTCGTCCCCGGCCATACGCTCGGCCATGTGGCCTTCTACAGCGCGCCCGGCGCGGTGGTCTTCAGCGGCGATGTGCTGTTCGAGCAGGGCATCGGCCGCACCGACCTGCCCGGCGGCAACTATCAAACGCTGATGCACAGCCTCCGTACGGTGCTCCTCGCCCTGCCGGATGACACCACCGTCTGCTCCGGCCACGGCGCGCTCACGACCATCGGCGTCGAGCGCCGCGACAACCCGTTCCTCGCGGATTGAGCCGCCCATGCCGCCTGCCGCGCACCCGCAAAGCGCCACCCCGGCGGCTGCGTACTGATGAACGTGCCTGACTCACCGCGTCGCTCCCCCCCTTCTGCCAATGCCTGGCGCTGGGTGGCCGCGCTCATCCTGCTCGGCGGCTGGGCGCTGCGGATTCACGCCCTGGGCGCGAAGAGCCTGTGGTACGACGAGCTGCGCCAGGTGGAAGTGGCGCAACACCCCTTCAGCGAGATGTCGAACCTGCTGATCGTCCACGCCGCCCGCCCGCTGGACTATGTGATCACCCACTTCTGGCTGGCCGGCGTCGGCCCGGTGGACTCCGCCCCCGGCCGAGCCGAGTTCTGGCTGCGCTTTCCGGCGGCGCTGTGGGGCCTGCTGGCCGTCGCCGCCCTGCTGCCGCTGGCCCGCCGCTGGCTGCGGCCCGTCGCCGGCCGCTGGCACGCCGCCCCCGCCCACCTGGCCATGGCGCTGCTGGCCTGCGCCCTGCTGGCGGTGGATTACAGCCAGGAGCTGCGCCCCTATTCGCTCTACCTGCTGCTGACCGTCCTCAGTTTCTACGCCTTCGGCCGCGCCTGGGCGGCGCGCCAAGACCGAGCGCGCGTCTGGCTGGCCGCCGGGCTGCTGGCTGTGGCCGGAACGCTCACGCACTTCTTCTTCGCCTTCGCGGTGGCGGCGCAGGGCCTGTTCGTCGGCGCGGCCTTCGCGCTGGCAGCGCTGCGCGGTCGGCGGCGCTGGGGCGACCTGCTGGGCTTTGGCCTCGGCGCGGTCGCCAGCATGGCGGCGCTGTTCATCGCCGCCCGGCCGGACCACATCGTCTTGTTCATGCGGCAGTTCTTTGGGGCGCTGGCCGGCGCACCGGCGGGGGGACTGGTTTCGGATCAGGGCGTGGTGGTGCAGATCAGCGAAGCGGTCAACGCCGACTTTTTCTTCAAGGGGCTGCTGCCCTTTTACGGCGGCGGCGGCGGCTGGGCGCTCGTGCCCTTCATCGGGCTGGCGCTGCTCGGCCTCGTGGTGCTGATGCGGCGCAGCCCGGCCCGCGCGGGGCTGGGGGCGCTCTGGCTGCTCCTCGCCTCGGCGCTGATCATCATCTACTTGCAGTACCGCCAGCAGTTCTTTGCCCTGCGCTACGTCCTGCTGGCGCTGCCGATCTACATTCTCTTTATCACTACCGGGCTAACTTGGCTGGCGGACTGGCTGGCCCGCCGCGTCAATGGGCGGGCCGGCGCGGCGCTGCTCGTGGCCGGGGCGTGCGGGCTAGCGGCGCTGCAACTGGGGCAGGTGTTCCACGACTACGGCGTGCCGAAGGATGACTGGCGGCGCGTGGGCGCGTTCCTGACCGCCAACGTCCACCCCGACGACACCCTCGGCGCGCCGGACGTGCAGGCTTTCATCCGGTTCTACGCCCCGCACCAGCCCGCCGCCATCGTGGACTCGAGCGCGCGCGGCCCGCACGAAGAAGCGCTAGCCAACGGCGAGCGCTTCTGGTTCGTGTGGTCCGACTACACCCTCGCGCCGGTGGACGAGACCCGCGCCTGGGTGCTCAGCCTGCCCAGCGTCACGCTCCAACTCGACCCGCGCATCAAGCTCATCTTCGTCCACCCCGGCCTCACCCAGGAGCAAATGCTGGCCGAGGCCCAAACCTTCATCATCCCGCCGCCGTCGCTGCCCTAGCGTGCCGCCCGCCCAGGAGGCCGACCATGTCTATCGCCGCTCTTCCGCGCCATCTCGTGGCCGTGCTCGTTCTGATTGAGCAGGCCGGCGCGATTCTGTTGGTCCAGTCGAAATTCGCTGAGGGGCCGTGGGGTCTGCCCGGCGGCTTGCTGGAAGTGGGCGAATCAGTCGCCCAAGCCGCGGCGCGCGAGGTGCTGGAAGAAACCGGGCTGGTCCATTCAACCTGGCCGCCCCATCGGCTTCTACAGCGTCCCCAGCGAGCAAGCCTTGTCCATCACGCTCACGGCCGAGCTCCTCGGCGGCGCGTTGGTGCAGACCACCACCGAAACGCAAGCCGCCGCCTACTTTGCGTTTGACCAGTTGCCAGTGCTCATGCGCCCCTACCACCGCGAGCGCGTCCGCGACTTCGCCACCCACCCCGCCGCGCCCATCTACCGCGTCCAATGAGCTAAGCCGCCCCACCCTACACGTATGAAAGAATCCAAACGACCCATTCCAAAAATAATGGAGCACGGTCGGCAGACCTACCGTGCTCCATTATTTTCTTCGACACTAGCAAACGGTCGCGCCCGCTGCCAATCAAATGCTTGTCTGATTGCTGACTCCTGAAACAGTCACCCCTTCCCGCTTCAGGGGAAGGGGTCGGGGGATGAGGGCGACCAATCCTCCGCCCTGCCACCCGTCTTGCGTCTTCCCAATCCTCTTACCCATAGTCACCCCTTCCCGCGCAGAGAAGGGGCCGGGGGCATAGGCGCGAACTTTAGCGGGGGCCGCGCTACCACGCAGCGCATCCGTTTCATCCGCTACAAAATCCGTTGCCACTAAATCTTATACGGGTCGTCCGCCTGCAAATAGGCCAGCAGCATCGCGCGCTGCGAATGCGGGCGCAGCCAGGCGTACACTTCTTTGATGCGGTCGTAGTCCTCGGCGCTGAACTTCTGGCGGTACAGCCGCTCCATCTGCGCGGCGGCTTCGGCCTGGCGCAGCTTCTCCTGATACGGCTTGGTGAAGAACTGGTTGACCTTGTCTTGCAAGTTGCGGGCCGTCACCGTCTCCCACTCCTGCTGGTCGAACCACACCCCGTTGCAGTGGCCGCAGCGGTCGAGCCAGAACTGCACGTTGGGCAGCACCCGATAGCGCGTCAGGTAGTGGCCGCAATCGGGGCACAGCTTGAGCGTCTGCGTGTCCCAGGTCGGCACCGGCCCGTCGCCGGCCGCCACCTCCGGCAGCAGCGCCGGCCGCGCCATTACCCAGCGCAGATACTCGTTCGAGCTCAGCCACACCCCCGTGCACACTGCGCACCGGTGCGCCGGCAGCCCCGCCTCCAATGTCACCGCCGCCAAGCCCTGGCCCTCGTCAACTGGACAGTTCATTGTCCCCTCTCATCTTCCGCTATGTTCGACTGCCACATCTAACCACGTTCTCCCCGAACCCAATTCGCGCGAAGCGATTAGTGAAATTCGTGGCCAAAGGTTTTCAAGCGCCCGTCTCAGCCAGCCGCCTGCTCGAGTCGAGTCACCAGCGCCGGCAGCTCGCCCAAATGCGCCACCTGATGATAGCGGCTGGCGTCGGCGTCGGTGACCACCTCGTGCGCCCAGGTCAGCGCGTAGGGCACATACACCGCCTGCCCACCCACCGCCACCACCGGCAGCACGTCGCTCTTGAGCGAGTTGCCGATCATCAAGAACCGCTCCGGCGCAATCATGTAGCGTTTGAGCAGCGCCGCATACGTCTCCGGCGTCTTGACGCTCACGATCTCCACATGCCGGAAGTGCGCGCCCAGCCCGGAGCGCGCCACCTTCGTCTCCTGGTCGAACAAATCGCCCTTGGTGATAATCATCAGCGGGTGCGTCTGCGCCAGCGCCAGCACCGCCGCCTCGGCCTCAGGCAAGAGCGTCACATCGGCCTGCAGCATCTGCTTGCCCAGGTCTATCAGCCGCTGAATGTCGCCCCCGGCCACGCGCCCCTCGGTCAACTCGATGGCCGTCTCGATCATTGACAGCACAAAGCCCTTCACGCCGTAGCCGAAATAATCCAGGTTGCGCGTCTCGACCCGGTAAAACTGGTCCATCAGCGCGTCGGTGTTGATGTGGCCGTCCAGCAGCGCCTTGAACTGCGCCTGCACATCCACGTACAACTGCTCGGTGTGCCACAGCGTGTCGTCGGCGTCGAAAGCGATCATGTCGAACATTGCGCGTGCCTCTACCTCTCCTACGGCGTCAGCGCCGTGTGCCGCCGCGCCACCACCGCCTGCCCGGCCGCGCCCTGCGCCCAGGCCAGCCAGCCGCGCGCCGCCCCGCTTGGCTCGCCCTGCATCACCGCCACTACCAACAGTTGCAGCGTCACCACCCCGCCGTCCGCGTCCGTCAGCGTCAGCGGCTTGAGCGTCTCATCCGATACAGGCCCAATCACATACCCCAGCGCGTACGGGTCCTGCCCCACCAGCGTCCGCATCGCCGCCCAGGTCGGGGCCAGCCGCGCGTTCGGCGTCACTGCCCCGGCCGCCGCCCCCGGCCAGAACTGCCCCGCAAACGCCCGCCCCGCGTCCGACTCGGGTGCGCGGGCCACCACCTGCACCTGGCCCAGCCCGCCCAATGCGCCCCACTCCTGCACCCGGCCCTCAAACAAGGCCTGCGCCATCGCCAACGGCAGCGTGTCCAGCGCGTTAGCCGGATTGACCACTACCCGCAAAGGCACGTACCCCAGCGGCGTGCCGAACAGCGCCGGGTCCGGCGTCACGGTCAGCGCCAGCTCGGCCTGCCCCGCTTGCAAATCGGCGGCCAGCCCCTCGGCCGGGGCCAGCGCCGGGGCCACCACCACCGCCGGATTGTTCTCGGCATAGGCCAGCGCCAGGTCTAACGCCAGCGGCTCGGTCAAATCGGTCGCCAGCACGCGCACCAGCCCCGGCGTCGGCGGCGGCGGCGGCGTAGGTGCCGGCGTCGCGCAGCCCGCCAGAGCCAACAGCAGGCTTACGGCCGTCCACCGCCACAAGCTAGGCCAGCGCTTGCGCGTGACTGCCACATCCAACCGCGTTCTCCCCAAACCCCATTCGCGCGAAGCGATTAGTGAAATTCGTGGCAAATGGTTTTCCGGCCCCTACCGCAGCGCCCCGATGATCAAGCACCCCACCCCCACCACCGTGCAGTACACCGCAAACCCATACAGCGACCCGCGCCCCAAATACGCTAACAGCCAGCGGATGGTCAGAAAGCCGACCACGCCCGCCACCACCGTCGCCAGCCCAATCGGCAGCAGGTAGCTGCTGAAGTTCGGCACATCCACCAAATCCTTGCCGGCCACCACGCCCGCCCCCAGCATCACCGGCACCGACATCAGAAAGCTAAAGCGCGCCGCCGCCGCCCGCGCCAGCCCGCGCGCCCGCCCGGCCGCAATCGTCGCGCCCGAGCGCGACACCCCCGGCAGGATCGCCGCCACCTGCGCCAGCCCGATCAGCAGCGCATCCAGCCAGCCAATGCCGGTCACCTCGCGCGTGCCGTGCCCCACCAGCTCGGCCCCCACCAGCAGCGCCGCCGTGATGATGAGTTGCACCGCCGTCGCGCTGGCGCTGCCATACGTGGCCTCAAAGAAGTCTTTGAACACCAGGCCCAGCACCACCGCCGGGATGGTCGCCAGCACCACCAGCCAGCCCAGCCGCGCCTCCGGCGAGCCAAACGGCCGCCGCTGCGCCAGCCCCACCAGCACCCCGCGCGCAATCGCGAGCAGGTCTTTCCAGAAGTACACGATCACGGCCGCCAGCGTGCCGAGCTGCACCAGCACGTCGAACACAAACTTAGCGTCGGCCGGAAACGTCCAGCCCAACAGCCACGGCACCAAGATCAAATGCGCCGACGACGACACCGGGATGAACTCCGTCAGACCTTGCACAATGCCGAGAATGATTGCCTGGAAGATGGACATGGATTGACGGGCCTAAAGCGTCTAAAGCGACAAAGGGGTCTAAAGGATTGGTTGAGACTAGGTCATGCCAGAGGCAGGAACGTCGCGTGTCGCCGGCACTCTAATGCCCTGCCACCCGTCAAGAAGCCGCCAGGATACCACAAGCGAGTCCGAACCAGCGAGCACCATCCGCTCGCTACCAACC
>Ga0163144_10025030_pt1 | contig 11684 bp, 13 predicted proteins | sample OliLak19BULKMAT1_FD_123175 | JGI IMG/M metagenome (GOLD analysis project Ga0163144, IMG submission 123175) | Freshwater microbial mat bacterial communities from Lake Vanda, McMurdo Dry Valleys, Antarctica - Oligotrophic Lake LV.19.BULKMAT1 | ecosystem: Environmental > Aquatic > Freshwater >... | reverse complement strand
GCCTGCACGCCCAATGGTTCTGATGGGCCGTTCGCGAACCGCCTGCACGCCCAATGGTTCTGATGGGCCGTTCGCGAACCGCCTGCACGCCCAATGGTTCTGATGGGCCGTTCGCGAACCGCCCCTACCCATGATGATTCGTACGCCAACCCACGGCAAACCAATATGCTACACCCAATAGGGGTAGCACAGGCACAAATATTATATACGAGGTGGCCCATGATGACATCCTACGAGATAGATGCGGCGCGACCGCAATTGTTCTTTTTTACAGAACTTGCCCCAGGAGCAAGCCTGCTTGAAATCCTTCAATCGCCAGGGGCCTTGGAGGCGCTCAGCGCGTGTGGAGCAGGGGTTGCGTTAGCATTAACCGATCTCGATGCAGAACGGGTTGCGGTTGCGCGCCTGTTAACAGATTGGGGCATTCCATTGGTGGCATGGCTGTGTTTGCCTGTTGAAGAGGGCTTTGCGCTGAACCTGGCTAACTATCCGCATGCAGCTGCCCGCTACTATACAATGCGTGCCTGGATTCGTGAACATGATCTGCATTTTAATGCGATTGGCCTGGCGATTGAGCCGCCATCGGAAGAAGCCGATTGGAGTACATGGCGGGCGGTTCGGGATTTCGCCCGTGGCCTATGGCTAGCCCGTGATAATGCACTGTATCCGGCGGCGCGGGCGGCCTACTACGACCTGATGACGACTATGCATCACGATGGCTATGAGGTGCATACCTACCAATTGCCATTTGTTGCCGATGATCGCCGCGCCGGTGCGACACTGATGCAGCGAGCGCTCGATATCCTCGATCTGCCTGCCGATGTCGATGTGTTGTTGTGCAGTAGCGAGGTGCCGATCGATTGGCTGAATCACGATCTTGGCGGCGCACTGGTGGCAAGCTATGGGCCAGTTGCCGATGCGATTGGGATCGGGGCCGTTGATCTGAGTGAGCCAACAGAACAGGCATTGCCCTGGCCTGCATTGCGGCGCGATCTGCTGTTAGCGGCCCAGCATACCGATACGATCTATGTTGCATCGCTCGAATACTGTGTTCGCAATCGATTACTCGGCCAGATCGCCAGCCTGCATTGGGGCACACCAGCATCGGCACGCCCCGAACGGCGATTGATGGTTGGGCTGGCTCGCGGGCTGCTGCTGATACTATTGCTGGCCGGGCGCTATGGTCGCGGCATCATTGCCTGGATGGGGTGGGTGTTGGCGCTTGTGTTATGGGTGCGCGGCAGGCGGCGGCGCTAAACTTATGCGACCCGCTCCAGCACATACACCCCATAATCGCAGATACCACTGCGCATGGTATATGAGCGCCGTATTTCAAAATAGGGATGAAACAGCGCCCGATAGTCGGAGTCGCTACGAATGAACTTGCCACGGTCGATCATATGCATCATATGGCCTGGCAGATTCCACCAGGCCGGATCGATATCTTCCATCACGAGTAGGGTTGCGCCGGGCTTGAGCACACGATGCAATTCCGCCGCCGCCGCCTGGCCCAGTTCGGTCGATAGATGATGAAAGACACCCAGAACCAGTGCGGCGTCGAACTGTTGCGGAATAAACCCAAGCGATTGCCCAAGCATAATGGTATAGCGGCCACGGGTGTTGCGGCCAGCATAACGAATATAGTGACTGGCTGGATCGAACCCAGTATAGGAATTCTCGGGAAAGCAGTTGGCGAACCCACCCGTCCCACAGCCAAAATCGAGAAACTGGCGCTGGCCAACATCATCCCATGGGCGTAGCTCACGTTCAATCGCTTCCTTCTCGCCACGGAACCCATCCTCAACTATGGCGCGCAATGCCATCCATAGGCGCGGCATCTCCGAAAGCCGATCAAGCAACGTAGTCAGATTCATGGCCTGTTGGGCCTCGTGTGCTGTTTTTTCAATTGCTACAGGCATTCGTGTATACTCCAAACGCAGCTGAATCATTGTTGACGCAGTGCATGTTCTGTTCAGAATGAAAACTTTACTTTTGTTTGCGGCGGGCGCGGCATAGCACCGACACGCCCGCCGGAAGATGGATACCATTGGCGATTAGTGCCACCTCAGCGGCTAACGGCCAGCGCAACAATTCGTTGATCAATGGGTGCGGTAGCGTCAGATCGGAGGCTTCGTTTGCCTCAACTGGGCGCACTCGTTCGGCCAGGCGCTGCGCTAGGGCCAATGGCATCAGCAGGCTATTCACATAGGTGGATCGTTCGACAACAAAACCGGCGGCTTCAAGCAACCCACAGACCTCTGGTTCGGTATAGCGTCGGCGTCCGTGAACGGCCTGGTCGTGATGGCCGCGCAGCAGTTCGAATGCGGGCAGGCGAATGAGTAAGCGTCCGCCAGGACGCAGCACCCGATAGGCATCCAGCAGGGCTGGCATTTCATCGGGGACGCCACGGTGGTAGAGTACTTCGAATGATGTCACAAGATCAAACGATTGATCGTTAAAGGGTAGGGCCAGTACTGAGCCACGCGCAACCCTGCCTGGTGTGCCATGTATGCTATAGTCAACCGCCTCGGGTGCAACATCAATCCCGATTGTGTCGCCATAGCGGCGCAGAAAGCGCAGATTCGCACCGGTTCCGCAACCAGCATCAAGCACAGCAAGATCATGCCGCTCCGCATAGACCTCGTCCAGAAGTGTGGCGGCAATGGCACGCATGCCACCATACCACCAATGGCGATCTTCGACTGCCGCCATGACTGTGTATTCGGATGTTTCCATGAGCCCCCAGATCGGTGCACCACCAGGCGCATAACGGCGCGAAGTGTACCAGATGGGTGCAGGTGCTGCAAGTTGACGCGATCTGCTGGGGCGCGTACACTACATGGTATTGATGAAGGGAGGCTTGTGATGAAGCTATCGAGCGCAAAAGTTGAACAATTGGTCGCTGATCTGGTCGATCATCTGGCAGAAGTCGATGGCGTGATGTTCCAGGCCGATGATGGCCGCCTACGCATTGCGGCGCAACAGATCATGACCGACGAACTGATGGTTGAGGAGCTACTCGATGCCGAGATCCATAAGATGCTCCAGGCCTATAAATATGAAATCACGATGGGCCGCATGAACTACGATGATCTGTTCAAGAAGACCAAACAGAAACTCGTACGAGATCGGAAAATTATATTGTGAGGAGAGTATTCAGGCGTCAAGAGTCAGAATGTTTCCAAGCAACCATAGCGTCTATAGCATACACAACGATGTGGGATGAATCATTCTGCAATGGATAGCCGTGCGCATCCATAACATATCGCGTAGGGGCGAATCTTGTATTCGCCCACATTGGGTATCACGACGCGATCATTGTGGGCAGACACATTGATCTACCCTATACCATGGTTGGCCTGGATATTGGTGCAGCGACATATGCCTCATCTATAACGATCTCAGGATGCTAATAGTTTTTGACAACCAAAACCGTAACGTGCTTTTGCCGATGTGGAATGCGCAAGCCATGCTTGCGCGGCAGCAGCATGGCTGCCGCACTCCAAAAACCATTACCGATGTTGATTGTCAAATTTCATTAGATTGAGAAATTGGGTTATTCTGACTTCTGGCTTCTGACTCCTGGACACCCACAATGATTAAATCCATACTCACATGGCTCACCCCCAAACGCATGCTGATACTCGCAACCCTCATACTTGTTGTTGGCGGCGGGCTGCTGCTATTGCGTTCGGCGGGAGCTTCGCTCGATCCAGCCAGCGTGCGCCTATTTCTGAATAGCCTTGGGCCATGGGGACCAATTGTGCTCGTGCTGGCATTGGCAGCGGTTCTGGTGTTGCCAGCGATCCCGGCAACGGTGTTGCAGATCGGGGCTGGGCTTGCCTTCGGGCCACCACTCGGTCTCGTGTATGTCCTTGTGGCAGATGCCCTTGGTGCAAGTATTGGCTTCTGGTTGGCACGCCGTGGGCGCAGCCTGATTGAGCGCCGCCTATCGGAGGAGAACCGCGCAACCCTGGCGCGGCTTTCGCAGCGGATCTCCTGGCGGAGTATGCTGCTGTTGCGCCTGTTGCCAGGGCCAGCCTACCCATTGGTCTCGTTTGCGGCGGGCTATTCGCCAATTGGGTTTCTGCCATACACACTCTCATCGCTGTTGGGGGTACTGCCATCGCTGGCATTACTGGTGTTGGCAGGCGATCTCGTGACCAATTCGCCATTCTTGGCCTTTGGTCTGGTGGTGCTATTGGTTGGCGGGTTGGCATTTGCCGGGCGGCTCATCCAACAAGATCCGTAGCCGAGGACGTAGGAGTCAGGAGTCAGGAGTCAGGAGTCAGGAGAAATTGCCCGTGGAAGGTTGTTCGTCGAGTTATTTTTATTATTGAAAGCAACTCGGTGGCTGATGCAGGCTCTATGCTGCTCTTATTGCCAGTGTGCCTATTGCGCGCCGCCGTCTGCTGCTAAACTAATCGTATGGTGAAACCCGCAGTATCTATGGCCGTCGTGCCCGACGGCCGAGCGATAGAACCCATGCCCATGCCGATCTCAGCTTGCCATCAGTTTAGGTTGGGGTGTCTGGTATACATTCAGGGTCAGGTGAGGGCTAAAAAGCAATTCATACTTCTTGGTTCTGAGTTGTTATTGGGCGGACACATAGATCCGCACCGTACATCGGTTCTGGGTTCAGTTCCCAGAATATGCGAGCGCCTGTTCAGCCATGGCGTGCAGTTCGTCGGCGGTGTGGCGAGCCAGGTATGTGCTGACGCCAGGAATGCAACTTGGGGCCATACTGAGGGTAGCAATCCCCAGGCCAACCAACACAGCTGCCGATTCAGGGATTCCGGCTAATTCCCCGCACACAGAAATCGGGCGATTGGCGCTTCTGGCCGCTTTCACTGCGATATCGACAAGGCGTAGAACCGATGGGGTGTGGGCGGGGTAGCGTTGCGATAGCTGGCCGACCGTCCGATCCGCAGCCAGCGCATATTGGCTCAGGTCATTGGTTCCGATACTAAAGAAATCGGCCAATGGCGCCAGCAGATCGATCGTCACTGCGGCAGCGGGTGTCTCGATCATTGCGCCAAACAGGATATTCGCACGATGCGCGATTCCTTCTTGTTGTAGGGCTATAGCAACCTCGGCGATGTGTCTACGGCCCAGGGCCAAATCCTCTGGATTGGCGACCATCGGCAGCATAATTCGCAGATCGCCATGCACCGCTGCACGCAATAATGCCCGTAGTTGTGCGACAAGCAGCTGTGGGTGGTGCAGGAGGATGCGTATTCCCCGTAGTCCAAGCGCGGGATTGGCCTCGTGTGGCAACCCTAAGTATGGTAATGGTTTATCACCACCAATATCGAGCGTCCGCACCACCAGCGGTCGTCCGGCGAGCGCAGCAAGTGCCGCACGATAGACTATATACTGTTCTTCCTCACTCGGAAGCGTATGCCGCTCCAGGAAAAGAAATTCGGTGCGGAACAGGCCGATCCCATCGGCACCATGGCTGATTGCGCGGGCGATCTCATCTGGGCTACTACTATTTGCCCAGAGTGTGATTGGCGTGCCATTGGCAAGCTGTGTTGGCCCATTGATCGCCGAGACCTGTGGGCGAGCCATGCGCTGTGCCAGAAATGTTGCTCGTTCGTGTGGCTCTGGGTTCACCAGAAGCACCTGTTCATCACCATTAAGCGCCAGTTCCGCATCAACCGGGATGTCAAGCGCTGCCCTCCCCACGCCAACAATTGTCGGGATACCACGGGCGCGGGCCAGGATTGTAGTGTGGCTGGTGGGGCTGCCATCTGCGGTGACAAGGCCAGCCAGATCGTCGGGTAATTCTGCCAGTTCGGATGGCGAAAGCTCTGCGACAACCAGAATGGAGCCGGGTGGCGGGGTAGGAAGTGCTAGCTTTCTGCCATGCAATGCAGCTCGGATCTCACGGCCAAGTGCAGCAATATCCGTCGCACGGTCGCGATGGTAACTACTATCGAGTGCTGCAATTTGGGCTGCAAAGGTTGCTGTAGCACTATCAATTGCGGATGATAGTGGCACACCGCTATGAAGATGGCGGGTGATTTCATCGGTTAAGGTCGTGTCTTCAGCCAGAAAAGAAAGGAAGTCAAACAGGAGAGCTGGGTCGTCGCGGCCAACGGCTCGTTCCCGTTCGGCCAGAACGCGCATGTTATTGGCTACCATTGCTTGGGCTTCGACCAAACGAACCAGTGCTGCTTCCTGTCCTTCGATGATCAGATCATCAACAGGCGCTTCGGCGGTTCGTAGAAACGCCGGACCAAGTGCGAGCCCGGATGCGCCTCCAGCACCAATCAGACGGTAGGACATAACAATACTCTCTATTAGTCACCAAAATTCGTTTCAATCAGCGTCATCAGGTCTGCAATCACCATATCAGCATCATCGCCTGTCGCCCGCAGCCGTACCGCATCGCCCTGGCGAACGCCAATTTGGAGCAAATGCAACGGGCTGACTGTCACCTCTGCACTATCGGGGCGGCTCAGGTTTTGGATGGTGACAGCACAACGATACTGGCGAATTTTGCGATAGAACAGCGCTGCTGGGCGGGCGTGTAGCCCATAATGATTACGAATGGTGACCGTGGTTTCAATCATACATGCTCCTCTTAGGGACGTTTATGCATATCTCGCGCTTGCAGTGCCGCCGCCGCGACTTCCGCCAGCGTTCCACCAACCGATGCCTCGATCACAGCCAGGTATGCCCCCTCAACTAGCGGCGCATCGCTGATCTCATAGCACAGGCTGCCAATGCGTTCCAGTGCCGCCTCAACACTCAGAACCGCCCCTTTGAGGTCTGTCAGTATCAGCACTCCATCCAATGTCGCAAGCCGTTGAAGCTCCTGAACGATTTGGTCGACACTTGTGCCGAGCCCGCCTCCGATAGTACCACCCGCAACACCAATCGGTACGCGACCATCGCTGACCTGAGCTGCAATTTCACGAACACCTTCTGCCAGGTTGGCGCTATGCGCGACGATCAGCAGTCCAACCATGGGCACCCCTCTTATTCCACCCAATCAAATGTTCGAGTAACAGCTTTTTTCCATCCAAGAAACAAGCGCTGGCGCGTTTCGCCATCCATCTGCGGCGACCACGTCGCGCCAATGCCCCAATTTCGGCGTAATTCATCTAGGCCAGACCAGAACCCGGTTGCCAGACCAGCAGCATATGCCGCTCCGAGGGCGGTTGTTTCGGCAACCAATGGCCGAACGACTGGCACGCCCAGAATATCGGATTGGAATTGCATGAGGGTATTATTATGAACCATCCCGCCATCAACCTTCAGGGCTGTCAGGCGCACACCCGAATCCTGCTCCATCGCATCAAGCACCTCACGAGTCTGGTATGCGGTCGCTTCCAGGGCCGCACGAGCAATATGGCCCCGATTGACATAGCGGGTCATCCCGACAATCGCACCACGGGCGTCATTACGCCAGTATGGTGCATACAAGCCAGAGAATGCTGGCACGAAATAGATGCCACCATTATCGACAACCGTCGCAGCCAGGGTTTCAACATCGGCGGATTGCTCAATCAGGCCCAGATTATCGCGCAGCCATTGGACGAGTGCCCCGGCAATTGCTATCGAACCCTCCAGCGCATAGGTAGCCGGTGCATCGCCAAACTTATAGCCAAGGGTTGTGAGTAACCCATGTTTGGAAACAATCAGCCGCTCGCCGGTATTCAGCAACATAAAGCAGCCGGTGCCATAGGTGTTTTTGGCCTCACCAGTGCTATAACACGTCTGGCCAACCAGCGCAGCCTGCTGATCGCCAAGAATGCCGGCAACGGGAATGCCGCCCAATGCGCCAATCGCAGCCCCATAGATTTCGCTGCTCGAACGGATTGTTGGCAACATTGCCCGTGGTATTCCAAGCGTCGCCAAAATCCCAACATCCCAATCGAGTGTCACCAGGTTCATCAGCATCGTACGACTCGCGTTGGTCACATCAGTAATATGGGCACCACTATTCGGCCCGCCAGTCAACCACCAGGTCAGAAATGTGTCGATCGTGCCAAAAATAGCATCGCCCTGTTCGGCTGCTGCCTGCAAGCCATCCACATGATCGAGCAACCAGCGGATCTTCGGCCCGCTAAAATAGGTCGCCAATGGCAGGCCCGTCTGGGCGCGAAAGCGATCCTGTCCGCCATCGGCAGCCAACTGGGCACAGATCTGATCGGTGCGGGTATCCTGCCAGACGATGGCGTTATGGTATGGCCGCCCAGTATGGCGATCCCAGACGACGGCCGTCTCGCGCTGGTTGGTGATCCCAACTGCTGCAATCTGCGATGTTGCGATACCACCCTTGCGCAGCGCCCCACCAACGACCTCCTGAGTACGTGCCCAGATCTCGTTTGGATCATGCTCAACCCATCCAGGCTGCGGGTAGATCTGTTCGTGTTCCTTTTGATCGAAGCACACCACCCGACCTGCGCGATCAAAAATAATACAGCGACTGCTTGTCGTTCCCTGATCAATAGCCGCTACATAGGTTGCCATGCAGAACCTCTATTGCTCGCCTTGCGCCTCGACAACAATCTCCAGAAACGCTTGGATCAAATAGAAGGCCGATGTTGCCCCTGGATCCTGGTGGCCGATACTGCGTTCACCCAGATACGATGCGCGGCCCTTGGTTGCCAGCATTGGAATGGTTGCATGCATGCCTATTTCGGCAGCGGCAACTGCTCGGCGCAATGCCTCGGGCAGATCCTGATGATCGGCGATGGCGGCGCGAAAGGCAGCCGCACACGGCGCAATCGTGTCGATCATCGTTTTTTCGCCAGGCTGGGCTTTGCCACGGGCAATAATGCCTTCCAGGCCAGCCTCCAGCGCTGCCAAGAGATCCTCGGCGTTGGCCGACATTTTGCCAGCCAGGATTCCGCCAGCGCGAATGAAGGCCGTACCATACAGCGGGCCAGAAGAACCACCAACCGTTGAGACCAGCGTTGTTCCAGCATTTCGCAGTATTGCACCGATATCCTGATCGGCCAATGCTGGCAGGCGTGCCAGAACCGCCGAGAAGCCACGATCAAGATTTGACCCATGATCGGCATCGCCAATCGGCGAGTCAAGCTGCGTCAACTCATCGCGTCGTTCCGCAATTCGTTCGGCCACACGCTCCAGAAAATGGATCATGTGATCAGCGGTGATCTCCATAGCCTCGCGCCCTATGCTCCCCATCGCAACGCAGCGGTATGCACCGGCGCATCCCATAGGCGAATAAACTCATCATCAAGCCGCAACAGTGTGACCGAACATCCGGCCATCTCAAGTGCGGTCATATAGTTCCCGATCAGATTACGAACAATCGTGATACCCCGATGGCGCAGCAGGCGATCCAATTCGCCATACACAACATAGAGTTCGATCAGTGGCGTGCCACCCATGCCATTGACAAAGACCAGCACATGATCGCCATCCCGAAACGGCAGATCGCCAAGCACAGCATCGGCCAATAGTTTGGTGATCTCGGCAGCAGGACGGATGTGTGTACGCTGGCGGCCTGGTTCGCCATGGATGCCAATGCCAATTTCAATCTCATCAGCACCGAGATCGAAGGTTGGCCGCCCAGCTTGGGGAACAATACACGATGTCAGGGCGACACCTATCGAACGCCCTTCGCCATTCACTCGCTCGGCGATCTGGCGGCAATGCTCAAGATCGGCACCGGCTTCGGCAGCGCCACCAACAATCTTTTCAACCAGAACGGTGACTCCGACGCCACGGCGGCCTGCGGTATATAGGCTATCCTGCACTGCAACATCATCGTTTGTCACAACCGTGGCAACATCAATACCCTCGGCCTGGGCCAATTCAGCGGCGATCTCGAAATTCATGATATCGCCAGTGTAATTCTTGACGATATACAGAACACCAGCGCCATTGTTGATCGCACGGGTGGCAGCAAGGATCTGATCCGGTACTGGTGAGGTGAAGATCGGGCCAGGGCAGGCGGCATGCAGCATGCCACGCCCAACAAACCCGGCATGCAGCGGTTCGTGGCCACTGCCGCCACCAGAGAGCAGCGCAACCCTTCCGGGCGAAGGCGGATCGGCACGAACAACAAACACCGGATCAACGGAAACGCGCACAAGTTGTGGATGCGCGGCCGCCATGCCAAATAGGGCATCGCGAACAACCGTCTCGGGTGAATTAATGAGTTTTTTCACCAATAGGCTCCGAGCCACAACCCATATCAAAATCTTGCAGAGGGATTATACAACGATTTTGAACGTGCAAGGCTGCACAAATCTATACGGTATCTGAATCTGATCGAACGCGATGTTTTATACGGCAATTCCTGCCACACCAAGCCTGGCTGCGTCGGCGCGCAGTGCCTCGATCACCAGGCCAATCAGCGTATCGATCTCCATGCCGAGGCCCTGGGCACCATGCAAGATTTCTTCGCGGTTGACCGCCCGCGCAAACGCTTTATCCTTCATCTTTTTGCGGACGGAACTAACGTTCACATCGAAGACACTCTTGGTGGGCTTGACGAGTGCGACGGCAATCACAAAACTGGAGAGCTCATCAACGGCGACAAGCGTTTTCTCCATGGCTGTTTCTGGGGCAATCCCGCTATAATCGGCATGCGCCAGAATGGCGCGCAGCACCTCCTGGCTCCAGCCATGATCGCGCAGGTAGGCGACGCCAACGAATGGATGCTGCTGCGGCACATCGGTACTTCCATCGAGTAGGCCCTGCGAGATCAGGGCGATTGCTGGATCTTTTTCGGGCATCCCCGGAAAGCGCTCATAATCCATGTCGTGCAGGATCGCAACGGCTGCCCACAGATCGGGATCACCACCCTGGATTGCTGCGAGATGGCGCATTGATGCCGCAACCGCGTAACAGTGTTTGCGTAACTGCTCACCCTGCACCCATTCGCGCAGGATTTGCTCGGCTTGCTCGGTGTAGGACATATGCTCCTCTATTTTGCTCGCGCCCGCCATGCCGAATACAGGGCAATCGAACCGGCGACAGCCACATTTAATGAGGCGATCTGGCCAGCCATCGGTAGGCGAACCATAAAATCGCAGCGATCACGGGTCAAGCGGGCCAGGCCCGGCCCTTCTGCCCCCAACACAAGCGCAATCGGGATATTGAGATCGGCGGTATCGATATCCTGGGCGCGTTCATCGTCCTCAACGCCAACCACCCAAATACCGGCTTGCTGAAGGGTTGCAATCGATTGGGCCAGATTCGTGACCGATGCAATCCGCAGATGTTCTGTGGCTCCAGATGATGCATTCACAACCGCTGGCGTCACTTCCGCCGAGCGACGGCCGGGCATGATCACCCCATGGACACCCACTACCTCAGCCGTGCGCAGCAGTGTCCCAATATTCTGTGGATCTTGTAGGTGATCAAGCATGAGCATGAAGGCTGGCTCACCCTTCTCCTCTGCTTGTACCAGGCAATCTTCGAGTTCAACATATGGATAATCGCCGCATTCGAGTGCAACACCCTGATGGTTGGTGTCGCGTAGGCGCTTATCCAGTTCCTTGCGATCAATCCGTGAAACCGCAACGCCCGTTTTTTCGGCCAGTTTAATAACATCGCCGAGTGTTCCGGCCTCCTGTGCGCCAGCCGAGACCAGCAGCCGCTGGAATGTCCGCCGCCCAGCCCGTAGTGTCTCGCGGATTGCATTGCGGCCATATAAGAGTTCGGTCATGCAGATCTTTCTGGAAGTTAGAAGT
>Ga0163144_10025029_pt1 | contig 11684 bp, 16 predicted proteins | sample OliLak19BULKMAT1_FD_123175 | JGI IMG/M metagenome (GOLD analysis project Ga0163144, IMG submission 123175) | Freshwater microbial mat bacterial communities from Lake Vanda, McMurdo Dry Valleys, Antarctica - Oligotrophic Lake LV.19.BULKMAT1 | ecosystem: Environmental > Aquatic > Freshwater >... | reverse complement strand
GGTCGACGCGGTCACCACCGAGATCATCTGGTCCAGGAAATACGGGCTGTATTCCCGCAGACTCGCCCGGTGGTCGGTCGCCTTGGTCTCGAGCAGAGTCAGCTCGTGGCGGCGCTTGGAGAAGCCGAGAAACAGCATCAAGAGAAACGTGCAGATGATCAGCCACGGCGACACCGGCACAGAGATCACCACGCCGCCGGCACCGGCGCGAATGACGAAGCCGGCAGCGATCGCCATGACGTCGAGGATGACGATCTCCTTCAGCCAGTAGGTGTAGGCGAACTGCAGCGCCAGGTAGAACGCGAGCAACGACCAGAATGGCCCGCCGAGAAATGCCGCAACACCGAGTCCGCCAATCATCAACCCCGCCGCCAGGACGACCGCGACCTGCTTGCTGACACGGCCGGACGGCAGTGGTCGCAACCGCTTGCTCGGATGCTGACGGTCGCGGTCGCAGTCGCGCAGGTCGTTCATGACATAGGCACCGCTGGCAACCAGACAGAACGACGCAAACGCCGCCAGCACCAGAATCACGTCGGGCAGGATGAACAGGTGTTTCGAGAAGATGAGCGCGGCGAACACGACCGCGTTCTTGGCCCACTGCGACGGACGCATCAGCCGCAGCAGATCAGCTACGGTAGAACCATCACTAGCGGGGGGCATCGTCGACGACTCGGTCGGTTCGGCCATGGATGGAGACTCGTTCGGCTCGGGCGACAGCGCTCAGCTGAACAGCACCTTCGCGAGTTCCGAGCGGTAGTGCTCGACGGTTGGATCGCCCGCTCCGAGCACCTCGAAGATGTCGAGCATCGCCTGGCGCGCGCCGCCGGCGCGAAAGGCGCGGTCGCGGCGGATCACTTCGAGAAGCTCGGCGAGTGCCTCTTCATAGCGGCCCGCGGCTGCGAACGCCTCGGCAAGCGAGAACCGTGCCTCGAGATCGGTCGGGTCCGCCTCCAGGCGTTGGCGCAGGGCGTTCTCGTCGAAATCGCCGCCGGCGCTCAGGCGGATCTCGGCCGCGAGTCGCTCGGCGTTCTCGCTCTGCGGGCCCGGTAGTACGCGCCCGAGCAGCTCGAGCGCGGCTTCCTTCTCGTCGCGCTCGGCGAGAATCGCCGCGATCCCAACGAGCGCAGTGTCGCAGCGGCCATCGAAGTCGAGCGCGCGCCGGTACTGTTCCTCGGCCTCGGCAATCTTTCCGGTGCTCGCCAGCCGGCCCGCCTCGGCGGCGACGCGCTCGGCGACCGAGGGAAGCACCTCCTCGATGAAGCGCCGCAGTTCGGGCTCGGGGACGGCGCCGACGATCTGCGCCACCGCACGCCGGGCGCGGATGCCGACCAGCGTCGGGATACTCTGAATACGAAAGGCCTGCGCCAGCCCGGGGTTTTGGTCCATGTTGACCTTTGCGAGTACGAACGCGCCCGCGTACTGCTCGGCCAAGCGCTCGAGCAGGGGTCCGAGGGTGCGGCAGGGGCCGCACCACGGCGCCCAGAAATCCAGGATCACCGGCACTTCGGCCGAACGCTCGAGCACCTTGGCCTCGAAGTCAGCGTCGCTCGCAACTATGGTCCACTCGTTCATCGTCTATCCCGGGCAGCCACCCTTCCTAATCTCAGCGGCGCACCGGTGCAACTGCGGCGCGTGCCGCGTTGACCGATTTGTCTGCGCTTTATAGGTTCGACCGTCTTTGCTGAGGAGGCCGTCGTGGAGTGGATGACCATTACATTGGAGATGTACCGCCGGGTTTTCGCACGCGCGGCGACGTTGACCGCGAAGAACTGGCCCGTGCTCGGCAGCATCTTCGCGTACTGGGCCCTGTTGACCGGAGCCAATTTGCTGCTCGTCGCCCTCGGGGTGTTCGGCGGGCCGCTGGCCCTGGTCGGCGGCGTCGCCCTCAACATCTTGCGGGCCGCCTGTTTCGGCTCGTTCCTCTACCTCGTGGAGATGATGGTGCAGACCGGCCGGGTTTCGCTCGACGATTTCAAACGGAGCTTCGGCGTCTATCTCTGGGACGTGGTCGGCGTGATGTTCGTGTTCTGGGTGATTTTCATGGTGCTGACCCCGATCCTCACCCAGATGCCGCAGGGCTGGACATATCTGGCCCTGCTCAATCTCGTCCTGTTCATATTTTTCAACGCGATCCCCGAGCTCATCTACCTCGGCCACTTCTCGTCGTTGGCGTTGCTGTCGGAGAGCTACAAGTTCATCGGTAGCAACTGGATCGAATGGTTCCCGGCGACCGTTCTCGCCGGATTGTTCATGTACGCGGTGCTCCGCGTTCCCGGCCTCGGGAGCGTGCCGTTCCTGCAGGACGCCATCATCTACCTGCTGCTGTATTTCGCGATGGTGTTGCGCGGCCTGCTCTTCCTCGAACTTTATAATTCGAGCTACCGTTCGCGTGCGTTTCGCTACCGTGCCGGCGCCAAGGAGGCGCGGAGATAGGGCCGGGTACGAGACCCGACCCTATCCTTCAGGCGGCGCGCTGTTGCGGCGCGTCGGCGATCACGAAGCCATTCAAGGCATAATCGATCGGGGCGGGTATGCCCGCGATATCGATGGCGAAATTCATGATGCACCTCCGTTGGGCACCCGCGCCGACGCACGCGCGTGTGCGTGACGGGGTGCCTCAGTTTCGCGCGCTCCCCAGTGAGGCCGCGCCCATGTTGATGGTCCGCATTCTTCCTACCCGGCGTACGCCACGCTCTGGCCGCTGTGGCGGCTCGCCTCGGCGAGGTACTCGAAGCTCTCGCCGCGACCTTCGCCCAGGAACCACTCCATCGGCCGGCCGGTGTAGCAGGCGATCCGGAACAGGACCTGCGTCGAGGGCACGCGTCCGTTCATGTAGTTGTAGAGAGCCGAGAGGCTGACGCCGATGTCGTAGGCGAACGCCTTGGGCTCGTCCGCGACAACCTCCTTCAACCGTTGAGAAACGTAGAGTGGGTCAATCTGGCCCATGTTTGCCCTCCTTCTGCGACCACCCCGGGGCCGGGTGATCGTTGCCTCTCGCTGCCGCCGCCCCGCGCGGCGTGAATAAAAAAAAGGCCACCGAACCTCGAGGTCCGGTGGCCTTTTTCCAGAGTTGGGGAATCTTGATTAGATCGAGGATTCCTTCTCCCAAAGGCCACCGGACGTCCACTTCCCGCGAATCTTCGCAGTAGCGCTAGCTACTACGGCGGCGCAGAAGCCCGCGGCGACGCCGGCGAACGCGATTACACGCGCATCGAGATGCGTGTTCATCGAGTTCATCGTGTGCAGCGAGCTGTTCATCGGGTCCAATCCGTAACCTTTGAGATGATGCGTTTTAATCACACGCCCCTTGAAGAATGCAAGCCATTCCTTTCCACGCTCGTGGACAACCCTGCCGGCCTTGGTGCGCCGCGGTGGTTGTGGAATAACCGCGCGTGGCCGACATACGAAAACTCCGCGTCGGACTGGTCTTCGGCGGGCGCTCGGGCGAACACGAAATCTCGTTGCGCTCGGCGCGGTCGGTCGTGCACGCGATCGACCGATCGAAGTACGACATCACCCTCATCGGGATCGATCACGACGGCGGCTGGCAACTCCTCGACGAGAGCGAGTTCGCCGCGCTGACGGCGGTCGACAACAGCGCCGTAGTGGACAGCGGCAGACCGGTCGCGATGCTGCCGGTCCCGGCGCAATCGAAGTCGATCCCGATCGCCGGCGCGAACGCTCCGACCCTGGACGTCGTCTTCCCCATCCTCCACGGCCCCTACGGCGAAGACGGTTCCATCCAGGGATTTCTCGACCTCGCCGACCTCCCCTATGTCGGCGCTGGTGTGCTCGGCTCCGCGGTCGGTATGGATAAGGACGTGCAGAAGCGCCTGCTACGCGATGCGGGCCTGCCAGTCCTGCCCTTCGATACCGTGTCGCGGGCGCGGCACGATCGCAACGCGGGAGCCGTCGCTGCAGCCGCGGCAGCGCTCGGCTACCCGGTGTTCGTCAAGCCGGCGAACCTCGGCTCCTCCGTCGGGGTGAGCAAAGTCGACGCGGCTGAGGACCTCGATGCGGCGGTTGCGCTCGCCTTCGCCTACGACAACAAGATCGTCATCGAGAGGGGAATTGCTGCGCGCGAGATCGAGTGCGCGGTTCTCGGTAACGACGAGCCGGAAGCATCGGTTCCCGGCGAGATCGAAGCGAACGCCAGCTTCTACTCCTACGCGGCGAAGTACATCGATCCGCAGGGTGCGGTGCTGCGCATCCCCGCCGCCATACCCCCGGAACTCGCGGTCCGCGTGCGCCAGCTCGCGGTGCAGGTATTCCAGGTGCTCGACTGCGCTGGCATGGCGCGGGTCGACTTCCTCCTCGACAAGCAATCGGGCGAACTCTACGTCAACGAACTCAACTCGATTCCCGGCTTCACCACGATCAGCATGTACCCGAAGCTCTGGGAGCATTCCGGCCTGCCCTACCCCGCGCTCATCGACCGGCTGCTCACGCTCGCCATCGAGCGCCACGCCGCGCGCAGCCGCTTGCGCAAGACCTTCGGCCCACTCGGCTAACGTCGGCGGCTCAGCGCCGTAGCGCTAAATCGGCCGCCGCACGCAAGCCGAGCAGGTAGCTCTGCGCGCCAAAGCCGAGCACCTGACCGACCGCGATATCGGCGATCAGCGAGTGGTGGCGAAACGGCTCGCGCTTGTGGATGTTCGACAGATGCACCTCGACCACCGGCACGTCTGCGGCGATCAAGGCGTCGCGGATCGCGATGCTGGTGTGCGTGTAGGCGGCCGCATTGATGACGATGACCGAATAGACACCGCGTGCCGCCTGGATGCGGTCGACCAGCAGCCCCTCGGAGTTCGATTGGAAGGTGTCGAGCCCGACACCGAGTTCCTCGGCCAACTCCGCCAGCCAGCGGTCTATGTCGACGAGTCGATCGGTGCCGTAGATCTCGGGCTCGCGGGTGCCGATCAGGTTGAGGTTCGGCCCGTGTAGGACCAATACGCGCGGCCGCGGCCGGGTGCGACCAATCGCCGTCGTTTTTTTCGCGGGCATGGCGCGCCGTGTAACAGAGGGGCGCGCCAAGTTCCAGCGCCGGTGCCCAAACCGAACGAGCGTCAGACGGCCCGCAACGCATCGACGTGCGCTGCAATGTCGGCCATACCCAGCCGTGCAAAGCGCGTCTTGCCGATTTCGCACATGAGCACGAATTTCACCCTGCCCGCGCTCACTTTCTTATCCCCAGCAACGGCGTCGGCGAGCGCCGCGCTCGTCAAACCGTCGGGAATCGCGACCGGCAATCCGGCGCGTTCGAGCAGGGCGACGACTTGTTCGGCTGCCGCAACGTCGCACACGCCCAGCCGCGCCGACACGCGCGCCGCGAACGCCATACCGATCGCCACCGCTTCGCCATGCAACAGGTCCGTGTACCCGGTCAGGTTCTCGACCGCGTGTCCCAAAGTATGACCGAAGTTGAGCACCGCGCGCAGGCCCGACTCGCGCTCGTCTTCGGCAACGACGCTCGCCTTGATCTGACAGCAACGCGCGACCACCGCACGCAGCACCGTGGCATCGAGTTCGAGCAGCGCATCGAGTTGGCGCTCGAGCTGCGCAAACAGGTCGGCATCGAAAATCACGGCGGTCTTGATCACCTCGGCGAGGCCGGCGAGAAGTTCGCGACGCGGCAGCGAAGCGAGCGTATCGAGGTCGATGACGACGAGATTCGGCTGGTAGAAGGCGCCGATCAGGTTCTTACCACGCGCGTGATTGACGCCGGTCTTGCCGCCGACGCTCGAGTCGACTTGCGCCAGCAGTGTCGTCGGGATCTGGATGAAGGGCACCCCGCGTAGCACCGTCGCCGCGGCAAATCCCGCGACGTCACCGACGACCCCTCCCCCGAGCGCGATGATCGGCCACGTTCGCTCCGGCCGGGTAGCGAGAACCTGGTCGTAGATCGAGGCCAGCGTGCCGAGATGCTTGTGCTCTTCGCCGTCGGGGATCTCGACGCGGGTCACGGCGAACCCCTGCCCCTGCAGCGACTCGATGACAGCCCCTGCGTACAGCCCGCCGACGGTCGGATTCGTCACCAGGTACACCTGCCGGGCGGTGAATCGGGCGGCCAATTCAGCCCCGATGCCCGCAAGCATGCCGGTCCCCACGAGAATCGGATAGGACCGCTCGCCGAGGTCGACGGTCAGCGTTTCCACCGCGATATTGCCCGGTTCAAGCACCACGTTCCCCCTGTGCAGCGCGCTCCGCTAGAAGCCCGACGATGCTCTCGACGACTTCCGCAATCGTGCGGCCGGTCGTGTCTATTTGATAGTCGGCACGCGCATAGGCGTCGTGCCGCGCCGCGAGCAACTCGCGCACCCGCTGCTCGCGATCCTCCGTGGCCAACAACGGCCGGCGCCGGTCGCGACCCGTCCGGCGCAGAATCTCCGCGACGCTCGCGGTCAGACAAATGATCGGCCCGCGCCGGTGTGCCGTCGCATAATTCTCGTCGGCGACGATCGCGCCCCCACCGAGAGCGACCACGGCGTCGCGCTCTGCCAGCTCCACCAGGGCTTCGGCCTCGGCTCGCCGGAATGCCGCCTCGCCGCGGTGCGTGAAGATGTCTGCGACGGACATCCGCTCACGCCGTTCGATTTCGGCGTCCGCGTCGACGAACGGCTTACCGAGACGCGCGGCCAGCGCACGCCCGACCGTGCTCTTTCCCGTCCCCATGAATCCCGTGAGAAACACCGCATTCATCGCTTCCGCTCAGACCCTCGCCCTTGGATTCCAATTCACCCGGCGCCGTCGACCGGCGGCTCGACGGCCGCCGGCACAGTACCGAGAATCCGCGGCGTGATAAACACGAGCAGATCTTCGCGCCGTGTCGCCCGCTCGGTCCCCTTGAACAACCAGCCGATCCCGGGCAAGTCGCGCAGGAAGGGAACCCCGGACATGCGGTGGTCGGAGGTATCCGCATAGATGCCACCAAGCACCACGGTCTCGCCGTCGGCGACGACCACCCGCGAGGTCGCTTCGCGACTCGTCTCCGTCGGGATGCCGTCGACCTCGCGACTGAAGTCCGCCTGGCTCGACTTGACGAATAGATCGAGAACCACGCGCTGGCCGGCGACGATCCGCGGGGTGACGACCAGCACGATGCCGGTTTCGATCTTCTCCGTCGCCGCCGACGGAAAGACGCCGGAGGCGTCGTCGGTACGCACCAAGGTGTCGGTCGATGGCAGCTTCACCCGAATCACGGTCAAGCTCTTGATCGTCGCAGGCACGCTGTTGAGTGTAACCACACGCGGCCGCGACACGACGCGCGCCTGCCCCTCGCGCTCGAGTGCGGAAAGCCGCAACGCCAATGCCTGCGACCCGCCGAGTGCGCCCCATGCGACATCGAGCGCACTACCTGCCAAGGGAACTACCGGCGCCGGAAAGGAGCCAATGAGCGGCACGCTGTCGATGCTTTCGCCGACCCCGCTGCCGCCAACTTCGACGTCGGGTTGCTCACTCCCGTCGGCTCCGGTTCGGGAGCCGAACGCGCCCCGGTAGCCCCACTGGATCCCCAGCGCGAAACCGGTGTCGGCGCTGGTCTCGACGATTTCGGACTCGATCAGCACCTGCTGCGGCAGTCGATCGAGCTGCGCGACGAGTCCTTCGACCCGAGCCAGGCGCTCGGGAACATCGGCAACGAACAAGACATTGGCACCGGGATCGGCGAACATCAGACCGCGATCCGAGAGGAGATCCGCACCACTCGTCCTCTCGGATCCTTCTCCGACGAGGAGTTCCGCAATCACCTTCGCATCTGCGAAACGCATCGGGATGATCGCCGTAACCAGAGGAGCCGCCTGCTCACGCGCATCATGCAACCGTCGCACCGCTTCTGCCGCGGCGATCCCTGCCGCAGTCGTTTCGACACGCACGACCCCACCGGTGCGCTCGACTTCGAGTCCGGCGGCGCCCGCGACGACCGCCAGCGCCTCCTCCCAATCGCGCGCCGCGAAGCGCAGCGTCACCGTGCCGCCGACATCGGCCCCCGCGCTGAACGCAAATCCACCGGCATCCGCGAGCAAGCGCAACACGTCGAGGACGTCCGCCTCTTTGAAGTCGAATGACAGCGATGACGGGGATTCGTGCAGCAGCGCCGTTGCCATATCGTGCCCGACGACGGCGAATCCGGGCGCCGCAACCAACGCCACCAGACATGCGGTGATCGCGACTTTTTTCATTCCTCCATCTCCGCATCCGAACCGTCGGCCGCAGCGACGGCGAGTTCGACGACAATCTCGCTACCGCCGTCGATGCGCTCGAGACGAACAAAGTCCGATTCCACCCCGAGCACGCGCAGGCCCTTCGTCGGTAAGGTAGCGCCCGGCTCGACGATCAAACCGACACCGGTAGCGTCTTCCAGAAGGGCGACGCTGCGCTCGGGGGAGTGCATGATCCCGGCCAGGCGGAGTTGGGTGCCGAGCGCGTCATTTCCGGATTCGTCGACGCGCGCCGGTCGCTCGAACGGATCGCGCACGGCAGCTACCGCCGGTGTAGGCGCAGGCGCCGACGCGATTGCCGAACCGAACACCACGACCCAAGTGGCGACCAGGAATGTAGCTGCCCTGTTCATTCCGGCTCGCGCCAAGCCGGCAAAGATCCGGCGGCCACAATCGCCTCGGCTTCGACCCGCGCAGGGTTAGCACTTCCGTCGATGTGGCGCAGGACTAGCGACTTCACCCGGACCGGCGCTGCGCCGGCAGCGAGATCGGTGAGCGCGGCCAGACTCGCCGCGTACGATCCGCGCCAACGCAACTGCAACTCGGGCGGCCCGCCGGCGATCTGCTCGACCGCTTTCATCTCCACCAGCTGTACCAATCCAGACTGCAACGACGCGACGACATGGCGGCCGAGGGTCGCGCGGTCTTGCAGCAACAGCGCGCGCCAGGGCTTGGCCGCTGCAGCAACGCCCCGATAGTGACGCTGCTGCGCACGGAGAATGGCGATCTGTGCGCGCTCGGCTTCGATCGCAGCGAGGAGTTCCTCTCGCTGATCGTCGAACGCGGCCATGCGGGTCTCGCGTTGGACACCGACGTGCCAAATCCCGACCCCGAGGACGAGCGCGAGCACCAGCAACCCTGCAAACCAACTGCTCCGCGCATGCACGACCATCGAGGCGTCCTTCAGGTCTCGGCGCGGACGACGAATACCACCGGCGTATCGCCCGCGCCTCCGGCCTCGACTTCCACCGTGCCGATGCCCTCGTGATGTGAAAGGCGCGCCACGAAGTCTGCTACCGCCTCGCCCGACCACGCCGCGCCACGGAAACCGAAGTGCATTTCGGCGAAGGAAACCTCTTCGAGCCACGCATCGGCAGGCAGCGCGGCGGCGGCGAATTCGACTTGCGCGACGAGCCTCTTGGTTCGCGCCGCCAACGACTGAAGCTGCACGAGTTCGCCGGCGAGGTGATGCCCCGCAGCGCATTCGCGCGCTGCGAGCTCGCGGCGATCTTCCAGCCAGACCTGCTTGCGTTCGAGTCGGACGATCTCCGCCCCACGTTCAGCTTCGACCGTTGCCTGGGCCCGCGCCGACAGCGCAACACCCACGACCACGGCGACCCCAGCGACCGATAGCGCAAACCACTTCCGGTAACGAAGTCGCGCCGGAAGCATCTCGGGAGAGAGCAGATCGATCTGGGCCATCGCTATTCGCCCTCGCGCAGTGCGAGCGCCAGCGCAAGCGCCCATTCCGGACCCTGGCCGAAGCCTTCGCGGACACCGCCATGCGGCGGCGCGAGCAACCCCAACGGGGGAAGGATTTGCGTCGGTGCGCGCATGCGCATTTCAACCTGACGCAACAGGCCGGGCTGCAGCGCTCCCTCACCGCACAGCCAAACTTCGTCGATCGCATCCTCGCCGTCACCGCGCCAAAAAAAACCGATTGCCTGATGGATTGCGTCCGCCAAGTCGATCACGCCCGGATCGACCGACGGGGAATCCCCGCGCACGACCGAAGCCGACCCTGGCCCGAGTGCGATCGACCCGTGGAAGGCAGCCGCGCCGTCCCTCGCGACGAGCAGCGAGCAGCTCGTCGCGCCCACGTCGACGATGGCGGCCACCTTCGTCGGCGTCGAGCCGAGGAACGGGACCAAACGCTCGAGCGCAACCACGTCGACTTCAATCGCGACCGGCAACAGGTCGGCTTCGCGCAGACAGGCGGCATAACTGCGGACGACATCGGTCGGAACCGCGACGAGCAAGGCATGTTGTTGCGTCGCGCCGCCACCCGGTCGCAGCAGCGACCAGTCGATGCTCCAATCGCAGTCGCCGTCGAGTTCCAGTTTGTCGATTTCGACCTGCACCCGGCGCTCCAACTCGCGCCGCCCGCAACTGGGAATCGACAGCCGGCGCAGGACACACGCCGACGCCGGCACGGCGACCGTAGCTGCACGCACGCGCAAGCTGCCGCGTTCGAGCAACTGGCGAAGACTGTTCGCGATCGCATCGACGTCGTCGATCGATCCGTCAGGCGCCAACGGTTGGGGCATTGCGGCGGAGCAGACGCGGACGCTGCCCACTTCACCGCGGTCGCGGCAGATCTCGACCACGCGGATGGTATCGGGGCTCAACTCGATGCCGAGCACGGAGCGCTGGCCGAATAGGCGGCGCGCCGCTGCGGAGAACCTCTGCTTCCAATTCACGGCAGGCATCACGGCGCTAGAATACGTGAGCGTCGCGCTCAGTCAATCTCGGAAATTTATTTATAACGTAGGACCTACGCGGCACGGAAGTCCCGCGCGACGGCGTACACCTCGGCCGAACCCTTGCGGGTCGCGTCGGGCCGCGTCAACCGTACGCTGGAGAACGCGCCGCGCAGGCGTGCGCGGCGCTGCTCGAAGTCGCCGCCCATGAACAACTTGACCAGCACGCTGCCGCCGGGCCGCAGGCCGTCTTTGGCCCAATCGAGCAGGCAGTCGAGCAGCATTTCCGCTTGTGCCTCGTCGCGTGCCTTCACCCCGGAGAGCGACGGTGCGAGATCCGACAACAGGACGTCGAAAGGTGCGCTGCGTTGGGCCATCACCTGCTCACGAAGCGCTGGGTCGCTGACGTCGCCGACGAGGGTCGACACGTTGGCCAGGGGCAAGGCCACGATCACGCGCAGATCGATGCCGACGATTGTGCCGGATGGTCCGGCGAGTTCGGATGCGACTTGCAGCCAACCACCCGGCCAGGCGCCAAGGTCCAAGACCGAGTCGCCTTTGCGGATCAACTTGTTCGTCCGGGCGAGTTCCAGCAGCTTGAATGCGGCTCGCGACCGGTAGCCCTCCGCCTTCGCACGCGCGTGGAAGGCGTCCTTGCGATCGTACACGAGACCGTCTGCAGCCGGCGGCGGACGCAGCCTCTATTCGACGTGGCTCTCGCCGTGCGGCACGTGACCGAACAGCGGGCCGGCGCTGGCGACGACGAAATGGAAGGGGCGGAAGATGATCCACTCGAGAGCGTAGCCGACCGGATAGATGAGGTAGGTAGCGACGCGGAGCGGGTGCGACTGGGTGTCGTCGTACTCGTCTGCCACCGCGAGCGCCCCGATGGGCGTGACGAGAACGGCAAGGGAAAGCAAAAGCGCGATGACGGCACGTTTCATTTGAGATTGCTCCTCGGCACCAAAGCTAACAGAGGCCACCGCCGCTGCCAACCACAACCGGAGCGCGGCTCACGCGGCACGGGCGACGATGTAGCTGATCT
>Ga0163144_10025028_pt1 | contig 11684 bp, 9 predicted proteins | sample OliLak19BULKMAT1_FD_123175 | JGI IMG/M metagenome (GOLD analysis project Ga0163144, IMG submission 123175) | Freshwater microbial mat bacterial communities from Lake Vanda, McMurdo Dry Valleys, Antarctica - Oligotrophic Lake LV.19.BULKMAT1 | ecosystem: Environmental > Aquatic > Freshwater > Lake... | reverse complement strand
TTGGGAGTCGAGATAATTAAAGTGTTGTAGTTTTGATTTTGATATTCAATAAATAATCGGTGATAACCATAAGGCAATTTTTGCATCAATTTTAATTGAATGATTAGATAGTGTTGTCCCCCAAATTTACATTCATCCAGAACAATTTTTTTTTTGATAGCGATTTCACTGGATTCGCCATTTTCGAGGATTAAGGAACATTTGGAAGGAATTTTTTTTTTGTGATTAGCCAAGTGTATATTTAAATAATCTAATTTACCCTTGATAGCTAAAGTAACCGGCTGTAAAGGGCGTTGCCAATGACGGATAAGCTCCTCATGAAAAATGGTTTCAGCTTCTTGAATATGTTTAATAGGGGCTTTTAACGCTTGTAAAACAGACAATAAAGTTTCTGAATTGGCCGTTTGTCTTTGGCCGAACACATCTTTATAAGCCGTTTGCACCCCATACAACTGTGCTAAATTTCTGAGTGAAGCAATTTCTCTTTTCATCCTATGAATTGATTAACTCAATTAATCCATGACAAGGAATAGCTAACCAGTCTGGACGGTTATTTAATTCATACTGAATTTCATAAATGGCCTTTTCAATGAGCAAAATTTGTAAAAGCAAAGCGATGTCATCCATATTATCAGGTAAAAATTTCTGCATGGAAGATTTGGCTAAGTAGCCTTGCAAGTAATAGACGGAGATCCATTGCCGCCAAAATTTGCTCCAAGGTTGGAGAGTATGTATGTCATTTTCTCTTAAAACTTTACTGGTTTCGCCAATTAAAGTGGCCTGAGCGGCGTAATCAAAAGAACGCATCATGCCGGCAATGTCGCGCAAAGGTGAGCGTTTAATTCGCCGTTCTGATAAAGGCCTGCCAGGCTCGCCTTCAAAATCAACGATAACAAAGTCTTTGCCGGTAAACAGGACTTGTCCCAAATGAAAATCGCCATGGATGCGGATGTTGCAACCGGTGATTTTCCTCTGAAGAATTTGTTGAATACAAGACTCAATTTTTGGTGAAGTTTGTAAAATATTATCGCATAAATGCTGTAATTCTCCGGGTAAATCAGGCAACAATTTGCGCATCTGGATTATAGTCCGGCCAAGATTGTTCCGAACCGATTGATAGATTGTCCGCTGGGCTAAAGTAGTCAGAGGTTCCGGTTTAAAATCAGGATTATGATTATCACTCGCCAGGGCAATATGCATTTCCGCCGTTCTCTCGCCTAATAATTGCGCTAAAAGACCGTAGTTTGCCAGTATATTTTGCACTGCCAAAGGAATAGCTTCTCCTTTGTAGAAATGGGCTGGTTTTGGCCATGGCAAAGAGTTTAATATATGATTTTGCGGTGAGCTCAAAATATTTTCATAAAAAATATTGATGCCATTAAGCGTATATTGCCAAAAATTAGTTTCATGTACAGAATATTGCTGCAACATACCTAAACAAATTGAATTGCCTTTTTTATTTTTATATTCTAAATATCCTGCCAGTTCTGGACTATGAGTAAAATGAGCTTTTTCGGTTAAAAATTGAGAAATTTCCAGATCAGGATTTATGCCTTCCTGGCAGCGGCGATAATATTTTAGAATCAGTTTTTCATCAAAGGCGATCGAAGTATTACTTTGTTCGCCTTTGAGTGGATGAGGTTCTTGAACGGCTTTCTCATCAAAATAAGTACGGAATCTGAGGCTGCGATTGATTGATAGCGTGCCGTGTTTACCTTTTAATTTACTGCCGCGCGCCATTAAATTGACGATGGCTGTGCTTAAATTATTATCATAACAGCCATCAATTAAATAACCGTTTTGTTCAGGAAGATGGGCTATTATTGCTGAGAGATATTCCTCTTGAAGATCAGCCTTTTTTTCTTCCCGAATAAAGCTGACTGGCAATAAATAGCAATCTTCTTCGTCTTTTAAATTTCTAGTACTGATAAACAAGATATAGGCGGTTAAATCACCACTATTAACGGGAATAATTTCATTAATTTGTGCTATTTTAAGCGCTTGAGATTTGTTTTTATACCATCTTTTGTTAAATAAAAATGAGGGTAATAACTTTTCTAATTTTTCTTGATTTTCTGTTTTGAAAACAGTATCCCATTTTCCTGAAATCAATAGATTGGGTAATTCTTTTTCTGTAGATATCGACATTTGTTCATGTATGGATGGATTTTCCAGAGAAAACCAATAAAAACTGTAAGGCCCTAAAGTTATAAAATAGGGTTTATCCGTAATAGTGGGAAAAGCATTATGGCCAAATAATTCGACCATTCTTAAGCCTTGCCATTTTGACAAATCTAATTCGACATATTCCGCAAAACGCGATAAATTAGCTAAAACTAAAATCTTTTCTTCCTGGTATTGGGTAATATAGGCTAGAATTTTGGAGTTATCCGGGTGCAAAAAAGTTAAAGTTCCCAGACTCAAAGCCCGGTAATGCTTGCGAACAGCGATTAATTTTTTCATCCACCATAAAAGAGATTCTGGATTGTTTTGCTGAGTCACTACGTTTATTGATTCATAATGATATTCGGGATCAATATTGACGGGTAAGAATAAGCGGTGAGGGTGGGCTCCAGAAAAACCAGCATTCCGATCCGCGCTCCATTGCATAGGTGTGCGCACACCATTACGGTCGCCCAAATAAAAATTATCGCCCATACCGATTTCATCGCCATAGTAAATGACTGGTGTTCCGGGGAATGAAAATAATAAACCATTCATTAATTCAATTTTCTTGCGGTTATTATTCATTAATGGTGCTAAGCGACGGCGGATACCTAAATTAATTCGAGCTTGTGGGTCTTGGGCATAAACTCGATACATGTAATCTCTTTCTTCGTCGGTCACCATTTCCAGGGTTAATTCATCATGATTGCGCAGAAATATGGACCATTGGCAGCCGTCCGGGGCATGCGGGGTTTGTTGCATAATATCAATGAGTGGAAAACGGTCTTCCATTTGCAAAGACATAAACATCCGCGGCATCAGAGGGAAATGAAAAGCCATATTACATTCATCGCCATCGCCGAAATAAGCGATGGCGTCTTCTGGCCATTGGTTGGCTTCGGCGAGCAGCATGCGGTCAGAATAATTATCATCGACATATTTGCGTAATGTTTTTAAAAATTCGTGGGTTTCAGGTAAATTTTCGCAGTTAGTGCCTTCACGCTCAAACAGGTAAGGCACGGCGTCTAAGCGCAAACCGTCTACGCCCATTTCCAGCCAGAAATCCAGCCATTCGCGAGTGGCTTTTTGGACGGCAGGGTTTTCATAGTTCAGGTCGGGTTGATGAGAGTAAAAGCGGTGCCAGTAATAAGCTTTAGCCACGGGATCCCAGGTCCAGTTTGAAGTTTCAAAATCTTTAAAAATAATTCTGGCTTCAGGATATTTTTCTGCGTTATCGTTCCAGACATAAAAGTCCCGCCAGACGCTGCCGGGTGCGGCTGTTCGTGCGCGCTGAAACCAGGGATGCTGGTCCGAAGTATGATTGAGGACCAGTTCGGTAATTACTTTAAGGTTACGGCGATGGGCTTCTCGTAAAAATAGCTTAAAATCGGCAAGATTACCGTATGAATTATGAACGCTGGTATAATTTGAGATATCGTAGCCGTCGTCTTTTAAGGGCGAGGGATAAAAGGGCAGCAGCCAGATAGCGGTAACGCCAATATCCTGCAAATAATCGAGCTTTTGAACTAAGCCACGGAAATCACCGTTGCCGTCGTTATTGCTGTCAAAAAAAGCGCGAACATGCAATTCATAAATGATGGCTTCTTGATACCATCTTGGTTTTTTTTCTGCCATAGCGTTCCCATTCCTTAGGTTCTTACGTCTTTAATTAATATAAGATATTTAATATTAAAATGCGAATCTATAGCGAGGGTCAGGCCTGTGAGTTTGACACTTTAATTCATTGGTCCTCAATAATTTCATAGAGCTTCATATTTCTCTGATTTTTGGCATCTGGTTTGCTATCTATAAATGCGTGAGAAATTGTGTTCGCATCACGATTAAATAAATGAGCTAATTCTTGAATAGAAATTTTTGTAAATCTGTGAAATAATGACTATTAATGTTCTTGCTTTTGAAATAAGATGATCACCACGGTGCCCAAAGTGTCAAAGTCACAGGTCTGACCCCAGAGGAAACAAATTATGTCCAGGCAACTTCAGTTAGCAGATTTTCAACAGATCGCTCAAAGACACCGTTTAACCGTCATTCTTGAGGAGTCCCTGAAAGAACCTTTTTTAGCGATTGTTAATTTGAAAGCTCGAACCTTATCAGTAGTTTGTCGCGACACTTTTAGCCAAAAACATTCCATCAAATGGGCTGAAGATGTCATCAATGCCGAGGCGCCGGCTACACTGGAAGAAAGAACTGCTTTAGAGCAATCAAATAATTGCTGGAAAGCACTTTTGCAAACTGATTATGGATTTGGAGTGACTAACTTACAGGAAATTAAGCAAAATAGTTATGTTAGTCTCTATGAAGGATATTTTATTAATAAAAATCAAAAGCCTTTAGCTTCAGATTTAAAGAAAAAAGAATATTTTCAAGCCCTTTCGGATCGAATTTATACAGTATCATTTACGCCTACGGATGCGACAAAGCATTCAGGTTTAATTTCAGCCCATTTTTATCGAGGGTTTGGTGGTTTTATGCAACACTTACCGAATGAAGATGAAATGGAATCATATCAAATCGTTCCTGATTTTAAAGATAGAGTGGTCGCTGAAAATTTATTACGTGTGAATTTTAAATCAAGAGTTTTTTTAAGAGCGAAAAAAAATATCCCGCCATTATCTCATTTGGGATTTTCTTATTCAGAGTATTGGTGCGGGCGTGAGATGTCACCAGTTTTGTTTGATCAATGGACTGGTTTTTCTCTACATCCTTCCAGTTATCAAATAATCAAATATTTTGTTAATTTTAGGGATACCCAGCTAGGTCAAGATGAATATTATAATTTTTCGATCAGAGAATTACAAAATTTGGGAAAAGGTGACTATTGCAGTTTGGGGGATTTAATTTATAAGCCGGAACATTTAAACGGTATCCGCGATTTAAAAACCGGTAAGATTGTTCCTCAGTTTATGTATTCTCAAGTATGGGTCCCTCATTTAACCGGCGATGATTATCTAAAAGTTGCTAGTAGCTATTTTTCTGGGCATGATCCAGAGGATATGGTTTCACCTAAACACATTAAAAGAGTCATCACTTATTATCAGCGCGCGCAGTTATTGTTCTCACAAGAAAAAGATACTCAGAAATCTGCTTACTGTCAAAAACAAATTCAGTTTTACCAAAAACATTTGCAAAAATTAGGTGTTTCTGGAGATGAAAATGCTGAAACTAAAGCGCTAATGGCAAAATATGCAGTCAAGAATGAAAAAACGCCTCCCGATAAAAACCTGGCTTTCCGGCGCGCTGCTGCAATGGGCAATCTAGATGATCTCAAAGCATTACTTTTGCTGGGTGTGCAAATTAATGCGCAGGGAGCCGGTTCCAAAAAAACTGCGTTACATCATGCTGTTATAGCCAATCATTTTGATGTCTTTGTTTTCTTAATATCAATCAAAGCTGATCAGTCCCTTAGAGACGAACATAAGAAAACAGCCATGAATTACTTGAAAGTAGGCTCACCTATTGATCTAGCAGCCAAAGAATTTTTCAAAAACAAAAAAGCTAAAGCTGTTCCTTCATCTGCCATAATTCAACCGGGATTAAAATAATCATGAGGCATAACCAGAATCATGGAAAAATCTAAGTTAAGGTCGTCTCGTGATTATCGTGAGTTGCCGGAAATAGATGCGGTTAATCCGCCCGTGGAATTAATTTCTACATTAAAAAAATCAAAGATTGCCGCTTTTTTTGATTATGATGGCACTTTGACGCCGATTATCGAGAACCCGTATCAAGCATTTTTAAGTCAGGAGATGCGTGAAGTATTAGCGAATTTGGCTAAAAAAATTTTGGTCGCTATTGTCAGTGGCCGAGATAAAAATAATTTGTATGAATTAATTAACTTGCCCGATATTTTCTATATCGGTAATCATGGTTTTGATATAAAGGCCCCGGAAAATAATTTAAGTATGGAAATAGGAAAGGATTACGCCATTTTTTTGCAGAATTTTTTGCAAACAATTAACCTTGAATTGCAGTCTATTCCAGGGGCGCTGATTGAGCCTAAAAAATATAGTGTGGCTATTCATTATAGAAATTTAAAAGAAGAAGATAAGCAAAAGGTTATTGAGGTGACTCAAAAAATAATAACAGAAAGTCCAAAACTTAAGTTGGGTTTAGGCAAGCAGGTACTGGAGGCATTGCCTAATATCGATTGGGATAAGGGTAAAGCCATTTTATGGTTAATCAAGAAATTGAATCTAGACCATGACAATATTATTATGCTCTATTTTGGCGATGATTTAACGGACGAAAATGCTTTTCAGGTTTTGCCGGAATCCAGCGTTGGGATTTTGGTGGGCCATCATTCCCAAAAAACTTATGCGGACTATAGAATAAAAACACCCGAGCAAGTTAAAAATTTTTTAAAAAAATTAATGCAAGAATTATTTAATTAAACTATAATTATAAAAATAAATAAAGTATTTTATATTCAAAATAGACTGGGTCAAGTGTATGCCTGGCGCCAGGGCAATCGAGCCATTGACTAAGCTATGAGTGCATGGCAAAATAAATTTAACATACCGAGGAGTAACCATTGATTAAAACCGTATTGATTGACGACCATGTATTAGTTCGATCAGGGATACGTGAGATGCTCCAGGAAGTCAAAGGAATTACGGTAGTTGGGGATAGCGGTACAGGTAAAGAAGGCATTGAATTAGTCAGACGTTTGAGTCCCGATCTTGTCATTTTAGATTTAAAACTTCCTGATCAAAGTGGTTTGGAAGTCACTCAAAAAATATTGCGAATTAATCCAGATATTAGAATTTTGATCGTTTCCTCAGTGGTTAACGATTTATCTCTTTTCCGTTTGCTGGAAGCAGGTGCGCAGGGATATTTGACTAAAGAAACCAAGGCTGAAGAACTAATTCAAGCTATCAAATCTATTTCTGCAGGCCAAAGAGTCATTAGCCCCCAATTAGCTAAACGGTTGGCCTTAGCCAAAGTTGATTATAAAAAAGATAATTTATTCGCAGATATTTCTGAAAGAGAAATGGAAGTGATGATGATGGTTATCCGTGGGATATCCGTTAAAGAAATGGCTGAAAAATTAAGTATTAGCCATAAGACTGTGCATAGTTACCGAAGTAGAATTTTTGAAAAATTAAATGTTAAAAGTGATTTAGCCGTTACTTTATTGGCTATTCATCACGGTTTAATAGTATTAGAAGATTCTCCTGATCATCTAGGATGAATAAATGATAACTATCATTTTAATTGACGATCATGCCATAGTGAGAAGCGCCATTCGTCAAATGTTACAAGATGTCAAAGGCGTTCAGGTGATAGGCGAGGCTGGAACCGGCAATGATGGCGTCCAGTTAGCGCGAGAACTGCACCCGCAAATTGTTCTTTTAGATTTTAAGTTACCTGATATTTCTGGTCTGGAAGTGACTAGCCGTTTGCTCAGGCTGGATCCAGGATTAAAAATATTAGTTCTCTCTGCTGCAACGAATGAACTGTTTCCCTTTAGAATTTTAGAAGCGGGTGCTCAAGGTTATTTAACCAAGGACTGCACCAAAGAAGAATTGGTTCGGGCAATCAGAGCTGTTCATGCGGGTCAACATGTTATTAGCCCGGAAATCGCTAGCCGTTTGGCCCTGGCTAAGATAGATGATAAGTCTAACACTTACTTTCATGAATTGACTGATCGCGAAATGGAAGTTTTGATGATGGTTATTCGAGGGGTTATTGTCAGTGATATAGCTGAACGTTTATTTTTAAGCCCTAAGACCGTTCATAGTTATCGAAGCCGGATTTTTGAAAAATTAAAAGTTGAAAATGATGTCGCCCTAACTCTACTGGCTATTCGCGAAGGATTAATTGCTTTAGAGGAAGCTGGAGTCAATTAAATGCATTATACTAAAATTATAATTGCTGGAATTATATTAATCCCTGTTTTTGCCAGTTATGCAGAAAATCAAAAAAATGATTTTGATAGTCAAGTGCAAAAAATTCTAACGGCTCATTATAATCAATATAAAGATTTAGAGTATTTTTCTGGTGGCGAAGTATCTGTTTATATCCCTAATCAAAGTATTAAAAATTATTATATAGGTAATACCTCGCATAATACTAAAAAACCAGCGCCGGTCAATGCAGATACTTTATTTGAAATCGGCAGTATTACTAAATCGTTTACTTCTGCGATTATTTTACAGTTAGAGAAAGAAGGCAAATTATCTTTAAATGATTCCGTAGTCACTAAGTTACCGCAATATAGTAAATGGTCGGCAGTGACTCTCCGCCAGCTGTTGAATATGACTAGCGGTATCCCGAATTATACGGACACCCCTTTACTCGGTACTCAACTTTATTATAACTTATCTCGAGTCTGGACTGATAAAGAATTAATTGATTTGGCTTACCCGCCAGGTAAACTGTCACCCCCGCTAAAGTCTGGGTTTTTTTATTCCAATACTAATTATATTTTAGCTGCACTCATTATTGAAAATGCTACTCATAAATCTTTAGAGCGCGAATTACAGTCTAGAATCCTTACCCCGGTTCACCTAAACAATACTTATTATGTTCTTGCTAATCCAGAAGCTGCTATCCAAAACCGTTTGGCTCATGGTTATGCTTATAATCAATATGATAATCCAGCAATGCTGGGCAAAGATATTTCTGAAGTCAATTTGTCATGGGCCGCTGGGGCCGGGGGGCTTATCTCGAATTCAGAAGATATCATCAAATGGGTCAAATCCTTATTGATAGAGGACAGAATTTTAAATAGGTCTCAACAGAGTCAACTGAAGTCTTTGGTATCGCAAACAACAGGCCAGCCGATTACTCAAACGGTTGAGTCCGATGCACATGGATTTGGTCTGGGTGTCGCGCAGATTGATGCGAGCAATAAAAATAAAGACCTTGGCAAAGTCTGGTTTTATGAAGGCGAGACTTTAGGGTTCAGGGCTATTTATTGGTACAAAGAATGCAATGGTGTCATCTTATCCGCCACATTTAATAGTGCTACTAATAGTGAAAATGACCATATTGATAAGCTATTAGAGCCAATATATCATCTTTTGACCACTCAATACCCCCAGCTCAACTGCATTGATTAGTTCGTTGAATCTAAATTGGATTGGGGATCGCAAGGGGAGTCACGCGATTAGGTTTAGCGGGAGTGATGAGGATGTGTGGTTTTTGATATAGTATAATTTTTGAACTATAATTGTAAAGAAAATGTATAGCAAGGAAGCGAGTATGCGATATTTTCTTATTTTTCTGGTAAGCGTTTTAACGCTAGTCACATCTGTCCCTTCTTATGCGGTAGGAAAAACTATAGCCTGCCCTAAAATCAGCGTGAAACAATATGGTAAAACCTTTTATTTTGATCCTGCAGGACATGGCTGGCGTTTAACCTGGTTAAGCAGGCAAACTCCGCATTGGGAAAGCGCTTCTATTCCGCAAAGCAGTCTTTGTAGTAAAGGAAGAAGCGGCAATGGTATTCCGATCTCTTATCAATGTGCAGTTTTTCAGTGTAAGTCTCAGGCGGTTATCGCCACTATGGGGCAAAATCATGCGATGAAATGTTTTAGCGCCTATGTTTCTACACAAAATAGTTTTTATTGCGACAGTTTTACGACTAAAGGCCCTCAGCTATTCACGAAAAACTATTGAGATTCTAACTTTGTAAACTTATCATAAATGGCTTTAGCGGCTCTGAAATCTTTTATTTCTAAATAATGTTTAATTTCTGCCTGGACTTCTGGACGTAATTGATTAAAAAGGGGAACTTTTTTAGAGCTCCGGTTAACTGCTTGATTTGTTATCATAAATTATCTCCCTATGTTTTTTGAATTATTTTAACAATATTTGATAAAAAAATATGCAAGAAGTGTGCTCTTTATAATGTAGGAAATTTTCTCATTCATAGCCAGCGACCTTGGGAATTATAGGTGAACTTGGCGTCAGAATTTATATTTTCTATTATTTTCAATAGCTTGGATATTTTAGTCTGAATTTCCTGAAATTCATTATCGAGGAGGGAGTCATGAACTATCCCACCACCCCCATAACAATAAATTTGATTATCGGCGCAAATTAAAGTGCGGATGGCGATATTGCTGTCTAAGCGCCCCCGAACATCGCAGTAGGCCAGGCTGCCGCAATAAATCGATCTATGATGAGGCTCTAATTGATCAATAATTTCTACGGCCCGGCGCTTAGGGGCTCCGGTTATTGAGCCGCCGGGAAAACATTGATGTAATAAATCAAGCGGGTGTTTATCTGCTTCTAAAATAGCGGTAATGGTACTCACTAAGTGATGAACGTTATTAAAACTTTCTAAGGCGCACAGTTGAGGCACTTTAATAGAGCCAGGTTGTGCGCACTTGCCCAGATCATTGCGTAATAAATCGACTATCATGATATTTTCAGCACGGTCTTTTTCACTATTCAATAAATTTTGCGCTGATTGCAGGTCCATTGAGGGATCGGCAAACCGTGGGCTGGTCCCTTTGATTGGCTGAGTAATGATTTTGTTATTATTCACTTGAATAAAACGTTCGGGGGATAAGCAAAGGATGGCTCCCTCTGGCAAACTCATAAAAGCAGCCATAGGCATGGGATTTTGTAAGCGCAAATGCTGATAAGCATTCCAGGCCGAGCCTTTATAGCTAGCGCAGAAACGTTGCGCCAAATTGACTTGATAACAGTCGCCGGCGCGGATATGTTGTTTTACTTGGTTAAAAGCGTCGGCATATTGCTTTTTAGACATATTGGCCTGAAAACTGCTGGTTAATGAGAAGCTTCGCGATAATGAGCGAGGATTGGCGATTATATTTTTAATTTTCAGCAATTCCGAATTGCTCATATCGGTTTTACTGATCAAATAGGTTTGTTTCGCCTGGTGATCAAAAATAATGCTCCAGTCATAAATTCCAACCACAGCTTTAGGTAGAGTAATATCAATCAGTGATTTTGATGAAAGTCCAAGCAGATGAAAACCTAAATCGTAGCTGAAATAACCGATAGCACCTATTGTAAAAGGTAGAGTTTCAGCGAGTGGGTGTTGATCTTCCTTATCCATTTTTTGCAAATGTTCTTTGGTCAGTGCGAATGGATCTGTGTGGATGTCCGAGCTTATGATTAATTTTCGAGGATGGGCGGCAATAATGTCGTAACGATTGAGCCCGCAGCTATCGATAAAAACCGAATAAGGCTGGTCAGCAAAATAATCGAATACTGCGGCAGAATTTGCCTGATAATTTAATTGAGAAATTTTAAACATTGGAACAATAATATAGAAGATCTTCTTCTTGCAGGCAATTTTTTCTCAATTGCCTGGGATACAGTACAAATCGTCATTGCGAGCAGCCAGCAAAGCCATGCTTGCTAGGTTGCTTTTTGCGTTCATTCCTTGCACTCTCTGGGCATAGAAATACAGTATTCCCGCTGAATCTAAATTGGATTTAACTGAATGAAATATTGTGATAATTTTTTGAAAATAAGATTATTTTCGTAGAAAATTCTCTGCGCCATGGGGGATTTTA
>Ga0163144_10025027_pt1 | contig 11684 bp, 11 predicted proteins | sample OliLak19BULKMAT1_FD_123175 | JGI IMG/M metagenome (GOLD analysis project Ga0163144, IMG submission 123175) | Freshwater microbial mat bacterial communities from Lake Vanda, McMurdo Dry Valleys, Antarctica - Oligotrophic Lake LV.19.BULKMAT1 | ecosystem: Environmental > Aquatic > Freshwater >... | reverse complement strand
CGCGGGCGGCCTACCGCGTCCGTGAGGGAACGCCGCCGATCTCGCCGTACTGCCGCGGTGCGTTCCGTGATGGGCGCCTGCTCGCGGCCTTGCGGATGACCGTGATCGCAATTGGCGACGGTCGTCCGCATCTGCTGCTCGGCCCGCTCGCGGTTGCTGCCGACGTTCAGGGCCAAGGTTTTGGTAAGGCGCTGATTGCCGACGCCATCACGTCTTCGCGCACGGGCACGGCGCACGTGGGTTCACTGCAGGAGAGCCGATTCGGGATCGTGTTGCTGGTCGGCGACATGCCCTACTACGGCCGCTTCGGCTTCAAGCCTGTGCCATCCGGCCAGATCACGTTCCCCGGCCCGGTCAACCCGGCGCGCATCCTCGCCATCGAATGCCAACCCGGCGCGTTGGCCAGGGCTGTTGGTTTGGTGCGGGGTGTGTGACGTGGCGTAGTGGCGGCGAAGAGTGGGGGCGGCGGCCGAAGGATTTTGACCTAGGTCAGGTTCGCGTTCCGCGTTCTGCGACACTTGTGCTTGGTCAGGGTTCAATCTGGCGTTCGTGAAGCGATAAACCAAGCTCATCGTGCTGAGGTGTCGACATGACTGTTACCGCCGGTTCCGATACCAAAAACTCCTCTCCCGTCGGCACCCCTCCCGTCGGGGGGTCGATTTCGGGCAAAGTCGACCCAGTGATCCGCACCATCACGTGGGGCGACATGGTTGATGCGGTCCGGCAAGGCGCTGACGATTTCCGCAGGGCGCCGAAGCTCGGCCTGCTGACCGGCGGGTTGTGTGCGGTCGGCGGTATCGCGCTCGTGCTGTTTCTAACGCGCCTCGGCGTGCCCTATCTCGCCTACCCGATGGCGACCGGCTTTGCCCTGCTCGCGCCGCTGCTCGCCACGGGGCACTACGCCGTCAGCCGCGATCTTGCCGCCACCGGGAAAGCCCCGACGCTTGGGGCCATCTGGCGTGAGATCATCAGCCGCTCCGAGGTCCGCTGGATGGCCTTCGTGACCGTCTTCATCCTACTCATCTGGATGTATCAGGTGCGGATTTTGCTGGCGGTGATCCTCGGCTCGCTGGGCTTTGGTGTGTCGCTGACGGCGTTCGTCGACACCGTGCTCTCGACCAGCAACGGCTGGGCGTTCCTCGCCATCGGTCACGTCGTCGGCGCGGTCATGGCGACGATCTTGTTCTCGGTGACGGTCGTCTCTTTCCCGCTGGTCCTCGACCGCGACGTCGACATGATGACCGCGATGATCACCTCCGTTTCGGCGGTGTCGCAGAACCCGGTGCCGATGTTCGGTTTCGCGGCGCTGATCGTCGCCTCGCTGGTCGCCGGGATGGTGCCGTTTTTCCTCGGGCTCATCATTGTGGTGCCCGTGTTCGGCCACGCCACCTGGCACCTCTACCGCCGCGTCATCGAGCCGTTGCCGGTGGCGTGAGGGCGGGAGCGGTCGCGCGCCGGTTGCCAGTATGAATGGAGTGTTCAACACGCGTGTAGCCTAAATCGCAGACTGATGCCGACTGCGACATGCCGTTCGGTGCGTTCACCTCGCGGATTTGGCGGATGGTCGATCGGCATGTCGAGATCAAACCAAGCGTCGGATGTCGGCATCGATCGGGTCCTGCATGGCCGCGCCGGTTTCCAGGGATTTCGGCGCGGATCAGGGTCCCGGATGTAACAGCAAAAGGCCAATCAGAAGCATGGCCGCGCTTGTGCCCGACAGAACCAACGGCCTACAAACTTGTCGCATACGACGTTACGGTTTATTGCTGAGTCCCACCCGCCGCGCGACGTTCCCGTTGCATTCTGGGCAGCCGCTTCCCAGCTTTTGCGAGCTCTCTTCTGTGCCAATCTTTTGATGAAACCCCGCTTTTCGGCACCAAAGACGAGACCTCCCGAATAAAGTAGGCAGTTCGCCGCAGCATGAGCCGGCGTGGTGGTCATGGAAACGGTGGTCGTTGCCGCCAGCAGCGTGGCAGCCGCGATGAGCGCGCCAACAGCGTGTCTTGAGTATTTCCCGTAAATTGTTCGCCTGACAGTGGTGATTTTACCTGCGAGAAGGGTCCTGGTCATTGGAAGCTACTCTCTGTTCCGGTGGTTCGTGAAGTCCGCCCACTCACAGTTGGTCGCCGCCAGGCAGGAAAAGGTTCAATCGATTATCACTCCAAACAGCTGTGTCGCTATCGTCGTCATAGGACTGTAAAATATGCGGCTATTGGCGTTGGCTGTTGAGATGGATATGTCGGTCATCGCCGTGCTCTGGACTTTTGAAACCGGAGTGTTGAACCCGTCAACTTTGTCAGGTCAGGGTCAAAATAGGGGCTAGTCGTCTGCCGCTCGCAGATGTGGCCAACACGGCCACAAGCAGACATACCCCACTCCCCTCAAAGCACCCGGTGGCGTGAGGGCGGGCATCGCCGTATGCCCCGCGACCTCGGCCACAGCCCACATCATGGCCGCAAATAGGCGTGTCCGCTGCGCTGTTGCAGGCGCGTGATTTCAGCGACGCCGGACGGTACGTAGGTGGCCTCGGAGATGAACTGGCTCTTCTCCAGCTTGCGATTGCGCAGCGTGATCTCGCAGATGTCGAAGCGGACGCCGCGCAATTTCAGGTCCGTGATCAAGGCGCTGTACGGGCTGCCATTTTTGTCCTTGGCGCCGTCTATCATCATGTCGACGCCGCGCGCGTGCATCACGACGACGATCTGCGCCTTCGGGTTGACTTCGAGATGGTTGCCGATGTTGCGCAGCGCGTCGTTGCCCTGCAACTCGGTATTGTTGACGTGGTAGACCACCTTGTCGGGGCCGACCATATCGTCAGCCGCGAGAGCGGGCCCGGCCGCCACAAGCGTGAGCATCAATATGGCGGCGGTCAGCGACTTCAGTACGTCCATCATGATCGGATCTCCGTGGGTTCGTGCGAGGGTTCGTTGGGGGCGCCCGCGCCGGTCTCTCCCGAGCGGCCGCCCGGCATCACCTTAGCGCCAGACCGCGGGCCAGCACGAGTACAGTTCCGTGGTGACGCTGACTCTAGGGCAGAGTGACTTGGTGTGGGGTGCACGTTTAGGTCATGCCACTGTTGTTGCGAAAGCTTTTGCGAGGGGCGCGGCGACGGTAATTTCGTTGCCCCACCCCTGGTACCGCTACGACCGTCATATCAAACACCCACTTCACCCCCCCTGGGTCGCCACGGCCTTGAGGTCTTCGTCTTTCACGATTTCGGGGAACACGGGATAGACGCCAGCAACGCGGCCCATTTGTTGGGTGAGGGCCAGCACCGTGTCGATCGTCGGCGTTGGCACGCCGACGAGGCGCCCGATCTCCTGGACCGAGGTCAACAGCGCGTCGAGTTCGATCGGCCGCTTCTTTTCGAGGTCCTGCAGCATCGACGTGCGATGCGCGCCGACCGAGGCCGCGCCGTTGATCCGCCGTTCGATGTCGACGCGGAAATTCGCGCCGATCTTGCGCGCGAGCGTCTCGGCCTCTTCCATCATTTTGCGCGCGACCTGCCGGGTGCCGGCGTCGGTGGCGACCACGTCGAGCGTGGCATGCGTCAGCGCCGAGATCGGGTTGAAGCACAGGTTGCCCCACAGTTTCAGCCAGATGTCGTCGCGGATGTCGTCGTAGACTTTGCTCTTGAGGCCGGCCGCCTCGAACGCCTTGGCCAGCGCCGTGACGCGCGGGGTGATCGTGCGGTTGGGTTCGCCGAGGTTATAGCGGTCGCCGTAGGTGTGCTGGATGACGCCCGGCGCGATGATTTCGGCGGCTGGGTAGACCGTGCAGCCGATCGCTCGCTCGGGGCCAATGTCTGCCCACTGGCGGCCCTGCGGGTCGACGCTTTCGACCTGCATTTCGGCGAACGGGCCGTCGAGGCCGTGGAAATACCACCAGGGGATGCCGTTTTGCGCCGTGACGACTGCCGAGTTTGGCCCGAGCAGGGCGCGCATGTGATGGGCGCTCTCCCAGGCCTGGTGGGATTTCAGCGCGATGATCACGTAGTCCTGGTGGCCGAGTTCGGCCGTGTTGCTCGACGCGCGGACTTTCGCGACGTGCTCGACCGTCTCACCGTTTTCGGTGGTGATCAGTTTCAGCCCGTTAGCCTGGATGGCTTCGAGGTTTGCCCCGCGCGCGACGACGGAGACGTCGATGTCGGCTTTGGCCATCAGCACCGCGATGTGGCCGCCGATTGCGCCGGCGCCAAAAATGCAAACCTTCATCGCGTATCCCCTGATTGTTCGTGCGGTTTGGGTTGGACCGTTCCCGGCCGGTTCCAATTGTTTGTGTGCCAACTTCTACAACTAAGGTCGCAGGTCAAGTGCTGGCATGCCGAATACCCGACCGTCACCCACGCTAGCTCTTTGGAACCTGGCCCGTGACCGCCAGCCATTCGGCGATCCGCGCTTCGGGGGCGGGGTGGGCGAGGAAATCTGTCACCACGGCGAGGCTGTCCGCGCCAGCCGCAAACACACCCGCCGCCCGCTCGACCGTCAGTCCGCCAATCGCGACCAGGGGCAGCGCGCCGATCCTCCGCTTCCACTGGCCGATCCGATCGAGGCCCTGGGGCGCCCATTTCATCGCTTTGAGGGTCGTCGGATAGACCGGCCCAAGGGCAACGTAATCTGGCGCGGCGGCGAGCGCGATCTCCAGTTCGGCCTCGTCGTGCGTCGACAGGCCAAGCTTGATGCCCGCCCGGCGGATCGCGGCGAGGTCGGCGGTGGCGAGGTCCTCCTGGCCAAGGTGTAGCCAATTCGCGCCGAGGTCGATCGCGGCTTGCCAATGGTCGTTGACGATCAGTTCGACACCGTGGGCGCGGCACACGTCCAGCGAGTTTGAGATTTGCCGCCGGACCTCGGCGACATCGGCGTCTTTCAGCCGGAGCTGCACGGTTGTGATGCCGAGCGGGGCGATCCGCGCGACCCAGGTGGCGTCTGGCACGATGGGATAGAACCGGGCGGGTTGCGGATGGGCGTCGATAGCGGGTCGCGTGTGCGTCACGGGTATCATGGGCGGCCTCGCAGGTCGGGTAGGCCGGAGACCGGCGACGAGGGGTTGGCCATGTCGCGCGGCTCCATCGGCCCGGAGCGATAGGCGGCGCGCCCGGCCTCTATCGCCTGGGCGAATGCTGCCGCCATGGCCGGAGGGTCGGCAGCCTTGGCGACGGCGGTGTTCAAAAGGCAGGCATCAAAGCCGAGTTCCATCGCGTGGGCGGCTTGGCTCGGCAGCCCGAGGCCAGCGTCGATCACGAGCGGCACGCCGGGCAAGCGCGCCCGCAACAGCCGCAGGCCGTAGATGTTGTTGAGCCCGCGGCCGGAGCCGATCGGCGCGCCCCACGGCATCAGCAACTCGCAGCCCGCCGCCAGCAGGCGCTCAGCCACCACGAGGTCTTCGGTGGTGTAGGGGAAGACCTTGAAGCCTTGCGCGGTCAGCTCGCGGGCCGCTTCGACGAGGCCGAAGATTTCCGGCTGGAGCGTATCGTCATTGGCGATGACCTCGAGTTTGATCCACGACGTGCCGAAGATTTCGCGCGCCATGAGCGCGGTGGTGATCGCTTCTTTGGCGGTGTGGCAGCCAGCCGTATTGGGCAGCACGGCGACGCCAAGATCGCGGATCATTTCTAAGAACCGCTCGCCGGTGCGGCCGCGCGCTTGTTCGCGGCGCAGCGATACCGTCACGATGCCAGCGCCTGAGGCCCGCACGCTCTCGGCCATCACGGCTGGTGATGGATAGAGCGCGGTGCCGATCATCATGCGTGATGTCAGCGCCGTGCCGTAAAGCATCAGCGGATCGTCGGCGGGGCTGGCGTGGCGGGGAGTGTGGGCGTTCATGTGGCGGAGGTGTGAGGGCGGAGGGGGGGGATGGAGATAGGGAACGCGTGGGGCGGAGTGTTGTTCAGGCCGCGATGGGCTTATCGGCCGCTGAGTGTAGCGCAGGACCCGGGGAAGCGTCCAACGCGCTGTGTGGCGGGTGAGAGAGCGCGGTGTGGCGGCCGTCGTCGCCGACAGCTTGGGGCCGCGCTGCCGGTAACTCAAGGTCGCTGTTGGAGGGACAACAGACCCAGAGGAGTTGGCTGCGCTTCGGTGGGTTTTGAGCCGGAGTGGTCATGCCGTCATTGCGCGAACACGAGCGTGCTCTCGACCTCGGCCTTGCGAAGGTAATTGCCCAACTAGGTCCATTTTTGAATTGCGTGGGCTCGGAGGAAGGCCTCGGCGTGTTCGGCAAAGAAGCGATCCAAGTCTGCAGGGTGACGGGCGGAACCGCCAAGCTCACGCTGGTGCAGCATGAGCAGCAGCCCCGGGGCTAAAAGCATCAAAGCGGCATGCCTGGGATCGCTATCGGCCCGCATCTCACCGCGCCGCTGATGCTCGCTCAAACGGGCGGCCAATGCATCAATCGAGGGTTCCAAAATGGCGTCGACCATGATCGGTCCCAATGCGCTGCTCCGCAGCCCCTCGACAAAGCCAAGGGCATACACGTCACCAACGCCGAAACGTTCGAAGCCCAACCGGAAATAGGCGAGAAAATCCAAGATCGACTCTCGAAACGTCCCGGTCGTTCGGCGTACGTGAGCAAAGTGCGGCACGGCATTCTGCTGTGCCTGTTGAAGAACCGCGGCGACGATGTCTTCGCGCCGACCAAAGTAGTGCTGCAACGTAGAGATGGATACACCGGCCGCCGCCACCAACTCGCGATAGGAAGCGTGCATTGCGTCGGGCTGAGACAAGCGCTGCGCCATCCGCTGCAGGATCTCGCTGCGCCGGGCGTCATGGTCACGACTGCGAGCGCCGCTCGGGCGACCCATGAATTCCTCACTCTTAGATTTCGGCGGCCAATTTGGTCGTCGCTGATCGGCATGCTTGACGTCGCGATGGTTGAATGGCACAAGCGTACCATTAAACGTAGCTTCATCGGGAGACCAACGTGACGGCGGAAATTCCAACGCAGTCTAGACAAATTAGCGGACCATTCAAATGGTGGCACGCCGCGCTATTCTGGCTCGTGGTCAACACGCCTGGCTTTGTGTCCGGCTGGCGTGAGCAACTGTTTCCTGGATTTCTTGAACCACCACTTCGCCCGCCGGGTTTCCTGTTCCCTGTCATCTGGTTCGCCATCACCGTTTGCACCCTTTGGGCGGGGCTGCGTATCCTGAACAACAAGACTTTGAATCGCCGCTCGATGCACATTGTGCTGCAAGCGCTGTTTTGGTTGGATTTCGTACTCTTCCCATACTTCTTCTTTGGTCAATCCAGCCCGATCATCGGCGGCGTTCTGACCCAGCTCATCTTCCTGTTGGCTCTGATCGAAGTCACAACGCTGTGGCGCGACGATCGCAATGCGAGCTACCTGATGATGCCGCTCCTTGCATGGGGCGCATTTGCAGGTCTCTACTTGGCAACGTGGCAAATGCTCTACAACCCCGATCCCTATCTTGGGATTCCGGCGCTCCTTCGTTGAGCATCGAAGCGGGGCGGGGCGGGCGGGTTCGGGGCCCAACCTCCATTGGCTTTCAGCCGATATTGGGGCGGTAAGCACGCCGCGTTTTCAGCTCGGCTTGGTCTGCCTGGGCCCATCGCGTCAAGTTCTCGGTCGTTCCTGTTGTGTCCGCTATCGGGCGCTTGAGGGTCATCCATCGTGCCTGTCTCAGCCGTACTGGCGAGGCTCCGATAGATCAGCCCTGCGACGAAACGGTCCTGCAGTGACCCCGCGTCGAACCCGGGCTGGTAGCGCCCGGGTTCGTGTCGGCGGCTCAGTAGCCGCGGCAATCGCGGTAGCGCGCCCACCAGTAAGGGCTGCCCGTTGCGAAGGCCTTCCGCTTCAGGCCGTAGCAATCGCCGTAACCAGCGAAGTGGTAGCGCGGGCCGTAGAAGTGGCGGCGGGGGAAGTGGCCGATGAAGAAGTGGTGGCCGTGGCCCTTGAAGCCCTTCTTGGCTTCGGCCGGGGTGACGGCGCCGGGGACCGCGGCGCCGAGGATCGTCAGGGCGAGAGCTGCGGTGGCGGCCTTGAGGGTAGTGCTGAAGTTGGCAGACATGGCGGGAACTCCTTGGGGTTGGCGTTAGACGTTGGATGTTTGCGGGCTGTGAGATCAGCCTCACATCCGGTCTGTCGCGGCGGCCCGGCAAAAGGTTCAAGCTGCGCCCATATTTTTTTCGCGACGACTTGCGGCAACGGCGGCCAGCCCCGTCAAACCGCCAATAACCACGGCGCTGGACATTTCCCGCGCTAGCAAAAATTCATGCGCAACTGGCAAGATGCACAGCGTACAGGTGATCGATGCTATCTTGTTTGAACCTTTTGCCGGGTCACGGCGACCAACGTTCGTGACCAGAGGCAGTGCCGGTAACCATCTCGATGAACCAGCCCGCCGATGACCGTCTTCTGATTGCGAGACTTGCGGCCGCCGACGAGGCCGCACTCCGCGCACTCATGGGGCGTCATCAGGTCCGCGTGTTTCGCTTTCTTCTGCAACGCGTCCGTAACGACGCAATTGCCGAGGAATTGACCAACGAAGTGTTCACCGAGGCTTGGCTCCATGCAGATACATTCGAAGGACGATCGAGCGTATCGACCTGGCTGTTGTCGATCGCCCACAACCGCGCCGTCAGCCGTTTGCGCAAGCGTCGCGACGAGGCGCTCGACGACGAACAGGCGGGCGCGATCCCCGATACCGGCGATAACCCGGAAGTCACCGCGCAGAAGGCCGACAAGAGCAGCGTCATGCGGCGCTGCATCGAGCGGTTGTCGCCTGCCCATCGCGAGATCATCGATCTCGTCTACTATCACGAGCAATCGATCGCCGAGGTCAGCGCCATTCTCAACTGTCCGGAGGCGACCGTGAAAACCCGGATGTTTTACGCACGCAAACAACTGGCCGACATTCTGAAGGCCGCTGGCATTGATCGGGGATGGCCATGAGCGAGATCATCGAACCGATGGCTCCACCTCCCTCGGAGCGAGACGACATAGAGACCCTGCTGCCTTGGTATGTCAGCGGACGGCTCGATGCGGCCGACCGCGAACGGGTCGAATCCTGGCTGGCGCGGGATGCATCGTTGGAGCGCCAACTGGCGCATCTCGACGATGATCGCCGTGCGACGCTTGTCGCCAACGACGCGGTGCGGATGCCGAAATCGCTCAATGTCGAAGCTGGAATGGCCGCAGCCCTGGCGCGGCGGCCTGCGACGCGATCGTCTGCCGGTTGGTTCGGCGATGCTGTGGCCAGCGTGCGCGGGTTCTTCGAGGCGCCATCGCCCGGCGCTGTGCGTTGGGCCGGAGCGGCGGCCGTTGCGATCATCGCGATCCAGTCGGCGATCGTTCTCACACTCCTGCCGGGCGCTCCGACCCAGCCGAGCTACGAGACGGCGTCGGGTCAAAAGGGGACCATGACCGAGGCTGGCACGTTCGCGCTGCTGCGTTTCACCGACGGCGCAACCATGAAGGACGTGTCGTCGACGCTGTCGGGGCTCGGGATGACGATCGTGTCCGGCCCCAAGCCGGGCGGATTGTACCATGTCAAGATCGGTGAGGCGGGCATGTCAGCGGCGGCGCGCGATGCGGCGATCGCCAGCTTGCGCGCCCGCCAGGAGATCGTCGTGTTCGCAACGCCAACGCCATAGGGAGGCTCTGCCATGGCACGATCACTTGGTTTGCAGGTCGCAACGCTCGTTACAGCTGCTGCATTTCTGGTCGGGCTGACCGGCGCGGCGGGTTCGGCTGGACGTCAACCCGGGTCGAACTTTGGTGCGGGTCGGATGCCGGGTGCATTCCCCGGAGCGGGTTCGTTTCGGGTCACGCCACTGTCGCCACGCGGCCAAAGCGGCCCGCGATTTGACATCGGACCTCGAATTAAAATTGGTCCGCGTTTTGACGGCAGCATCGGCGAGCGCGTCAAGCAGCGCGTGCCACGCGGTGAGCTAACGCGCGATCCGAAAATCGGCAACAGCACGATGCCGGACCGGCCGCGCGCAGAACCGAAACCGAGGCCGAAACCAAAGCCCAAACCAGGGTCACAGCCAGGGTCACGGCCAGGGGATAGCGGTACCGATATCGCCGACACTTCGCCAAGGCCGGGCAGACCGGGAACGGGCCCTTGCCTTGGCGGGCGCAAGACATCGAAGCTGTGTCTGTGCCCCGGCGGCTTGGTCGCCCGATCCATCGGGCGTGGAGCCATCTGCGTCCCGGTTGCGGGTGGTGGTGGGTCTGATCGGCCGATTGTCGTGCCGCCAAGAGGCCCGACAGTTGAGCCGTTAACGCCTGGTCCGGTTGGACCCTCGTTCGCTCAGCCGCGCGCGCCAGCCCTTACACCGCCTCCAAGACCAACCGGGTCGCCGCCGATTGCGGGTGCGCAAACGGCCGCTGAAAGCGATCGCGACTTCAAGCCAAACGAAGCGTTGGTTGTCGTGCCCGCCGACGCGCCAATTTCGCTCGAGGTCGGCGTCGCGTCGCGGTTCAACCTCGAGATCCTCGACCGCTGGCCGATCCCGTTGATTGGTAAGCGCTGCATCCGGTATCGCATTCCCGACGGTCGGCCGCTGGAAAGCGTGATTGCCGCTCTGCGCACGACGACGGACGTTTCCGACCCGCAACCCAACTATATCTACCGACAGCAACAGGGCGCGGGCTCCGCCGGAGAGGCCGACGGTCTGCAGTATGCGCTGGCAAAAGTGGACCATTCCGCCGCGCTGCGCCTTGCGACCGGTCGCGGCGCGATTGTGGGCGTCATCGACACCGGCATCGATACGAACCATCCCGATCTGCGCCACCTGACGATCGCGACGTTCGACGCGACGGCTTCAACTGGCACGGGCCCCGGCACGTCTCCCGGAGCGTCTCGAGGTAAATCGGATAGTAAATCCGACGGTAAATCGACCGGCAAGGGCCGTAACGAAACCCACGGCACGTACACCCACGGCACGGACACCCACGGCACGGACACCCACGGCACCGACAGCCATGGAACGGCAATCGCGGGCATCATCGCGGCCCAGGGTCTGACCCGTGGGATCGCGCCGGCGGCTCGCATCGTCAGCGCGCGGGCGTTTGCAAAAACGGCCGGCGGCTCGGGCGTGGCGACGACGTTGATGCTGCTCAGGGCGCTCGACTGGACGGTCGGCCAGAACGCCCGCATCGTCAACCTCAGCTTTGCTGGCCCCAACGATCCGCTGCTGCGTGAGGCGGTCACCGCCACCTCGGCGCGCAACGTCATCATCGTTGCCGCCGCAGGCAACAACGGCGCGTCGGCTCCGCCAGTGTATCCGGCCGCTTACGATGGCGTGATCGCCGTCACCGCGACCGATGTCGACGACCGCCGTTACGAGAACGCCAACACGGGCATGTATATCTCGATCGCCGCGCCCGGCGTCGATGTCCTGACGGCAACCGTCGACAAATCGCACGGGCTGCAGTCTGGCACGTCGTTTGCCGCCGCCCACATCACGGGCATCATCGCCTTGATGTTGGAGCGCGATCCCGAGCTGACGGCGGAGGAGGCGCGGGCGCTGCTGTCTGTCAGTGCCCTCGATCTTGGACCAGCGGGGGCCGACCATGAGTTCGGCGCCGGCCGCGCCAACGCAAATGCTGCGCTGCGGGCCATGACCGCAACTGCCGATGCCATCGCGATCGGGACGAGCGAGGGGAGTTAGTGGGCGGGGCGGGGTGTTAGTGGGCGAGGCGGTGGTGTGAGGGCGGGTGGG
>Ga0163144_10025026_pt1 | contig 11684 bp, 9 predicted proteins | sample OliLak19BULKMAT1_FD_123175 | JGI IMG/M metagenome (GOLD analysis project Ga0163144, IMG submission 123175) | Freshwater microbial mat bacterial communities from Lake Vanda, McMurdo Dry Valleys, Antarctica - Oligotrophic Lake LV.19.BULKMAT1 | ecosystem: Environmental > Aquatic > Freshwater > Lake... | reverse complement strand
AGTCCGCGCGATCCAGAAGCGGCGTTGCGGATGAGGTCGCGCCAATCGGTACGAAGCTACTCAGCCGCACGTCGACGATGCGCGCGGTCTGATCGGCGTAGAAGGTGGCGCCCCACCGTTCGGATTCTCGGCCCGACCGCAACTGCACCCATGCCCGCACCGGTGCGCCCGCCCTCACCGTAAACCGCACGCGATCGAAACCGGCGACGCCGCCAACGGTCGGTAATTGGATCGCCGCGTACTGCCCGGCCGGAACTCCGGTGGACAACGCATAGCGCCACCCGAGTGGCGGCTCGCCCGCCAGCCGCCGATCTCGGGCATCGTGGAGTGGCGCTTCAACCAGTTCGCTGATGTCGGTGGCGCCCTTCTCGATGGTGGCCTCGCCCGTTCGCGCCGGAATGCGCGCGACCGGCAGACCCAGGGATGGCCGATCGCGGACGCGTGGTGCGAGTCCGACGTAGATGGGATTCGCCAAGATCCACGGCACCGGCGGCGTGCCGGGGGCACCCGGCACATGCGCTTCGATGCGATAAACCCCGGCGTCCGTCGCGATCAGGTCGATGACATTGGCTGGCGTCTCACGAACGGCCTGGCCATTTCTCAGCAGCACCAGGGTCGTCCCAGGCGGCCCGTTGACGCGAGCGCGAAGGCGCACCTCACTGGTCAGGTCGATCGCGTCACCCAGGCCGACCGACCTGGTCACGCTCACAGCGGTAAAGTCGAATCCTCCGGGCGACGCGAGCGCATCGATCACGGTGAACACGCGTCCCGCGGTGATGGCGGCCGTCACGGCCGCGGCATCCGCGACGCCGTCGCCGGACAGTGGCTGCTCCAGCACGACGTGATTCGAGAAGGCGCGAAACGCCGATTCATATCCAGGCACGTTGATCGACCGCGAGGTCGGTGACGGATCGGTCTGCTGCCAGAGATCCAGCCGCGCATGCGCATCGGCACCGGCCAGCGCGGGCAACGGCTGCGCCAGCCCCATCTCGTCCCATCGCGTGAGCAGCGCGTCGGGACGGTCGAGCAGCGTCGCCAGCGATCCGGACGGCCGGAACCAGTAGGTCAGCAGCGTCCGCGCCAGCCAGCTGGCCGACTCGTCTCGCCAGCCGCTGTCCCCGTTGAGCCATTCGAGGCCATCGACCGGCGTCTCCCACCCGTCCCATCGCAACGAGGCGCGTGGCGAATCAGGATGCGCGGCAATCCCGAAGCCACCGAGCCGATGCACATCCTCCAGCACATCTCCCGGCGTTCCGGCGAGCGGGTACGGTGCCACCGGCGTGGCCAACGCCACCAAGTGCCCTTTCGTGGTGTTGAGTTCCACCGCGTCGATCACCAGCACGCCGTGCCGATACTGCGGCGCATCGGGCGGCCGAGTGCCATCGCCGTGGTCCGTGATGATCACGAACTGCAGGCCGGCGCGTTGGGCCGCCGCGGCAATCTGGTCAACGCTGCCACTGCCATCGGAACGATCGGAATGAATATGGTACGCACCGCGCGCCGTCGGGGCGCCCCCCTCCAGTGGGGGCACGACGACCGGCGCCGCCGGCAGCAGCATGGCCACGATCACCACGACGAACGCCAGCGCGAGCGCCAGGACCCAGGCACGACGCCGGCGAGGTCTCTGCGTTAGCCTGGTCATCGGCAGTGCAGGGTCATGGCTGACATCGGCGCTTACGAACGTGGGTGGAACTTGTCATAGACCGCCCGCAGTCGGGCTTCCAGAATATGCGTATAGATCTGCGTCGTCGATAAATCGCTGTGGCCCAGCATCATCTGGATCGCCCGCAGATCGGCGCCGCGATCCAGTAAGTGGGTCGCAAAGGAGTGCCGGAGGACGTGCGGGCTTAGCGAGGCGGGGAGTCCGACCTGCCGGCCATATCCCTTCAGAATCTTCCAGAACCCCACGCGCGTCAGTCCGATGCCGCCGCGCGCGTTGATGAACAGCCGCGTCGACGTGCGCTTCTTGAGCAGCGCCGGTCGCGATTCCTTCAAGTACCGCACGACCCACGACGCGGCCTCGTCACCCAGTGGCACCAGGCGCTGCTTACGGCCCTTCCCGGTCGTGGTGAGATAGCCGCTCTCAAGATTCACATCGGGCGGCTTCAGGCTGATCAGCTCTGAGACACGCAGTCCGGTCGCGTAGAGCACCTCGATCAGCGCCCGGTCGCGCAGGCCTCGTGAGGTGGTGGGATCGGGCGCGGCGAGCAGGCGATCGACGTCTTCCACCGACAGGAACTTCGGCAGCGTCTTCCAGGCCCGTGGCGCACGCAGGTCGTCGGCAGGATTCACCGGGCGATGCCCGGACACCACCAGGAACTTGTAGAACCCGCGAAAGCAGGCGACCGCGCGCGCGACCGACGTCGGGGATCGCCCCTCGCCCATCAGCTGGCGAACCAGCGCCTCGAGGCCGCGGCGGTCGAGGTCCTCGGCCGCCACCCCGACACCAGCGCCATACTGCAGCAGTTGGGACAAATCTCGGCCGTAGCTGTCCACGGTGTTGGGCGACAAGCGCCGCTCCACCGCCAGGTGGGTCAGGTAGGCATCGACCAACGCACTCACCTCACAAGGATAGTCCGAGAGCGATGCGTCATTGACAGCCGGGACACCGGGGACTAGCATCAGCATTTCCCTTGAACGACAACGAGACACGCTAAGTGGCCGCAACCCGTTCGCGATGGCAGTCGCTCCCCACCGAGGCCATTAACCCCGCTTCGCTGAACATCGACAAGCTCGATGCCGGCGGCATTGTCGACCTCATGCTGGCCGAAGATCGCCGCATGCTCGCGGCCGTCCACAAGGAGCGCGACCGCATTGCCCTTGGCGCGGACATCTGCGCGAAGGCGCTTCGCAAGGGTGGCCGGCTGGTGTTTGTCGGCGCCGGTACCAGCGGCCGGCTGGGCGTGGTCGAGTCGGCGGAGATGCCGCCGACCTTCGGCACCAATCCTCTGCTGGTGCAGGGCATCATGGCCGGCGGCAAGAACGCCATCATCCGCGCCAAGGAAGGCGCCGAAGACAACTACGAAGAAGGCGCCCGTGCGGTCACGCGCCTGGATCCCACCAAGAAAGATGTGGTCATCGGCGTCTCAGCCAGCGGCATGACGCCGTTCGTGCGCGGCGCCCTGACCAGCGCCCGCAAGGCGGGATCGCGCGTGTTGTTTGTGACCTGCGATCCACGCAACGAGCTCCAGGCGTTTGTCGACCTCACGATCGCGCCGGCCGTCGGACCCGAGATCATTGCCGGCTCGACGCGGCTCAAGGCCGGCACGGCCACCAAACTCGTCCTCAATATGTTGACGACGTCGGCGATGATCCTGATCGGTAAGACCTACGGCAACCTGATGATCGACGTCAACGCTCTCGGCTCAGAGAAGCTGCGCGATCGCGCCCGTCGCATTGTCAACATCGTCACCGATCTGGACTACGACGAGGCTGAGAAGCTGCTGAAGAAGGCGAAGTGGAACGTGAAGATCGCCATCGTGATGCAGAAGAGCAGCCTGACCTATGCCAAGGCCATTGCCCGGCTGCGCAAGTCAGACGACCTAATCCGCGAGGCCATCGGCGAGGACATCGAACCTCGCCTGCGCGCGCTGATCAACCACCCACGCTAGGCCACCACCGGGCTTGCCCTGAGCGAGCCGAGTGTCAGGCGAGGCGAAGGGCGGCACCGCGGTCGAGCATGACCGTGACGCGTGAGTGCAGCTGCAAGAACGAGGCGGGCAAGCGCGTCGTGATCGGGCCGTCGATCATGCCGGCCACCGCCGCGCTCTTCTCTTCACCGGTCGCCATCAGGACAATTGCTCGCGCACCCATGATGGTCGCCATGCCCATCGATAACGCGTGCGTCGGCACCGCGCTGAGGTGGCCGCCAAACCAGCCGGCGTTGGCGGCACGCGTGTCCTGCTGCAGCACCGCGACGTGAGTCTCTGCGGCCAGCGAATCCGCGGGCTCGTTGAAGCCGATGTGACCGTTGGCACCAATGCCGAGAATCTGGATGTCGATGCCACCCGCCAGGGCGATGGCCCGTTCGTAGCGCGCGCACTCGGCGGCGAGGTTGGCGGCCCGGCCATCCAGCAGGCCGGCGTTGAGCGGTTCAATCCGCACATGATCGAACAACTCCGCCTGCATATACGAGCGATAGCTGCCGGCGTCGCCCGCGCCCAGCCCGACAAACTCGTCGAGGTTGAACGTCCGCACCTGCGACCAGTCGACGTGCCCGCGCTGACTGCGCGAGCGGAGCTCGCGATAGAGCGCGACGGGCGTGCGGCCCGTCGGCAAGCCCAGGACCAGGCGCGGGTTGAGAGAGAGGGCTTCGATCGTTCGGGTCGCGAGCGTCGTGGCCAGGGCGTCTTCGTGGTCGAATCGTTCAATGTTCACGGTGATGTCGTACTGAAGGCGTCAAAGTAAGGAGGGACGCGGACGCCGCCACGGGCCTGCGCCAGAGCCAAGCGGACGGCGCCCATGGCCGGTTCGCCAGCGAGGGCCGACACGCTGCTGCGGGGAGCCACTTCGGCCAGCCGCTGCGTGACCTCGCCGGCCAGCCAGTGTGCCTGTCGGATCATGCCACCTGACAGCAGCACGGGAAACTGTTCGCCGCGCATGTCGAGCCTGGTGATCACCGACGCGGCCGCGAGGGTCAACTCATCAGCCGCCTTGCGCATAATCTCGGTGGCGACCACATCGCCTTCGGCGCGGGCCCGCTCCACCGTTTCACCGAGCGAGGCAATCGCGCGCTTGCCATGCGCGTGATCGTAGATCTCAGCCACGAGCTGTTCCGGCTGCGACAACGAGAAATGCCCGAGCACCAGTGCCGTCAAGCGGGTCTGCGGGCCACGGCCATCGGCCGCGCGGGCCACGGCCTTGAGCGCCCGGCGGCCGATCCAGTAGCCCGAGCCTTCGTCACCGAGCGACGTACCCCAGCCACCCGCGCGCGCGGCCAGCCCCTGCGAGTTGACGCCATAGGCAATGGACCCGGTGCCGGAAATGAGCACCACACCAGGACCGACCGTCGACGCGGGTTGCAGCGGCACCCCTGCGACCAGCGCAATCAGCGCGTCGTTGACGATCAGGATGTGCGTGCGAAAACCGAGCCGGCGCATGATGCCGCGAATCACCTCGCCATCGCCTTCGCGATCCACGCCGGCCAGGCCGAGGCAGACCGCCGCAGGCGGGTCCGGGTGAGGCGCCATGGCGGCGTCGATCACGTGGTGCAGAACCTTTTCGACTTCCAGTTCGCCGTGCGCCTGGAGATTGGCGCCGCCGGCGCGTCCCTCTCCCACCACCCGGCCGTCCGCATCCGCGAGCAGGGCCACCGTCTTGGTGCCGCCCGCGTCGATGCCCAGCACATGCATCTCCCTAGCTTACAGCCCAAGCCGCGGTCACGCCCTGGGAGCAAGCGTGCTAAGTTGGCATGTTCTCCATGCTGTGCCCCACTCCCCCCGTGATGGCGCGCCCCGCTGTTGGTGTGGCGTGCCTGATTCGTCGATTCGCTGGCGGGCTGATGCTGGCCGCGCTGGTCGTCAGTTCGCCGTTGCCCACCACGGCGGTCTCCCTCGGGGATTGGTCCGCCGCCGCCGAGGACGCGCGCGCCCTGTGGGTGACACGGACCACGCTCGCGTCGCCTGAATCTATTCGCCAGATGGTGCGCGCCGCCGAGGCCGGCGGCTTCAACACCCTCGTCGTGCAGGTGCGCGGTCGTGGCGATGCCTACTACGCCGGCACGCTTGAACCGCGCGCGCAGGAACTGGCCGGCAAGCCTGACTTCGATCCACTGGCCACCGTGCTTGAGAATGCCCATTCGGCGGGTCTCAAGGTGCACGCCTGGGTCGCCGTGAACCTGGTGTCGAGCTCCGTGAGCCTGCCGGCGTCGCGCGAGCATGTCATCTACCGATCGCCCGAGTGGTTGATGGTGCCGCGCGAACTGGCCGCTGAAATGAAGAAGGTGGATGTGCGCAGCCCGGCGTATATTGGCCGCCTGGCCCGCTGGACGCGCGCGCACTCCGCCGAAGTCGAGGGCCTCTACACCTCGCCCGTGCATTCCGGCGCACAGACGCACGTGGCCGCCGTGATCGGCGCCATGGTCCAGAAGTATGCCGTCGACGGCGTGCACCTCGACTACGTGCGCTTCCCGAATGAGGACTTCGACTACAGCCCGTCGGCCATCGAACTCTTCAAGACCACCATTCTTCCCGGGCTGACCGACCAGGAGCGCCGGGCCGCAACCGCGCGCGAGTTGCTCGATCCCGCCGCCTATCCCAACCTGTTCGCCGATCGCTGGGATGAGTTCCGCCGTGACGGCCTGACCGAACTGGTCGTCAAGGTGCGAACCGCGGTGAAAGCGGCCCGTCCAGGCACGCTCGTCAGCGCCGCCGTGGTGCCCGACGCCAAGCAGGCCACCGAATCGCGCCTGCAGGATTGGCGAGGCTGGCTCGATCAATCACTGCTGGACGTGCTGTGCCCGATGGCCTACACCACTGACGCAGCGGTCTTTCAGCGCCAGATCGCCGCCGCCCGCGACTACGCCGGCAGTGTGCCGGTGTGGGCGGGCATCGGCGCGTATCGCCTGGGCCGGCCGCAGACGTTGCAGCACATTGCCGCCGCCCGCAAGCTGGGCGCCGGCATCATCCTGTTTTCGTACGATGCCCTGACGGCGCCCCCCAACAGTGCCGGCAGCCTGAGCGAACTCGGCCGTGCCGCATTTGGCGCCGGATCGCACTAAACTGCGTCTGATTCCATGTCGCTGTCCGCAGTCGACTACGCCGTCATCGGCGTCTACCTGCTCGCCATCACCGCCTTCGGATCGTGGTTCGCACGGTACCAGAAGACCACGCGCGACTACTTCCTGACCGATCGCAGCGTGCCCTGGTGGGCCATCTGCTTCACCATCGTCGCAACCGAAACCAGCACCCTCACCTTCATCGGTATTCCCGCGCAGGCGTACGGCGGGAACATGACCTTCCTGCAGCTCGCCATTGGCTACATCATCGGCCGGGTGCTGGTCAGCCTGCTCTTCATCCCCGCGTACTTCCGCGGCGATCTGTTCACCTCGTACGAACTCTTGCAGCGACGGTTCGGGACTCGCGTCAAGACCCTCGCGGCGGTGATCTTTCTGATCACCAGGTCACTGGCCGATGGCATCCGACTGTTCACGACCGCGCTGGTGATCTCGATCGTCACGCAAGTGCCGATCACCGGCGTCGTGATCGTTCTCGGCGCCGCGATGATCGTCTACACCATGCGCGGCGGCGTCGCGGCCGTGATCTGGACCGACGTGGTCCAGATGTTTGTGTATCTCGCCGGCGCCGTCGCCGTCGCGATGGCCTTGCTCAATCGCATCCCCGGCGGCTGGCCCGAGGTCGTTCGGGTCGGTCAGGATACCGGGCGGTTCGTCTTCTTCGACCCCGCCTTCGACCTGACGCGGCCGTATACCATCTGGGCGGGACTGCTCGGCGGCGTTGCGCTCACGCTCTCGACGCACGGCACCGACCAGTTTCTCGTCCAGCGCCTGTTGTCGGCCCGCAGCGCCAAGGAGGCGTCGCGCGGCCTGGTGCTGAGCGGTTTTATCGTGTTCGCCCAGTTCTGCCTGTTCCTGCTGATCGGCGTGATGCTGTTTGCGTATTACCAGCACGTGCCGGTGCCGCTGGCGCTGACGCGCGCGGATCAAATCCTCCCCATCTTTGTGGTCAGTGAACTGTCGAATGGCCTCGCCGGTTTCATCATCGCGGCCATCGTCGCCGCCGCGCTCTCCCCGTCGCTCAACGCCATGGCCGCGACGACCGTGAGTGATTTCTATTTGCCGTACGTCAATCCGTCGGCCGACCAGGCGACGCAGATGCGGGTGTCAAAGATGGCCACGGTCGGCTGGGGCATTGTGCAACTCGCCGTCGCGATTGGCGCGCAGTGGATGAACCGGTCGGTGCTCGATGCCGGACTGGCGGTGTTGTCATTTGCCTCGGGTGCCGTGCTCGGGGCGTTCCTGCTCGGCACGCTGGCGCCGAAGGTGAGCGAGCGTGACACCTTTGCCGGCATGGTCGCGGGACTCGCCGTGATGACGGCCGTGTGGTGGGGCACGGCGATCGCGTTCACCTGGTATGTGCTGATCGGCGCGGTCACCACCTGCGCTGTCGCGCTCGTGCTCTCAGCGATCACGCCGCGGCCAGCCACGTCATCATCGTGATGGCGCCGGTCGCCTTCTCCACCGTCGTCGCGCTCCTGGACGAGGCGATTGCACAGCGGGTGTTTCCGGGTGCCGTCGTGGAGATTGGGCGACGCAGTGGGGCGATCGCCACCGTGACTCGCGGCGCCCTGACGTATGCGCCCGATGCCGCCGCCACCGATCCCGACACCATCTACGATCTGGCGTCGCTCACCAAGGTGCTGGCCACGACCGCGATCATAGCCGGCGAACTGGCGAGTGGTCGCATGCGGCTCAACGACCGCGTGCGCTATTGGCTTCCGGCGTGGACGGGCGACGACCGCCAATCCGTGACGCTGCAGGATCTGCTTGAGCATTGTGCCGGCTTGCCCGCCCACCGGCCATACTGGGAACAGCGCAGTGGCCGCGCGTCGTTTGAACTGGCGATCTGCGAGGAGTCGCTCGCCTACCTGCCACGGACGCAGTCCGTCTACAGCGATCCCGGTTTCATGCTGCTGGGATTTGCCATCGAGCACGCGACCGCGACCACCCTCGATCGCTTGTTCGATGAGTGGCGCGCGCGCGAGCTGTCGACCGACGTCGAGATCGCATTTCGGCCACTGGCGACACTGCGCGGTCGCATTGCCCCGAGCGAAGACACGCTCGACGGGGAAGAACGACGCGGCGAGGTCCACGATGAGAACTGCGCCGCGCTCGGCGGCGTAGCGGGACATGCCGGATTGTTTGGCACGGCTGCCGCTGTGGGCGCGTGCGCGCGTTGGTGGCTCAGCTCCCCCGCGCTCGCGGTGGTCGCGAACCAGAGCCAGACGCCAGGCAGTTCGCGCGCCCTCGGTTGGGACACCATGCTGCCGACGTCATCGTGCGGAACGCGGCTGTCGCCGAGCGCCATCGGCCATACCGGGTTCACCGGCACGTCGTTGTGGATTGACCCCGAACGGGACTTATACGTCGCCTTCCTGTCGAACCGCGTCCATCCGACGCGCGTCGGCGAGGGCATTCAAGAGGTCCGGCGGGCCCTGCATGACGCGGTCGTGGCGGCGCTTGATATTTGACCGCGGCGGACGATGCGGCTACTGCCCCGGTGGGCGGGGCTGCCCCGGCATGGGGGGCCGATTCGGCTGGGAGGGCGGCCGCTGGCCCGGCCCCGGAAACGCCCCCGGTTGCATGCCAAAGGCCCCAGGGCGCTGCTGTTGGCCGGGTTGCTGGCCGGGTGGCACCGCGGTTCCCGGCGGTCCGCCCGGCTGACCCGGCCCTTGAGGCCGCTGCGCCGTCTGAACGTAGACGAACGCCCACTCGTTGTATTTGCTGCGTCCGTTGTACAGCTTCAGTGAGGTTTCGGTGCTCTTCGAGGTGACGCCGATAATGCCGCCGGCCCCGGTCGCGCCGGTGCTGCCAAACCCCGATTGCAGGGTTTGGCGGGCAGGAGTGCTCAAGGTTGCACCGCCCTGCTGGCCAGCCGCGCCGCCGGTCGGCGCGCTGACGCCCTGGGCCGCCTGGTTCGCGTAGATCGGCTGGAACTCGTCGTTGGTGATCGGATCCTTGTATTTCTTACGGAGAAAGCGTTGCTCAATCAGAACGTCGATGCTCGGCGGTGCGGTATTGGCGAACTTCCGCTGGAACAGGCCAATGGCCCGGGCGTATTGATTGCCGCGGAAGACCAGTTCCTGTTCCTTTTCGCGAGTGTTGAGGGTGGTCCACTGCGGCAGCAGCGCGCCCATCAGCACGGCCATTACGCTCATGGCGACGAGCAGGGCCGCCATCGCATAACCGCGCGACGCGCCTTGACCCGCTAACTTCATGAGTCTATTATCCTTAACAGGCCTTTCTGTGTCACGTCTGCAATCGCTCCGCCGCATGGTTCTGCGCACCTTACGCACTTTGACGACTACCGATACCACGCGGTCTTTCCTGGTGGCGTTTGCGGTGATCGCTGCGGTCGTGGCCGCGTCGTGCGACAAGGTGCCACTCACCTCTCCCACGGGATCAACGATTCAATTGAGCGCCAGTTCCAGCACGGTGCCGCTTGACGGGTCAGCCGAGATCACCGCGACCGTGATCGAGTCGGCCGGCACGGCGGTACAGAACGGAACCACCGTCACCTTCCGCGCTGATCTGGGCCGCATGGATCCGCCGGAGTCGCAAACCGTCAACGGCCGCGCCACCAGCCGATTTTTCGCCTCAGGTCAGTCCGGTGTCGTCCGCATCAACGCCTATTCAGGCGCCGCGGCAACTGGCGGAACCACCAGTGCCAACTCGTCGGCGCCTGCACCGAGCGGTCCGCTGACCATTCTGGTGGGCGGCGCGGCGGCGAGTCGAATCACTCTTCGCGCCGAGCCGCCAAACATTCCGCAGACCGGCGGCACGGTGCAGATCATCGCGAACGTTGCTGACAACAACGGTTCGCCAGTGCAAGGTGCGCCAGTCACATTTACCATTGCGGCTGGTGGCACGGGCGGAACAGCTGGAACCGGCATCCTCGGTTCGCCTTCCACCCAAACCAATGCGGCGGGCGTCGCGCAGACGTCGCTCACGACGAATCAGACGACCACCGTCACTGCAACTGTCGCGACCGCAGGCAGCACCACCGCAGTGACCGCCAACGTCGTCATTACCGCCCTTGCAGCGCCGACAGTGACCCTGACCTGCCCGACGGCCATTCAATCTGTTGGCGTCGCGGTCAATTGCTCGATTGCACCGACCTCGGCAGGCGGCAGCCCCATTGTCAATGTGACCGTGAACTGGGGTGACAATTCCGGCGAACTCTCGCTCGGCCAGGTAGGCGGAACCTCAAATGTGTCGCATACCTACCGCAGCACGGGAACGTTCACTGTTATTGCGTCGGCGACGGACCAGAACAGTCAGCGCGGTCAGGCAACAACGACCGTAACGGTCAATCGGAGCCTGCCATCGATCCCTATTTCTGCAGGTTCGAGCACTGGCACCACCGGCCAGCCAATGACCTTCACAGTCACTCCACCGCCCAACCCTCCCCAACCGATTACTAATGTCACGGTGGACTTCGGCGATGGGACGACGCGCAATCTTGGCGCCATCACTGGCGCGACCAGCTTCACCAAGACCTACGCGGTGGCTGGCGGTTACACGATAACGGCGACCGCCACTGACGCGAGTGGACAACAGGGGTCGTCCTCCACTGCAGTTGTGATTACCGCAGCGACCAGCCCGACCGTCACGATGACGCAGACCAGCGATACCGACCCCGCCGCGATTTCTGGCGGGCCGGCGGAAAGCTTTAGTGTCGTCGTAACGGCAGGTTCTTCCGGGTCTATCCGATCAGTCGTCGTGACCAAGCAGGACGGTGAGAGTGTCTATAACGCCTCGAGCGGTGGCACGTTCGCAACGTCGAGGGTCTCGCGAGGGGACATCCTGACCGCTCGCGTCACGGACTCGAACGGGAACACCGGAACGACGCAGCTGGTGGTCAGGTAAACCTCGGCAGGACGTCGTCCGCGACGCGCCTCAGTTCAATGAGAAAAGGGCCAGAGTGCGATTCGCACCTGGCCCTTTT
>Ga0163144_10025025_pt1 | contig 11684 bp, 11 predicted proteins | sample OliLak19BULKMAT1_FD_123175 | JGI IMG/M metagenome (GOLD analysis project Ga0163144, IMG submission 123175) | Freshwater microbial mat bacterial communities from Lake Vanda, McMurdo Dry Valleys, Antarctica - Oligotrophic Lake LV.19.BULKMAT1 | ecosystem: Environmental > Aquatic > Freshwater >... | reverse complement strand
TTGCCTACGTTTGCAGGCCGCGTGCTGCCCTTCGATCTGGAAGCTTCTCAAGCCTATGCCGATCTGATGGCGCTGGCAAAGGTCGGGGGAAAGGCCATTAGCAAGGCAGATGGCTATATCGCCGCCACGGCCATTGCATGCGGCTTCATGGTTGCGACGCGCGACATGAGTCCTTTCGAGGCTGCGGGGCTGAAGATTGTCAACCCTTGGGACGCAGGGCAATGACAAACCCCAAGATAAGGTACATAACATGGCTGGAGCCACAGCCGAACCGCGTCAGGCGCTAGTCCCGCAGCCGTGGGTTGATCGCGATATTTTGCGACCACCTGAGGCGTGATCGACGTCAAGGCGTAGCGACCTGGGTCTTCAGTGAGTTATTTCACCCGACCAATTTCTACTTTTTGCGTGCTTGCCTTCTTTTTGACCGTCGCCGATTACTGATACCGCGCCAATGCTTCAGCCAGATTAATCTTGGTATTTCCAGCGCGATCAACAAATACACGTCGCGTCATTTCGACTTCAATTTGTCGAGACCATTCTTCAGCCTCGCGTTTAGTGCGGAATGACTTGGCCTGCGTTGGCAAACCGATGCGTCTGGCGACTGCTTTCCAGCCGGGTTTTGTCTGTGCGAAAGTGGCCGTTTGGTTTTCCGGCCAGCTGCTCAAGCGCCTATTGCACCGAATTTGGAGCTTGTGCCGAAAGACTAAAGCGGCATCTGCGCTAAATGACTGATTTAGTTGGTGGGCCCACACGGACTTGAACCGTGAACCTACGGATTATGAGTCCGGCGCTCTAACCAATTGAGCTATGGGCCCTGAGTCTTGACCAGAAATTTGCAATCTGGCGAAGTTGGCATCGCTGTTGGCTAGCCAGCGCGGAGTCTAGCAGTAGTTGCTCGCAATTTTGATCCTAACGTGCGTCTGGATTCATGCAGAAATTGTAAACTTCACGGGCTCGCGCTTAATGCGTAAACGAATGGATTCAAATGACGACGGCAATTCAAACAATAGAAGGCCACTACGTTAGCCCAGAAAACGCGAAATTCAGAATCGCCTTGCTGGCTTCGCGCTTTAACGAACTCGTTGTCAAAGAGCTCATTGCAGGTGCTCAGGATTGGTTAGTCCGATCTGGAGTGCAGGCGACAAATATCACGCTTGTGCGTGTTCCGGGTGCCTATGAGCTAAGCCACGTGGCTCGCGAGCTTGCATTATGTGGAAAAATCGACGGCATCGTAGCGCTCGGGTGCATTATTCGCGGTGATACTGCGCATTTTGAGTTCGTCGCACAGGCCGCAAACGCTGGCTTGCAACAGGTAAGCGCGACCACGTCTGTACCTGTAAGTTTTGGTGTGTTGACCGTTGAAACGCTCGATCAAGCGCTGGCACGAGCGGGCAGTAAGGCCGGTAACAAAGGCGCTGAAGCGGCGCAATCACTCGTTGAAGTTCTGAACTTAAAAATAGCGCTGCGCGCCTGGAGCCAAGCGTGAAAGCGCACTTGAAAAAATCGACGAGGCCCGGGCCATTCGCTGAGCGCGCGCGCGCGCGCAGGCGTGCAATGCAGGCGCTATATCAGTGGCAAATGACCGCGCAAAGTGCGTTAGTGATCGCCGAGCAGTTTTTCGAAGAACAAAATATGGACACCACCGATGTTGATTATTTTTCCGAGCTATTGACAGGTGTTGTGCGTGATGTGGTTCAAATTGATGAGGGGCTAACACCGCTGCTAGATCGACCTATCGCACAAGTTGACCCGATCGAAAGGGCTATTTTGCGTTTGGCAAGTTACGAGTTGCGTTCGCGTCTAGATGTGCCATTTCGCGTTGTTTTAAATGAAGCGATTGATTTAGCTAAGGAATTTGGCGCAGAGGGTGGTCACAGCTACGTAAATGGGGTGCTCGATAAAGCGTCATCGCTATGGCGGCCGTTTGAGCACGAGCTGAAGCCATCGTGAAGCCATTGTGCAGTTCAGAGCATAAGCTTTTGAACTTTTGCCTAGCTTAACTCACCTAAGCGCCAAGCGCGCTACGTTAAGCGAAAGTCGCTTTTGGAATTTTTTTCACCCACGGCCCTTGACCTGGGTTGTGCATTTGGACACAATGAGATCATCGCGCAGTTAGCGATGCGACTATTCTGAGCGGTTGAAAAGCCATGCTCGCAGCAAAGGAAGTAAATTATGCATATTAAAACATCACGGAAATCTTTTTGGCAGTCTGTTACCGCACTGATCGGCATGACGCTGATCGTTGGCACGGGTTCGGCGCAGACTGTCACGATCGACTCCGCACCTGCGTTGAATTTGAGGACTGTGCTTGACGGGTCAGGTCTAGCGCTGAGTTCGATCAGCATTGATCCAACGACGGGCAATGCGCAAGTTAATACCACGAGCAACATTAGCTCGTGCGCAGCTGGCAATCCGCTTCCGGGTCGATCTGTAACGGTTTCGTCGCCAAATCAAGCTACCCAAAACGGCACGATCAATGTAACTTGGGTCGCCAATAATTTCGTCGGCGCGACAACGTGCAGCGTTTCGTTGGGCGCAGGAAGTTCAGCACCAACAACCGTCTTTCCAGTTGCGGGCTTGCCGTATCCGGCTACGTCTAGCTTGTCGGTGGTATTAGGATCAGCTCAGCCGGCTAGCTATAATTTTAGTGTTCAGTGCGTTGATGCCAGCGGTGGGCAATCTTCATCTAATAACTCCACTACCAACGTGCCAAGTATTACAGACGTGACTTGCACAGACTCAGATATAGGCAAATGGCGTGGTGTAGCGCTCGCCGCGCCGGGTGTTCCGAGAATTTGGGAAACGACCTTCAACAATCCCGGTGTTTCTTCAACGCCTTTTCCCGGTAATCAAAGCTCTCAGTATACTGCGAGCCTAAGTTTGGGTGGCTATGATTCGATGCGGTTTACAGTTCCAATCAATGCGCCTGTAGGGGCACGTTATGATTTATCGAACTTTGTGTCTACAGCGTCGGGAGAAGGTGTGCTGGCAGGCAGCGTATCGCCATGCTCAGGGGACTTCCGCGAGGCGATTTTGGCAAACAGCGCGTCAAGAAAATTCTGTATTTCCTTGGGTGGCGGAGGCGGAATAGCCATTGGCGTCGTCGTTGATGCGGGCTCCGGTCCATACAATACTGAAACCTGCGAAATCGTTCGCGGCCGGAACTACTACTTTAACACGACGTTTGGAACCGCATCTGTGCCACAGACCGGGACTACATTTAATGGTGCGTATTGCGTATCGTCAGAGTGCGTTTACAAGCTTGAGCGCCGTCTTGCCCGTCTGCCACTTTGAGACTTAATATGTTTAAAGGGGCGGTTGTTTCAGTCACTAGCTGGTTTCTGGGCGGCTATCTCAGCGCCCAAGCACTTGATCCGGATGTAAATTTAGTTCTTGCGACCCGTGGTGAAGCTGTGGTGCGCATGGCTGACGTTGATGCGATGTTAGAGGCTGCAAGACCCGAACAGCGTCCAGATATTGTTTCCTCAGCAGCACGCGTTGAACAGCTAATAGACTCACGATTGTTATCTGTGCAGCTTTCAAACAAAGGCCGGGCACAGAAGCTTGACCACGATCCTGAAGTCCAACGCCGTTTGGCTATCGCAACAGAAAAAGCGTTTGGCGAGATCGTGTTGGACGTGTTAGTTAAACGCGCGGATAGCGGTGGGTTAGAACAGTTAGCGAAGGAAACCTATGCTGGAAAAAAAGCTAGCTTTGAGCAAGCAGAGAGCTGGAAAGTGAGGCATTTGCTCGTCAAAGCGAAGCAAGGCGAGACGGACGATGCATTCATAAGCCGGACTACCGAACTGTACAAGGAGGCAATCGCCTCACCTGCGGTTTTTGATGCACTTGTAAAGGTTAAATCTGAAGACACTTCAGTTTCGCAAAATCAAGGGGTCTTCACATTAGGCCGAGATAGTGAGTATGTTGCAGAATTTTTGGAAGCTTCGTTCAAATTGACACAGCCCCAGCAATTTGCACCGCTAACAAAAACACAGTTTGGATACCACATTATTCAGCTTCTTGAAAAAGTGGAAAAAAGGCAGTTGACCTATACAGAAGCGAGGCCGCAAATAATGGCCTCGCTTAATGAGGGCTTTAGAGACCGAATTAAGACCGAGATTTTGTCGGATCTTCGATCTGCTGATCCGAAATACGTGGAAGAAAACATCCGAAAGCTCGTGGTTCGCTACGACCAGCCTGTGCAAGCTGCACCGGTTTCGGCTGCTGCACCCGCTTCAGCGACGAATTCGGGCTCGCCTAAGTAGCCGATGGCAATAGATTTTTGTTTGGCTGCGTGAATCAGCAATCTGCACGCTTGTTCACGCAGTTTTTTATGCGTGATATTAAAAATCGATACCTGGGCAGCCTGAGCGGGCTTGCCTGGATTTTTTTGCATCCGGTTTTGCTGTTGACGATGTATACGTTTTTGATCGCCGGCGTTTTGAAAGCGAGAATTCCAGGGCTGACCGACGCACAGTGGCTGCCGTTTGTCGCGCTTGGCATCTGGCCTTGGATGTGTTTCTCAGAAGGCGTGCAGCGCGGCACTTCGGCGGTGCTTGAACACGCGGGGTTGCTGGGTAAAGTTGCGCTGCCGACCGAGCTACTAGTTGCCGCGTCCGTTTGCGCGACCTTTTCTCTGCATGTTATTGGCCTGGTAGCAGCGATTACGGTTTTGACGCTTTTTGGCTATCCGATCAATTTATGGAATTTGCCGCTACTGCTGCTGCTATTATTACTTTTGTTGGGGTTTACGCTGGGTTTGGCGTGGATTGCAGCGGGTTTGCAGGTTTATCTGCGTGACGTGGGCCAGCTGCTAGCCCAAGGTTTGAGCTTTGGCTTCTTCTTGACGCCCATATTGTATTCCGCGCACATGATGCCGGAATCGTTGCGGTTTATATTTAATATCAATCCTCTTAGCTTTTATTGTGAAACTGCGCGCGCATTGATGATGGAAGGCTGGGCTATTAAGCCAAGTGGTTCGCTTTGGGTGGCGATGATAATTGTGGTGGTCGTTTTATTGGTCGGGTTTAATCTATTCAAACGACTTGCTCGCCATTTTGAGGACTTCTTGTGAGTGCGCCTATACAGGCGCAGGATTGGTTGATTCAAGCTAAAAATTTGGTCAAGCAATATCCGAAAGTAACCCGCGCGCGCGATCGGATGCGGGCGATGAGCCAGCTGCTGATCCGCGGAAAACTCAATCCTGCGTTAGCGAGCACGGTGCTGGACAATATTTCACTGGAGGTAAAACGCGGCGAATCCGTAGCAATCATCGGTGAAAACGGTGCGGGTAAGTCCACGCTACTGAAGCTGCTGACCGGCGTTTTACACCCATCGAGCGGTAGTTTGCAGGTTAACGGCAGCATTGGGGCCTTATTGGAGCTCGGCGCAGGATTTCATGCGGAATATACGGGCCGGGAAAATTTGGAATTGGCCGGTACGCTGTGCGGATTTAGCCGCAGCGAGTTAAAAGCAAAAACCGAAGAAATTATCGCGTTTGCTGATATTGGCAAATATTTGGATGAGCCGATCAAGCACTATTCTAGCGGCATGGTCGTGCGCTTAGGATTTGCGCTGTTGGCGGCGCAGCGCCCGGATTTGCTGATTACCGATGAAGTGCTAGCGGTAGGGGACGAGAGCTTTCAGAAAAAATGCGTGCGCTGGATTGAGGAATACCTAAATCAAGGTGGCACGCTTTTGCTGGTTTCGCACAGCATGTATCACGTGCAAAAGCTTTGCCGAAAAGCGATCTGGTTGCAGCGTGGTAAATCCGTTGCGTCTGGCGATGTATTTGACGTGTCGCAGCAGTATCTTGCCTACCACGAGCGCAAAACGGCGGCTGAAGTAACGGTCGAGAAAACAGAAAGCTCAGCGCACTATCAAGTGCGGCAGGTGAAGGTTAACGGCACCGAAAGCGGAGCGCTGGTGCTGCAAAGCGGCGATAGCTTGGAGATATTAGTAACCCTTTATGCGCCCTGCCAGCGTGCGCCCGTTGTGTTGATCGGTATTGTTCGCGCCGATGGCACGCCGATTTACGGGGTAACTTCTGAAAATGATGGCGTGCAGCTTAACGCGCTGAGTAACACTGAATTTCAAACTGCGCTGCACTTTCCGGAGCTAATTTTGCTGCCTGGGCAATATGTGCTGCGCACACACGCGCTTGATCCTGAGGGCTTGCGGCTGTTTGATACCGTATACCGGGAATTTACCGTGCGCGGTGAAAGCCGAGAGTTTGGACTGGTTCGACTTGCGCATCATTGGCGTGGACAAAAAACGAGTTAAATGAGTGCTGCAGTGCCGCATGTCGATATCATAATCCCCATTTTTAACGCGCCAAAGGATGTGCAGGCCTGCTTGGCTGCCCTTGATAGCGCAAGCTTGCCTGAAGGCAGTTCGGTTTGGCTGATGGATGACGCCTCTTTCGATCCTGCAATAGCAAAGACGCTCGATGATTTTCAACGCAGCAGTGCGTTACAAGTGCATGTAGTGCGCCGACCGAAAAACTTAGGCTTTGTGGGCAATGTAAACGACGCGCTGTTGCGAACACATAGTGATATTGTATTACTTAATAGCGACACCCTTGTCACGAAAGGCTGGCTTCAAGCGCTGCTGCTCAGCGCCGAGCGCCACCCAAAAGCCGCTTCGATCACGCCATTTTCAAACAATGCTGAAATTTGCTCATTTCCGGCGCTTTGTGTGAATCATCCGGTGCCAAACAATTTAGCTCTGCTAGCAAAGGCGTGCGAAATCTCCCCGCCTAATGAGGTTGAGTTGCCCACCGGCGTAGGCTTTTGTATGTACATGCGTCGAGCGGCGATCGCGCAGATAGGTGCGTTTGACGCAGCAACCTTTGGCCTAGGCTATGGCGAAGAAAATGACTGGTGCGTGCGTGCAAAAGCATGGGGCTGGACGAATTTATTGTGTAACCGCGCGTTTGTAGCGCACGTTGGCGGGCGCTCGTTTGCGTGCGTTGCGGACGTTGACGCTGCGCAGCAGGCCAAGCGCGGCAATGGCAAACGACTGCTGGCGCGCTATCCACATTACGATATCGGAGTGCAGCAATTTATCAAAGCTGATCCGGTGGCAGGCTTAAGATTAGCGCTTCAAAAAGCGCTGGATGCCTTGGTTTTTCAAGCGAATTCGCTGAGCGAGACGCAATCTTTATGACGATTCAACCTACAAAATCACAGCCTGCGCTTGCCTTCACCGGCGAGCGCTTCACGCCAGAATGCGTGCGCGAAATGTATTACGAGCACTACGCTCGCTACGCGATGGCTGCCTCTGTGATTCGCCAGTTTAGCGAGCGCACTGGCCGCAAACCGCGCGTTTTAGACGCCGCCTGCGGCGAAGGCTATGGCAGTCAGCTGATAGCGCCGCTGTCGGAAACAGTGCTTGGCCTTGATGTAGATATTGAAGCCATCCAGCACGCGCGCGCGCGCTATAGCGAAGCGAATATGTCATTTGAGCAAGCCAACGTGGCAAATCTCAAGCTTGAAGCGGGCAGTTTTGACATCATCACCAGTTTTGAAACGCTTGAACACTTGCATGCTCAAGATGAAATGCTGGCAGGCTTCAAGCGCGTGCTGGCACCGGGTGGATTGTTGCTGCTGTCATCGCCTGACAAACATGCCTACAGCGATTTAACCGGCTATCAAAATCCATTTCACGTGCGCGAGCTTTATCGGCACGAATTTGAAGCGCTGCTGCGGCGCTACTTCAGCGAGTTTCGTCTGTTTGGGCAGCGGCTTTTGTTTCAATCGGCGATTTGGGATTTAGCAACGCCTACCTGGGATGCGCGCGCCCAAACCAGTGAACAGGCTGCACTGGTGCCAGCGTTAAACTATCTGCCGCTGTATTTTATCGCGCTTACCGGCCACAACTCTGAAATCGTAGCGCAGCATGCGGGCCAGCTGCATTTGTTTGGCGATAAATCTGAATCTATCTACAGCCACTACAACCACGAAATCCGTAACGGAATTGCGGCCGGCGCGCGCATTGCGGATCTGGAAGCGCGGCTACTAGCCGTGCAAACCCAGCTTAATGCTGTTCGCGCACAGCAAGTCAGCTAGCGGCATCTGCACAAGTAGTCAGCGGCGGCGTATCCTCCGCCTATAGATTAAGTTTGAGATGTCAACATGGATCGTTTGCAGTTTGAGCAATACGCACAGCAAGGTTACAACCGCGTGCCGCTGGTGCGGGAAGTCCGCGCCGATTTGGATACGCCGCTGTCGGCCTATTTAAAGCTGGGTAATCGCCCGAATAGTTTTTTGCTGGAATCGGTCGAAGGCGGCGCTAAATTCGCCCGCTATTCGATTATTGGACTGCCCGTTAAAACCATTTATCGCGTGCGCGGTATTACGCTTAGCGTTGAGCACCTAGGCGAAATCATTGAACAGCGCGAGCTTGTCGATGTGATCGGTGCGCTGCAAGCGATCGCACACGGCTTTAAGGCGGTGCAACTGCCGGGTTTGCCCAAATTCTCCGGCGGTTTGGTCGGATACTTTGGTTTTGAAACGCTGGCCTATATTGAGTCAAAAATCGCACTCAATCCTAAAATTGACGAGCTGCAGCTTGACGATATCTGTCTTTTACTTGCGGAGGAATTGGCGGTATTTGACAGCCAAAAAGGCACGATTTCCTTAATTGTTCATGCTGACCCAAACGAAAAAGGTGCGTACGCCAAGGCGCAGCGGGCGCTTGATGATTTGTGTGACCAGCTGCGCAAAGGCTGTAGCTATCCGGATCGCTTGAGCTTGCCGGCGTTGAACGAGTCGGATTTTCGCTCAGGATTTAGTCAAGCGGATTTCGAAAGCTCGGTGCTGAGGTGCCAGGAGTACATCAAAGCCGGGGACGCCTTTCAAATCGTGCTGAGCCAGCGCATGAGCGTGCCGTTTAATGCAAGGCCGCTGGATGTTTATCGGGCGCTGCGCGCGCTAAATCCATCGCCCTACATGTATTTGTTTGATTTGGGGGATGCGCATATTGTCGGTGCCAGCCCAGAGATTCTAGTGCGCAATCACGATGGTATTATTACCGTGCGCCCGATTGCCGGCACTGCGCTGCGCGGCGCTAATGCGGCAGAAGATGATGCGCTCGCCGCCGCGCTTCTGGCTGATCCAAAGGAATGCGCCGAGCATCTTATGCTGATTGATTTGGGTCGAAATGATGTTGGGCGAGTAGCGGAAGCGGGTAGCGTGAAAGTGCCAGAGCAAATGGTGATCGAACGCTACTCGCACGTGATGCACATTGTTAGCTTAGTCGAGGGCCGCTTAAAAGCCGGGCTGGATACCTTTGACGTGCTGCGCGCCTGTTTCCCAGCCGGTACTTTGTCGGGTGCGCCGAAAATTCGCGCAGTCGAGATCATCCAAGCGATTGAGCCGGTTAAGCGTAATCTTTACGGCGGTGCGGTCGGCTACATTAACTGGTGGGGTGATGCCGATTTGGCGATTGCCATTCGCACCGCAGTGGTGAAAAACGGGCGCTTAACCGTGCAAACCGGCGCCGGTATAGTCGCTGACAGCGATCCGCGCAAAGAGTGGGAAGAAACCATGAATAAGGGCAGGGCCGTGTTTCGCGCGGTGGTACAGGCGAGCGCCGGGCTTTGAATTTACTTACGGCACTGCTGGTTGATGACGAACCGCTGGCGCGCTTGCGTTTAGGCGAGCTATTAAAGTCATTTCCGGACGTACTGGTGCTGGGTGAGGCGGAAAATGGCGAGCAGGCGCTGATTCGAATCGAGCAGCTGCGGCCCGATATGGTGTTTTTGGATATCCGCATGCCCGGCGTGGATGGCTTGGCGGTCGCGCGCACTTTAGCGCACCAGCCGGATGCGCCAGTGGTGGTGTTTTGCACCGCGTTTGATGAGCACGCGCTGGCCGCATTTGATGCCCAAGCGGTGGATTATTTAGTCAAGCCATTGAAACGCGAGCGTTTGGGCGCAGCATTACAGCGGGTGCAGCGCATTTTAGGTCGCGATTTAGCAGGCAGCGAGCCGCGAGCCACACCGGCGAGCCGAACGCGCACCCATTTAAGCGTGCGCGTGCGCGGCCAGGTCAAGCTTATTCCACTGCCAGAGGTGATCTATCTGCTGGCGGATACTAAGTACATTGAAGTACACACCGCTAACGGCGCACTTCTGTTAGAAGAATCTTTGGTGGCATTGGAAGAAGAATTTCCAACGCTGTTTTTACGCATACACCGCAACTGTTTGGTCGCTAAGCATTGGATTGTCGGCTTGCAAAAGCTGGCTTCAGGGGAAACGCAGGTCAACGTTAAGCTAGGTCGGGATCGCACGCTAGGCTTAGATGTTTCTCGGCGCAACTTGGCAATGGTCAAAAAGCAGTTAGCTAGCTTATGAGCAATTTATTCGGCGTTCGAATATCGTTAAAGGCCGTATAAATGGAGCGCATTGAACGCATCACGCTAATGCACCGCTTTTTAAAAAACGCCCGCTATGGCCGCACCGCACAGGAATTTGTAAGTGAGCTAGGCTGTTCGGTTGCCACCGTTTACCGCGATTTGTACTTCATGCGGGATACGCTTGGCGCGCCGCTGGACAATGACGCTGGTAGCGGGCGCTGGTCATATAACGAGCAAGAATCACTGCGTTTTGAGCTGCCGGGGCTTTGGCTAAGCGCGGAAGAAGTATATGCGCTGCTGCTTACGCGCCAAGTCATCGAGGGCTCAGGCGAGGGCGTTTTAGGTGCCAGCCTGGCACGAATTCAAGATCGGATCGAAAAATCACTTGGCCCGCAAGCGGTCAATCTAAAGCGCCTGCGAGTCGTGCGCCAGGGTCAGCGGCGGGTCAATCAAAGCGTGTTTCGCGCCTGCGCACTTGCTACTTTGGAACGCCGCGTGCTGCAATTTGCCTATCGTGCGCGCTCAACCGAAGAGCCAACGCATCGCAACGTGGATCCGCAGCGGCTGGTTCACTATCGCGAGCACTGGTATTTGGACGCATTTGACAACACGCGCGGCGCGCTGCGCAGTTTTGCGCTTGATCGCATGAGCGATCCGCAAGTGTTAGAGCAAGCCGCAGTGGCGATTGAGGATGCTTCACTGGAAGCTGAGTTGGCTTCGGGCTACGGGATATTTTCTGGTGCCGCCAAGCAGGTCGCGACGATCATTTTCTCCGCGCATTCGGCGCGCTGGGCGGCTGAGGAGATTTGGCATAGCAAACAAACCGGCCGATTTTTGCCTGATGGACGTTTCGAGCTAACCGTGCCGTTCGCCAATGGCAAAGAGCTGCTGATGGACGTACTGCGCTACGGGCCGGATGCGCAAATTATTGCGCCTGTAGCGCTGCGAGAGCAGATTCGCTCGCTGCTAACCCTGACCGCTGAACAGTACGATGATGGCAAAAAATGACTAAACGCACTGAGGGCAAGCAGCCGCTGAACTGCTATCTCGTCGGCGGCGCAGTGCGGGATTTTTTGTTGAATCGGCCCGTACACGATCGCGACTGGGTCGTCGTGGGCGCTAGCCCCGAGGCCATGTTGGCACGCGGGTTTAAGCAAGTCGGCGATGATTTTCCGGTATTTTTGCACCCCGAAACTCATGAAGAATATGCTTTGGCGCGCACCGAGCGTAAAACCGCGCCTGGCTATCATGGCTTCAGCTTTCATGCCGGCGCAGAGGTAACCCTTGAAGACGATTTGGCGCGCCGCGATTTAACGATAAAC
>Ga0163144_10025022_pt1 | contig 11685 bp, 11 predicted proteins | sample OliLak19BULKMAT1_FD_123175 | JGI IMG/M metagenome (GOLD analysis project Ga0163144, IMG submission 123175) | Freshwater microbial mat bacterial communities from Lake Vanda, McMurdo Dry Valleys, Antarctica - Oligotrophic Lake LV.19.BULKMAT1 | ecosystem: Environmental > Aquatic > Freshwater >... | reverse complement strand
TCCTTTTTGTTCCCTCAAAATGATTTCTGATCATTTTCGCCCAACCCCATTCACTCATTCACTCATTCACTCATTCACTCATTCACTTATCCCCTTAATCCCCAATTCCCCAATTCCCCAATTCCCCCATCCCCTCATTCCCCAATCCCCTCCTTGACCAATTCACTAATTCACTAATCCCCTCATTGACCAATTCCCCAATTCACTAATTCCCCAATCCCCTCATTGACCAATTCCCCAATTCACTAATTCACCAATCCCTTCATTGACCAATTCACTAATCCCCTCATTGACCAATTCCCCAATCCCCTCATTCCCCTATTTCTCCGAACTCATTCCCGCCTTCAAATACTCTCTATTCATCCGCGCAATATTCTCCAACGATATGTTTTTCGGACATTGAACTTCACACGCTCCAATGTTCGAGCAATTGCCAAAACCTTCTTCATCCATCTTATGCACCATGCTCAATACGCGCTCACTGCCTTCTACTTGACCTTGTGGAAGTAGCGACAATTGCGAAACCTTCGCCGACACAAACAACATCGCCGACCCATTCGGACAAGTTGCTACACATGCCCCACACCCTATACAAGTAGCGGCATCGAAGGCTTTGTCGGCATCGTCTTTCGGTATCGCAATGGCATTGGCATCCAATGTGCGGCCGCTGGTATTTACAGATACGAATCCTCCTGATTGTATGATCCGATCAAAGGCAGAGCGATCTACCATTAAATCTTTTATCACCGGGAATCCCGCACTCCGCCATGGTTCTATGTAGATAGTATCGCCATCTTTAAACGAGCGCATGTGCAATTGACAAGTGGTTACACCTCTATTTGGGCCATGTGCTTCGCCATTGATGAACATGCTACACATACCGCAAATACCTTCTCTGCAATCGTGATCAAACGCAACGGGATCATCTCCCTTGCGTATCAATTGATCGTTCAACACGTCCATCATTTCTAAAAAACTCATGTCCGGCGAAACTTCCGATAGGCCATATTCCTTCAAAGTTCCTTTGTCTTGCGGACCCGACTGTCTCCACACTTTCAGACGAAGATTCATATTCTCGTTGCTCATAGATCTTGCAATTGATGATTATTTGTAAGAGCGCTGCTGTACTTTAATGTTCTCGTAAATCAATTCTTCTTTTTTCAACTGAGGGCTCGATGGATCACCGCTATACATCCATGCCGACACATAATTGAAAATGTCATCCTGACGAAGAGCCTCCCCTTCTTCGGTTTGGTATTCTTCTCGGAAGTGGCCGCCGCAAGATTCGTTGCGATCGAGTGCATCGATGCACATGAGTTCTCCCAATTCGATGAAGTCCGCCACGCGCATAGCTTTTTCAAGTTCGGGGTTCATGCCATTGGCAGTTCCCGGAATGCGCACGTTTTTGTGAAAATCGATGCGCAACTGTTTGATATCTTCAATCGCTTCTTTCAACCCTTTTTCGTTGCGTGCCATTCCACATTTGTCCCAAATAATCTTTCCGAGTTTTCTGTGGAATTCATCTACGGGCACCGTGCCTCCGTTATTCATCAATGAAGAAATCTGATTTTTCACATGATTCTCTGCTTCTACAAACTCTGCTCCGTTGATGTTGATAGGACCTGTTCTGATTTCATCGGCCAAATAGTTTCCGATGGTATATGGAAGCACAAAATATCCGTCGGCCAAGCCCTGCATAAGAGCCGATGCGCCAAGTCTATTTGCTCCATGATCGCTGAAGTTCGCTTCACCGCAGGCATAACAACCAGACACTGATGTCATCAATTCATAATCTACCCAAAGTCCTCCCATTGTGTAGTGAACAGCCGGATAGATCATCATGGGAGTACAGTAAGGATTTTCAGCCACGATCTGCTCGTACATCTGAAACAAGTTGCCATATTTAGATTCAACCACCTTGCGACCGAGATCGAGTATTTCTTCGTGCGTGGCATTTTGAATTCCGCGCACTGTTACTTCCATCTTTCCATAACGCTCAAAAGAGGCGGAGAAATCGAGATATACTGCTTCACCCGTGGAGTTCACCCCGAAGCCCGCATCACAGCGCTCCTTGGCGGCTCTACTAGCCACATCACGAGGAACGAGGTTTCCAAAAGCAGGATAACGTCGTTCGAGATAATAATCGCGTCGTTCTTCGGTCAGATCAGTTGGTTTTAACTTCTTGTGTCTAATCGCTTCCGCGTCTTCTTTATGTTTGGGTACCCAAATGCGTCCGTCGTTTCGAAGCGACTCCGACATGAGGGTTAATTTGCTTTGATGATCGCCGCTTACCGGAATACAGGTAGGGTGTATTTGCGTAAAACAAGGGTTGGCCATGAAGGTGCCTCGTTTATGTGAGCGCCAAGCTGCTGTGACGTTGCTGCCCATCGCATTGGTCGACAAAAAGAAAACGTTGCCATATCCACCCGTGCAGAGAACTACCGCGTGGGCACCATGCCGTTCTATCTCGCCGGTCACCAAATTTCTTGCTATGATTCCCCTCGCTTTGCCATCGACTACTACAAGATCGAGCATTTCATGGCGATTCAACATTTGCACAGTACCTTTTCCTATCTGACGAGAAAGAGCGCTGTATGCACCGAGCAGAAGTTGCTGACCTGTTTGACCTTTGGCGTAAAAAGTTCTGGAAACTTGCGTTCCACCGAAGGATCTGTTGTCGAGTAATCCACCGTAGTCACGGGCAAAGGGAACTCCTTGTGCTACACATTGATCGATGATGCTTGAGCTCACCTCAGCCAAACGATACACGTTCGCCTCGCGGGAGCGGTAATCGCCACCTTTGATGGTATCGTAGAACAGGCGATACGTGCTATCACCGTCGTTCATATAGTTTTTCGCGGCATTTATTCCTCCTTGCGCTGCTATGCTGTGCGCTCTGCGGGGTGAATCCTGAAAACAAAAGGCTTTTACTTTATAGCCCATTTCGGCCAGCGAAGCCGCGGCACTGGCACCTGCCAAACCTGTACCCACCACTATTACTTCGATACTCCTCTTGTTGGAGGGATTCACCAAGTGCGCGGTGTTTTTATACTTGGTCCACTTCTGATCGAGTGGGCCTTCTGGGATTTTGGCGCTTAAACTCATTTCATCTTATTTATTTAATGCGTTTATCAAGTTCTTGAAATCTGGGAAATCTGCAATAAGTTTTCTTGCGTTAAGCATCGGTATTATCTTGATATCGTGTTTTAACTTTAAGTATCTGCCCTTGTTTGAACCTGATTTTTTCGATATTTTAATCAATTCTTCAACAGGATCTCGAATTTCTTCCGCTTTTTTATTTTTTAAACTGTCTATATTTCTTAATTCGTAAAAACTTTGTAAAACATCGGGCTGGGACAGGAACCAAGCTTCCATTTTTTGAACCATGAAGAAGACATTTGCTTCTTTTTGTTCAAGGTTGAGTTGCTGAATTCTATCATTACGTCTTGTTCTATCTCCGTCCATATCAAACAGCGCCCATGAATGGCCATGCAAAGATTGACTGAAGGCTTGTGCTGTTTTCGAATCATTACCTCCTAGAACAATTTTAGGTTTATTCGCAACAACGCATCCAATCAATTCAATAAATGCTTGCCGCAGAAGTTGTCCATTACCGCTAGGCTCTGCTTCTATATACAAGAGTCTTTTCACCATCTCGTGCCTCCTAAATGTCCGTTAAGCCACAAATCTCCAGGAAGGAAGTCTTCTCTCCATTTATCAAACTGGCTTGTTTTGAATTTATTTACCAAAGTTCCATTTGTGATCGATTTTTCAAATACTAGAATATTTTCAATTTCAAACAGGTTCAATAAAAGAGGGCTGTGTGTAGCAATAATGACTTGACTTGTTTGCGAAGCAAACTCGATGGCCCGTCTCAAATTGAGAAGCATATCTGGATGAAGTCCAAGTTCAGGTTCATCAATGCAAATCAATGGCCCCCGATTGGGATTGTAAAGTATCGTCATTAAGCATAAAAACCGCAGCGTTCCATCTGAAATTTGTAAATTTGAAATAGGGCTGTGCAATTTTGTTTCTGCGAGACGAAGTGTCAATTTACCATCGTCGTCTTTTAAATCCGGAATCTCCTCATAGTTTTCATTTATTGATTTGAGTGATTCCTGGATTTGACTGAAAACACTCTGGTTTGTTTCTTTTAAATACTGTAAAACGGAGTTTAGATTGTCTCCATTTGACTTCAGAAATTTGGCAGGATTAAAAATGGACCGTTCTCTTAAGCGACTTTTTTCTGAGACATCAAAATGATCGTATACCAATATTTTAGACATGGCTTGCACGAAGGCAAATTGAAAGGGATACGCAATAGGGTCGGAAATGGCTTGGAAAATGGAATTTCTTGGGTGTAAGCCAGGGTAGTGAACCTTATTATCTTTATCGGATATACTATTATTATCTTCATCGGATATTATAGTTGGAATTTTATAAAAAACCCCACCACCATCTTCAGTGGTAACCAAAGATGCTTTTTTTTGACTTTCAGTATAAATATAATAAAGGCTTTCTTCAAGGTAGAAATTCTCAAAACTGGGTTCAAAGTCTTCTACAATGTTCATTTCGTATGTCATGAAACCCCCATCTGCAGGCGCTGATGATTGGTCGCCCGTGAAAATGGATTCAGCTTTAATTGAAATTGTAATTGAGATTCGATTGGGGTTGTCTGATTGAAATCCCCGATGTTGAATATCAGAGACCCCTCCCCAAAGATTTATCTGCTCTTCATATCCAATCCCCCCAATTCCTTCTTTCAAAAGTTTAAGAGCCTTCAACAGATTAGATTTTCCGGATCCATTAATCCCCACAAGCACATTCTCTCCTTCTTCGAAGTCTATGGTGCAAGACTCAAGAAATCCGAAAAAATTGGTTATGCGAATAGATTTGATCATTATGAATATCTAGCTCATTGTTATTTTATCCAACCCAAATACATACTCACCGGCATGGCTGCAAAAACGAGCGAAACCAATATAGAAAAGGCAATTCCTGTCATGGATATGAGTCCGTTGTATCGTTTGTGGTTCAAGCCAAAGGTTTGAAAAGCACTTTTGAACCCGTGTATGAGGTGCCAAGCCAGAGATATACATCCTAAAACGTAGATCACCACAATCAACGGACTTTGAAACACCAGGACCATCTCTGAAAAAAGATTTTCCAATTCATGACCTTCATTCATCATAACAGGAGTGCTTGTGTCCAACTCCGTAATTCTCGTTTTTACCCAAAAATGCGCCAGGTGTACTATCAGGAACAACAAAATTAAAGTCCCCAATAGGGCCATACTGCGCGAATACCACTTGCTGCTGGTACTCGATTTCTCTTTAACGTATTTAACAGGACGGGCCTTGCGATTCTGAAAATAAAGCAATAGACCATCAATAATGTGGATCAATAACCCCGCAAACAAAACTATCTCCGCAGTGCGAATCAGTATGTTGGTCCCCATAAAATGGGCGGCTTTATTGAACATGAGCCCTCCATCGTTGAAGAAAATCATGGCATTGACGGCACAGTGTACGATTAGAAACGAAATGAGGAATAACCCGGTAAGGCCCATCCAGAATTTCTTCGCAATTGACGAACTCAAAATTCCTTTGCTCATAGGTGTGAATTGTTTGACAGCGCGAAAATAGACCTCAAGCCTTTTCGATGTATCGGAAAATGATTTTTAGAAAGGGTATGGATATCCTGAACAAAAAACAATCGGTTTTTTTCTATTGTACCGTTTCGATTTATGTCATAGTCCAATTTCGTTTCACTGCATTGAACTAGATATAAATCACAACAGCATTTGTCACTGTTTGCATGAAAGATCCTGCAGCTCATTACCCTCAACAGACTTCCAATGCGCAATGCAGGATTACATTTTATTGGTACAAGTTGTGGGGACGTGTAGATCATCATCTTGAATGAACACTCTTTTCTACCGCAAGGTTCAAACCGGGAATATTCTTTTTTAAACCTAGAATCCGCATTGGGATTCGCGCTGCAATAGATTTCCAATGTGGATTCCGGATTAAAGGTCCCTAGAGAATCTCAGAAAAGACCGATTGCTTTGATGATATAGTTCTTCATTGCGATCGACAACAGAGGCCTCTCAATCCAAATAGATTTCTCTGAATAAAGAGGCCTTACCATTGGGTTTTATATTACCTCCAGATACTGTGAATACTGGCCATCATACAAAAAATGACTGCCTAGTAACCGACAGTAATGGCGATGTATTTGAAATTCCTTTTTTCGTAAATCGCCGTGGTCACAATGACCGGAACCACGAGGTAACCTAAACTTTCCAAGCCATGAAAAATCCCATGTTTGATGGTCATGTACTCCGTGGCGGGATATCCCATGAAACGGGCAGAATTGATAGAAACGATCGTTGCCATGGCAAGATCAACGATCATCATTTTCGCCACGTTCGTGTTTTTGGCATCGTCCATCGTTATACCAATGCTTTTCATCCAAGCATTGCCGAAAACTTTGGGATTGTACCAAATAAATCCAATTACTGCTGATGCCAATACGGCAACAATGATTGCTAACCAGTTCATATTATCCCAGAATCCGCATGGGGATTCGCGATGAAGTGCTAAACCCCAGAGATAGCAAGTGCTCTCGCAAGGTTTTTATACCGTTTATCCTGCAATGCGCATTAGGGCAATTTTGGTAGAATGCGTGCGGGATTCTCAAATCTAAGCGATAGAAGACTGGATTCATCGGCAGAAATAGGGTGCAATTTTTCTATCGCTTGATTTGGGTTTATGTATCTGCAATCTCGGCTCAGCCGAGACAACAGCTACTATAACGGCATTGCCCAGTTCGTGAATGCGAGATGCTGCAGCGCATTGCCCAAAAATAACATCCAATGCGCAATGCAGCATGGACTATTTATTGTGCAGAATAGGTATTATACCGAATCACGCGATGGAGATATCGGAATTCACCGGTCGAACTATTACTTTGCTCCATCGTGTAGATTCGAGAATCCCGCAGCGCATTAACCTCAAGATACTTCCAATGCGCAATGCGTGATAAAACTCTACGGCATTACCTTGAGTCACTTATTTCTATTCTCTCCAAATAAAAAAGGCCCCTCATTCCGAAGGGCCTTTATTTCTGAAACGGAAATAATGTCTTGTTTTAGTTCAAACCGAAACGTTTGAAATCAACTACCGTCAAATCTTTGTCTGACTGCTTCAGGTAAGCGCTCACAGAGATTTTGCTGTCTTTTATGAACTCCTGATTCAAAAGTGTGCTCTCCTTGTAGAATTTGTTCAAACGACCAAGGGCAATTTTTTCAGCCATTTCAGCCGGTTTGCCTTCGTTTATCGCTTGCTCTCGTCCGATCTCAATTTCCTTCTGTTTTACATCTTCAGGCACTGAGCTTTCGTCTACGGATACTGGAGCCATAGCCGCAACTTGCATGGCCACATCCTTGGCAATATCTTCTGCCGTGCCTTTGTTGAAACCAACAATGGAAGCTAGCTTATTGCCCGGGTGATTGTAGCAATACACCTGCTCGGCATTCACAACGCCATAATACGAAAGATCGATTTTCTCACCGATTTTTCCGATTTCTTCGGTTATTCTGTCTGCAATTTTTAGATCGGATCCTTTGTAACCCAATTCTTTTAATGCATCCAAAGAACCTGGATTTGCCTCTATGGCAATGTCTAGGATCGTATTAGCCACATTTCCGAAGTCGGCGTTTTTCGCTACGAAGTCGGTTTCGCAGTTCAACACAATCAATACCCCGCGCTTACCGTCGCCTGTGGCTTTGGCTATTACGAGTCCTTCAGTAGCATCGCGATCGCTGCGATTGGCGGCTACTTTCTGGCCTTTTTTGCGCAGAAGATCAATGGCAGTATCAAAATCGCCGGCTGCTTCTGTCAACGAGTTTTTGCAGTCCATCATTCCCGCGCCGGTTATTTGGCGGAGTTTGTTTACATCTGCTGCTGTAATGGTCATGATTTTATAGTATTATGGTATTCAATGTTACTTGAACAGTTAAAATAAATAATGTACGGGCAGTTAACTCTAGATTAAGCTTCGGCTTTGGCTTCAGATTCGGCTTCGGCTTTCGGCTTCTTTCCTTCATCTTCAGTTTTATCCACTTTGCGCTCCGACAGACCTTCTGCCATGGCCAAAATGATAACATCGAGAACTTTAGAAATCGACTTTGTAGCATCGTCGTTTGCCGGTATAGCGAATTCTACTTTACGCGGATCGCTATTGGTGTCTACCATCGCAAAAACCGGAATACCGAGTTTCTTCGCTTCAGCCACTGCAATGTGTTCTTTCATTATGTCCACCACAAAAATGGCTGCAGGTACACGATTCATGTCAGAGATGGATCCAAGAGTCTTGTTCATCTTAGCATGGGTACGCGTCAACTGTAGTCTTTCGCGCTTGCTCATGGTAGCGGCAGTTCCATCGGCTTCCATCTTTTCGATAGAGGCCATCTTGCGAACAGCTTTGCGAATGGTAACGAAGTTGGTGAGCATTCCACCCGGCCAACGTTCTGTTACGAAAGGCATTCCAATTGATTTTACCTTCTCGGCAACAATTTCTTTGGCCTGCTTCTTAGTGGCTACGAATAGCACTTTTTTGCCGCTTTTTGAAATCTGCTTGAGGGCATTGGCTGCCTCATCGAGCTTGATGATTGTTTTGTTGAGGTCAATGATGTGAATCCCTTTCTTCTCTCCAAAGATGTAAGGAGCCATGTTGGGATTCCATTTGCGGCTAAGGTGTCCGAAGTGAACACCAGCCTCGAGTAATTCGTCGAATGTAGCGCGTGCCATGTTATTATTTGATACTTGTTTACGTTCTCTAATTCAACCGATTGGTAGCCACATACGCTGGGTACATGAGTCCAAACTGGTTTGGATGCTAAACAACTGCAGAAAGCTCTTTTAACGCTTGCTGAACTGGAAGCGCTTCCTTGCTTTCTTCTGACCGAACTTCTTACGCTCAACCATACGGGGGTCGCGGGTGGTAAGTCCTTCCATTTTAAGTGCCGACTTCCAATCCGGATTCAGCTCTATCAATGCTTTTGAAATAGCCAAACGAAGTGCCTCTGCCTGACCAGTTATTCCGCCACCATTTAGGTTGGCCTTGAAATCATATTTACCATCTGTTTCAGTCAACTTAAACGCCTGATGCACTTTGTACTGCAATACAGGGGATGGGAAATAGTTTTTATAGTCTTTGCCGTTAATGATAAAACTGCCGCTTCCTTCTTTGAGGTATACGCGGGCAACGGCATTTTTTCTACGTCCTGATGTATTTGTTACTTCGGCCATGGGTCTTTAGACTCCTGAGAGTTTATTTAATAAGTGTGATTGCTTTAGGTTGTTGGGCCGCCTGCTCGTGTGCTGCTCCTGCATACACATAGAGGTTGCGGAATAGTGCACGTCCAAGACGATTCTTTGGAAGCATACCTTTAATGGCTTTCTCAACCATTCTCTCAGGCTTGTTCGCATGCATCACCTTAGCTTGTGTGAAACGCTGACCACCTGGGTAGTTCGTGTAACGCACATATTCTTTGTCTTCCATCTTGTTGCCTGTAAGCACCACCTTGGAAGCATTAATGATTACTACGTTGTCGCCACAATCAGCATGTGGTGTAAAGATGGTTTTGTTTTTACCACGAAGCACAGAGGCAACTTGGCTGGCCAAACGCCCGAGGACCATGCCCTCAGCATCTACCAAAACCCATTGTTTGTTGGCTATTTCCTTGTTCGAGGAAAGCGTTTTATAACTCAATGTATCCATTGCGGTTGATTTCTAGCGTCTTTTACCTTTTAAAAAACGGGCTGCGAAAATACTACCTTTTTCTGTCCCGACAAACACTTTTCAACAATCTGGCTATTATTTTCACAAAAAAGAATGGGGCGAATGTGGTAAACACATGAGAAACAGGTATATAAATGGAGCCAAAAAGATGTTTACCCTCTTTCGTTCTGCCCAGAGCACGAGGGTAGTCTCGCCTCGTTTACAGGGTGCCCTCTCTCCAAAATGGTCATCGGTTTTTCTGCCATATATTATAGTCAATGCAAAAATTTGTGGGTTTTGAGCCCCTCAATGGCCGATGGCTTTAGCCGTGGGGTCTGGAGCATTGTGGTCCAAGGGGGCTTTGGCCCAAACCTAAAATCAAAGTCGAGATTCAAAAATGACATTGGCAAATTTGTTCCGTGGGGAACGATCGGCCAACTTAATGTCCAAAGAGAACGTAAGCGTTATCAATGAAAAAAATCAATGCTTAACCTTTCTTACCAGATCAAATATCATGAGTGATTTTGATCTCTACAATACAAAAAACCACGGAGTGTTCTGAAAAGCGGTTTTGTAAAAGTCAATCCAAAAGATTGAAAGTCCATATCTATAGAAATTCTCGCCATCCTGCCGCTTCTGAAGGTTCTTTCAATCCTGCTCGGGGCAGGACAGGCGACAGATCAAATCGCTGACCCATTGCACTTGACGCGTTTGATCGTTGTATGTTATGGGCAGTTTTCTTCATTTCTACTTTTCGTCTGGAAAATCAAAAAGCCATAATTTTTTCTTGTCCTTCGGAATATGGGAATTCAGCATATCAACTATTTTTCGAGCGGTCGAGTCCGAAGCATTGTGAAGTTGAAATGTGACATGGATGGTGTCAGAAGCAATCGAAATAGTATGAATACCGCCACTCATTATACCAGTGTTTGTTTTGTAAACAAGTGTGTCTTTTATGTCCTTGAGTAGTGTAGTAATTGAGTCGATTGAAGAGGTCCTTAACTTCCCTTTACAAACTATTTCTGACTTCCTATCAAATTGTCCCGTAAACGAACTGTTCTGTTCAAAAGTGTAAATGAAATCTGTGCCAATTACTCTAAATGTTGGTTGCATTGTTCCATATCCGGAACCTAGTCCCGCATAGGAATACCATAATCTGAAAGTGTCTTGTTTTGTTAAATGCGTCTCTTGAATAGTTAATGAACTATCAGGTTGCTCGATGGGCTTTTTTTTCATTGTCTGCGGATTATTACAACCACAAAAAATAAATAGCCCTGCGCAACAAATTAAATAAATGTTCATTCTTGTCTGTCTTAAAATTGGCTATAACGTCAGACTCCCGTACGGACGGGACCCGTGTGAAAAAACCCGCAGCCCATTGTTCATTAACTCGAGGATAAAAATACACTTTTTCTCTTGACTACGGTAGTCTGAAATTCACATATTTCGACATGAGTCGAATACAAGGTGTTCCGCGTGATCAAGTCGAATTCGGGTGCTTGAATGATGCAGTTGGCAACGAAAATCCCGTCAGGGTGATGGATGCCTTTGTTGAAAAGCTGGATTTAGAAAAGGTATGCCTCCGCTCTAGCTCGTCCAAAGTAATATTTTTGGGTAGTTTCTTGTGCCCATGAAAGTAATCTGACGTGGGCTGAGCACATTCACCAATGGAGCCGGAGTAATCAAAGCAAAAAGATTTATTGTGAGAGACACGGACTTTCTTATCCTATGTTCTTTTATCATCAGCGAAAGTTGTTGGATAAGAATGGATCGTCGGGGTTTCAGGAAGTGATTCTATTGAGGCAGCAGGAAGTTTCTTCTGTTGATCACCCTATGGAACTGAAATTGCAATTTTCTGATGTGTCTGCATTCATTTTTCCGGAGCAGGGGTTGGAGCGC
>Ga0163144_10025021_pt1 | contig 11686 bp, 5 predicted proteins | sample OliLak19BULKMAT1_FD_123175 | JGI IMG/M metagenome (GOLD analysis project Ga0163144, IMG submission 123175) | Freshwater microbial mat bacterial communities from Lake Vanda, McMurdo Dry Valleys, Antarctica - Oligotrophic Lake LV.19.BULKMAT1 | ecosystem: Environmental > Aquatic > Freshwater > Lake... | reverse complement strand
CAAGACGCTGGTCTTTATGGTGGGAAAGTTTAAGGAATTTTTGGAAACGTCGAGTAGGGAGGAAGACGATCCGCTCTTGATTGTAGCAGCAAACTCCAAGTCCACAACAAAACCTACAAGAACGTTATTTTCAAGTTCCAAGCTATCTCAAAAGGATGTTACAGCCAGAGGCAGTGGAGGGGGTCTTTTTGCCATACATGCCGAAATGAAAAGTTTCGAGATAACGCTGAATTCTGCCCGTGATGACCTGCCCCTCTTCGTTCTGACGATGTCAAGGGCGAAGATCGCAACTCTGTCGGCAAGGAATGGAGACTACTTCGTGTCCCTGGCGCTGGGCGACTTTCGTCTTGCAACACCGGAAACATGCGAAACTCTGCCTGAGTACCGAACTCTTCTCGGATTGGCTCCTGCACAAACTGAGAGTTTACTGTGCGTAAAATATTGGAGTGGATCGACTGCGATGCAAGGGGTTTCTTTGGATCATTCGGACATGGACCGCTGTGAAGCTTTCGCAGACGTGGAACTGTCTCCAATGAGATTGGTCTATATGTACGTGCAGCAAAAGCGTCTCGTACTGGATTCATCATGAAAGCTTAAACTGTTGAAAATGCTGAATGAATTTGAACTGCCTTCTTGAATCTGTGTGGAAAAGTGTTTAACTGTTGCTGTATCTGTGTGTTGGAAGTTGTCCGTTCATGTTGAAACAGTCTTTCACTGGATAATCTCACAATAATCTCACAATTCAACATAACCTTTTTTCAGTCATGCACAGCTAATGGCTCTTGTTGAGTACGCTACTGAAGGCATTTTAGGCGCCTTAACAGCTCAAGCTGCTTCGTCTGCAGTGGCTGCTGCAGCCGACATTGCACAAGCAAGTGATGCATCTAGACTTTATCATATAAGAGCTACCGCTCTTGACTTCGTGCTTCCACAATCAGCTCGGAATGCTAGTCATATCACTGTCCACGCGGGTGAACTTAAGGTTGTGTACAAATCTTTCGTTGACCCAGGTGGATCCGAAGCCGACGTTTCCTTATCGGATGTCTCTTTAAGCGATAGCAAGGGCGATCGAATGCAAGAGGAACCCATTCATATGGGCGTTGATGTCAAGTTGCCACCCACACACGTGGGGACTATTGAAGATCAAGCGATGCGAGTCAAGGTTGCAATTTCAAGTGCCTCGTTTCTCGTTTCTAAATCCCAGTACGGGCAGCTACTGTTGACTCTAGATCATAACATCTGCGAGTACGACCTTTTTCTGCGAGACAAGGACGCCGACAATGAATTGAGCGAAAGTGTCCACGATAATTTGGATGCCGATGAAGTCCAATTGGGACCACTTACCCACGCAGGTGTAGCTGAAGTGATCATCCCCAGACGTATGTACATTCAAATCAATGTCAGTGTACTTTCCCTGGAACTATTCACGACCGCACTGCAACCGCTCATCCGCATAGCGGCCGTAAACGCCCACATCGACTTCCGGTCACTGTTTGATCAAGCAAAGAAGAAAACGCAAGTGACTCTCGGAAACCTTGTGTGTGATGATCAGCGGCTTAAGGCAGTCCGGCGACAGTACCAGTCCCTTGTTTATCAGGTTGTACATGCCGTCAAAGAGGGCGAGAAGAGTTCGCTGCAGGATGTTTTCTTCGTTTCCTATGAAAGCATGGAGAGTGGGGATACAGTCTATGATATAAAAATTGGATCTCCCAGAATTGTCTGTGTCCCAGATGTGGTGTCTGAAATAATGGACTTCATCACCGTCGAAGGCCGATCTACTAGTGCGCCACAGGACATTCAAGCAACGGCAACAAATAGCACAGATTGTCACGTTGGCGAAGAAAATATGTTGGTTGGGGTAGACGAGGGTAATGGCTGCGTCGAAGTGTCCCTGCAGCGAGTACTTTCTCAAGCTGGTGGTCGACCTGTCGCCACCATGTCCGTCTCCATTTCAACAGCGAAGTGCAGCTTTGTTATGGTCGACCTTGGTGGAGATCTGTCTTCGATTGGATCACCTCAGGCAAAGTCGAGCCAGGGAAGCCAAGTCGTTGAGAATCTAGTGCTACAAGGAAGGATCAACGCAAAGCTTGTGTTGGCCTCTGACAAGCAAAGTGGCGAGACAAATAACTTGGAGCTTCATGCACACGGAGATGCTGTTGAGATGTACACCGCCTATGGTCGTGACATGAGAAGTCCCCTCCAGATTCTTGAGCCCGCCGAGTTCTCAATTGTGCTGACACGGTCAACTCAAAGTCTTTCCTTTAGAGCTGCTGCCTTGACACCATTCAACGTGTGCTTCTCAATGCGCAACTACGCGCTCATCAGTGCGCTTCTAGCCGGATTGGGATACGTAGGAGGGAACAAAGATGAGGTGAAAGATGGAGATTTACAACTAAGCGATCAAGATGCCATGAGAATCGAGCGCCTTGCATCCAAGCTAGAACACCAATCATCGGACGTCGCCCAGAGTGTTTTCAACCATGAATCTGTCAGAGTGTCAGAATCATTCTTCAAAACAGACTCATCTTCTGGGACCAAGAGCAACTTGACTTATTCCGTGTCCGTGAAAATCACCCTTCCAGAAGCAAACCTCACAGTAGTCAATGACCTGCAAGGTCTTGATGATGCTTTGTTCCGGGTTACGGTAGCGACCTTTGTTGCAGGTGCAGAACTACGGAAATGGGTCGCACCGAGTCCTGGCTCGGCGCCTTTAACTACCTTCGATTGCCACATCCACTGCTCCATTAATGCAGACTATTTCGATTCGAAGGTCAATCTATGGAAAAAGCTTTTGACAAAGTCCTGGGAATTGGCTCTGCGAGGTGCACGAGGCGCAAGCAAAAGATTTCAGTCAGATCGTTTGAGCACGACTTTCGACATCGAATCTTTTCCTTGTTGCTTGTCATTCTCGGAGCAATTCATTGTTAGCATAGCAGCTGCAAGTCGAATGTGGTCAATCTATTCGGCAGCAACTTCATCAACAGCAACGTTGCTTAAAGAAGTAAATGTCGGAGACGCTCACGATTCTATTGCCGAGAGAAGCGCTGCCGCCAATGCAGCTAGAAACTTGATTACCACTCTCCCGTACGCACTTGAGAATCACTTTGGGCTCGATGTCGACTTCAAAATCCCAGGGAGTCGAGCTGAATTGCGTCGGTGCGCAAGCGGTACAGTGCAGTATTTCAGGTTTGAGCCTCCTTCAGGGTTAGGGTATGGTGGCGAGAGACTGTATGGCCAGGATGTTCTTTACAAAAAATCGTTGCAGCTTATCATTGGTGATTCTGTCGTGACGATAGAAGACCTCGACGACGAGGTCGGAAAACCTCGAAGGGCTCATGAGGTCGACAACTATGTCTTGTTCACCAACGTTCAAAAGGAAGGGAAAACTAGGGTAAGTCGCATGGATGAGACTGCGAACGCAGCCCCTGCTTCTCAATATGCCTAACACTACCGCTTTGCTTTTTGTGTTCTTAGGTACTTCATCTCAGTAGCTCAGTCAATATGTGTAACACAACTTCAATTCCGTTGCAAATATCCTTGCTCAAGGGAGCGAAGTCAGCTCAATGGCAAGAGGTAGGCATTTGCGGAGCAACTGCTGCTACACCCCTGTTGCTCGGTGCGACCAGCTCTTTCAACGTCACCGATGGAATACTATCCAAGCCATCCAGAAGTTTTGGGATTCCCGTTGCCAACTTGGACGAGTTTTCAAAGTCTTGGAGGGAGACCGGGGCTGTTGACATCATTATGAAAATCTCGCCTAATTTATCGGAGTGGGCCTACCCTGATCAAAGTGAATTACAGGGGCGACTTGATTTTCATGCCGTACGTGAAATTTTAAAGCAGACTGACTCACAATCTATCAAAACAAAATTCGATGTGCAGTGCCGCGCGTTTCCCCCTCCAGAACAAGGCAGGGGACCGGATGCATTCGTTGTCCAAGTCACTGCTGACCTTTGCCTAGTCGGGAACAGCAACCTCTTTCTGGACATTCGTTTTGATCCCCGGTCTATCATTGTGAACAACATGCCAGTCCCACTAAGCATACGCACGCCCATGCCTCATACAACAAGCACATTGTGTCAGCATGACAAGAGAGGGAGCATCCACGAACTCTCACCTGGTGATCAAATGGAAGTTTTTACACCGGGACCTTCCATTGCGGTGAATATCAAGTGCGCGGATATGCCAATAGCGGGACTTACGATGGAATGGATGGAGAATTGGATAGATCTTCCACTAACACCCGAGTTCGGCCTGTCCGAGCCATTGCAATGCGTCTTCCCTTTCCAACGCAAGACCGGGGAAATACGGGGTGGCTGTGAATTCTTCATTGCGGACGGAAATACGGACTTTGGTGAATTTTTCCACGGAATTGCTCAAGAGCCAATGCAATCACAACTGCAACAAAAGAGACCCAGCACAGCTTCCTCTTACGGCTTGGAGGTGGTGGCAACTCGCTCCGATGTGGACGCCCAGCGAAAGTTCTTCGTTACCATATGCAACTATGCAGTGGATCACACCGGTAGTGCGTTGCTAGAACGGTTTTATGGATTTGAAGCTGAGTTACCTCCTCTTCCATACAGCACCTTTGCGTCACAGCGCCAGCAGAGAAGAACGACTCTACTTCCTAGGTCATCAGTCCCGTTCCGACTTCTACATTTAACAATGGACGGTGACGAAGGAATCCGAAGGACGCTACCGTTCAAGATCGATAACATTGCTATATGCGAGGGAGGCATCTCGTCAACGCCCATACCTTGGGACGACAACACGCAGTCCGGGTACATGGTATATCGAAGACTGGTGACCACAGACCAGTCAGAGCTTCATATTATTCCAGAGTTCATTGTTTTCAATGGGAGTGAGGTACATACTATACTTGTTCGACAACCGGGGTATGCAGATGTAGTCGTGCCTCCTGGGACAATCAAACCTGTTTGGATTGGAGACAGAGATCGTGGATTGATACTGTCGCTCGAGTACTTGGATATTGGTGGCTTTACTCCTCCCCTACGTGTCGATAATTTGGGTCTTCGCGTTGCTGTGCTGAAGTCTTTCGAAGGGCATCCTCTAGGAAGTATCGCAATCCAGACCGTTATCGGGGCTCAGGACTCGAGATTCGTCGTAAAAATTGGAGACATCAAACGCGGGTCGCTAGATGTGTCTTCATCACCAGAAAACTCAATAATCGATATGCAGCGGGACTTTTTGAGGTTTCGAATCCAGGCGAGCGAACTCGAAATTACCTTGAATGAATGCAAGTGGGGCTCCGAGAGTTCTCGTGGTGACAGGCTTTCTCCAAAGATACAGCCAGGACACCCTGGGTGGAAGTCGATGTTACTGGAGAAACCCGTAACCACCTTCGTGTTGCAGCGCTTCACCGTTGATTGGCAACGGGTATTCAAAGATGAAGATGGCAAAGATAAAAGTGTGCGACGAAGCGTTTTGCTTTCTCCCGAAAGATCACAGCTATCGCTAGTTATCCACAGCATCCTAGTCAAAGATGAATCGAAGAATACGGCTTTCCCGATTGTTTTTAACTCCACATCTACCGCCTCTTTTCTTGACCTTTGTATAAGAATCAGAGGTCCGATGGGCTCTGACCTAATCAAAGTCGATCTTGTTGACGTGAACTTGGCGCACATCAACGGTATGCCTCAAAAAATGTTTTTGAATACGTCGGAAGATTTTGTTTGGAAGCTGCTGGACCTTTTCGACCGAATCTCTGTTGCGACTGGTGAACTCGCCAGCACTGCTATGCAGCTCAAGTGGGACGTCGAACATGGAGGCTACGTCATCTCGTTTGATGACAACGGAGTACCGGACGCATCGGAGAAGTACACTCCTCCGAGGACTGGCAGCATTTATGACATCAACAAAGCTAGGGTGAGCCCATTCACTCTCATCCTGTCTTTTAAGCGAAACCCGCAGGCTTCACGATATTCAAATCAAAACGCCAAGGGCAGTCAGATCGTCAAGTACTTTACTCAAAGGCTCAAGTTCACAATTGACAACGCCGATCTGACTTTCAGCAGTTACGAAACAACCAATTTGAAGGGGCCCTCTGACCGTCTAATTGAAGTACTCCAAGCTGTCTACATGTCCAGAATCAAATTTAAGCTTGTCACTATCATGACTTCCGCCAGCTTCCAAGATTGGAAGAGCTTTGCAAGCAGGTCGGATGGAGACGACAGCTTTCAAGAGGGAGATTTGCTTCGCATGACTGGCAATCTCGCCGGAAAGACTGCCAACATGGTATTCAAGGGGGTAGGCAAAAATTTGGGCAAAAGTGTAGCCAGAGCTTCCTTTGCGGTTGGAAATACGTTCGAGCATGCTACAGGGGTTGTTGGGGCACGGCAATTTGGTGCTGGTGTTAATTCGATTGTGTCAGGAGTCGGAGGTGGAATAGGTGATGGCCTCTCTGGTGGTGAGTTATATTGCTCGGCGTGAATGGTTTCGCTATGCTTATTTTAATTATGCTTGCTCAAGCGAGTGCTGCGTCATTGATTGTCTTTTACAGTTGGAACTGGAGCAGGCAAGGCATTTCAAGGCCTCGGTGTAGGAACTGGTCAGGTTGTCGGTGGTGGTAAGTGCGGTTCTCTAGCTATTTTGTTTCGGGTATTTGTACACTTTCTTCACACTAAAAAGTGGCTTAACTTCATCGCATTGTGAAATAATTGTTCTTCATTGCAGTGACCGGAGGGATGCTTCTCATCGGGAAAGGCATCGGACAAGGTGTAACAGGAGATGGCAAAGCTTTTGTGGACGGGATAGGCGCTGGGCTGACAAGCGTGGGAACCGGCGTTGGCCAAGGCGTTGGCACGGCCGTTACGGGTGCAGGTGAGTTTTTCGGCTTCCTCTTTGTTTTGAACCAATTTAGTTTGCAGTTGCTTTTTCAAGACGATTGCTTGGTCTCCGGCTCAGCAAACAATTTCGCGTTTCGATATAGCGGATGGAGTTTTGTCGGTGGGAAAAGGACTATTTTCTGGTGTCAAATCAATGGGCAAAGGTATTGGTGGCGCTTTTACTGGAGGAATGCGAGATGGCAGCCCCCGAAAGAAAAACAACAAAAGATAATGCAGTTCAAGTTTCTCTTCTTCTTTTTTCCGGAGGACTTGTGGCGCCTGTACAATGCACTCAATCAATTTTTACCGGCATGATACCATGAGGTCCTGAGGCTATCCCTGATAAGTGGAGCAGAGTCAACACACCTTACAACTCACTAAGTAATAATGTACTATTAGTAGTAAAGATACAGTTAAGAATTCAGTTAAGAATTAACTTTCGTTCGTTCGGACACAAAGAAGGTTCCACAAATGACAATCAATGTGACTCATCGTGTCTGATAGTTGAGGATCATCCGATTTACAGCCAGCACGAAGTACTGTTGCTCCAGTTGGAGGAGTTATTCTTCCCAGGTCGCCGTGCTGACAAAAAAGTGGCGCCAATGTAGAAGTTACAACACGTGACGACTGATTGCATCCGACTCGTGGCTCGTCCCCAAAGCTTTCCGGCCTCTTCTGTTTGACGTAGGTATTTACAGTCGCGCAGCGCAACTACTCACTGTACATCGTTGGCTCTAATGCGGACATCGAAGCTGACGTTGCTAACACAAATAAATAGCTGTATTGCATACTAGCTAGTAGCTAGCGAGCTTAAGCAGGCTGCTCATGTAATTTACTATTGATCAACAGAAATTGATACAACAGAAGTACAAATTTTTGGGGACGGACTGATGATTGCTTTCGTCGTGGTGGTAAGCAGTCAAACCAGCTTGGAGACCACAAACGAAAACAAGCTACCACACATGAGACCAAACGAGAGTGCCAGAGTCAGAATCTCGGACGACTTTTCCTGGCTCGACGGTGTTGCGGGAATCAGTGTTGGTGCATGCATAAAGGCCAGTGAGATGAGGAACCCGTTGGAAAGAGCAAACAAGGACTGTACGAGTATGGAGTACACATCACTTTCTATTTGCATCCGCTGCCCAGTCGCCGCGGTGATAATACTGGTAGTAGTACCTAGCAGATGGTTGGTGTTGTCGTCGTCGGCATGCACATAGGCAGCAGCATCATCACCGCCCACACAGAGAAGTAACATGGGGAAAAACAGACATCGAAGACAGGCGGCAACGACCAGTTTGGTGGAAAAGTTTCGCATTCGTGAAACCGGGATGCTTCCTGCCAATAACCGCCCACCCAAATCTCCGATATTAAAAAGCAGAAAGGTCATTGGAGTGAACAGATCATTGTTCACCCGCAAGCTTCCGGGAGTACATTGATGGATGCTTTTGAGCGTCGATGTCCAGGAAGGAAACAATGAGAGCGTCACGAAAAAGGTCAAAAAGATGCAAAAGGCCGGCCCTTTGACAGCCTTGAAAATATCATTGTGGTGGGCAGAAGTCATGGATATTTCGTCGAAATTGACAGAGACACTATGGCTTTGCCGAACAGTAGCAGTTGGATCGTCGTCACCAGTGGAACTGCTATTAAAATTGGACGGCAATCGACAAGCTGTAATGGCTGGTCCATCATCTTCATGATAACTGGCTTGTCGATCGATCATCATCGCCGTCCTGGAGGTAGTGTTTGTATCGGTATTGCCACGGGTGTGCGTTTGCTGTCGTGGGTGTTTCTTTTCGTGGGTAGCAGAAGCAGAAGCGTGTGGGTGACGATGACTTGCGCGCAATTCGAGTCCACTCCGTGGGGACGGAGCCTCGTCTTGAAATGTTTCCAGTGCATCAGTGAATTCGCCATCATCATCACCATCCTGATTACCGTCGTTTTCCTGTTGTTCATCCCCAGGCTGGTCCTGTAGCGGATGTGGTTGCAGAGGTGCCACAGACAAAGACTCGGATGGAGATGACGGTGGAAACTGTTGTTGTTGCTGTCGAGTACTTTGATGAAGGAGGTGGAATCCAAGTATGCAACAGAGTAGAACGACGGCTCCTACCAAGAAATACAAAAAGACAGCTCGATCCAAGGTTTCATATGGTGGACATGTTGTTGTTGTTGTTGTTGCTGTTACTGCTGCTGATCTTAAAGTTGCTAGGGTACGATTGTTGAGCCGGGCCATAATGCTGCTGCTGAAGCTGTTGTTGTCGTTGCCAGTACCCAACATTGATGAATCTTGTGCGACGGCATTGCTGGTATAATTGGTCGCATGACAAAACTGTTTCCAATACAGATTAGGATCTTCTGCCATGGCACTGATGAAGTTGGCGGCACTGACAATGACACCACCGACGGCTTGTCCCGAGACAAAGGGATTAATGCCAATGTTGGCAGGATAATATTGTCCAGCAAAGGCCACAATTCCAGCCCCTCCAATAGCCGCACAAGCACCACAGATCATCATGCTCATCAATGTGAGCGTCAAAAACAGAAACGGCGAAAACGGAATGGGAAGGACCATGAGATCCGTGACAAAAAAGACTCCCAAATAGAATACAAAGGGCAGAGTGACGATCCAGTAAGAAGAAGAATGACCATCGCTAGCATTATTACCGTCGTTGTTGTCGTGGTTGCTGTGTTCTTGTTCTTGGCTTCTTGTTGTAGTTATCACTCTTGCTGTTGCTGGTGTTGGTTGTTGTTCTGCGTCGGTTTCCTCCTCTTCCTCTCCGATGAGACCCATAAATGCCTGCTGCTGCGATGATGGTTGTCCGAGTCCTCGTCGTCTCCGTTGCTGTTGAATCCACGGCCATGCCATGAGCATTAGCAATGCAATGACGGATGACAAATTGAACAAGAATCCCACCCAGGATTCAAAGTGTTGACTGGCATTGGGAAGTGTACAAATGCGCAATTGAAAGTACGGAACGGCACTAATAAAGGCATTCCAGGGGACCAAGACACCCATACCCAAGACAAGAAAAATGTACTGGGCAAGACGATCCGTCATGGTGACTCTTCTGGGGAAAAAAGAAAATCTTGAGGAATCAGTATGATGATGGTGATCCTCTGGAGGGGGGTGGTGATGCCGTCGTCTTCGGCAACAAAGAGCCATTTTCGTGTTCTTCAAAAATGGAATCAATTTTTGTATGAGAAGTACGATAGTACTTAATAGCTAGCTAGCTAGAGTCGAGATAAGTCATTAATTTACAATGCATGGCAGGAGTGTCGCATCACTACAACAGATACTTTAACTACCGATATTATTAGCTCTGGAGGTAATAGCGGCATCGCATGCCGTCCATCTCGTTGCTGGGAAGCTTTTATCATGCTAAAAATTGGGATCATCAGTAGGAACGACCATACCAAGATGACAGCACTGCTTCCCGTCTGCTCAGCGAAGTTAAGCATCTTCGGGCCTGGTTAGTACTTCGGTGGGGGACCACGTTGGAATCCCAGGTGTTGTTCTTTTTGTACTTTTGTTGTTTTTCTTTTTGCTTTTTGCCAGGTGTTGTTCTTTTGCTGTCCTTTTTGCTCTTGCCACCTTTTGCATCATGCCATTGCACACAAAAAGCAATGCAATGTTGTCCGAATTCGATTGCTTGTGATGCGTTGAAAATGGAAAAAGATGCACATGTTTTTTGTCAAATGCAAAGAAAAAACCTTTCAGAACTTTGTTGTTAGCTCACATCAGCCTCCCGCAACCTTTGTCTCAATGTGAAACAGTGTCACTGCAGTTGTAATTTAGTGTTTAATGATTAAGATGACACCAAAACATGATTGCAATTTGTCAAAAAACAATGCAAGCTTCAACAAAACAAGAACGGTTTTATTTCCTATTGCAGTGCATGAAAACTTCAGTTGAGGGTTGAGCACTGTAAACAGATGAAGTAGCAAAATCACACAAATGTTTTCGTGGCCAAAACTCACAGCAATCAAGGTCCAATTAACATGGAGCCAACAACAAAGCAACAAAATGCACTGTGTGTGCACAACAAAAGGTTTCTCACCAAAGGGACCACATTTCACGTAACCTTGACATTAATTTTGAATAGCTAGAACACTGATTTTTTTGTTGCTGGTAGAACCACAAGTCTACTTTTAGGCATGTTTGAGTTTCATCAGTTGTGGATTGAGCTGCTTCTGTTTCCGTAACCTGATGCGTCATGGCTTGTTTTCGTCGCTTGTCCTAGGAGTGAAAGCAAAGTGCCGCATCATGCACAGCCATTTGTAGCTATTGGGCATTTCGCTACTGATGCAATCAGATTGGATTGCATTGAATGCATTTCCAGGCTGAGGTGGGCTCCTGTGCATGCCCCCCCCCCTCCCTGTCTACTCTGATGTTTTAACTATGTCACTCTTCCTTGTTGCTGACAACAAAGTCACCCCTGGGTGACTTCGATGCTAACCACAATGAAGCCAGCAGACTTGCAATCCCATGGCAGCCGCCAAGTAGCTAAAATGTAGGCTGGTGATAGAGACACCACTGAGAACATGGTGGCACCACTGGGTTGGAGAATTGACAGCGCCCGCCATCGGACTAACTGTTGAAACTAGGGGGGTTGGTGTGCTTTTTTCTCCACTTGGCAATGGTGACTGAGTAGGTAGCATCACAGCAGGAAGAGTGACCATCAGTGCTGAGATCCGTGCTGTGGGATCTTGACAACACTTGATAGCGAAGGTTTGAACGGCACTGCACAAATTGGTTGTTTGGACGCAGTCAGCAAAGTGCTTTAAGCATCCACATGTTGTCCCTGCCAACTGCGCAGGAATTGCACTGGGATTCGTGACTTCTT
>Ga0163144_10025020_pt1 | contig 11686 bp, 4 predicted proteins | sample OliLak19BULKMAT1_FD_123175 | JGI IMG/M metagenome (GOLD analysis project Ga0163144, IMG submission 123175) | Freshwater microbial mat bacterial communities from Lake Vanda, McMurdo Dry Valleys, Antarctica - Oligotrophic Lake LV.19.BULKMAT1 | ecosystem: Environmental > Aquatic > Freshwater > Lake... | reverse complement strand
TTGCTACCCGAATCGGCGCGATCGCCTGAGCAATTTTTTGGTGACCGAGAATATCGTCCGGGTTGGTAGGCTCCTCCACAAACCAGGGCTGGAATTCCGCCAGTTCGCCAATCCACTCGATCGCTTCCGGCACCTCCCAAACTTGATTCGCATCGATCATCATGCGCGCGTCATAGCCCATGTTTTCGCGCAGCACTCGGCAGCGTCGTTTGTCGTCAGCTAAGTCGCGACCCACTTTGATTTTGAAGTGCGACCAACCGCGGCGTTTGAGATCCTCGCATTTCTCGCGCAGGGCTTCATCCGAGTATCCAAGCCAGCCCGCCGAAGTCGTGTAGCTCGGATAGCCTTCGGATTTCAAGTGGTCGATGCGCGCGGCTTTCGTCCCCTCGTGACGACGCAAGATTTCAATCGCTTGCGTGGCGGTCAGTTCGTCGGAGAGATACCGAAAATCGACGCACGCCACAAACTGCTCCGCAGGCATGTCGCAAATCAATTGCCAAACCGACTTGCCCTGCATCCTCGCCCATAAATCCCAAACCGCATTGACGACCGCGGCCGCCGCCAAGTGAATGATGCCTTTCTCCGGTCCCACCCAACGCAATTGACTGTCGCCCGTCAGCTTGCGATACATCTTCCAAGGTTCCGCCATCAGCGACTCGATCGACTGCCCGATTAGCAGCGGCACCAACGACCGAATCGCCGCCACGCACAGTTCGTTTCCGCGGCCAATCGTGAACGTCATTCCGAATCCCGCGAGCTCCCGTGACTCGGTTTTTAGCACCACATAAGCAGCCGAATAATCGGGGTCGGGGTTCATCGCATCGGAACCGTCCAAGTGCTGCGAAGTCGGAAATCGGAGATCGTAAGTTTCGAAGCCAGTGATGCGCATTTACTGATTTTCCGCCAGCCATCGCGGCTTAGTGTCGTCTGTCGGGTTTTGGAAGAGGGGTTTATCGCGATTTCGAAGTTGTTAATTCAAAGCGTCTTGAATTACCTTTAAACCGCCTTAGCGGAAATGCAGCCCGCATAGTTTTTAAACCACGACTTTTATCCACTTCGGTAATTACTAAAAAACGGTGGTTGATTGGCGCACAATCGCCCAAAGGTGTGTATTCAGTTTTGGCGATAGTACTTTCAGGTTCGCATGCCAACGGAATGGACGGGCGATCGGTGCTAAGGTCGAACCGAATGGCGGTAAGGCATATCTTCATAACTAAAACAACAGGCAGTGGCATACGCCGGGGCAAAATGTGTTGAGCACTTCGGTGTTTGACGCAGTGTGTGTGCCACTGCCCTTTCGAACTATCCTGAAACGAAAATGCACGAGTTACAGCGGAGTGACTCGTGCAACAAAAATTTCAGAGATCACATTCTTCTCACGATGCGTATTCAGCCCGGAAAAAAGACTTGCTGTCCTGCACGTTTGGCTTGATCGTACGAGCCCCTTCTTTCCAGTTTGCTGGACAGACTTCACCGTTCTTCTCAAAGAACTGCAAGGCCTGAACCAGTCGCAGGGCTTCATCCACGCTACGTCCCAGCGGCAGATCGTTCACGACTTGATGGCGAACAATACCTTTTTGATCAATCAAGAACAAACCTCGCAGCGCCACCTCGTCTCCGATCAGTACGTCGTAATCACGGGAAATCTGCTTGCTCAGGTCAGCCACCAGTGGATACTCGATGTTCCCCAAGCCACCTTGGTCTCGGGCGGTGTTGCGCCAGGCCAAGTGCGAGAAGTGACTGTCAACGCTGACTCCGATCAGTTGCACGCCAAGTTTCGAGAACTCTGCCGCGCGATCTGAGAAAGCGATGATCTCAGTCGGGCAAACGAAAGTGAAGTCAAGCGGATAGAAGAACAGCACAACGTACTTGCCCTGATAATCGCTCAAACTGATTTCTTTGAACGAACTGTCTGCCATCACCGCTTGTGCTTTGAAGTTCGGCGCTGGCTTTGTAACAAGAACACTCATTCGATTTGTCCCGTGAGAAATATGTAAATTGGTTCAAACTGGTTTTAGCTTTGCAGGTATTTTACTAGCGTCTTAAGTGACTGGCGAGATACCTGAAACGCATCCAACTCATGCATCAAACACTCGGGGCCAACTGCGGTGTGAACAATCCCGCCTGCTGCAGCTGAAACGCCACGTTCAGCAACCTCGCCTCGCCCAGCGCTGGCCCTTCCATTTGAACGGCCAACGGCAATTTGTCTTCCGTGAATCCAGCCGGAATCGAAATCGCCGGAATTCCCGCCAAGTTCGCTCCGACCGTGAACAAGTCGCCCAAGTACATTTGCACCGGATCGCTCGTCTTTTCACCGATCTTGAAGGCCGGAGTCGGCGTCACTGGGCCAAGCAATACGTCGACTTGCCCGAATGCTTTCGCATAGTCGTCCGCAATCATCCGCCGGACCTGCAAGGCCTTTTTGTAATACGCGTCGTAGTAACCAGCACTCAGCGCGAAAGTGCCCAGCATAATTCGGCGTTTCACCTCAGGCCCGAATCCTTCGCTGCGACTGCGAGCGATCATAGCGTCCAGCGGTGAATCCGATTTCGAATCGCCCATCGCGCGATAACCGTAATGAACTCCGTCATAGCGCGACAAGTTGCTGCTGGCTTCACTGGGGGCTACCAGATAGTAAGTCGCGACCGAATAAGCGGTATGCGGCAGATGCACTTCGACAATTGTCGCTCCGAGGCTCTCTAACATCGAGCGGCTTTCAAGCACCGCTTTACGGATCCGATCATCAAGCGCAGAGTGCTCAATATGCTCGCGTATCACACCCACTTTCAGTCCTTTAAGCGGTTCCGCGAGCATCTGCGAATACTTCGGAACCTCAGCGTTCAGCGATGTGCTATCCAGCGGATCGTGACCAGCCAGCAACTCCATGCAAGCCGCCAAGTCTTCGACATGATGCGCCAGCGGTCCGACTTGGTCCAAGCTGCTCGCGAACGCCACCAAACCAGATCGACTCACGCGACCATACGTCGGCTTCAGTCCACACACGCCGCAAAACGCCGCTGGTTGACGTACCGATCCGCCCGTGTCCGAACCAATCGACAGCGGAATCATCCCACTCGCCAACGCCGCCGCCGCCCCGCCGCTCGACCCGCCCGGCGTTCGCTCAAGCGACCAGGGGTTGCGAGTCACGCCGAAGACACTGGTCTCCGTGCTGCCCCCCATCGCGAACTCGTCCATGTTCGTCTTGCCCAGCATCACCAACCCGCCGTCAAGCAGCTTTTTCACCGCCGTCGCCGCATAGGGAGCCTTGAAATTCCGCAGCATCCGCGAGCCGCAGGTCGTCGGCGAACCCACAGTGCACAGCACATCTTTGATCGCCACCGGCACTCCCGCCAGCGGCCCCAAGAGCGAGCCCGCAGCAATTTGCTGGTCAGCCCGCTCAGCTTCGGCCATCGCACGCTCGCCTGCAGTGTAAGTGAACGCATTGACCGCCTTATCACCAGCCGTCATGCGAGAAAGGAAATGCTCCGTCACTTCGCGGCTAGAAAGCTCGCGCGAAGCAATTTTGCGACCCAGTTCAACTGCGGAAAGATGTTCGATTTTCATGACGAAAAGCTTAAGCCACCCAGCCCAAACTCACAACCCAGTCCCACCGTCTGAATGTAGCGGCAGCCGTCAAAGGCTTTCGTCATTGCCAGTAACACGAAATGCTGACGCATTCCGCTACAATGCTAAGCCAACAGTTCCATCACGGGCGACGCAGGTTCAACGCCCGTCAGTCGCTGATCCAATCCCTGCGACTGGAAAGTGAATTTCTCATGCGCGATCCCCATGCACTGCAAAATGGTTGCGTTGAAATCATTGATATGCACGGGCCGTTCAGCGATGTTGTAGCTAAAATCATCCGTTTCGCCGACAGATACGCCGCCGCGAATTCCGCCACCCGCCATCCACATCGTAAAGCATCGGGGGTGATGATCGCGACCGTAATTCTCACGCGTCAAACCACCCTGGCAATACACCGTTCGCCCGAACTCGCCGCCCCACACAATCAATGTCGAATCCAACAGCCCGCGTTGCTTCAAATCGCGAATCAGAGCCGCAGTCGGTTGATCAATGTCGCCACATTGCGCCGGCAGGTCGCCCGCAATGTTACCGTGCTGATCCCAACCGCGATGTAGCAACTGCACTACTCGCACACCGCGTTCTACCAACCGACGCGCGAGCAAAGCACTCGCCGCAAACGTCCCCGGTTCCTTCACCGCTGGGCCATACATTTCCAAAGTCGCTTCGCTTTCATCGCGCCAGTCGGTCAACTCCGGCACACTCTTCTGCATCCGGAAAGCCATCTCGTACTGCGCAATCCGTGTTTGAATCTCGGGATCGCCCAATTGATTGAAACGATGTTGATTCAAACTGGCCAGTGAATCGAGCATCGCGCGGCGGTCATCGCGAGTCACACCCGGCGGATTCGGCAAGTACAGCACCGGGTCGCCGCCGCTGCGTAGCGCGACGCCATTAAAGCGCGTCGGCAAAAATCCGCTGCTCCACATGCGTGTAAAGAGTGCCTGAGCCGCCGCTTTAGCCGACCAACTTGGTGTCAGCACAATGAAAGCTGGCAGGTCGTTGCTCTCGCTACCCAAGCCATAAGCTAGCCAACTACCAAGACTCGCCTTACCGGGAATCTCACTGCCGGTCATCACAAACGTGCAAGCCGGATCGTGGTTGATCGCATTCGTGTGAACTGTCTTCACCACCGCGATATCGTCGACCAACTGAGCCGTATGAGGCAGCAAGTCACTCACCCAACGACCACACTCGCCGTATTGCTTGAACTTGAATTTGCTCGACGCGACCGGCAACCGCTTCTGCCCGCTGGTCATCGTCGTAATCCGCTGACCCATGCGAATTGAATCTGGCAAATCCTTATCAAAGTAATCGTTAAGCACCGGTTTGTGGTCCCACATGTCGATCTGCGAGGGACCGCCGTTCATATGCAAATAGATGATCGACTTGGCCTTCGGCGCGAAATGCGGCAAGCCCTCCAGAGCTCGGTGCATCACTTGTTCCGCCGCCGCTGCGCGATTGCCACCTGCACCTAAACCGCCTTGAGCAACCAATCCTGCCAACGCGACTCCGCCCAACCTGATGCCCGAGTTGCCAAAAAATTGCCGCCGCGACAGCAGCAAATCCTGTTCGAGTCGTGGGTCCATCGGAAAGCCCCTTTCGGAAGCGCGTGTGGCGGGAAAGCTCAGCCGCCGCAGTGTTATTGCGGAAGATCATGGCAGGTGTTCCGATCTAGCCTAAATCAACGCACCCCATTTAGCAATCGCAGCACTGCACCTAACAACAACCCCACCAGCGATGCCGTCGCCGCGTTGGCGGCTCAGAATCCAGCAAAATCAATGCCACATCAGCTCGAACGGAACAGCTCTTTTGCCTCGTGCATCCAGTCGACTTTGCCGTTCTTTGGCTGGGTGACCCAGTATGCTTTTGTCGAGTCGACAACGCGCAATCGGCGATCATGCAACTTGGCCAGATGCTCGATGCGTTGCTTGTTGGTGTAAGTCAACACAATGTAGTTGTCTTCCGTCTGCATCGCTTTAACGAACCAGATCGATGCATCAATTTTCAGCTCAGCAACTTCTAACAAGCTCTTGACCGGACGCGGCAATTTTCCAAAGCGGTCTGCCAGCTCGGCTTTCATTTCGTCCAGCTCACTGATGTCCGTAATGCGACTCAGCCGCCGGTAGATATCAATGCGCTGGCGCAATTCAGGCACATAGTCATTCGGCAAGTAAGCCTTCACCGGCAAATCGATTTCGACATCCACGGCCAGCTTCGGCGGTTGATGCGTCAGCTCGCGGACAGCGCTGCCGAGCAACTGGCAATACAATTCGTAACCGACCGCAGCGATGTGACCGCTTTGCTGCGTGCCGAGCAAATTACCGGCTCCGCGAATTTCCAAGTCGCGCATAGCGATACCAAAACCAGCCCCAATCTGACTGTACTCTTCAATCGCATGCAACCGCCGCGCAGCGTCCGGCGACAGATGTTTGTGACGATCAACTAACAGATAGCAATACGCTTGATGCTTGTAACGTCCGACACGACCTCGCAACTGATGCAATTCCGACAAACCATAGCGATTCGCTTCGTCGATGAAAATCGTGTTGGCGTTCGGAATGTCCAAGCCGCTTTCGATGATCGTCGTGGCGAGCAAGATATCGTAACGATGTTCGATAAAGTCGATCATCACTTGCTCGAGCGAGCCCTCTTCCATCTGGCCGTGCCCGATCACAATACTGGCTTCTGGACAGATTCGTTTGATTCTGGCCGCTACCTCTTCGATGTCCTGTACGCGATTGTGAACGAAGTAGATCTGACCGCCGCGATTCAGTTCGCGCAGGATCGCGTTGCGAATGATGTTGTCATCAAAGCGAACTAAGCGGGTCTCCACGCTCAACCGATCTTCCGGTGGCGTCTCGAGATTCGAGATATCGCGCACACCGACCAGTGACATGTGCAACGTTCGAGGAATCGGTGTCGCAGATAGCGTCAGCACATCGACGTTGGATCGCATCTGCTTCAGTCGCTCTTTGATCTCGACGCCAAAACGTTGTTCCTCATCGATAATCAACAAACCTAAGTTGTAAAATTTTAAGTTCTTAGATGCGATTCGATGCGTACCGATAACCAAATCAACGCGACCGGTGTGAATACCATTGATTGTCTCGCGTTGATTGCGCGGTGGCACAAAGCGGCTGAGCTTGGCAATGTCGAAAGGGAACTCAGCCATTCTCTGGCGAAACGTCTTGTAATGCTGTTCGGCGAGCACGGTAGTCGGCACGAGCACAGCGACTTGGTAACCGCTATCGATCGCTTTGAAAGCGGCTCGCATGGCGACTTCCGTTTTACCGAAGCCTACGTCACCGCAGATCAGTCGATCCATGGGCCGCGAGCTGATCATGTCGTTCTTCACCGTCGCGATAGCCGTCAACTGATCCGGCGTTTCGACATAGGAGAACGAAGCGTCGAACTGATTCTGCCAGATACTGTCGTGCGCGAAAGCAATTCCCGGCTGGCTCCCGCGCAGCGCTTGCAACTCGAGCAACTCGACGGCCATATCCTTGACCGCTTCCTGCGCCGCTTTCTTTTGCTTCGACCAAGTCAGTCCACCGATCTTGGCGAGTTTTGGGCGACTCTTGGTTCCACCCACATATCGCTGCACCAATTCAATTTTCGAACTGGGTACAAAAATCTTTGTGCTGCCATCAAACTCCAGTTCAAGGTGCTCAAACTGCTGGCCATGTTTCTCGAGCAGTTTCGTGCCGCGGTAGACGCCGATGCCATGCGACAAGTGAACCACCAAGTCCCCTTCGCGCAGATCGAGAAAGCTATCGATCGGTCGGCTCTTGGTGCGCTTGGTCGCGCGACGCACATGCGAGCGGCGGAGCAGTTGCCCAGCCGTCAGCAGCAGCGGTCCACCGGGCAGCAACTCGAAGCCGTTTTGCAGTTGGCTGATTACGATCTCGAGTCGGTCTTCTTTTGTCGCTTGAGAAACCGCGAGCAACTCGCGCAAGCGATCACGCTCGCCCTCGTTCATTGCCACCACGATCACATTGCGAGCCGCACTATGTTGGTCAATGTCCCTGGCCAAACGCTCCAGATCGCCGCCAATGCGTTCGACGGTTCCAAGCGGCAATCGGACCAGTTGTCCCAAATAGCCGTCTTCACACAACTGCGAAGAATACACGATCGGGAACTCGCCGATCCTCTTCCAGGCAATCTCCGGTGCAGGGAATCGTTCTGGGAAGGGAACGCGATGCAGGAACGCTTCAGTAGCTGCGGCAACACTACGCTGTTCATGCACGAACACCATCGTGCGCTGCGTCAAATAATCCAGCAGCGATCCGTCTTGAGCGACCGAACCTTGAGCGGCGAGCAACTGAAGTTCCTTCCGCTGTTCGATACTTCGCTGCGAGGTGATATCAAAAGTTCGCAGCGATTCGATCTCGTCGCCGAACAACTCGATGCGCACGGGCATCGGTTCGTCAGGCGGATAGATATCCATGAGGCCACCCCGCACCGCAAACTCGCCCGGCAATTGCACCGAACTGGTCGCGTGATAGCCCGCTTTCACCAACCAGGCTCGCAGATCATCGATATCGATCCGACGCCCGGCGGCCAAAATTCGTTTGTCCCCTTCTAGCGAACTGGGGCTTGGCACACTGTGCAGCAGGGCTTGCAAAGTTGTTACGATGATCGGTGGCGCGACCTGTTTCGATTGGTTTTCCGTTGGATTCGAAGTGCGATCTGTGCTGCTGTTTGTGCTTCGATCTGCGACTGAAAAATTGTAAAGCCAACTGAGCACGTGCAACCGCTGGGCAGTTTCTTGATGTTGCAGCGACTCGAGCTCCGACTCTTCGCTGCCGGGCGGGAAGACGTCGACCCGCTCGCCGAGCAATTCGCTAAGCTCGGCCGCCACCGACTCGGAATCCGCAAACTGCGCCAGCAAAATTAACATCGGTCGCTGATCGGCTCGGTACCAACCGGCGGCAATGGGAGCAATCGCGGCTGGCCAAACGGATTCCAACGTGACTCGACGATCGGTCGCCAAGAAATCGATGGCCGATCGGAGCGCGGGAAGAGCGGCCACTTCGCCGACAATGTCAGCGAGTGTGAGAGGCGCCCTTTGCGGAGGGCGATTAACTGCTAGAACGGCGCGACGCTCAGCCATGCGTTCGCCGTGCTCCTTCCAATGCTTTCCAACCGCTCGACAGCGAACAGTGTGCTCGTCTTCGGGGCGCGAGCGGCTGTGAACCTGATCAGGTTATACCATGGGAGGGGCAATGAGCTAGGGGCGAGCTCTCTCTTTATCCTACACATCTTTTAAGAGCAGAGGCCCCTTGCCAGCTCGTCTGGCACGAGCCCAAAGTTTTGTCAGTTAGAGCAACGCAAACCAACGATCCTCCCCTGATCCCGAGCCGCTCGGGATCGGGGGGCTTTAGGCGGCGAATCGGACTAACTTCAAAACTCATTCACCCATGAGTCGAGCTCATGGGGGTCTCGAAGAAGATGTGTCGGATAACCCAGCCCAAATGCAACGCTAGCTAACAAGAGGTAAAGCATTGCTTTCATTGAGCCTGATAACCGTTACGATCAAAAAACTCGCTTTTATCGGAATAACCCTCATATTTTAACATCGCACTGCCGAAAACAAACATTGACGGTGAGTAGGGTATCAAGTATCTCCCTCCTACCGCATTTACGTGCGGTTTTAGGAAGGCTTGTACTGTGCTGGGCTTCGCAAATGGTGGCGGAGTTCAAGCAGCTTGTCGTGAGAGGCAGTCTTGATTCAGCAGATTGAGTGAGCGATTCGTCGCTGGCTTAATCTCCGAACCAAGCCTGCTTCTGCACTGCACAGCACGCTAGCAAGAATCGTAAGAGGATTGCAAATGTCGCTGGAGTGAAAGGCCCCATACAGATGGAACTGTTGGCCTAGTTCGGTTTCACCATCGCGAAGAAGGAGAGTCGCGTTGAGTCAGGACATTACAAATCGGAAACGACGTTGGCTCGCAGCCCTTATCAGCGTGGCCACACCGAAAGCAAGTTGGTTGGTACCAGCTCTGCTGGCGCCAGCCATGGCAGTTGGGTTAGCGAGCAATGCATTTGCTCAAGCACCCATTGCGCCATCAAACAACACACAGCCGCTGAACGCCGCGCCCCAAGTCAACGCTGACTTGGTTCTCCGCTGGTTGGATACGGCGAATGAGAAAGCCACTGCGGGCGACCTAAAATCGTCAGCGGGAGCTTTCGCCGAAGCCCTGCGTGGTCGCCAAAGCTTGGGTGGCGCCGACGCTCGCGTAGAATCGCGACTCAAAGAAGTCGAGAAGACCTTGTTGGGCAAGGGAATCAAGAAGCAGCAGATCATCGACGCGATTGCCGCGCTCGGTCCTGTCGCCGCTTCGCAACCAGCCAAGCCTGCAGCGCCAGCCGTGGCGCAAACGCCGTTTCTCGCGTTGCCTCCACTGCCAACGCAACCTATTGCATCAGCCGCCGGGCAACCGCAGCAAGTCGCTGCTGTTCAGCCGAGCGTGTTCGTGCCTCAGTATGATCAGTCACGTATGCAAGCTGCATCGGCCGTTCAAGCGGCTGAGCCAGTTGTGCCAAGTCCATCGTTACGCACAGCGGGCAGCGGTGATGCTCTGTATCGCCGCGGTATCGAAGCGCTTAGCAAAGGCGAACGCAACCAAGCCTATGAACTGTTCAAGCAAGCTTGGCAGTTTCAAGGCGAAATGGATCCACAACTTCGCAATCAACTTCGCGAAAAACTCAGCCTCATGAGCGCTCCGAGCGAGCCAGCCGAATCCGTTTCGGCCTCGCCACTCGATCCAGTTGCTCAACAGCAAGTGGCTGCTCGCCAACGTTTGATGAGCGAAGTGACCGGTGAAATCGCTGCCGCCGAAGCCAATCAAGAAGCCGAACCGCTCGTCGTTGCAGAACGCCTTCAAGCTCTGCGAACTCGAGTTTCGCAAGCTGACCTGGACGGTGCCGTTCGCAAACAAATGTTGACCATCGTGGACCGTGCGATCACCTCGCATCAAATCTACATGAGCAACAACCAAGCGGCCATCGATCAAAACATGCGCAATCGCCAAGTCACCGAGCAAATGTCTCTTGACGGCGAAGCTCGCTACAAAACTGAACAACAAGTTGCGTCTCTGGTTGAGACCTACAACGACTTGATGGACAAGCACAGCTTCGCGGAAGCCGAAGTTGTGGCGAAGCAGGTTGGCTTGATCGATCCGAACTCAACCACCTCACGGTTGCTGATGGCGAATGCTCGTAATGCTCGTCGCAGCATGGAGTACGAACAAATCAAGACCCGTAAGGAAGACGGCTTCATCGATTCGCTCAACGATGTGGATCGGGCTGCGACTCCGGTCAGCGATACTCAACTGTATCAACTGCCTGATGCATCGAAATGGAACGAATTGAGCAAGCGTCGCTTGAGCGAAGAGTCTGAATCGCGTCGCGGGATGACACCTGCCGAAGCGCAGATTTGGGAAAAACTGAAGCAACCGATTCTCGTCGACTTTAAGTCTCGTCCGCTGACGGAAGTGGTTCGTACCCTGTCCGACATGACCGGGATCATGATTCACGTCGATCAAGCTGGGATGGCTGCCGAAGGATTCACCTCCGACATGCCGATCAGCTTGAGCTTGCCATCGCAGATCACTCTGCGAAGTGCTCTGAATCTGATGCTTAACAGTCAAAATCTGGACTTCGTGGTTCAGAACGAAGTGCTGCTGATCACCTCGTCACGCAACACAGCTCAAGCCAATGTGCAACGCACTTACAACGTTCGTGACTTGGTTCTTCCAATTCCGAACTTTGTGACCGACTACAACAGCGGGATGGCTGGCGCATTGCGAAATGCTTACGAAACCATTGGTCGCAGTCTCGTCGCTCAAACTGGTCCGATGCCAAATCTGGGTGCCAACACGCAACTCGCTTCGGCTTCAGTTGATCCAAACGCTCCGGTGCTTGGACAAATGAACAACCAAGGCATGATGAACGGCGGGATTCCTCCGCAAGCGATGTGGGGACGCGGGTTCGGTAACAATCCACCCCAATACGGCGCTGGAAACATGGGTGCTACACCGATGTCCATGGCCGGAGCATCGCCTCTGCAAGGTGGAGCGGTGATCGCTGACTTCGAAAC
>Ga0163144_10025016_pt1 | contig 11687 bp, 10 predicted proteins | sample OliLak19BULKMAT1_FD_123175 | JGI IMG/M metagenome (GOLD analysis project Ga0163144, IMG submission 123175) | Freshwater microbial mat bacterial communities from Lake Vanda, McMurdo Dry Valleys, Antarctica - Oligotrophic Lake LV.19.BULKMAT1 | ecosystem: Environmental > Aquatic > Freshwater >... | reverse complement strand
GCCCGCAGGTTTGTTATCTCTTTTAAGAAAATAACAGGATCTAGCACCACACCATTGCCTATTACATTACGTATGTGGGCGTGGAAAATACCGCTGGGCACCTGGTGCAGCACGTGTTTTACGCCATCATGCACTAGGGTGTGGCCAGCATTAGGCCCACCCTGAAACCGCGCCACTACCTGATACTGAGGCGCTAAAAAATCTACAACCTTTCCTTTGCCTTCATCGCCCCATTGCAGGCCCAGAAGTATATCCATTGGCATGTTACAAAGATGGAACATTTGCCCCAAACAGTTTTTGCACTGCCCACGTAATGCAACAAGCTAAAGCCAACCGTAACACCGTCTTGCATTGCCCATATTTGTGGCATTATGGTAGAAAAAACCCCAATCACTATAGCCTACGGCGACGGCATCGGCCCAGAAATTATGACAGCCGTACTGCGCATATTAGATGCAGCCCAGGCTCCTATAGAAAAAGAAATTATTGAAATAGGCGAGAAAGTTTTTCTATCTGGTACCCTATCAGGTATTGGGCCAGAAGCCTGGGAGAGCATGCGGCGCACACGCGTATTCTTAAAATCGCCCATAACTACTCCATCTGGTGGTGGGTACAAATCTCTTAACGTTACTACACGCAAAGCCTTGGGCCTTTATGCCAATGTACGGCCTGTGCGCACGCTAGAGCCCTTTGTAAGTACTAAAGTGCACATGGATCTTGTGATTGTACGTGAAAACGAAGAAGATCTATATGCAGGCATAGAGCACCAGCAAACATCTGATGTGGTGCAGTGTCTTAAGCTTATATCGCGGCCAGGGTCAGAAAAAATTGTGCGCTACGCTTTTGAGTATGCCAAGGCTTACGGCCGCAAAAAAGTGAGCTGCTTTACAAAAGACAATATCATGAAAATGACCGATGGGCTTTTCCATAAGGTTTTTAATGAAATTGGAGAAGAGTACCCAGAGATAGAAAAAGACCACCGCATTATAGACATTGGCTCTGCTTTGCTGGCAGAGCAGCCAGAGCGTTTTGATGTAATAGTTACTCAAAACCTGTACGGCGATATTATATCAGACATTGCCGCCCAAGTGGCGGGCTCTGTGGGCTTGTGCGGCTCTGCCAATATTGGCGATCAGTGCGCCATGTTTGAGGCCATACACGGCTCTGCCCCAGATATTGCTGGCCAAGACATAGCTAACCCCAGCGGTTTGCTAAACGGGGCCATAACCATGCTGGTGCACATAAATGCGCCAGAGGTGGCCTCAAAAATCCATAATGCATGGCTGCGCACGCTAGAAGATGGCATTCATACTTCTGATGTTTTTAAAGCTGCCAGCCCACACTCTAAAGTAAAAGTGGGCACGCAAGCCTTTGCAGATGCTGTTATTGCACGGCTGGGCCAGCTACCACAGCAGCTAGCTGCTGTAGAGTACAGCAGCAACCGAGAGGCCACCTTCCGTTCTGTGCCACTATCTACCTACAACCCGGTTAAAACCCTAATGGGCTCAGATGTATTTATAGACTACAAAGGCCGCGATGCCAACAAGCTTGGGGCAGAGCTATCTAAAATTAACGGAGATGGTATGGTGCTAACCCTTATCAGTAATAGAGGCATTAAAGTATGGCCAGATGGCCTGCCAGAGACTTTTATGACAAACCATTTCCGCCTGCGCTACAAATCAGAAATTCTGCCGGGCCAAGACTCCATCCGCCCAGAGTATATACTAAAGCTGCTACAGCGCCTGCTAGATGCTGGTTTTGATGTTATCAAAACAGAAAACCTGTACATGTTTGATGGCGTGAAAGGTTACAGCGCTGGCCAGGGCGAGTAAGCCTAAACGTCTATTCGTGTTTATAAACGGGGGCCGTGCCCCCCATTATTGCCCCTTGTAAAGCCTACCTTTTCTAAACATCTTCTCCCTTGCTGGGGTGCTCTGGCATGCCCTTAGGTACGTTTGGGCGGTCTTCGTCTGCAAAATCAAAATTAGAGAGCTTGGGCGTGGGCAGATGTTTAAACTGCACGCCGGTAGCAATAGAGCCTTTGCGGTCTTGCTTTAGGTAAAGCTCTTGGGCTGTTTCTTGGCTCACTAGCTGGAGCTCAGAATAACTGGTTTTACCGGTTATAAGGGCAAAGCCAGCCACGCGCCCGGTCTGGCTACATGCCATGCAGGTAGTAGCGGCGGGCAAGGCTTTAAGGCGGGCTGCAGGTATTAGCTCGCGGCAGCTTTTGCAATAGCGGGTGGGGCTTATATCAGTCATGTACTATGCCGTGCATATCAAAACCCGGCACGCGGATAACGTGTTCCTCTGCTATAGAGCCAGGCATAAACACATATTTCTTATCGTAAATAACGGTGGGGTCTGCCTCTTTGTAAAAACTTAGCCAAAATTCATTGGCTAGGCCAAAAACTTGCGGGTCTACCCGTTCTATAACTGCGGCCTGGCCCGGAGCAAGGTGTTTTATTAGATGCCGCAGCACAGAGGTGCGTTGTGGTTGTCCGTCCACCTCTCCGTACCCTTTAGTGGCCACCAAAAGGTTTACGAGTGTATCGTCTGAAAAGTTGACCACATAGGCCGTCCAGTTTGGTTCTGCAGGGGTGGCCTGGTCACCCTCGCGGATGATGGCTATAGAAACCCGCTCTACTTTAGGAAAATGAATATTTTTCATGCCTGGGGCACCTTGGCCAGACTGGGCACAGGTATTTGTTTCAAATTTAAACCAAACAGGGCACTTATGTGCAGTAGTAGCTTCTGGCTTACGTTTTCTATACCCGGGTTATAGCCCAGCAAGGCCTCCATAGAGGTAACTTCTTTGTCTGGTATGTTGCAGGGTATTATGTAGCTATAGTAGGCCAGATCTGTGTTAATATTTAAAGCAATGCCATGCATAACTACCCAGCGGCTGGCCTTTATGCCCATGGCACATATCTTTTTATTGCCTATCCAGACGCCTGTTTGCCCGGCAGAGCGGCCAGCATTAATACCAAAATCTGCTAGGGTACAGATTACGGCCTCTTCTAGCGTGCGCAGGTAACGGTCTATATCTGTAAAATGCTGGTCTAAATCAAAAATGGGGTATACTACCAGCTGCCCCGGCCCATGATAGGTAATATCGCCCCCGCGCGATGTTGCATAAAAGTCTATGCCCTGCGCCAGCAGTTGCCCCTGAGACACCAGCAGATTTTGTGGCAGCCCACTCTTACCAAGGGTAAATACGGGGGTATGCTCAAGCAAAATCAGATAATTAGCCTGGGTATATCTGCTTGGGTGATCTTTTTTTTCTACAAGTAAGCCAGAGAAAAAATGTTCTTGCAAGCGCAGCCCATCGCCGTAGGGCATAAGCCCAGGTTGTACCAAATATGTAAGTCTTAGGGCTGTTTCTGGCATGGTTTACTATTGCCTGTAGTACAATTAAGTGTTTTTGCAACAAAGCAAAGGTTCACATAAGTTTCCTATGTTTTGCAAATACCTAGGCTAATTTATGGCATGCCATACCTAATGAGCGCTATGCAATACTTCCCTAAAAAGAAAAAATGTAACTATTTTGGTAAAACCATCTTTCACTTGCAAGCACGTATGTAATGTGTTTCTGTTGCATTTTTTTGGGGAGCATTTTTAGGTATATTGCCCTTTATTAGCTTTAAGAAAGCAAATTTTTCAGGTTTCTCAGGCTTACTTATACACACATACACACACGTTACCTCTTGCCTTTATACCAGCATGCTGCGCATACGCTTTAAGGGTAGTCTTAGAACAGTACAAAATGAGAGCCGCTTTTCTGCCACCACCTTTTAATAGTAGTGGCCGGTTTGTAAACTGGCTAAGTGCGCTTGTGTACCTGCTACTGTTTTGGGGGTGCCCCGTACATGCAGAAAACGGCGGTGGGCGTGCTGTGGCATCTGTAAAGCCTATACCTGCCGGGGTGCAAAACCTAGAAATGGGCCGCCGGTTTTATGAAATGGGCCGCTTGCGGCAGGCTAGCAATTATTTACTAGAAGCCGCCAAGTCTTTTGAAAACCAAGACCCTACCCTTAGCAAGTTTGAAACCTACTATCTGCAGGGCAACATTTACGCTCTAGAAGGCCAGCATAGCCAAGCCCTGCAGTACCACTATAAGGCAGAGCAAGTGGCAAACGTGCTAAAACTGGTTAAGCCCCAAGGCGATGCCTCCCTGGCCATTGGGAAAGATTTGCTGGCCTTAAAAGACCCTGCCCAGGCATCTATACAACTAGAAAAAGCAATACGGGCGTATGCAGATGTGCATGCCCTGCCCCAGGCAGCCTCTGCAGAGCTGTATTACGGCGAGGCTTGCCTGGCCCAACGCAAATACACATTAGCAGAGGTGGCCTTCCGCCAGTCTATAGATTTAAGCAAAGAAGCCGGCGATGACCGCGGCACCGTACTTGCTACCGAGCGCCTAGCCCGCGCCTTGCAGCAACAACATCAGTATGCAGATGCCATCAATCAATTACAAGTAGCGCTCACTCTGGCAGATGGCGCACAACTATCAGAAGAAAAGGCAACCATATTTTTAGACCTAACTGAATGCTACAACAAAGCAGCTAGCAAAGACAAAGCCCTTTTTTATGGGAAGGTGGGCCTTAGGCTGGCCCTGCGGTTTAAATCGCTGGTGCAGCAAGAGCGCGCCCATCTGCTGTTGCATACTATTTATAAAGAACAAAACAAACCCGCCGCTGCCCTAGAGCATTACAAGGCTTATGCAAACCTGCGAGACCGTATTGCCAATGATATCCGCAACAGGCAACTAACAGAGATGCGGCTGCGCTACCAAAACGAGAAAATTGCCAAAGAAATAGCCGTACTAACCCGAGAGCGCCGCATACAAGAGCTAGACCTTAACGGCAAGCAAAACCTGATTTGGTCTGGCTTGGGGGTAATTGCCCTGCTGGGTTTCATAGCCCTTATTTTGCAGCGTAAAAACCAAGCAGAGCGCAGCACAAACACTAAGCTGCAGCAAATCAACCAAAAAATAGAACAACAGCGAGACCAGATAGAAGTGCAAAAAGTAGGCCTTAAAGAAGCCCTGGGTGAGCTTGAGAGCTCTATCCTGTATGCCAAGCGTATACAAGACGCAATACTGGCCGCATCTGCCCCGCTGGCGCCTGCCTTTGCAGATCCGGTGCTGTATTTTAGGCCTAAGGCCATTGTATCAGGTGATTTTTATTGGGTATCTCACCAGGGCGATGAGTCTGTACTGGTAGTAGCAGATTGCACAGGGCATGGTGTGCCGGGGGCGTTTTTAAGCCTTGTAGGCCATTCTACACTGGTGCGCGCCCTAGCCGTTGCACAAAACCTAGACCCGGCACAGATTCTCTCTTTTATTGATACAGAAATAAGCCGTATTTTAGGCAACAGGCCTGGGCTAGACTTAAAAGAAGGGATTGAAATGTCTGTCTGCGTAGTTAACCGGGCCCAGCATACACTCAGGTTTAGCGGGGCCCGCAGAGATGCCCTGCTGGTGAGTACAGAGGCTGTTATCACCCTTAAAAGCAGCCGGCGCAGCGTGGGTGGCGTATATGCAAGCAAAGCCCCCCTTAGTTGGAATTTTGAAACACAACAGGCAGACCTGCCCAGCGGGTGCAGCTTATACTTAATGTCTGATGGCCTAACAGACCAGCACGGCGATGACGGCAAAATGAAATATGGCCTGCCCCGCCTGCGCAGCCTGCTGCAGAGCATGGTGCATGAGCCCGCCTACACCCAGACAAGCATCTTAGATAACGAGCTCACAAGCTGGCGGGGGGCCACAGAACAAACCGATGATATTTTGCTGGTGGGCGTAAAACTAGGCTAAAGCCTGTAAGGCGTAAAACTAGCCAATAGCCTGTAAGGCGTAAAACTAGGCAATAGCCCGCACGGCAACCTCTGCCGGCAGGGGAATACCACCAAGCAAATACCTGCACATGTGGCCGGCACACCAAGGTGCAAGGCTCACCCCTTTAGTACCCATACCCGTAAATACATACTGGCCCTGCCGCCCCCCTAGCGCCCCTAGCAAAGGCCTCCTGTCTTTTACAGATGGGCGTATACCCGCCCAGTGATTTAAAACCTGTAGCTCTGGCTTGTAAAACAAAGACACCCGCTCTAAAATAGATACCCGTGCCGCCTCCGTGGGGCCATTGTCAGAATACCGGTGCTCATACGTGCTGCCTGCCCATAGGGTGCCGTCTGCACGGGGGGCCAGGTAAGCCGCCCGGTTAAGCACACCACCTGCTAGCAATGCGGGCTCACAAGAAGACACGTGCAAAATTTCACCCTTTAATGGGGCCAAGGGCAGCGCCTGCCACCCAGCATCTGCCAGTGGAAAAGCACCCGTAGCCCAGATTACGCCTTGGTATCTATAGCCCTGCCAATGCGGCTGTCCACTTTTGGCATCTATGTCTGCCGGTTGTGGCAGCGCCTCTATAAAACAGCCAGAATTTACAAGCCAAGCCCGTGCAGCATGGCAAAAAGCCATTACATCTACATAACCAGACCTAGGCACCACCAGCACCCCATAAGGTGCATGCACCTGGGCAGCCGGCTGCCACAGGGGGGCATCAAGCACCTTTATCCAAGCCGAAAGTGGATGGGCACTGTCTGCAGCTTGGGCCTGAGCCTCTGCGCGCTCTAAAGCCGTAAAAAAAGGCCTAATATTTGGCAACGGATAAAAAAAAGAAGCCCCAAGCAAGTGCTGGGCCCAAGGGTAAAAAGCCTCTAAAGCTGGCCATAACTCTGCGGCAGCCCATGTAAGCTGGCGGCGCTTGCCCGTAACTGGGTTGTATATGCCTGCTGCTGCCCGGCTAGAGGCATAGGGCAAGGCCGCGTCTACCACTACCACACGCTGCCCCTGTTGCACTAAAGAAAGGGCTAAAACTGTACCCGCTAAACCCTGGCCCACAACTAGCCAAGGCTGGGTGTTGTTTGCCTTATGGAATATTTCAGACATTAAACAGAAGTTTTTACCTTTTTCATTTTTGTTTAGACCCTATTGGGTGTAAAATTTGCAACAAACAGAACGTTGCACAGCAAATGCAAGTGCCGACGGGAGCATTGGCTACTGCCCCACCCTATCTTAGGCTGGTATGGCAAGAGCGAATGTACCGCCCTCGGCTCTTCTAAGGCTCAAGCCCCAGTTGCTAGTTTTAAATAGCACTGTGCACTTATACACCATAAACATATTTTAGAATGGAGACGAACCTTTGGCTGGAAATTGCGCACCGCTACGGCACCCTGCGCAATGGCAAGGTATACCGCAACAATTTTAGCACACATGCAGAGCTAGAAATTGGGGTTGTAAAAGAGACAGAAGAGGCCGCGCTTTTGTATTTCAGCAAGCGGTTTGGTATGTATGTGCAAAAGGTGCAAGAGCTAGAGACAGATATGGCCGCCGCAGAAAACAAAGGCAGTTATCTCAATAAAATTTTACACCTAAAAGAATTATTGCCCACTGCCAATGCTTTGGGTGATTTTATGCCCCTGCTCAATAATTTAGATACCCTAGAGGCTAGCCTTCGCACCAGCATATCAGACAACCGCAAGCGAAACCTAGAGCATAAAATAGGCATGGTGGATGAGATGGAAAGTATGGTGGATGATACCGACTTTAAAGCCCTTTCTGAGCGCTTGCGAGAGCTGCGCCTAAACTGGATTAAAACCGGCCCCGTACCCCCAGATGATACCTACGAGCTTGTAGCCCGTTATGAAAAGATAAACGCCCATTTTTATGAGCAACGCCGCCAATACATAGAAACCCGCGCCATACAAATAGAAGAGCGCACAGCCGTATATAACGGCATCATATCTAGACAAGCAGAGCTTAAGGCACCGGGTATACACCCAGGCCATATTATGAAAACCATTAATACCCTTACCCAAGATTGGAAAACGGTAGGCAATATCCCAAAAGAGCAATATGAAGAGCTAAAAGCACTCTTTAAAGATGAAAAGCGAGAGCTTATCCGCCAAGTGAAACGGGTCTTCCGCGATAAATTAAAGGCTGCCGAAAAATTAGGAGAAAATGCGAGCCCAAGGCAGCTATCGGCAGAAGAAATAGATCAGCTTAAAAACTACAACCTTAAAAAAGCCCTGTTAGACGAAGCCAAAGGCGTTTTAGATAAGGCAGATTTCCGCGGGGCCTACCCTAAGGTAAAAGAAATGCAGGCCGCATGGCACAACATTGGGCCAATACCTAAAACTAAAATCTTTATCAACAAAGACTTTCTTTATATCTGTGACCGCATCTCAGAGTTTAGCTTCTTAAATAAAATGTTGTATCAGGCCAATCCTTACTACTTTAGGCTAGTACCTAAAGAGCTGGCCCAAGCCAAGATCAACATCATGCGCGATATTATCCGCAAAGAAGAAAACGATATTGAGCTTTTTACAGAGCAAATACGCGATAAAGAGCGCAAAGGTGCCGATATGTACGCCCTAGAAAACAAGGCGCTTGTGGGCCGGGTAAACTCTCAAGGGCGCAGACTTTCTGTAAAAAAAGAGATACTAGAAGAGCTACGCGCAGAGCTTACAGAGTTTACAGATCAAGCACCTAGCGTAAATTAATAACTTATTACTCTGGTGCATAGTAGTAGCGGTATATAGGCCTTGGCCGACTAAATTGGTTGTTTAATACACTCTTATAACCATGGCCCAGTTTGTGTGTCTCAGGCATACGCTTCTGATATCTTTTTTGGTATTTTACGCGTTTGTTATTAATGGCTGCCCTGCTGCGCATGCCCAGTGTAGTGTTTTAGCAGAGCCCCCCCTACAAGGCATAGGGGTGCTAGCAGCCTTGCCAAAAGGCGATACAATTGTAATTACCACCCGCTGGAAAGCCCACAAAATAGATAAAGTGCTTTCTTTTGCCCGCCCCGCTAAGGGCGCACGGGCAGCCAGTATTACCATACTCCGTAAAGACGGCCACGTGCAAGGCATATGGGCCAATGCCGGCGGGGCATACTTTTTTACCGCCGATAGCATGTCTCATTTTATCCAAAAAAACCAGACGTACCGCCAGCAACCCCTGCGCCATTTATGGTATTTGCAGCCGGCAGACTCTGTGGCAGACGATGAGTCTCTGCTGTACATTTTGAGCGTGCATCTGGCACAGGCATGGCCACTTAAAACCCGCCAGCAAGGCGATGATAAGGTGCTGCGCCGCGTTTATGCCCAAGGGGCATCGCTAGAAGAATGCCGCCAGCAAGCCGATCTTTTTGTTGCCCAAGAGTGCGGCCCAGCAAAAAAAACGCGCAAAGCCACAGATCGCTACTGCGATGACGGCATTACCTACAGTGGTATCCTAGAGTTTACTTGCAAAAACGAGTAAGCCTAGATTCTTGCTTGTCTAGATTCTTGCTTGTCTAGATTCTTGCTTGTCTAGATTCTTGCTTGTCTAGATTTTAATTTGAGTCCAGTCTTTGTTCTTTTGGGCACTGTCTAGGTACATATCGAAAGTGTCTCCCCGCCGGCCAAGGCGTATGGTCTCTAAGGGTATTATTTCATTGGGGGCTATGTTGCCCAAGTTTACATTAGGCCCCAGCAGCTTTATAAAAAACACCTGCTGGCTTTTTTGGGGAGCTTCCCATATAATTTTTTCTGATGGTATCTGGGTTAATATTTCTTCTACTAGGCCTTCGCGCACCTCGCCAGAACTGCGGAAAAGGCCCACATTGCCGCCCTCACGTGCCTCGCCAATAACTTTCCAGGCACCTGCCTCTAGCTCGGCGTTCATCAGCTTTATCCATTTGTAAGGGGGAATAATCTTTTCTGCATCTTTAGATCCTACTTCTGATAAAACCGTAACGTACTGTGCTAGCTTGCTTATACAACGGCATTTTACATCGTGGGGTATGTCTATAGAACCATCCGATACCTCAGCATAGGTTAATTTTAATTCATCTATCAGCCGCAGGTAATCTTCAAATTGGTCTCGCACTAAAAATGCCTCAAATAAGGTGCCGCCTAAATACACCGGCAGCCCAGCGCTACGGTATACCTCTATTTTTTGTTTAAGATTAGGGGTAAGGTATGAGGTTGCCCAACCCAGCTTTATAATATCTACATAGGCAGCCGATGTGTGCATTAAATCTTCTGCCTCACGCACAGATAGGCCCTTATCCATAGCCATTGTAAACCCGGCATTACGGGGTTTGGTGTCTCTTTCAGGAATAGAAGCTAGCTGATAGTTTAAATAGGGTTGTTGGCCCATAGGTAGTAAGGTTTTATGTGAGAACAGTGGTTAGCCCTTTAAAAGGGCTTTAGGCAATCAATTAAGTTACAAAAATACAAGCTTGGCAAGAAGGTTTAAAAGTAGTATAACTATTAGCCTACTGGTTTGCTAAAATTTCTACAACTTTTTCTACATCTGCAACGGTGTTGTAAAGCGGGCAGAACGCAAGCCTAATTATGCCTGGCTCGCGCCAATCGCCTATTACCCCATGCTCTAGTAAGGCATCAAAGGTGGGGCGGCCGCCGGGCGGGCGCAGGGTAATCATATTGCCGCCTTGTGGGGGGGGCGGCGTAAGTATTTGCCAGCCAGGTATTTGTTCTATGCTGGTGCGGGCTTGGTGCACCATGTGCTGTGCTTTATTTATTAAAGTATCTAAACCTGCCTCTGCAAACATAGGCAGGCTTGCTTTTAAGGGGGCAAGGGCCAGTATAGGCGGGTTAGATAGGGCCCAGCCATCTGCCCCTAGTATGGGCACAAACCCTTTTTGCATCTTAAAGCGGGTTTCTGCCTTGTAGCCCCACCAGCCCGCTAGGCGTGGAGTTGTTGCCCCCCAGTGGCGCTCAGGCACATATAAGCCCCCAAGAGTGCCTGGCCCTCCGTTTAAATACTTATAGCAACACCATACGGCAAAATCAGGCTGCCAAGCATCTAGGTTTATGCGTACGTTGCCCACGGCGTGGGCCAGATCCCACCCAATTGGTATTCCCTTTTCTCTGCATACATGGGTAATGGCAGCCATATCTAGCACTTGGCCGCTTATGTACTGCACCCCTCCTAAAAATACAAGGGCCAGCTCATCTGCATGGGTGGCAATAAGCTCTAGCAGCTGTGCCTCATCTAGGGCGTAGGTGGCTGGGTTGTAGGGTATTTCTATAATCTCTGCTTCTGGCACAAGGCCCCGCACACGCAGGTGGGTTTCTACGGCGTACTGGTCTGAGGGAAAGGCCGGGGCCTCCATTAAAACCTTAGTTCGCTTGCCGGCTGGCCTGTAAAAGCTGGCCAGCATAAGATGTATATTAACAGATAGCGTGTTTTGGATAGAAACAGAATCTGGCGCTGCCCCCACCAGATAGCCCATAGGCTCTGCTAGCGCCTGATGGTACGTGGTCCACGGTTCATCTCCTTTAAAATGCCCTTCTACGCCCAGCTCTGCCCAGCGGTCCATTTCTTTTTGCACAAAATGGGCAGCCCCACTGGGCTGTAGCCCTAGGCTGTGCCCGCATAAATAGGTAAGGGGCTTGCCATGCCGGGTGGGTACACTAAAAGCTGGCTTGGTAGCTGTTGCTAGGCTCATTGTATGTTAAAGAGGTGTGTGGGCTGGCAAGTTCGCCAGCAGTAGAAAGTGGTGTGGGCTGGCAAGATAGCCAGCAGTAGAAAGGTGTGTGGGCTGGCAAGTTAGCCAGCAGTAGAAAGGTGTGTGGGCTGGCAAGTTAGCCAGCAGTAGAAAGGTGTGTGGGCT
>Ga0163144_10025015_pt1 | contig 11687 bp, 10 predicted proteins | sample OliLak19BULKMAT1_FD_123175 | JGI IMG/M metagenome (GOLD analysis project Ga0163144, IMG submission 123175) | Freshwater microbial mat bacterial communities from Lake Vanda, McMurdo Dry Valleys, Antarctica - Oligotrophic Lake LV.19.BULKMAT1 | ecosystem: Environmental > Aquatic > Freshwater >... | reverse complement strand
CGCACTCGATTTATTGTATTGGTGAAAGCGGTGGTCCGTCACCAAATGCGGTGCGTAGCCACGCGCAATAAGCACCTCAGCGAGCGCCACCGCAGGGAAAATATGCCCACCCGTGCCGCCAGCAGCGAGGACGATAATACGTGAAGATGAGTGTTTCATAGCTTTGCATTTACAAGCCACACCCGCATTTAGGCAAGCGATTCCTTGGCAATTTACGACGAAATAACCCGCGTGCTCACCCGTGTGCGCGAGGGCTTGGGCTGGCCGTAACGCTTTTTGGTGAGGGCCAGCATCATGCCCATGCCGCCTGCCATGGCCACAATGGAGGAGCCACCATAGCTGAGGAACGGTAACGTCATACCTTTTGCGGGCAGCAGGTTCACTGCCACGCCCATATTCACAATGGCTTGAATGCCAAATTCGGCTAGCAACCCGCCCACGGCAATCATGCGGAAGCGGTCTTCCTCCTGCCCCATTTTCAAAAATCCGCGCACCACAATCACCGCGAACAGGGTGATGATGGCAAGGCAAAACAGCATGCCAAATTCCTCCCCCGCGACGGAGAAAATAAAATCCGTATGCGAATCGGGCAAATGCTGCTTCACCACGCCCTCGCCTGGCCCGCGGCCAAACCAGCCGCCGCCTTTGAAGGCCTCGAGCGATTTTTCGACTTGGTAATTATCGCCGCTTGAGGGATCCAAAAACCGATCGATCCGCGAGGCCACATGCGGCAAGGCAAAATAGGCCGCAAAAAACCCGCCAACGCCCAGCACCACCATGCCCGCCACCCACATAAACGGCAGCCCCGCCAAAAATAACTGCACGCCAAACATCCCGGTAATGGTCACCGTCATGCCAAAATCGGGCTGAACAATCAGCAACGCTGCGATGAGCACATACATACAAATTGCTGCGCGATAGGCCGGAAAATTGGGGCGGCTGGCCCGCAGCGCGAACACCCATGCAATCATCACCGCCAAGCATGGCTTCATAAACTCCGAGGGCTGAATGGACAGCCCCCCCACGCGCAACCAGCGGATAGAGCCTTTATTCTCAAACCCAATCAACGGCAACAGCAGCAGCAGCACAAGACTTGCACCAAACCCAAGCAAAGCAATTTTGCGCACGCGGTCGCTCTCCATCATCGAGACACCCCACATGACCAGTATAGAAATGCCCAGAAAAATTTGGTGGCGCGAGACAAAATAAAAATCCGTGTAGCCAAGGCGGCGCGCCACGGGTGGACTGCCTGCCATCACTAAAAAGAACCCAATACAAATCAGCGCCAGCATGCAAAAAAACGCGGTGCGATCCACCGTAAACCACCAGCGGCCAATGGCAGATGTGTTGCGCCGATCAAGCGGTTGCCGCATGGGTGCCTCCCGCTTTTAATGCTGCAACCAGTTGCGCAAACGCCGCCCCACGCACCTCGAAATTTGCGAACTGGTCGAAGCTTGCGCAGGCGGGCGAAAGCAGCACACATGGCGTGGAATGCCCATTTTTTTGTGCAGCCAATGCTGCAGCATTGTTTGCAGCATCAAACGCGTTCTCCAGAGTGCCACAATGGGTGTAGCTCACCTGCCCTTCCAGCGTTTTTGCGAAATCCGCCGCCGCTTCTCCGATGAGATAGGCATGCCTAATTTTCGGAAAGTATTTCGCTAGCGGCTCAATGCCTCCCTCCTTGCTCACGCCACCGAGTATCCAATAAATATCGTCATACGTCTTGAGCGCCTTTTCTGCAGCATCGGCATTCGTCGCTTTGCTATCATTCACAAATTGCATACCGCTAATTTCGCCCAGCCATTCCATGCGGTGAGCGAGGCCAGGATAGGTTTGCATGGCGTTGATAATATCCGCGTGCGCGCAACCATTCACCAAACACGCCGCATAGGCCGCCGCTGCATTTTGCCCGTTATGCTCACCTTGGAGGGATTTAATGGCAGAAATATCGTCGATTAAATCGATATTGATTTCACCCAGCGTGTTGAACAATTTCCCGCTCGCCCAATGCACCCCATGCGTAACGCTACACCCCGCCGCAATGGGCAACACCAATTGCTCGGTCTCAAACAGCATGGTGCGGCAAATGGCTTCGCACGTTGCATCATCCACGCCAATAATAGCAATATCATCGCCATCCATGCGGTCAAAAATATGCATTTTTGCTGCAACATAATTCTCCATGCTGCCATGATGATCGAGGTGATCGGGCGAGATATTCAGTAGCAGCGCAGTATTAAATTTTGTCGTGCGTACCAGGTCGAGCTGGTAGGAGGAAAGTTCGAGCACGTAGATGCCATTCGCTCCTAACGGAGCAAGTGCCAGCGCCGGAGTGCCAAGATTGCCACCCATCTCCACTCGTTTGCCGCAGGCCTGAAGCACATGCGCAATCAGCGTCGTTGTCGTCGATTTTCCGTTCGTGCCGGTAATACAAATATACGTCGCATGCGACTGCGCACGATAAAGCAATTCAATATCGCCAATCACCTCCACGCCCGCTTTTTTTGCCGCAATAACAGCAGGGTGGGTAAGGAAAATTCCGGGGCTCATGATGAGCGATTGAAGTGAAGTAAAATCCCATTCCGCAATAGGCTTAATACCAATAGATGGGAATTCATGTTGCGCAGCATTTCTTCCCGCCTCGCCATCATCCCACGCGATGACTTGTGCACCGCTGGCCAGCAAACTCGCCACCGTCGCCCGGCCCGATTTACCAAGGCCGACCACGCCGTGTAGTTTGCCAGATACATTGGGAAGCAGAATCATGCCCTACCGCAACTTCAGAGTGGACAAGCCGATAAGCGCAAGGATGACCGCGACAATCCAGAAACGAATCACCACCGTTGGCTCCTTCCATCCCAGCTTTTCGTAGTGGTGATGAATGGGCGCCATGCGGAATACACGCTTGCCCGTCATCTTAAACGACGCTACCTGAATCATCACCGAAAGCGCCTCAACCACAAACAACCCACCGATAATTGCCAATACAATTTCGTGCTTACAAATCACTGCAATGGTGCCGAGCGAACCACCAAACGCGAGGGAGCCTGTATCGCCCATGAATACCATCGCAGGCGGCGCATTAAACCACAAAAACCCAAGCCCCGCCCCAATCAACGCCGCGCAAAATACCGCCAGTTCACCCGTGCCAGGCACGCGGTCAAACTGCAAATAACTGGCATACACCGCATTGCCAACCAGGTAAGCAATCAAGCCAAAACACGCGGCCGCAATCATGATGGGCACAATGGCCAACCCATCCAAACCATCCGTCAAATTCACCGCGTTGCTTGCACCCACCAGCACCAAAATAACGAACGGAATATAGAGCATACCAAGGTTGAGCAAATAATCCTTCACGAACGGAAAGGCGAGATGCTGGTTAAGGTGTGCGGGCGTCACACCCGTTACCCAATAGGCCGCTGCCCCCGCAATCGCGAACTGGTAAAACAGCTTCTTTTTTCCTGAGAGGCCCTTATGATTCTTCTTTGAAACTTTCAGGTAATCATCCGTAAATCCAATCGCGCCATAGCCCAACGTTACAAACAGCACAACCCACACATAGTGGTTGGTCACATCCGCCCATAAAATGGTGCTCACTGTCACCGCGAACAGCATCATGAGGCCACCCATTGTCGGCGTGCCTTTCTTGCTTAAGTGCGATTCAGGTCCGTCATCCCTAATCGGTTGGCCGCCATGCTGTTTATTTTTCAGCCAGCGAATGAGGCGCGGGCCAATGACAAAGCTTAAAATCAGCGCGGTGATAATGGCCCCGCCACTACGAAACGTGAGGTAGCGAAATAAGTTAAAAAATTGTATATCGCCGGCGAGTGGATAAAGAAGATTATACAGCATCAGCGGTTCCCTTCAATTGCTTCGACCACCACATCCATGCGGCTGCCGCGTGAGCCTTTTACCAGCACCAAATCGTTCGCACGCAGCGCTGCTACCAACACGGGTGCCAACTCGCGGCTAGTTGCTTTATAGGCCCCACGCATAACTTCTGGCAAGGCGTGATACATTTTTTCCATGAAGGTTCCGGCCGCAAAAACGAGATCCATCTGGTTGTTCACCAGCGTGGGCACCAGCCCCACATGCAAATCTTCCGCATGCTCACCCAGCTCCAGCATATCGCCCAAAATCACCACCGTGCGCACCTGTTCTGCGGTGGCATCGCGTATCTCGGCAATCTTCTCAATCGCACCTTTCATAGACACGGGGCTCGCGTTGTAGCAATCATCCACCAGCCGCAAATTACCGCCCTTCATGCTCAGTTTTTTAATCTGCCCGCGGCCCTTAGGCTCCACGAAATTTGCGAGTGAAGCTGTGGCTTTTGCAAGGTCTGCCCCCAACGCATCCACCACCCCCAACACCGCAACGGACATCATTGCCCAATGCTTGCCAATGGTACCGATGGTATAGGAAATTGGCGTGCCTGCAATCGTTGCTTCGATGACCGAATGCATGTCATCAATCGCGTATTTCGTCATGCGGCAAAGTGCGTTTGTACCGGTGCCAAATGAGAGAATCCGATCCAACCCCTTGGCCTGTGCATGGGCTTTGCAGCGCTCGTAATGCGGGTTATCGGCATTCAGCACCGCCACGCCTGCGCCGCCCATGCCATCAAAAATTGCCGATTTCTCATCCGCAATCGCTTCGACGGAATCAAAAAACTCGATATGGACCGCATCCACCGTCGTAATCAGCGACACATGAGGGCGCGCCATCAGCGAGAGTGGGCTAATTTCGCCCGCGTGGTTCATGCCCATTTCAATCACCGCGTAGTTTACATCCAGCGGCATATTCGCCAAGTTGAGTGGCACGCCGAGGTGATTATTCAAATTACCTTTCGTTGCATAGACACTTCCCGTGGCGCGCAACGCTGCCGCAATCATTTCCTTCGCACCGGTTTTGCCCACGCTGCCAGTAATGCCAATTACCTTAGCGTTGCTACGGTTGCGCGCCGCTGTACCCAACGCGTGTAGCGCCTTTTCTACATCCTTCACCATCACCAATTTGCTCGCATCCACTCCGGCAACGGGCTTGCTGACAAGTGCGCCTGCGGCACCTTTTTCAATCGCCGCCACCACATGTTCATGCCCATCAACCTTGCTTCCCGGCAGCGCCACAAACAGCGCGCCCACCTCCAGCGTGCGGGTATCGATGCTCACTGATGAAGCGATCCAATCGCCCGTGGAAACTCCATGGGTGGCCATAATAATTTCGTGGGTGGTCCAGTGCGTGGTCATGCGGCAACTGCCTTTCTGATGTGGTCTGCATCGCTAAAGGGGTGAGCTTGATTGCCGATGATCTGGGTGGTTTCGTGACCCTTACCGGCGACGACCAGAACGTCACCGGCTACTAGGTTTTGGATCGCGGTGCGGATAGCCGCAGCGCGATCGGGAATCTCTTTTGCATGGGGTGCCGCTGCTATAATGGCTGCACGAATCGCCGCAGCATTTTCGCTGCGTGGGTTGTCATCCGTGACGATCACCACATCCGCGAATTGGCATGCCGCAGTGCCCATTTCCGGGCGCTTGCCTGCATCGCGGTCGCCCCCGCAACCAAATACCACATGCAGCTTGTTTGCCGTATGCGGGCGCAGGGTTTTGAGGATATTTTGAAGCGCCGCTGGCGTATGCGCATAATCAATAAAAATGGGTGCCGCATCATATGCAGCAATTTTCTCCAAGCGCCCGGGCACACCTCGTAAGTGTGGTAGCAGTTTCACCAGCGCATCCGCTTGCAAACCCGCCGCACTCAACAGCCCCATCGCGGTTAGTATATTGCTCAGCTGAAACGCGCCATAAAGCGGCACACTAAGCGTGTATAGTTTGCCGCATAAATGCAGCACTGCATCCAGCCCATGGGCATGCGGTGTCACACTCACCATGCGGTAATCCGCATCTGCATGCGCACCGAAACTAAGCACCGAAATGCTGCGCGCAGCGCAGGTGGTTTTGAGTGCAGCAAAATGTGCGTCATCATGGTTGAGAACAGCGATTTTGCCTGCCTCTAACACATCACTAAAAAGCCGGGCTTTTGCTGAAAAGTATGCTTCAAGTGTTCCATGATAATCCAAATGGTCGCGCGTGAAATTAGTGAACGCGCCTGCCGCAAACTTTACCCCGTCCGCTCGCTTTTGGTCGAGCCCGTGGCTACTGGTTTCAATCGCAACAACCTGCACCCCAGCCCCTGTTAAATCACGCAACGTTTTGTGCAGCAAAATGGGTTCGGGCGAGGTATTTTCGGCAGGAAATGCATCGTTCAATGCGGCATGCTCACTGCGTAGCCCGAGGGTACCGATGGATGCAGCATCCATCCCAAAAAATTGCGCCAATTGCCTCACAAAATCCGCCGTCGAGGTTTTACCATCCGTGCCCGTGATCGCGAAACAAAACTCGGGTTGCTTGGCATAAAATGCTGCAGCAATACTACTCACCGCCGCACGCATATCTGCAACGCGAACAACGGGTATATTCACCGCTTCAGGCAACAACGCATCGGTGGAAATAAGTACTGCTATTGCACCCGCGCGCACTGCAGCGGGGATAAATTTTGCACCATCCGCCTTTACCCCAGGCATGGCCACAAACAAGCTGCCCGCCTGCACAGCGCGCGAATCGGCAGTAATGTCGTGCACCATAACCGATGCATTCCCCTCGATGGATGCTTCAGGCACACTCATTGCTATTAACTCAGAAAGAAGCCGCACGAATTGCCTCCTTCGTCATCACGTTTTCACGCGCCAACTGCGCCGCTTTTTCGCGTAGCTGCGCGCCGCCCCAATAGGCTTCCACTTTCGCATCTGGCGGGTTAAAGTTAGGCTTCATGGCAAGCAATGGCGCCATGCGCTGCACCACACGGCCCGCCACCGGCGCTGAAATCCAGCCCCCTGTTGCAAAGCCATAGGTTGATTTATTGCCACGCGGCTCATCCACCATCACCAAAATGGCATATTTGGGATTGCTCATCGGGAAGACGCCGATAAACGAGGTCACTTTTGAATCTTTTTTATACACGCCGCTGGTAATTTTTTCAGCCGTACCTGTTTTGCCGCCCACCTCATACCCTAGCGCATTAGCGGATTTTCCGGTGCCGTGCAGCACCACTAAGCGCATCAAATCGCGTACATCCTCGACCGTGCTTTTTGCGGTTACGCGGCTACTTTTTGGCTTGTTCGCGTTGCCATTTTTTACCAACGTCATGGGGTGCAGCAAACCATCCCCCGTAATCGCCGCAATGGCATTGATGAGGTGCATGGGCGAGACCGAAATACCGTGACCATAAGAGACCGTCATCGTTGTCAATTCCGACCAGGCGCGCGGTGTGATGGGCTTGCCCAGCTCTGGCATCTCGAGCTTTACTGGCTCAAAAAAACCGAGCGATTGTAAAAATTCGCGCTGGCGTTTTTGGCCTAGATCGAGCGCCATTTTTGCGGTACCGATATTGCTCGAATACGCAAAAATTTCGGGCACCGAAAGCCAGCGCCCCTCAGGGTGTGCGTCACTAATCGTGTAGCCACCCATATGGATCGGACGGCTCGCATCGTAGCCACCCTTCATGCCGACCACGTTATTTTCCAACGCCGCCGCCATGGTAAATGTTTTGAAGGTGGAGCCCATTTCGTAAACACCTAAGGTGGCGCGGTTGAAGCGCGCATCGTCGCTCGCACGGGCGGGCTGGTGGGGGTCAAACTCGGGCATGCTGGTCATGGCAAGCACTTCGCCCGATTGAATATCGAGCACCACGCCCACACCGCCGATGGCCTGAAATTCACCAATCGTTTTGCTCAATTCGTCGCGCAGCATGGATTGAATTCGCAAATCGAGCGACAGCTGCAAAGGCTTGTCATCTTGCGGGTCTTGCAGCTTTGTATCGAACGATTTTTCAATCCCCGCGAGGCCCTGATTATCCACCCCCACATAGCCAATACTGTGCGCAAAAATACCGCTGTAAGGGTACACGCGGCGCATGTCAGGTTCGAAGAAAAGCCCCGGTACCCCAAGATTATTCACTGCTTCTTGCTGCTTGGGGGTCAGGTGGCGCTGCAGGTAAATGAAAGTGGAATGTTTGCGTGTCAGCTTATTTTGAAATTCGGATACCGAAACGCGTGGAAAAATTTTATTGAGTGATTTTGCAAGCTGCACCTCGTGGCGAATAATGGTTGGGTTCGCAACCAGCGAGGCGGTTTTGATGGAGGTGGCGAGCACCATGCCGTTGCGGTCGACAATTTCGCGACGCACCATTTGCTGTGCGGCAGCCACTTTCGAAACATCCACATCGTCCTCGCGGCTGAGCAGCAGCTGCGGATTATTCACCAACCGCGCGAACGGCAAATCGCCACCACCCACGGTGCTCACCTCGAAAAGCCGCACCCCCAGCATTAAAAAACAAAGCGCAAAAAACACCGCAACCAAAATGCTGCGCGCGCGTGATTCGCCCATGCCACGTGCCGCGCGGCTTTCCACCCGTACAATGCGGGCGGGCGGGCGTTTGGAAGGAATGCGGCGGAATTGACGCAATTAATTGCCCCCACTCACGCTGGAGGTTTGCTGAATCATGGCCGATGTGCGTATTGTTTCGGTGGAGATAACAGCAGCAGGCAGCACACTCACCTGATTGATCTGGCGGCTATCGAGCGGCACTAATTCGAGGTGACGATCCGCCAGTTGGCGCAAGCGATCCGGGCGGTTAAGGTAGGCCCATTCGGCGTTCAGCAGGTGGAGTGATTCTTTTTCAGTCGCAAGTTCGGTCTTGCGCGCCGCCAATTCGTGCTGCACATCCTGCACACTGTATTTAACGAGATAGACCCCAACGGCCAGCACAATAAACAGCACCATGTGGACGAGAATACGAGCATTCATAACACGAACTCCTATGCAGCAGCATTGAAAGGACTCGCGGTGCGGGTGGCACAGCGCAGCTTTGCCGAGCGCGCTCTAGGGTTCAGGCTCACCTCTTTTTCGGATGGGGTGATGGCCTTGGTGGGGGTTAAAATAAAGGTATTATTGGTAATGGTTTCGTTCGCCAAAAGGGCAGCGGGCGAGTGGCGCGAGGGTGCAGCATAAACATTGCTGCGCTGCAACATAAACTGCTTCACGATGCGGTCTTCAAGGGAGTGAAACGTCACCACCACTAACCGACCACCCGGGCGCAGCAATTTTTCGGCAGCGACCAGTGCCGCTTCCAACTCAGCTAATTCTTGGTTCACTTCGATCCGCAATGCTTGAAAGCTCTTCGTGGCCGGGTGGATTTTCATTTTACCCGGGTTACGCACCGCACCGCGAATAATGCTGGCCAGCTGTACCGTGGTGGTAATTTTTTGCTCTGCGCGCGCCGCCATAATGGCATGGGTGATGCGCTTGGCGTCGCGCTCCTCGCCGTAATCACGTAGAATGCGCACCAACTCGAATTCGGAATAGTCATTCACTATATCGGCGGCACTTAAGCCCTCAGCGCTCATACGCATATCGAGCGGTGCTTCGCGCTGGAAGGAGAAGCCGCGCGCGTCCTCATCGAACTGCATGGAGGAGACGCCGATATCCAGCACAATCGCGTCGACCGCGTGGATGCCCGCTGCGGCCAACTGTTCGACCATCGCGGAAAACCGCGCGGCCAAGAATAAAAAATGCCCGGGAACCTCCCGGGCAAGAGCATCGGCAAGTATTTTGACATTCGGATCGCGATCAAACGCGATAACGCGGGCTTGTGGCTGGCCCGCCAAAATGGCGCGCGTGTATCCACCAGCACCAAAAGTTCCATCGATCACCACATCCCCCGCCTTAGCGGCGACGGCGGCGAGCATTTCGTCCCTCATCACGGGAATGTGAAGGGCTTCGCTCATGCCGCCCCCCCATCCGCCTTCAGGCTTATGCGCTTTGCGAGTGCCAGCTCGCGCATTTTGGCTTCTTGCGCGGTAAACAAGGCGGGTGACCAGATTTCAAATGTCGCGCCCTTGCCCACAAACACGCCAGTATCGCTGATATTTGCCTTTTTGAGCAGCGCCTCGGGAATCACCACCCGCCCTTCGCTATCGAACCCAAGTTGCGTTGCGCCGCCGAGAATAGCGGTGGCGAAGGCATCGTGCTCCTCGGAAAATGGGTCGAGCGCCTCGATGCGAGTGTGCAGCCTTTCAATCCGCTCCATGCCACAGGCCTCGATGCAACTATTGGTGAAGCTGGCATAGGCAATCATGCCGTTAAAATTTTGCGCGGCGAGCACGGCGCGGAAGGTCGGCGGCACACTGACGCGCCCCTTTTTGTCGATCTGCTTCTCGATGGTTGAGAGAAACAACGCCATGAACCTACAACCCCCAACATGCGTTCCATTTATCCACAGCGTGCTGCTGAAACAAATAAAGCATGAAATACAATTCACTCAGATGGTTGAAATAATTAATCAAACATCCGTTTTTTCCATGCCGCTTTTTGCATATATATCCAATGATTAATAACTCTGTGCGAGATAAGCGCCGCTAGGTGCCTACAGTCAGTTTTGGATATTTATGGGCTGCCTTGGAAAGTCTTGGGAGAATATGGGCAAAACTTGGGTTCGTCAAGGTTGTTTTTGGGTGAACTAGGGGGTGTGGATAGCGGGGATAAGTCGATTTTTCTCACAATGCTAATACCCTAGCCTGACAGAAACCGCTCCCTTCAGCACATCGAGGACGGGGCATTAATAAAATTTTAATGAATCGCTGATAATATTTAATAGTGGGTAACTCTTTCTAAAACAGTCACTAGACCTACCAAAAGACCATGTTCATGAGGCAAGACATGACAAAGCCAAGCAATTCTAATCAACCCAACAGTGCAGCAACCATTACCATTCGCGATGAGAGCAATATGGGACGCGCGATAGATCCGCTGAGCCTTGCGAAAGCTGAGTTCCAGCCAGTTATTCCAACGAACCGCGCCGGTACGGCGCGAATAGATAAATTGCTGACGGATGCAAACGAGCATCGGAAATTCCATTCAAGTGCAAACGACCAATATCTAAGTGACAGCGTAGGGAAAAAGCTTATAACCACCGCCCACGGCCAGACGAGTGCAAATGGCGCACGAGAAGCCGGCGTTGCTCTTGCGATTCTTCAACGCGCTGATGAAATCGCCGCCGCCCAAAAGGAAGGAAAAATTGTAATTCCCACCCTCAAAACCCATGATTTTACGGCCTACACTAATCTCGCTTCCGACCCACGTTTTAAGTCGTCCAACGCCAATAACCAAGAGGCACAAAGCAGTATTCTCGTTAAATCAGGCGATACACTTTCGCAGTTAGCCAATAGAAATGAGCGACTTATTGCTGTAGCACAGCAAGCAATGGGGGTAGGTGCCGATCGTGCGGATGCTGTGAGCACACTTATCTCCGCATTTGCTACCACCAACAAGGTTAGTAATGCTAATCAAATTCATGCAGGTAAAACTCTGACCGTGCCCACTGAGGAGCGACTTATCGCCCATATCAAAGACCTTAGAGTTGCCGGAAAAATCGACGCCCACGGCAATTTTGCTCAAAATGGCCACCGCGTTGAACCCATAGTGATGGCACAAAGCACCCCACCAACGGGCCCAATACAAGGCCGTGGTGAGCGTTCGCATTAGGTTGATACAAAGTAGCGTATGCACCTGGTGAGCACGCCAATTCGAAACAACGTAACAACTACCAGATGGCCTATAAGCCGGGTT
>Ga0163144_10025013_pt1 | contig 11689 bp, 7 predicted proteins | sample OliLak19BULKMAT1_FD_123175 | JGI IMG/M metagenome (GOLD analysis project Ga0163144, IMG submission 123175) | Freshwater microbial mat bacterial communities from Lake Vanda, McMurdo Dry Valleys, Antarctica - Oligotrophic Lake LV.19.BULKMAT1 | ecosystem: Environmental > Aquatic > Freshwater > Lake... | reverse complement strand
GAAGCAGATCGCGACACCGGCACTGCGGGTCAGCGCGCCGTGCAGTGCTCCTCACCTCCTCAGCGCAGCGCGAGCGCATCAGGTTGCTCACCCGGTGGACCTCACCGCCCTGGTCCCATACCGAAGTTTCTCTGGGTTGCAGCATCGGAAATCCGGGCGGTACCCCCGCGTCTCGTGCGTCGGGCCGCGATAGAGGGTTGGCCGCTGATCGGGCGCGGATCGGCCGATCGTTTGTGCTGGAAAACCGCGATGCAGGCAATCCGGGGCGTGTGCCAGCTTCGGCGCGGACCGCGCTGTAGAGAGATGGCTCCCCGGGCGGGCGGGGGGGCGAAGCATCGGAGCGGGATCGATCGGACCGAGCGTCGCCTTGGCCCATCACGGGCCAGTGGCCGGCCGGGTGGGAAGTAACGCGGACACGACGACGGACGGCGGGCTGCGCGGCTATTATCCAGCCGGCCCCGGAACCAAGGTGGGCGCCCGCGCGACCAACTGCCGTTCGTGCCCGTCCATTGTCGGCGGACGCACCAAGCGCAGGGCCGTACGGGCGTGCTCGGGGCACCGGCGCAATCGGGCAGGCCAAGCCGACCTGGGATCGGCCTTGTGGACCTGACCCGGCTTCCTGTTGAGCAGTCGCTCACTCTGTGCACTCTCGGTTCGCCAAGGGCTCCGGATCTGACCCCCGGCGTGATAGCTTCCAACCCCTTCCCGGGTGCCCGCGCACCCATTCGAGACGGTCCTCCCCGGCTGGCGCCCGCACCCCTGGGTCGCATCCGAAGGACCCGCCCCCAGCCCCCGCGACGGAGCGCCACCCGTGTCCATTGACCTTGAGCGACTCCTGAAGCTCCGCTTGGTCGTGGCGCGGTTCGGCGAAATGGACCTCGCCAAGTGGTGGAACACGAAGGGCCAGCTCGGGCGCCTCGGCGCTGCCGCTCTATCGCGTGGGTTCCCGCGCACGCACCGATTCGCGCAGGCACGCTCAGTGTTCGCGGTCGCTGCCCATCGATGCACCGAGGTCTTCGATCCTCCCGGCAGCGTCACGCTCTGGCGCCTGCCCGAGGCCGTCGAGGAGGCCTTCGATGCCCGCTGGGAGCACTGGCTCGACAACGCGGGCGAATGGACCGCCTTTTTCGAGAGGCTCAAGTCGCTCTCGGGCGCCGACCTCACCGCCATCCTGCGCGCGTATGAAGTCGTGACCGACGCGGATCTCGAAGCGTACGCCCGCCTGCGCCGCTCGGCGGAAGGACGCGCCGTGCCGCTGCCCGGGCTCTTCTCCGGCACCGCCTCCGACGTCGCGCTGCTCGCGCTCGGCTTCGCTCGCGGCGAGCCCACCGCGCTGGCCGTCCCATACGCGAGGCGGGCCGAAGCATGACGTCGAGCTCGCGCGCGAACGTCGCGTCTTCCTTCACCGTCGTGAAGGGGGCGATGATCGAGGAAACCTACGCCGTATTCGCAGCGTGGGACTTCGAAAGTTCGAAGCGCCAGAACCTCAACCGCCTCCGCGAGGAGAACTTCATCGGCGCGACCAGCGTCACGTGGCTGCGCGACGTCGCCAAGGTGCTGAACCGGCGATTCGATCCCGCTGGCCGCGACCGTCCCCTCGTCGTTCTCGCCAAGCACGGCCTGCCCTTAGACGAGTGGAAGCCGCTGCTCCTCTGGCATATGACGCGTGACGAGTTCCTCGTCCGCGACTTCCTCGAGACATGGCTCTTCGCCGCGTATGACTCGGGCGCCTTCCGCGTCCACACCGAGGACGTCGAGAAGTACCTGGGCGACATCGGCAAGCGCGGCGGCACGACCGAGCACGCCTGGTCCGAGCAGACGACGAAGCGCGTCGCAGCGGGCCTCCTCAAGATGGCCGTCGACTTCGGCCTGCTGCGCGGCTCCCTCGCCAAGGAGTTCGTCTCGTTCCACCTGCCGGAGCGGAGCTTCCTCTACCTGCTCCACGCAATGCGTGACGAGAAGTTGAGTCCTAGCAAGCTTGTCAGCTCCTCCGAGTGGCGCCTGTTCTTGCTGCGCCCCGCCGACGTCGAACACGAGCTGCTGCGGCTACACCAGTACCGCAAGCTCGAGTACCAGGTCGCTGGCAGCCTCGTGCAGCTCTCGCTGCCCTGCACGAGCACCTCCGAGTACGCAGAGAGGATGGTTGCATGAGCGACCTTGAAGACCGCCTCAGGCAAAGTCTCGAGCCCGTCCTCGAGCAGCCGGACCCCCGGCAGCGCATCAGCGCGTACCACGACATGCCGTACGCGCTCTTCCGCTACGACCCGGAGGACGAGTTCGAACTGCGCAAGCAAGTGACGTTGCTCGAGACGCGCCTCTCGCAGAAGGGCAAGCGCATTCAGCGCATCTCGCTTGTGGAGTGTCTCGACGAGGCGATGCGCTCGGAACGCCCGCTCGAGGAGTGGTTCACTGCCGAGCGCGAACAGGGCGTCGCGACCATCGTCGAGACCATCCACTCGGTGCTGTCGGATTACTCGCCGCTTGTCGACCTCGTCGCCTCGCGCATGCCCGAGGACCCGGATCCGCTGCGCGACATTGTCTTCATCCTGCGCACTGGCGCGCTCTTCCCCGTATACCGGACCTTTTCGCTGTTGGAGCAGCTCAAGGGCCGCGTCCACGTGCCGACCGTTCTCTTCTACCCCGGCGACCTCGATGGCGCGGCAGGCCTGCGCTTCATGGGCGTGCTCGATGCGGAGCACAACTACCGCCCGAAGATCTTCTGAGGACAGCGACGATGACGACCCCCATCAAGACCCTGTTCGCGAATGACATCCACCGTCGCATCGAAGAAGTCATCAAGGTCGACCAGACCGACGAGGAGATCATCCGCGAGGAGATCAAAGAGTACGTCGTCACGGACGCGATCCGCACGCACTACACGGGCATCTTCGACGCCTACCGCGAGACGCCGAACAAGCCGCACGAAGGCATTGCCATCTGGGTTTCGGGCTTCTTCGGCTCCGGCAAGTCAAGCTTCGCCAAGATGCTCGGCCTCTCTGTCGCGAACCGCACCGTGGCGGGTGAGTCGGCTGGTGAACGCTTTGCCGAGCGCGCGGCCGACAAGAAGGTCTCGGTGCTGCTTAAAGCGATCAACGAGAAGATCCCGACCCACGCGGTCATCTTCGACGTCTCGACGGACCGAGGCATCCGCAGCGGTAACCAGACGCTCACCGAGATCATGTACGGGCTCTTCCTGCAGAGCCTCGGCTACGCGAAGGACCTCGACCTCTCCGAGCTGGAGATCGGCCTCGAAGAGAAGGGCCAGCTCGCGAAGTTCGAGGACGAGTACATGCGCCTCTTCAAGAAGGCCTGGTCCACTGAGAAAGGCAAGATCGCCTTCGCACTGTCCGAGGCGAGCCGGGTGCTCCACAGCCTCGAGCCCGAAACGTACCCGATGGCCGACTCGTGGGTGAAGGCCGTCAAGAACAAGGCCGACATCACACCGAGCAAGCTCGCCGACCGCGCAGGCGAGCTGATGAAGCGGCGTAAGCCGGGGCTCTCCCTGATGTTTGTCATCGACGAGGTCGGCCAGTTCGTTGCCCGCGACGTCCAGAAGATGCTCGACCTACAGGCCGTCGTGCAGCAGCTTGGCGTGAAAGGGCGCGGTAAGCACTGGGTCGTCGTCACCTCTCAGGAGAAGCTCGGCGAACTCGTCTCGGGACTGGACGACAAGAAGATCGAGCTCGCACGCTTGATGGACCGCTTCCCTTTGCAGGTCCACCTCGAGCCCTCCGACATTTCGGAAGTCACCAGCCGACGCGTGCTCTCGAAGAACGCCGCCGCGCAAACCGCGCTCGGAAAGCTCTTCGACGAACACCGCGCCCGCCTCACCGAGCACACCCGGCTAACCGCCGACATCAAGCTCCCCGAGCTTGCGCGCGAGGCGTTCATCGACCTGTACCCGCTGTTGCCGTACCAGATCGACCTCATCATCCAGGTCGTCTCGGGGTTGCGCACGCAGGGCGGCGCCAGCAGACACGTCGGCGGCGCAAACCGCACCATCATTAAGCTCGCGCAGCAGCTCCTCATCAACCCGGCCGTGAACCTCGCCGATGGCGCACTCGGCGAGCTGGTGCGGCTCGATCATGTTTACGACCTCGTGGCTGGGAACATTGGCTCCGAGGTGCGCGCGAAGATCGCCGCCATCCCGAAGGTTGTCGATCATCCGCTCGCGCAGCCTGTCGCGAAGGTCATCTGCCTTCTCCAGTACGTGAAGAGCGTCCACCGCAGCGCCGAGAACGTTGCGGCCTCGCTGCACGGCAGCGTCAGCGGTGACTCGCAGCTCGCCTCCGTGAGGGAGGCTCTGCGCGCGCTCGAAGCAGCTCATCAGGTTCGCCACGGCGACGACGGCTACCGCATCCCCACGCCCGCCGAGGACGATTGGGAGCGGCTGCGCAACGGCATCAGCCCGAAGCCCGGCGACTCGCACCGGCTCTACCAGGAGGTTCTGTCGGCGTTCTGGCAACCGCAGCCGTCGCACACGCTGTTCGACACCAAGACCTTCAAGGCGGGCCTCGCCATCCACGGCCGCGAGGTCCAGAGCGGCGACATGGTGTTCCAGGTCCACGTCGCGGAGGACGGAAAGGACTTCGATGGCCTGGCTGCCGAGCTGCGCACGCGCAGCCGGCAGGAGCGCAAGCACGTCTTCTGGGCCATCGCGCTGGCCGACATGATCGATCGCGAGACTGACGAGCTATTCCGCAGCAAGGAAATGCTCGCCCGCAAGGAGCGCGAGACCAAGGGCGAGGACACCCCGGCGCTCATCGCCGAGGAGCGCGTTCGCCTGCGCCGCCACAGCGACGAGCTTCGGCGCTTGCTGCGCGCTGCGTGCCTCTCAGGCCGCATCTACTTCCGGGGCAACGACCGCAGTCCCACAGATCGCGCCACCGACGTCGGCAAGACCGCTGCCGAAGTACTTGGTCAGGTCTTGCCTGAAGTCTTCGATCGGTTCAAAGAGGCTGCCGCGAAGGCGCCGGACGTGAAGAAGGGCACTGACGCGATCTTCACCGCCGAGAACCTACAGGGGCTGCCGAGCGTGTTCGGCGCACTCGGGCTGCTGCGCGACGAGAAGGGCAAGACGGTCTTCCGCGCCGAGAGCGGCGCGCTGAAGGAAGTGCTCGACCGCATCGAAGAGCGCGCCAACTACGGCGACACTGCGAGCGGCCGCTTCCTCACCGACGAGTTCGAGAAGGAGCCCTTCGGCTGGGACTTCGACGTGGTGCGCCTGCTCGTGCTTTCGCTGCTGCGTGCCGGCAAGATCGAGGCGACCAGCAAAGGCCAGACGCTCGACAATGTCACCGGCGTGGACGGACGCGAGACCTTCTCGAACAACAATCTGTTTCGCCAAGCCTCGTTCCGCCCGAAGAAGGGCATCGAGTTCGAGGAGCTGGTGAAGTCCTCGGAGGCCTTCCGCGACACGTTCGGCAGCGAGGTGAAGGAGCTGAACGCAGGCGCCATCGTTGCCGAGCTGCGCAGGGAGGTCACGCGCCACGAGGACTGTGTCACATCCACACTTGCAACGCTCACGACGCATCGCCTGCCGGGCGGCGCGGTGCTCGAAGGCGCCATCGGCCAGATGAAGGCCATCCTCCGGGGCTCCGAAGACAACGCCATCGCGACGTTCAACACGAGCCACCGCGCCATAAAAGACGCGATCAAGCGCGCCCTCGAGCTCGAGCAGGTGCTGAACGAGCCTCGACTCCACGACCTAGAGCGCGCTCGCATGGCGCAGGGCGGGATTTGGGGAGTGCTGAGCCAAGAGTCCGACATCGCCGACGACCTGCGCATGCGCGCGTCGTCACTCGAAGACCTGCTCGCGCGCGAGACGTTCTTCAAGGAGCTGCCGGCGATCGAGCAGCACACCAAGGCCCTGGAGACCGAGTACGGAAGGCGTTTCGACGAGGCGCTTGATGCCCGTGTCTCTGCCTACGCCGGGGCTTTCGACAAGCTCATCAAGTCTCCGGGCTGGCAGGAGATTGACGAGGACCAGCAGCGACGTCTCGCCGAGCCATTCGAGCGCGGCCAGAAGCGAGGCGCCGCACCTGTGCCAATCCCGCAGCTCCGCGCCGACCGCGACGCGTGCGGCGGGCGATTGAGTGCCGCCATAACCGAGCTTCGGCGCATCATTGACGGCGAGCGCGTCGTGACTGTCAGCGTCGGCAGCTACTTCGCTGGGGGCGTCGAGACCGAGGAGCAGCTCGAAGCGGCGCTCGACGGTGTGCGCGAGGAGTGCGCTCGGCTTATAGGCGCAGGCAAGAAGGTCATCATTCTGTAGTGGGGGTGCGATGAGCTACACGAAAACGATCGTCTGCCTAGCCAACTCTCGTAAGCCGCCCTCCGGTCGATGCGTCGCCGGGCGCGAGGTGTCTTCCTTGGGGTTCGGAGCTTGGATCAGGCCCGTGAGTGCACGACCGACGCAGGAGATCTCGGAAGAGGAGCGGCGGTATCAGGATGGGACAGATCCGAAGGTCCTCGAGATCATCTCGATCACAATGGCCCGTGCGCAGCCCCATCATCACCAGCAGGAGAATCACGTCATCGACGATGGGTATTACTGGACGAAGAGCGGAACGGTCTCGTGGAGTCGCCTACAGGCGGCTGTCGAGGTCGCCGCTGGACCACTGTGGCTCAATGGCTACTCAAGCTCGTACGGTCACAACGACCGCGTGCCCGAAAGTCAGGCGCACGGATTGTCCCGATCGCTTTACCTCGTGCGACCCGACAATTTGACTTTGGTCGTTGCCTCGGAAGGCGGCGACTTTGGAGCGCCGCGCCGTCGCGTGCGTGCAACGTTCGACCTGTCCGGCCAATCCTACTGTGTGGTCGTCACGGACCCCTGGATGGAGCGTCAGGCCCTCGCCGGTAGAGACGGGGAGCGAACACTCGACGATGCTCTGCTCTGCGTCAGCCTGGGCGAAGCCTTCCATGACTTCGTCTACAAGCTAGCGGCCGCCGTGATCACGCCGCAGCGGGCGGATGGATGAGCCATGAGTGAACACATCTACACGATCGGACACTCGACCCACTCGAAGGAGAAGCTGGTCGAGCTGCTCGCCCAACACGATGTCACCGCGATCGCGGACGTCCGCTCGCAGCCGTACAGCCGTATGAACCCGCAGTTCAACCGCGAGAGCCTGCGCGTCGACCTGAAGGCGGCGGGCATCGCGTACGTGTTCCTAGGCCGCGAGCTGGGCGCGCGCACCGAAGACCGGAGCTGCTACATCGACGGTAAGGTCCAGTACGGTCTGCTCGCCCGAACGCCTCTCTTTGAGCAAGGGCTCACCCGGATTCAGCAGGGGCTCAGCGAGCATCGCATCGCGCTCATGTGCGCGGAGAAAGATCCCCTGACCTGTCACCGGACAATCTTGGTCTGCCGCTATCTCGCAGCGCGTGGCATCACAGCCCAGCACATCCTCGAGGACGGTCGGCTCGAGAGCCACGCTGAGGCGATGACACGGCTACTCGCCGAAGTCGGCATGGGAGAGCGGGAGCTGTTCCGTAGCCGTGACGACCTGATCGTCGAAGCCTACTCGCGGCGAGAACAGCAGATCGCCTACAGCGAGAAGGTGCCCTCATCCGCGGATCGCGCGGGCGGAGCGGAGCGATGAAGCTCTTCACGATCGGTTTCACCAAGTCGACCGCGGAGTCGTTCTTCACGCGTCTCCAGAAGGCAGGCGTGAAGAAGGTGCTCGACGTCCGACTGAACAACGTCTCGCAGCTCGCGGCCTTCGCCAAGAAGAATGATCTTCGCTACTTCTTGAAGGCAATCGGCGGGATCGAGTACGCCCACCACCCCGAGCTCGCGCCGACGCAGGAGATGCTCGACGCGTACAAGAAAGACGGCGGTGATTGGGCGGAGTACGAGAAGCGGTTCCTCGACCTAATGGCGAGCCGCCGGATCGAAGAGACTGTGCCCCGCGACGCCGTGCATGGGGCGTGCCTGCTCTGTAGCGAGGACAAGCCACACCACTGCCACAGGAGGCTTGTAGCGGAGTACCTAAAGGCGAAGTGGGGCGAACTGGAGATCGCGCACCTGTGACCGGTCATGAATAAGGACACGCGAAGCGCCATCGAGAAAGCGACCCAGCGAGCGCGAAAGATCCTGGAGGAGGACTTCGCCGCGCAGCTCGAGGGCGACTTCGACGTGCACCGCAACGGAGCGGTGGGGGCCGAGGCTGGTGGGCACCTCTCGGCCCGCCAGGTGTTTCAGCGCGAGCGCATCATCGCGGCCATCGAGCACAAGCGCGCGGCGGGCATGAACGCCGCCGATGCCGTGCGCGACTACCTACGCGACGCCGCCTTCACCACGCTCAACCGTTTCGTCGCGCTGAAGATGCTCGAGGCCCGCGAGCTCGTGCAGGAGTGCATCACGAAGGGTGAGGAGTCGGGGGGCTACCGCGAGTTCTGCGGCCTCGCGCCTGGTGTCGCGCTGCTCCCGGATAGCACTGGGTATCGCCTCTACATCGAGAGTCTGTTCGACGAACTCTCTACCGAGGTGAAGGTGCTCTTCAATCGCCGCGACGCGGCATCGCTGCTCTGGCCGAGACGAGCGTGCTTTGAAGGTCTACTCGCTGCCCTGAACGTGCCCGAGCTCTCGGCGGTCTGGAGTGAGGACGAAACCATCGGTTGGGTCTACCAGTACTACAACGACGAAGCCGAGCGGAAGAAGATGCGCGACGAATCCTCCGCGCCGCGCAACAGCCGCGAGCTGGCCGTCCGCAACCAGTTCTTCACCCCGCGTTACGTCGTCGAATTCCTCACCGACAACACCCTCGGCCGCCTCTGGTATGAGATGACGCGCGGCGCGACCGCCCTGCGGGACCGCTGCCGCTACCTCGTCCGCCGGCCCACGGAGATTTTCTTGAAACCCGGCGAGTCCGCGCCGGAGAGCGCCGCCGGCAGTGCGGCGCAGGCCGGGGAAAATCTCTCCCAGGAAGAGCTCCTGCGGCAGCCAGTCCACATCCCGCATCGTCCGCTCAAAGACCCGCGCGAAATCCGGCTGCTCGACCCGGCGTGCGGCTCCATGCACTTCGGCCTCTACGCCTTCGACCTCTTCACCGTCATCTACGACGAAGCCTGGGAAATCGCCCACGGCCCGGACGACGGGGCGAAGTCCGCCGAGACCTTCGCGCCCTTTGTCAACTTCATCGACTCTTTTCCTGACAAGGCCGCATTCCTCCGAGAAGTGCCGCGTCTCATCCTCGAGCGCAACATTCACGGCATCGACATTGACCAGCGCGCCGCGCAAATCGCCGGGTTGAGCCTCTGGCTGCGCGCCCAGCGCGCTTGGCACCAGGCAGGCGTGAAGCCCGCCGACCGGCCCCGCATCACTCGCTCGAACCTCGTCTGCGCCGAGCCCATGCCGGGGGGAAAGGAGCTGCTTCGCGAATTCATCGAGCAGCAGTTCGCGGCCGCCGAGCGGCCCGCCTTTGCCTTCCTGCTGGAAACGATTTTCGACCGCATGACCCTCGCCGGCGAGGCCGGTTCCATCCTCCGCATCGAAGAGGAGATTCGCACCGCCATCGCCGAAGCCAAGCAGCTCTGGAAGCAAGGCCCTAGGTATGAGCAGGGCGCGCTATTTCCTGAGAAGAAGGTAAGGCCGGGCGAGCTTGATATGCACTTGGATCTGTCGGGGATCACGGACCAGCTATTTTGGGCGCGCGCCGAGCAGCGGATTTACAGCGCCCTCGAGGCCTACGCCAATCAGACAGAGAGCGGCGGCGGATTTCAGCGCCGCCTCTTCGCCGACGACGCTGCGCAGGGCTTCGCCTTCATTGACCTCTGCCGCAAACGCTACGACGTGGTGGTGATGAATCCGCCGTTCGGGCTGATGGGCTCAACAACATATCGATACGCAGTCTCGAAATACCCCAATGCCTACTCCGACTTTGGGATCGCCTTCATGGATCGTGGGCTCGAGCTCGGGGATAAAGGCGTATTGGTTGGAGCAATAACGTCTCGATCCTACTTGTCGGTCAAAGACGCTGAGAAGTTCCGGGCCAAGGTCGCGATTCCGAACTTACGGGTGGTTGCAGACTTAGGGCTTGACGTAATGGATGGCGCTTGGGTCGATTCGACGGCACAAATTTTCTCGAGACTTACAACGCAACGCTTCATTCAATTCATCAAAGTCAGGGGGGAATTACTTACACCGGAGATCCTGCGTGATGACTTTAGGCACGTATTTCGACTGCGCAACGCCTTCCATAGTGTTCCTAAATCGCGTCTCAGTTACGAACTAGAAGGCGGCCTCGAAGACCTTCTGTCCTCAGGCGCCGACGGGCTTGAGGAATCTGGTGTTTGCTTGAGCCGGACTGGCGGAAAAACATTTGACGACGAGAGATTTCGACGAGGCTGGTGGGAGGTCAATCCTGACAATATCGGCAAGCACAAGACATGGTGTTTTGTGGCGCAGAGCTCAGAGTTCAATCTTTTTTACTACCCATACTTTAGTATCGTGAAATGGGCCGGAAATGGAAATGAGCTCGGCGAGCGCAACCGGCAAGTGAACGGAGAGACTGCGCAAGCACGGCAGGGGGAGTCATTCTTTTTTAAGTCTGGCTTGTCGTTCTCTCGCCGCGGTGAGCCGTCTATTGCGTTTCGCACACACCCGAGGTCCTGCATGTTCTCGTCGAACGGGCCTGTCGTATTGCCAACCGATCCGCAGGATGCGCTTTACCTTCTTGGGTTTCTTAACTCGTCATGGGTCCGGGCAGCAATTCACACCCAAGCCCACAAGTATTCCTACACAGTTGGGCATACGAAGGCCGTGACTTGGATTGCGCCTGACGCAGATTCTCGAGAAGTGATCGCGGAGTCTTCAAAGCGTATTTTGAAGTTGAAGCGGTCACGATTTCGAATGGATGAGCGTGACAACAATTTCGTCATACCGTTCGTCCCTAGTTCATTCCGTTTCGAATCATTGTATAAAGATTTTGCGGATGACTGTGAGCGGATGCTCTCCGAAATGGTGCATGAGATGAAGTGTATTGACGGCGCAGTTGCTTGTTTATATTCTCTCGAAGCCAGCGATATCGATCTGAGTCGCTACAATATTTCTGTCGAAGACGTTGCTGATCCGAATGATATCCCGTTCCCGTCAGCGACTGATCTTGCACGTAGCGTATTTGGATATCTGCTAGGCACAGCTTTTGGCCGCTGGGACATCCGGTATGCCACGGGCGAGCAGCCGGCGCCGGAGTTGCCGGACCCGTTTGCGCCGCTGCCGGTCTGCCCGCCCGGAATGCTCCAAGGCGACGACGGCCTGCCGCTTTCGCCCGAGGCAGGCTGCCGGCTGCGTACCGAGGGCTGTTACCCTCTCGACGTGGCTTGGGACGGCATCCTTGTGGACGACCCGGAGCACACGCTCGACGTCGAACGCCGCGTTCATGGCGCCCTCGCCGTGCTTTGGGCCGGTGGCGGTGCCACTTCCCTCAGCGCTGACGCGCTGGAACAGGAAGCCTGCACGCTGCTCGGCGTGCCGACCCTGCGCGAGTGGTTTCGCCGGCCCGCCGGTTTTTTCGCCGACCACCTGAAGCGCTACTCGAAGAGCCGCCGCCAGGCCCCTATCTACTGGCCGCTCTCCACGCCGAGCGGAAGCTACACGGTGTGGCTCTACTACCACCGCTTCAACAAGGACTCGCTGTACAAGGCGCTGGAGCAGGTCAAGCAGAAGGTCGTCCACGAGGAG
>Ga0163144_10025012_pt1 | contig 11689 bp, 2 predicted proteins | sample OliLak19BULKMAT1_FD_123175 | JGI IMG/M metagenome (GOLD analysis project Ga0163144, IMG submission 123175) | Freshwater microbial mat bacterial communities from Lake Vanda, McMurdo Dry Valleys, Antarctica - Oligotrophic Lake LV.19.BULKMAT1 | ecosystem: Environmental > Aquatic > Freshwater > Lake... | reverse complement strand
GACCCGCCTAAACGATTTCGGGCGCCGATGGAATGGGAGAAAATCGCCGTGCGCTTCCGCACCGAGGCGGGAAAGTTTTGCGAAGCACTGGCAGACGTGATGCCGATGACGCCCGGCCAAGAGCGCACGGAGCGCGCCGGCCAGCGTTGCCGTCAAGTGTTCAGGCACACGGTCAAGCCCGCGCGCGTCGAGTACGTGATGGACAGAGCCACAGATCGCGATCATGGCTTTCAGGAATGGCGGCAACCCGCGATCTACCTCGAGGAGCACGCCTTCGCCTCGCGCAAGACTGGCCGCGTGCTGCTGCGGCAGCGCTCCTCACATTCAGTTCTCAACGAAGTGATCGATCACCTGGAGAACCCGCTCGCCCCGACTGATGATGACCGCGCGGACGTGTTCCATCACACGTTCAAGCGATTCGAGATGCTGTTGGTGGAACGCCCCCAAGAGGAACGGCGGATCAAGTCATCTCTCATCGACTTTCTATTTCACAAGCTGCCCGCCCTGTCCAAAACCACGGCGGCACTGCGCGAAGTCTTTCGTACGACACTGATCAAATGGCAGGCTGGAGATCGCACCCCGGATGCCATTTGGAGCTTGAAGCGCCTCAACTCGAGAAATACGCGGCGGCAGGATTTCAGCGGGGATTTGCGGAAGATCGCAAAGATGGCCGTGCAACTCGGCGGTGACGAATCCGGCGCCCACGACTTGCTGCGCGAGAGGGGCGAACTGAGCGCGGATTACTGCGCGGCACGTCCTCACGATCCGCGAGTGGACAAGACGGGGATGAACGAAGCGGATCGCCGGGCAATCACGCCGCTCGTCAACGCGGCAATGGTGGAAGTGCGCGGTCCCAAGGCCGCCGCGCTTGAGTCGCCCCACATCGTTCGCCTGTGGGACAAAGTGCAGCCGCTGGATTGGTTCACCGCTGATGATGTGACCTGGAACCATTACTTCAAAGTCCGCAAACCGGACGGGACATGGGATGTGATGCGCGGCGAGTGTTTGGTGATGCTGGACGCGCTCACTGACTACCCGCTGGACTTCGCGCTCATCGCCGGAAAGTACAACAGCGCGCACATCCGGCAACTCGTGCTGAAGGTGCATGATCGATTCGGCCTGCCACACAAGGGTTACTATTTCGAGCGCGGCGTGTGGGCGGCGCGATTCATCGACGGCGAAAAGTCGAAGGGGTGGGAGTCGGCGCACTGGCGCAACACTGAGAACGGCCTGAACGATCCACGCATCGGGTTGAGGATCAAACATGCCGTGACGGCGCGGGCGAAAACGATTGAAGGCTGGTTCAACCATGCGCAAAGACGGATGCAGTTGATTCCCGGCTACGTGGGCCGCGACGAACGCCATGATCGGCACGAGGCAATCCAGCTTTTGATCGCGCAGGCCAGGCGCGCGCGGCGGGATGACGATCCGGCGCTCAAGCACTTCGCGACGCAGGATGAGATCGTGGCGGAGTACCGGAAGGTGATCGAAGAATTTATGAACCGCCCCAGCAACGGGGATCGGATTCAAGGCCGCACGCCCGGCGAAGTGGTGAAGGAAGCATTGGCCCGCAGGGCGCTGCGCACCCTCAGTGCGACCGAGCGCGTTGTCCTCGCCTCGCATCAAAAGATCGCGCGTCTCGACCCGCGCAAAGGCGTCGTGCTGCGGCTGCCGGGCTACCAGCGCGAGTTCTGTTTTTGCGACAAGGAAACAGGAAAGCTCGTCGAACAGGGCGAAACGCAGGTGCGCTGCTACATCAATTTCGAGAAGACCGACGTGTTGATCGTGGAGAACATGAAGGGCAGGCGCTGCGTTCCAATCACTTGCTTGCGGCGCTCCAGAACGTCGCCGAGCGGGCGCGCTGGATTGCCCAGGAGGCAGGCCGCGCACAATGGATCGCTGCGGACGTGTCACAGGCGATGGAAGATTGCCTGCCTCAAGCTGCGGGTGCCACGTAGCCGCCCCCGGAGATGGAAGCCGAACCGTCCCCGGCGGCGCCGTCGCGGCCCCTACGCCCGACCATCGCGAGCCGTCCGCAGGCCGCTACACTTTTGCCCCCAAGTCGCGCCGCTACGCCCGCCATCCCGGCGAGCATGGCCGCTACCGACTGAGGGGCTCTTACATCCTAATTTTCGCTACCCGCTGCAAAAGCGGGCCTTACCGCGTATACCCTCGATTTCAAAAAAACCTCCGCCCAAACTCCAATCATTATCGGGGAAGCTACACCTGCGCCACCAAATCGTGACTTTGTCTTTCCCGGTCGCCGTGCCAGTCTCGGTCATGCCTTCCGAACCTGAGATCAGCTTGAGCAGCCAGGCACTGCCCGGAGTTTTCTGGGTGGGACTGGATCTGGGTCCGCAATTGATCCGGGCTGGCGTGTATGACTCCGCGTGGCGCTGCCAGGGAAAAATCAAGATGAGCACCAAGTTGGAGCGCGGGCCGGAGGCGGTCATCAGACGGATTGCGCGATGCATTCAGTACGCTGCGGACGAGTGCGATCTGGACTTGGAACAAATCCGTGGCATCGGCCTGGCGATTCCGGGCGAGGTGGAGAAGTCATCGGCAAGAATCATTACCTCGGCGGTTCTGGAATGGTCGGATGTATCCATCGGCGAGGAACTCGAAGCGTCGTTACGCGTGCCCGTGACGGCTGCCAATTACTATCAACTCGCCGCGCTGGGGATTCTGGCGTCGGAAGTGCCCCAGCCGCCGCGAACCTTTGCGGCCTTGTTCCCCGGGCCGCGCATCGGCGGCGCGCTGATCACCTCCGAGGATGGAGTGAGGTTTTCGCCCACACCGAGCCGGGCCGATTCGGAGAATCTTTTTCACGTCATGCCCGAGGAGGAATTCCGGCATTATCGCGGCAAGGATTTCAAGCGGGCGCTGCGCAAGGGGAACAAGACGGTGGAAGAATACATTCGCGCCGTGGCGATGCGGACGGGCGAAATTGCCCGGCGTCTGATCGATACGCATCACCCGGAAGTCCTGGCCATCGGCGGCGGTGCCATGGAAGAAATGCGCGATGAATTGATGGGCCTGATTCAACGCACGGCCGAAGCGGAAAGCGGCCGTTCCACCGTTCGCTGGCTGGCCTCGCAACTGGGCGATTATGCGCCGCTCGCCGGGGGGGCGGCTTTGGCCGCCCGTACCTTTGACGTGGCTCAACTGGCGACCCGCTAGCAACAGGGGTCGGCGTAACCGGTATCAACCGCGGGAGTCATCATCCTCGACCAACCGTGGTGGAGTTGCGGCGCCACCGTGACTTCCCCGAAGTCCAACGCACCATCAACTCAACCATCACCATGACAAGAATCCTCAGCTCACTTCTACAATTGACCGCCTGCGTCCTCTTCGCGCTGACCCTCTCCGCGCAAGCCGCCGACAAGAAGGCCGACCCCACCGGCGCCTGGACCTGGACCATGCCCGGACGCAACGGCGGCGAAGCCCGCGAAGTAAAACTGAAGCTCAAGTTGGAGGGCGAAAAACTGACCGGAACCATTTCCGGACGGCAAGACGACACCGCGATTGAAGATGCCAAGCTGAGCGGCGAGGGCATCTCGTTCAAGGTCACCCGCGAATACAACGGCAACAAATTCACCGCGAAGTATTCCGGCAAACTTAGCGGCGACAGCATCAAGGGCAAAATCGAAACGGAACGCGACGGCAACACCAATTCCCGCGACTGGGAGGCCAAGCGCGCGCCGGCCAGGTAAGCCTTCCCTCGTTCAAAACCACGGGACGCGGCTGCGACACCCTCGCGGCGCGTCCTGTTTGCCTGGTGCCCCGTGAGTATCCCTCCGGGTTCGACGCAATATCACAAATCGGGCATAACTCCTCTTCATCTGCGCCCGTCCGATGTGACGCTGGCGTGCTTGCCCCGACGAAGCCCTGTCGCTGCCGCAGGTCGCCCCCACGCTCCGCTAATCAAATACAGCCAGCTTGCGGTTGACGGTGCGCAGGCGGCGGCTGAGACAGAGGCAAAGATTTTCCAGGAGCTTGATCTTGATGCCGGGCTGGGTGATGCCGAGCCGGTCGAACTCCTCCAGGCTCATCACGTCGCAGACCACCTCCGAGTCGGCCTCGATCATGGCCGAGCGCGGCGCCCGGTCGATGGCCGCCATTTCGCCGAAGACCATGCCGCGGGTAAACGTGGCCAGCCGTTTGCGCCCGCCCGATTCCAACGGCACAAAGACGCTCACGCCGCCGCTGGCCAGAAAAAAAATCTCCCGCGGCTCGTCGCCGGCATTGATGATGGCCGTGGTCTGCGGATAGGTCCTTCGCTGGAGCAGGGATTCGATCACCTTGATCTCTGTTGGGGTGAAGTTTTCGAACAGCTCGTACTCCCCGGGCCCGGCGGGACCATCGTTTTGTCGCGGCGGCAGTGCAGCTTCGATGACGCGGTTCTCACTCCACTCCAGGGCGAGGTCGTTCTCCTGCACGGCGCGGAACAGCGTGGCGTAACGCTCGCCCAGCTTCACCTTCATGTAGCGGCGCAACAGTGGCAGATGCTCGGTGTGGGTGAAGAGGAGGACGCAGCCCCGGCCGCTCAACTTGCTCAATACTTCGTAGAAAAGGCGGCAGGCGCTTTCGTTGAGCGTGAGAACTTTCTTGAAATCGAGGATGAGATGCCCGATGCGCTCCGCGTTGGCGATGACGTCGTGGACCACGCTTTCCGCGCTGGCGAAGTGCAGGTTGCCCTGGAGTTGATAGACCTGAATGCGCCCGCCTTCCTCGTGCAGGACGCGGCTTTCCTCCGCGGTGCGAATGCGGTTGGAGGTGAGTTCAGCCCCGGTGAACTTCAGGCGGATGGCGGACTGCCCGGTGCTGGGGCGGTTCAGCAGATGGAGATCGCAGTGGCGCGAAATCGCATCGCACACGCGAATGCCCCGCACGCTGTTGCCCCGGGCGTCGAGCGGCGGCGAAAAGACCGCGATGCCAAGCTGGCCGGGCAGCACGGCGATGAGGCCGCCGGCGACGCCGCTCTTGGCTGGCATGCCGATGGTGTAGAGCCATTCGCCTGCGTAGTCGTACATGCCGCACGAGCTCATGACGCTGAGCACGCTCTCGACGTATTCGCCACGGATGGCCTGCTTGCCGGTGATCGGATTCACCCCGCGATTGGCGAGCGTGGCCGCCATGACGCCGAGATCATAAGCGGTGACGGAGACGGAGCATTGCTGGAAGTACAGCTCGACCGAGGGAATGGGATCGCTGGTGAGAATGTCGAAGTTCCGCAGCATGTGGCCGATGGCGCGGTTGCGATGGCCGGTCTCGTTCTCGGAAGTGTAGATGGGCTGGTCGAGGCGGAGGTCGCGTCCGGCGTAGCGTCCGAACATTTCCAGCAGTCGACGCAGGCGGGCTGGACCGTTCTTGCCCTCGATAAGGGAAGTCGAGGCAATGGCCCCGGCGTTGATCATCGGGTTGCGCGGACGACCGGTGCCCGGCTCGAGGCTGATGGAATTGAAAGCGTCGCCCGTGGGTTCCATGCCCACCTTGCTGATGACGTGCTGGCGTCCGTGATCTTCGAGCGCCATGCCGTAAACAAAAGGCTTGGAGATGGACTGGATGGTGAAGGGCTGGCGCGAATCGCCGACCTCGTAAGCGGTGCCGTTGGTGGTGACGAGGCAGATGCCGAACCAATCCGGGTTGGCCTTGGCAAGCTCGGGGATGTAGGTGGCGACCTTGCCTTCCTTCACCCCGGCGAATTCACGGTGGAGGTGCTCGAGATAGTCGAGGACGGGAGAGGAGCAGGCGGGATTTGCTTTCGAGTTCAAGGCGCAAGGGGCGACCGGGCCGGCGGTTTCGGCAGGCGAAGGCAGAGGAGAGGCACGCCGCTTCCGTTCCGCACGCTCGTGCGGTCGGCATCATAACGTCGCTTCCAAAGCAGCTTCAAAGGTCGCACAACATTCAAGTTTGTTGGAAGCAATGCTGCAACGTCGTTGCTGATTCTGGCAATGGGTTTCGCGTTCAGTAGCGGTGCGCTGCCAGCCGTGACGCCGCCTCTCACTCAAGCAGCACGACGCGGTAAAAGCGCGGCGTGGTGCCAAGCGCATCCATGAAGGTCATGATCGAAGCGGTGGCGATCAGATCCGGCTGGAAAGCCGTCCAACTGCCGCCGTCCGGGCTGGCACGGTATTCGATACGGTAACGCTTTCCCGTGGTCGCCCGCCAACTGAGCATGACCTTGTCACCAGCGATCTCCGCGGTGAAGCCCACGTCCACGGTGACGGCGACGGTCGCGGCGACATAGGTGATGGCGCCAAAGCAATTGCTCACCGTCACGCTGTATTGACCGGCCTGCGCGGGCTGGGTGCCTTGCAGGATCAAACTGCGGTTGGTCCTGCCGGCCAGCGCCGAGCCGTTCAGGCGCCATTGATAGCGCGCGGCGATGCTGCCGCAGGCCGAGGTCGTGGCATCGGCAAACAACTCCGTGGTTCCGCCACTGTTAATCACCAGCCACTCCGGCGCGCCAAACAATTCAACGCGCACCACGGCGGAGGTCGTTCCCACTTCATTGCCCGCCACCGCCATGTACTGGCCGGCGTTGGCAGTGCCCAGCTTGTTCAACGTGAGCGTCGGGCCGGTGGCGACCAGAATGGTGCCGTTGAAATACCAGGTATAGGTGGGCGCGCTCAGCGCGTTCGTGGCCGGCACACCGGCGGCGACGATGTTGGTCGCCAGCACGCTGAGCGTGGTCGCCGCGCCTTCCATGACGAAGCGGTTGGTCGACACCGACGCGAGGCGCGGGGGCAGGCCCAGCTTCCAGTTGAGCTGCAGCACGCCATTGGTGTTGTCGAGTTTGGAAATCCACACTTGATAAGTGCGCCCGGCCTCAGCCGCGAACGACACGATGCTCCGCCCGTCCATCGCACCATCCACATCACAGGTCAGGTAGGTGCGCGTCTTGTCCAGATTGTTCGTGCCGGCGCGGCACACCCACAATTTCGTGCGCAAGGCGCTGCCCACCGTGTCGAGGATGAACGTGCCCGTCGCCGACGGCTGCAACTCCATGTAGCGCGTGCCGGTGGGGATGCCGCCACAGTTGGTGGTGTTGCAATCGATCAAGTTGTTGGTGGAGGAACTGACGAGAATTTGATAGCCGACCGAGCCCATCGCCACGGAACTGGCTCCTGCCGCCGGCGCAAAGTTTCCCGGGCAAAGCGCCTCGACATCGTCGGGCTTGTCGCGGGATTGCAAATTGGGATCGAGTCCGATCTCCAGCAGCGCCGCCGCGCTCTCGACCGTTTGCGTCGCCGTGCTGGTGATGCGCACGCTGTAGAAGCCGACGTGCCGGGGCTGCACGTTAAGCCGCGTGTAGCTCGACCGCGTTGCGCCCCAGATTTCGACGCCATCGAACAGCCATTGATAGGTGAGCGACGGGCCCGTCGCGCGGACGTTGAACGTCGCGTTCTGTCCGGGCAGCACCGTGAGGCTCGCGGGGTGGCAGTCGATTTCAGCAACCTCTGTGTCCGTGGGGACGAACTCCCATCGCAGGATGAAACTTCCCTGCTGTCCGTTCAATCCGTCGATGGCGATGTAGTAGACCGTGCCGGGGCTGGCATTGTAGCTGACCCGGCTGGCGAGGAACCCGCCGCCGTCCTCATCGCTCACCACCGTGGCAAGGCCCGCGACATTCATGCCGGTGTAGATGCCCATCAAGGTGTCGAAGGTGCTGCCCGTGGTGCGGAACGTCGCGATGCCCTTGGCGGGCGCCGTCCAGGCATACCAGATCGAGTTGCTGCCCGGCTTGCCCGCGTGCAGCGGTTCGCCCGGCTCGCGCGTGGTGAAATTGTTCGTGCCCGTGGCGGAGCCGCTCGCGTTGAGCAACACGCCGGCCTCCGCATAGTCATCGCCCGGCGGGGGTGAAGGCGTCGTCACGATGAGCAAAGCCGGATCGCTGACTATCGTGCCGCCCGAGGTCGCCACCACGACGGTGTAGCTGGCGCCGTCGTCGAACTGGACGTTGGTGATGGTGAACGTGTCGTTGGTGGCTCCGAGGATGTTCGCGCCGTTCTTGCGCCACTGATAGAGCAGCGGCGGCGGACCCGTCGCCACCACGGTAAAAGTCGCCGTGCCGCCCAAGCCCACGGTGACGTTTGCCGGCTGCGTGAGGAAGCCCGGCCCGGCGGCAACGATCACCGTCGCGATGGCGCTGGTGATGGCTCCGAAGTCATTGGCGATGATCACCGTGTAGTTGCCGCCCTGTCCGGGCTGGATGTTCGGGACCAGCAGCGACAGCCCGGTCGCGCCGGGAATCGCCAGGCCGTTGCGCGCCCACTGATAGCTCAACGGCGCAGTGCCGACCGCCGTCACGCTCAACGGCACCACTGCCCCCGTTCCCACCACTCGCCCGGCCGGCTGGGCCGAGATGAACGGCGGCGCGCCCACATCGACGAATACGAATTCGGATTCGGCGGAAAGGAAAAGACCCGCCGACACGGCCACCGCCCTGATCAGCACGGGCTCAGTTACGGCAAAGACGCCGGTGTAGAGAATGCCGCCCGCGGGCGGCGAACCGTCCAACGTGTAACGGATGACTGCACCGACGAGGCTGCTCTGTATTTCGATCGGCGCGCCGTTGGTGGCGAGGGCGTAGTTATCCAGCGGCAGGAGTCCATCCACCAGGATGACGGGCGCCTCGAACTCCGCTTCATACGCCCCGATGTCGATGGCGCCGGACACGATGCGCGGGAAGCCGCGCTGATCGCAGGCAGGCGCGCCCGCATTGTCGCCCGCGTTAATCGCCGGGCTGCCGGGGAGCAGCGCGTGGGTCGCCGTCTGCCCGCCGTTGTTCCGCAAGGGAGCAAGCAACGCGTTCGTGTCCACGATATCCGTCCCGACGAAGCCCGACGCGCCATCGCTGGTGCCGATGAGATTGTGGCCCGCGCTGGAGATGACTCCCTTGACGTCATGGGTGTCGCCTTCGGAAGCCCCAATCCCGCCTCCCGCTGCGTAGAAGGTGGGGTTTTCATTTCCCGCCACGATGCTGTTTCGCACGATGAAATGACCGTCTGGTGAAACGATGTTCACTCCGCCGCCTTGGGGTGACAGGTTCTCGCTGACCGTGGAGCTGGCCATGTCGACGGTCGCGTAGGAGTTGATGTCGAGCGCGCCGCCCGATTGGTCGGCGTAATTGTCGCTGAAGGTGCTGTTGCGAATGGTGACGGTGGAGGCTGCGTTCGTGGGCGAGCCGACGAGGATCATCGCGACCGCCGGGCCGAAGTCATTCGGAAAATAGGGAACACCGAACTGGCCGCAGAAGAACCACCACGTCGCCGTCTGCGTGATGTAGTAGACGCCCGGCGACGCGGGTGCCGTGAAGCTCCGGGTGATCGCACCGGTGGAGCTGCCAAAGCTCGCATCGTGGCAGTCATTAAACACGTCGTTGATGCCAAGGTGGTGCTGGGTGATGCACCCCGGACAACCAAAACCGTCCGTGTAATACGACTCATAGTTTGCGGTGAAGGTAACCGTCGACCCTGGCGCCACGATGTCCCAGGCGCGTTCGGTGGAATTCACGTTGATCGAAGAATAACTGGACGCCCGCCCGAGCATCTCATGCGTGACGGAATCGGATGGGCGAATCACCCCCGCAGACACCGCCCCGCCGCCGAACCGCGCCACGTTGCCGTTGAAAGTACAATTGGAGATGGTGCAGGTGCTCGGCCTGAACCCGATGGCCAATGCCCCGCCGTAACCTGAGGCAAAGCTGTTCTCGAATGCGCAGCCGGTCAGCGTCAGGTTTCCGTCGCTGAGGATCGCCCCGCCTCTGGCGGGACTTGAGTCGCTCCATGCGTCGTAGGCGCGACCATCCGCCAGCGTCAGGTGCGAGAGGTTGAACGAGACGCTACCAACTTTGAAGATGCGACTGACGTGGTTACCGCTGAGGGTTAGCTGGTCCACGCCCAGGCCGCGAATGGTCATGTCGTTGGTGATGACGATCTCGCCGTTGGTGAGCGTGATGGTCGCGCCCGCCAGGGACGAATCGAATTCGATCGTTCCCCCGGGGCAAAGGTCGGCCACCGCCTGCCGCAGAGAGCCGGGGACGGAATCATAAGAGCTGGTCACCTTGAGGTAGGCGGGGCAGGCGGTGACGGAAAACTGGCAGAGGTTCGTGCCGCCAGCATTCGTGGCCGTGCAGGTGACGGTCGTCGTGCCTGCGGAGAAAGCGCTGCCCGAGGGAGGGACGCAGATGACAACCGGAGCGGGTTCGCCCATCGCCACCGGGGCGGGCCAGGAGACATTCACCGTCGTCGCAATGTTGGGGACGTTGGTGAGGATATTCGCCGGACACGTCACCGTCACCGCCGGCATCAAGCCGGTGCCGGAGAGATCGATGTCGAATGGGTTCTCATCGAAATCATCGCTGCCGATTTCAAGGTGCGCGCCGCGTGGGCCGAGGAACGCAGGCGCGAAGGTGACGCTGAAGGTCGCACCTTGGCCCGGCGCGAGCGCGGTCGTGCCGGGTGGCAGAAAGGCGAATTCCGTGGCCGCCGGACCGGACAGGCTAAAGCCTCCGAGGTTGAGCACACCACTGCCCGTATTCGTGATGACGAAAATTTTCGTCGCGCTGTTGCCCATCCTGACACTGCCGAAGCCGATATTGGCGTCGCCGTCAACAAGGCTCGTCCCTGCGGGCTGTTGCACGGCGATTTCGGGAGCGGAGTCGCAACAGACCAAGTCACTGATCGCGATGCTGTCCACGTACCAGCCGGAGCTGTTGACATTCGTGGAGGTGCCGCGGAGCCAGCGGAGTTGAATGCTCTGACCAACGGCGGCGGGCGGCAGGATGACCGTGGTGGTGAAGATGGAGAATCCCTCTCCGCCATAGCCGCTCCAAGCTTGGCGTCCGGCGAGAGGGTTGCTGGAGTTGGTCGTCAGCGTGGCTGAGTAACCGCCGCCGACAAACGAACCACCCGCGACAAGAATGTCCTGGAACGCGCCTTCCCCGATTCTGATTTCCAGCACACCGCCGTCGACCCCGCCCTGGAGATCGAGGAACTGGCGGAACGTCAGCCGGGCCGATGATGACTGAATTTCGATGACGGGCGAATCCAGCGCACTCATGCCTGCCGCAGCGGAGTTGGGGGAGAATGCCGCATTAGTCGGCGAATCATTTTCGGCGCTGGACGTGACCCAGGGCAACCTGCCCGGGCTGGCGGAGGAGGTCCATCCACCTGGCAAGTCTGGGGTGGCGATTCCATCGAAGTTTTCCGAAAACGTCGTGGCTGTGATCCCGACAGGAAAGATGCAGGTGGCCATGCCGTAGGTCGCGCCGTTGGTCTGAATCAGGATCGTGGCCATAACACTGCCACCACAGGAAGCATCCACCGTGAACGTGAATGGCCTCGAGACGGAGCCGTTGGGCGGCAGCGTGCCGTAGGATTGAGCGCCACTTGGAATCATGACCCCACCGGTCGCTTCCAGCGTGGCCGTGACGTTCGCCGCGTTGTCGAATCCGAGATTCTGGAGAGCGAAGAGGATGGTCACTGTTTCACCCGGGTCCAGCCTGCCATTGGGATCTCCGCAGCTTTCCGCGATCAGCGTGGTGCCGTTGGTGACGATGGCCACCGGGGGAATAGCCCGACCCATCAGCACGAGGTCAAAGGGGTTTTCATCGCTGTCGTTGCTGGCGATGTGCAATGCCGCGCTGCGCGCCCCGCTGCCTCCCGGGGTGAACGCAACGTTG
>Ga0163144_10025010_pt1 | contig 11690 bp, 8 predicted proteins | sample OliLak19BULKMAT1_FD_123175 | JGI IMG/M metagenome (GOLD analysis project Ga0163144, IMG submission 123175) | Freshwater microbial mat bacterial communities from Lake Vanda, McMurdo Dry Valleys, Antarctica - Oligotrophic Lake LV.19.BULKMAT1 | ecosystem: Environmental > Aquatic > Freshwater > Lake... | reverse complement strand
GGGTCTTTCGCCTCGTCGCCAATTGTTTGGAAAGTATGACGCAATGCATAAAAATTGCGATTTCCTTCGATGCCGACCGCGTCCAGCAATTTGCGAGTTTCCTTGCTGATAGGATTGTCCATTCCAGATTTTGCCCAACTCTGACCGTACTTTGTCAAAAAAAAGAACTGGATGTCATCTGGATTTTTCGGTTTAGGTCGCTTGGCCAGTGCGGCCCGCATGGCGTCAATTGTTTCAGGCCATAGCGGACAGCGGCGAGAGACGCCCGTCTTGGGACGGGGATAAACAAGCCAGGCGCGATCAAGATCCACTGCAGCGAGCGGAAGCGTGCCGCAATCACTGTTTCCGAAACCGCAGTTTACCGCAAGCAAAATCATAGCTCTGAGCGAAGGTCCAGCCTCGATGTCACGTCGAAGTTCCCATTCTTCCCCAGGAGGGGAAGATGAAGCGGCCAGGAGCCTCGGTCCTTCCGTTTCGTGGATCCAAAGTTTCCACCGATCGAGCATTCGCGCGATTTCGATGGCATTGAACATTTTCTTTCCTTGCTTCGCCTTCTGTATCCGCAACGTCTTTTTTGAGGGCCTCTTGAAGCCAGGTCCGAAGAGTATGGGACGTTCTATCATCCCCGCTTCCAGGGCAAATTTGAAAACGCTGCGAACCTTCTGAATCGTGTTCCCAAGAGTCACCGGGCCTAGTCGGACCGCAAGCTTATTGCGAAGTTCAGCGAAGTCGTCGGGGCCGATGTCGGCTACCAAGCGTCCCTTGCCGAAATGTTCGACCACCATGTCGGTAAGGAGCTGGTAGTCAAGCATTGTTCGAGCCGTGATTTCGCCGTTTTCCAACAGGGAGTTTTTCGAGTTCCAGAAGAGATTGCAGAGGTACTTGATGGTCGTGCCCTGGGATTCCACGTCACATGGCCGCCGGCCGGCGTGAAGGGCCTCTGCCTGTTTCATGTATGACTCCAACGCGCCAGTTGGATCATGCCACGGGCCGAAGTAGTGCAGCTTGCCGCGAATCTTCTTCGCCCATCGTTTTGTCGCATGGGGAAAGAGTGGAAAATCGGATGTCGGTTTTTCTGGTTTGCCAAGAACTTTGAAATTGCTGGGCGTGTCACTAGAATGCTGTGTAGTCACGCGGCTGACTCCCGGGCGTGGGCAGGTTTCACGGACCTGCGACGCCATTCGACTCAGATTTGACCAACTGATCCTAGTTTACAAGGTGTCAGAAAGGGTGTCAAAGCAGAAACGAGCAAGGGGCGGCTGATTGTAAGTCGTTAGTGGATAACATCAGAAGGCGTAGCTCAGTCGGTAGAGCAACGGACTTTTAATCCGTAGGTCCTGGGTTCGAGCCCCAGCGCCTTCACTTTTGTTCATACTGTACGGATGTTTTGGCTGGAAGGACAGGCAAGATGCCTGTCTTACGGGGGGTGTTTAGAGGCTTAGAACAAAAAGTGCGGGGTCGGTACTAAACGCCGCGACGTTTTTTCCTACAATCTCAGTTCCCCCTGACAGACCCGGGGTCCGCCAGAGGGATTTTTGTTTTTGGTCAATGCGGCGGATGACTCGCAAGGCGAGCGGCGCCGACGCGGGAGCGAAGGGAATTCACCATGCCCAAGATGAAAACGCATAAGGCCTCAAAGAAGCGATTTCGCGTGAGCGCCAACGGCAAGCTCCTGCGAAGCCAGGCCGGGAAAAAGCACTTGAACAGTCCCAAGTCGGGGAAGCGAAAGCGTCAGCTGCGCGGCCGAGTCGTTGTGACCGGCGTCGTCGCCGCGAAATATATCCTCGGCATGGGCGGCAAGAACTAAGACTTACCGCACCTCATCGCCAGTCGCGGCGGCGCGGGTGTCGATTCCATTCAACATTTGCAGTGCGATTCTCCGCCCCTAACACGGCGGGAATGCTTCGGGAGGTTTGAACATGGTTCGTGCACGCAGCGGTCCGGTAATGAAGCGGGGCCGCAAACGCATGCGCAAGCTGACGCAGGGTTTCCGCGCCAGCCGGCATAATCTGTATCGTCAGTCCGTCGTGACGCTGATTCGCGCCCGCGTTTACGCTTTCCGCGATCGTCGCGTGCGCAAACGTGATTTTCGTCGTCTGTGGATCGTTCGCATCAGCGCTGCCTGCCGGATGCGCGGCATGCGCTACAGCGAATTGATCCACGCCCTAGAACTCGCGAATGTCGGACTTAATCGCAAGTCGCTGGCGGAAATGGCCATCCACGACGCGCCGTCCTTCGACAAAATCATCGAGTTGGCGCGGACGAAGGTCTAGCGTGTAGACTCCAGGGGCTCACGCCGCCTGGCTCGCCGTTAGGATTTCAAGAAGCCTTTGGACGACGCGACCGCCGCGCCTTCCGAAGGCTTCTTGCTTTCGTAAGATGATCGCTGTCGCTTGCTGGTTGGCACGAGGCGCCGAACCGGCGTCGGAAGTAAATAGATCTAACGGATCCGCGTTTCATGTCCACCGATCTCGCCGCTCTTGAGCAACGCGCCCGCGAGGAACTCGCGTTCTGTGCCGATGAAGCCGCCCTGCGTTCCTGGAACGGCAAGTTTTTCGGCAAGCAGGGTGAGATCGCGATAGCCCTCAAGGACGTTGGCAAGCTGCCCGCCGACCAGCGTCGCGCGTTTGGGCAGGACGCCAATCGGGTCAAGGAGACGCTGACCCAGGCGTTCGAGACCGCGCTTGCCCAGTCAAAGGAACAGGCGCTCGAACAGAGTTTGGCAGCGGAAAAGATCGATGTCACCTTGCCCGGCCGACCGGTGCGGCGCGGGCGATTGCATGTCGCCACGCGGATCATGCGTGAGATCACGGCCATCTTCGCGGAGTTGGGATTTCAGACGTATCGCAGCCGGGAAGTGGAAAACGATCTGACCAACTTCGAGCTGTTGAACATGCCGCCGCACCATCCGGCGCGCGATATGTGGGACACGTTTTACACGACGATTCCCGGTGCGATTCTGCGCACGCACACGTCGCCGGGGCAGATCCATGTGATGCGCGAGCTTTGCCCGGAGCCGATCCGCGTGATCCTGCCCGGTATGTGTTATCGCTATGAGCAGATCACGCCGCGCAGCGAGATTCAGTTTCAGCAGGTAGAGGGCTTGGCTATCGGCGAGCATATCACGATGGCGGACCTCAAGGGAACGATTACCGCCTTCGCCCGCCGCTTGTTCGGCCAGGAACGGCAGGTGCGATTTCGATCCAGTTATTTCCCTTTCACGGAGCCGTCGATCGAGGTGGACATCGACTGGCCCGCGGACGATCCGAACGCGGATCGGCTGACCAAGGGCACCGGTTGGCTCGAGATCATGGGCGCGGGCATGGTGCATCCGGTTGTCTTGCGGAACGGGGGCTACGATCCGGACAAGCACAGCGGGTTCGCCTTTGGCCTCGGTCCGCAACGCATCACCATGCTCAAGTACGCCATCGACGACATTCGTCAATTTTGGGCGAATGACCTGCGGTTTCTGCAGCAGTTTTAGCGTCCATTCCTACCAAGACGTGCTCGTCGCCCATGTTGCTTCCGATCCTCACACTCGTGGCGGCTTATCTGATCGGGTCGATCCCGTTCGGGTATCTCGTCGCCCGAATGCGCGGCATCGATATTTTCCAGATGGGCAGCGGCAACATCGGCGCGACCAACGTCGGCCGCGTCTTGGGGCGCAGGTTCGGCATCCTCGTATTCTTCCTCGACTTCGCCAAGGGCGCTCTCCCTGTGATGCTGACGCGCTGGGCCGTCCGCGATGGCGCCGCCGTTGCCGTGAGTGATTTGCAAGCCGGGACATACGAAGTCGTCGCGGGGCTTTTTGCTTTTTTGGGGCACCTCTTTCCCATTTATCTCCGTTTTCGCGGCGGCAAGGGCGTCGCCACCGGCGCGGGAATCGTCGCGGTGCTCGTCCCCGGTCCGACGTTGATCGCGGCTTTCACTTGGTTCCTCGTCGTGCTCGCCTTTCGCACCGTTTCGCTTGCCTCGGTGAGCGCGGCTCTCGCTTTGATCGGCGCGCAGATACAATCCTTTGGGATGCCTCCGAGTGGATTCGCCGAGGATCCTCGCTCCCTGTTCTGTTTACTCGCCGGCATTCTGGTAGTTGTTCGTCATCGCACCAATCTGGTGCGCGTGGCGCAGGGCCGCGAAAACCGCCTCAAGGAGGGCCCGTTCATGTTCGGCGCCGCGAAGGCCATTCATGTGTTGTGCGTCGGCCTGTGGTTCGGCAGCACGGTGTTCTTCAGCTTTATCGTCGCGCCGTCATTGTTCGCTCGCTTCGAGGCCGTGGCGGTCAAGCCCGCCCAAGATCGCCCCGCGTGGTTTCCCACGGCGCCGGCGTTCGCGAAGGACGATGACGCGCTCAACGGTCCACGCGAGCAAGGTATCCGTGCGGCCGGCTTCGCGGTCGGTCCGCTTTTCCCGACGCTGTTTCTTCTTCAATGCGTGTGTGGCTTCGGCGCCATCGCCACTGCGCTTCCCTGGCTGCAAATTCGCCCCGCCGCCAAGGTCCATCATTGGCGGCTCACGATTCTCCTCGTGGCGCTGACCTGCGTGCTCGCCGGTTGGCCTTTAGAGAATCGAGTTCGCGGCTTGCAAGGCGAACGCCACAACACGACGCTTGCCTACCTGCTCGCCCCGCCCGCCGAAGTCGACCAGGCACGCGCCGAAATGCAGGAGGCACGACAGGCGTTCGGCATGTGGCACGGCATCAGCCTGCTGCTGAGCATGTTGGTGATCGCCCTCGTCGCCGTCTCGATGGTTCTCGCCGCGTTCTTGCCGACATTTAAGCCGGCGCCCGACGCGGACAACGCCGCCGCGCTTTCGACGCCCGTCAGCCACGAATTGCCCACGGAGTCGCTGGACAAATAACCCGATCCCCGTTTCGCGCTCGCAAAAAAGCATCAATTTGCGGCGCCTGTCCCCAAAGTGAATAAACGACAAAGCCGTCGGACGGCGCGAGCGCGAAACGAAGAACGAATGACCACGAGGGATTTTTTCGATGACCACTCCGCCTGTATACATCGGCACGGACAGCGGCGCCACGACTTCCAAGGTCGGCGCGGTGTGGGCCGACGGCACCACGGTGTCCACCCGCTTATTGCAACGGCCCACCAACTCCCAGGCCGGCCCGCTCACGGTCGTCCATAGTTGGGTCGACGCCATCACCGATTACCTTGCCCAAAACCAATTGCACTGGGATCAAGTGCGCGGCGTCGGCCTGGCCATCCCCGGCCCCTTCCAGCGCTACGGCGTCTTGGATCGTTCCGCGAATCTGCCGGCCAGCTTTGAAGGTTTCGACGTGCATGCCGCCTATGGCAACGCGCTCTCCGACAAGGCGGGTCGCGCCGTCCCCCTCTCGGTCGGCAACGACGGCGACATGGGCGGGGTGGCCGAGGCGCAGCGCGTTCGCGGCGTCGGCAAGGGAACCGTCATCCTCCTGGCGCCCGGTTCCGGCCTGGGCTGCGCCTACGTCGGCGCCGACGGGCTTCCCCTCTCCGGCGATACGCTCGCAGGCATGGAAGCAGGGCACATGCCGGCGCCTTTGCAGATGCTGGGAAGTAAAGCGTATCCTTGCGGTTGTGGCCGCGACTGGGGCTGCGTCGAAGTGTATACGACCCTGTCGGGTTTGCCGCACCTGTTGGCGGAACGCCTCGGCCGATTCCCCGATCATGCGCTCGCGAAATCGACGGAAGATCCCAAGCACAAGGCGTTCGCTCTGCGCGGGCTGGCACAAAAGAACGACCCGCTCGCCGTCGAGGTTTTCGATTTTCAGGCCAAGGCGCTGGGATTGCATGTCGCCAATCTCGCCATGGCGTTCGACCCGCGCTTCTTCGTCATCGGCGGCGGCTTGATGGATCCGGAGGCGACCAGCGAACCATTTCGCGAACGCTATCTGCGCATCCTCCGCGAGACCGCCCATCCGTACCTCTTCCCCGCCCAGCGCAACCGCATGAGCATCGTGCCCGCCGCCTTGGGCGATCTGTCCCAATCGATTGGCGCGGCGCTCGTGGCGCTTTACCAAAGTCGGTCGTAATGCGGTTTCCTTTCACCGCAGAGATCGCGGAGGGCGCAGAGATAGGAAGAGAGAGAAAATAGAATGAGTAATTAGGGGCAAAGGCGAGATTCACGCGCCAACCCCTCCTTGAGAAGATTTGGATGATCTGTCGAATGCGACGCAAGATGAAGGCGAGCGAAGGGGCAATACGACAGTAAAATTTAGACTCTTTTTCTTCTCTGCGTCCTCTGCGATCTCGGCGGTGAATAAGTTAGGCAAGCAATGTCTCCACGCGAAACGGCAAGGTTGATTTGGCAGGCCGGCGTTGACGCGGTGAAGCCGGCGGCGCTCATGGGGACTGCGTTGGCCGAGCTATCGACGGTGCTGGCCGGGGCGTCGCGTGTCGTCGTCTTGGGCGGCGGAAAAGCCGGAGCCGCGATGGCCCATGCGGTGGAGGAAGCCCTCGTCTTGAATCTGGATCGCGTCACTGGCTGGATCAATGTTCCCGAGGGATCACGCCCGACGCTGCGACGCATCCATGCGCACCCCGCGCGGCCGGTCGGCAGCAACCAACCGACCGCCGCGGGCGCCGCAGGCAGCGCACAGATCCTCCGGCTGGCGCGCGAGGCCGGTTCCAACGACGTGGCGCTTTGCCTCCTCTCCGGCGGCGGATCGGCGCTCCTACCCGCTCCCGCGCCGGGACTGACCTTGGAGGATAAGCAGGACGTCACGCTTCGGCTGCACCGATGCGGCGCGACGATCCAGGAAATGAACGCCGTCCGCAAGCACTTGAGCGCCATCAAGGGAGGTCGGTTGGCGCAGGCGTTTCGCGGAAAGTCGCTGCATAGCTTGATCATTTCCGACGTGATCGGCGATCCGCTCGACGTCATCGCTTCCGGCCCCACTGCTCCCGACCCGTCGACATTCGCCGACGCGCTGGCGATCCTCGACCGTTTTCAGCTGCGCGATAAGGTGCCGGCGTCGGTCCGGCGGCATCTGGAGGAGGGCGCCGCCGGCCGGATTCCCGAGACTGCCAAGGCGCTGCCCGACAACGTCCACAACGTCCTCATCGGCAACAATCGCACGGCCTACGATGCCGCCTGGGCGAAGGCGGAAAGTTTGGGGTTTCAAGTCGAATCGTTGGGCCAACCGATCGCCGGGCCGGCCGATGCTGCCGCGCGGGAGGCGGTCATTCGCATTCGACGGGCAAAGAAGCAGGGCGGCAAGATCTGTCTGCTGGGCGGCGGAGAGACGACGGTCACTCTTCCGCCCGACCATGGGAAGGGAGGCCGTAATCAGGAATGGGTACTCGCCGCGTTATGCGAATTGGGCGAACAAGACGCGCGCGACGTGGTGCTCTTGAGCGGCGGGACGGACGGGGAGGACGGCCCGACGGACGCGGCGGGCGCGCTTGCCGATGCATTGACCTTACGGCGCGCCGAAACAGCGGGACTCAATCCACGAGATCATTTGCGCCGCCATGACGCCTACCCCTTCTTCGAGGCGACCGGCGACCTTTTGAAAACAGGCCTCACCAATACCAACGTCATGGATTTGCAAGTGGTGTTGGTAGGCGCGTCGTAACGGGGCGGCAGCGAGCCAGGGCAAAAAAAATCACCCGCGCCGGGGTCGGGCGCGGGTGACGGGAGGAGTCATGGGCACACACGGGGGATGGAATACCCATGGGGTTCCGGGCGGGATTAGTCCCGGAGGCTTCTAGGTTTTCGGAGGGACCAAGGCGGGTGGAAAAGGCGAGTTCCGGTTCGCCTTTTCCATCCCCGCCCGGTCACGCTGGCCTCTTCTCTGCCAGCCCCGATCACTCTTGGATGCGTTGACTTGGTGCGGACTCATAATGCAAACACCGTGCCACAGAAATTCTTATCTTGAATTTTGCGCTGTAATGTATTGTCTGATAAGCAGTAATGTCGATACGACTCATCGGACGCCGATTCGGATGGCGACGACGACTTTGCAAAATGTTCAATTCCGATGTGAAAAAATGACAATCCGATGCTCAAAAATGCTTCGTCGCGCTACTTTCGGAAAACACCCTTTTCTTTAGGGGCGCTAACATTGGATTACAGGTCGGAATTGCATGAAGTGGGCGTCGGCGACGGCCGATCATTGGAAGTGACGTGAGGAAAAGGAGTTGCAAAGCGAGCCGGTTTTCCCAGCTTACGTGTCTTGCCACGGCACGCCAATTGCTATTCTTTCTCCCAGTCTGGCATCCACCCCAACGGACCTGCCCACCATGGAATTTCGCTGGATCGCGATCATCGCCCTGTGGACTCTTCTCGCCGGTCCCATGTTCGACGCCCGTTGGGGCGTCCCGACGGAACACCAGACGCGAACCACCGCCGCCGCCAAGGCGCGCTCGCATCGATAACGCACTTCCCCGCCGATGTCTTGCCGCCAAGCTTGTTCGCGCCTTTCTCATTGACGCCGGCTCCCATCTCGCGGAAAATAAAGACACCTGCCCGTTTCGCGGCTTTCGTGTCTTCCCTTCCGACTTGCTTCTTTCGACGAGTGACTCTCCATGGTTCGCATGCTGGGTTTGGCGATGATGTTCGCGTTTTGGCCTACGTTCGCTCAGGGTCAATCCGCGGCCAAGAAAGCGGTGACGTTCAACCGCGACATTCGGCCCATTCTCTCGGACAATTGCTTTCTGTGCCACGGCCCCGCGAAGACCACGCGCAAGGGCGATCTGCGCATCGACCTGGAAGCGGACGCGCTGGAAGATCGCGGCGGCTACTTCGCCATCGTGCCGGGCAAGCCGGAACAGAGTCATCTATATCAAAGGCTCATCGAGAAAGAGCCGGCGAAGAAGATGCCGCCCAAGTCGAGCCATAAGAAGCTGACAACGGTGCAAATCGAACTGATTCGGCAATGGATCGAGCAGGGAGCGAAGTACGAAAAGCATTGGGCGTTTTTGCCGGTGGCGAGGTCTACTCTGCCCGAGGTGAAAAACAAGGCGTGGGTGAAGAACCCGCTCGACCGCTTTTTGCTGGCACGGCTCGAAGAAGAGAAGATGGCGCCGTCGGCCCAGGCGAGCCGGGAATCGCTGCTCAGGCGAGTGACGTTCGATTTGACGGGGTTGCCGCCGACACTCGCGGAGATCGATGCGTTCTTGAAAGATACCTCGCCCGATGCGTACGAGAAGGTCGTCGATCGCTTGCTGGCGTCGCCGCGTTATGGCGAGCGGATGGTGCTCGAATGGCTCGACGCGGCCCGCTATTCCGACAGCAACGGCTATCAGACCGACGGCACCCGCGCCATGTGGCCCTGGCGCGACTGGGTCATCAAAGCCCTCAACGACAACATGCCGTTCGATCAATTCACCGTCGAGCAACTCGCGGGGGATTTGTTGCCCTCGCCGACCGTGGAGCAGAAGATCGCGACGGGCTTTCATCGCAATCACATGCTCAACGGCGAGGGCGGGCGCATCGCGGAGGAATCGCGCGTCGAATACGTATGGGACCGAGTGGAGACGACGGGCACGGTTTGGCTCGGGCTGACGACGAATTGCAGCCGTTGCCACGATCACAAGTACGACCCGCTGACGCAGAAGGAGTATTACCAACTTTACGCCTACTTCAACAGCATCAACGAGACCGGCGGGGTGGATCGCCGCAACAGCACGGCCGCCCCGACCATCGATTTGCCGACGCCCGAGCAAACGAAGAAGATCGATGAGCAAGGCAAGAAGATCGCCGCCCTCGAGGGTTCGCTCAAAAAGTCGACGGCGGATTTGCTGGCGAAGCTGCCCGAATGGGAAAAGGGGCTGAAACTCGACAAGCTGCCGATGCCGGTCGTGGAGGCGCTCAAGAGCGACGCCGCCAAGCGCAACGCGGCCCAGAAGAAAACGCTCAACGATTATTACCTGGGACAGTCGGCCGAGCGCAAGAAGCTGACCGGCGAAGTGGACGCGGCCAAGAAGGCGCTCACGGGACTCAAGAACAGCGTTCTTATCACAATGGTGATGGAGGAAAAGATCAAGCCGCGGGATACATTCATCTTGGATCGCGGCATCTACAACAAGTACGGCACGAAGGTCGGCGCCGCCTTGCCTGTGGTCCTGCCTGCCATGCCCAAGGGGGAGCCCAACAATCGTCTCGGCCTGGCCCGCTGGCTGGTCGATCGCGATAACCCGCTCACTGCGAGGGTGACGGTCAACCGCATCTGGCAAAGTTTCTTCGGCATCGGCATCGTCAAGACGACGGAGGACTTCGGCGCCCAAGCCGAGCCGCCTAGCCATCCGCAGCTACTCGATTGGTTGGCGGCCGAATTCATGGATCCCAGCGTAACGCCTATCCCGCCGACCAAGGGCTGGGGCAAAGGCTGGAACGTGAAGCACATCCACCGCCTCATCGTCACCAGCGCCGCCTATCGCCAATCCAGCAAGGTGACGCCGGCGCTCCTGGAGAAAGATCCGGACAATCGCCTGCTAGGCCGATTCCCGCGCTTGCGGCATAGTCCATTTACGTTGCGCGATCAAGCGTTGCAGGTGGCAGGCTTGCTCGTGGACAAACCCGGCGGCCCTCCCGTGCGGCCTTATCAACCGCCGGGTTTGTGGGAAGATTTCAGCTTCAACCAGATCCGGTACACACAAGATCACGGCGAGAGTCTGTATCGCCGGAGTTTGTACACCTTCTGGCGGCGTTCGATCTCCCCGCCCAACATGTTCGACACGCCGAGCCGGCAAGTATGTACGGTGCGGGCCTCGCGCACGAACACGCCGCTGCACGCACTGATCTTGCTCAACGACGTCTCGTTCGTGGAAGCCGCGCGGGTCTGGGCGGAGAAGCTGATGCGTGAGAAGCCGACCCCGCGCGAACAATTGGCGCTGGCGTTTCGGCAAGCGACGTCCCGGCCGGCGCGCGCTGCGGAACTCGACGTGTTGACCGGAGCATATGAACGCACGCTGTCGAAATACCAAACGGATCGACCGGCGGCCTCGAAGCTGGTCGGGACGGGCGAATGGCCACAGGCGAAGGAGCTCGATGTCGCCCAACAGGCGGCGCTGATGGCAGTCCTGAACATGCTGCTGAATCTGGATGAAGTAGTGACAAAGGAATGACGCCGGCGAGCCAGGAGCGTAAGCGACTGGAGTGCGTCACTGTCTCGAACGCAGCGAACGCTAAGCCGCAAGCGGGGCTACGCGGTGACGCCCAGCGCGCGTAGTTTCTCCACCAACCCAGCCCTCGTCCGATACACGATCCCCTTCATCCCCACCTCATTCGCCCCACCGATATTCGCGGCAATGTCGTCAATAAACACGCATTCCTCCGCTTTCGCCTCCGCATGCCGCACGCAGTGATGGAAGAAATCGACGTGCGGTTTGCGGGTGCCGATTTCGTGGGAGAGGACGCGGTGCTGGAAATGGCCCAAGACGTCGGCGAACTGGGCCTGAAACTTGCGTGCGTGCAGAATGTTGGTGTTGCTGCCCAGAACGAGGCGGTAACGGCCGGCGAGGCGGGGGATCAGGTCGCAGACCTCGGGATTGGGAACGAAAATGTCGCCGACCGCTTCAGCGAGCACATCGGCGGGACACTCGAGTTGCCACAGGGCGATGACGCGGCGGAGGAACTCGACCTCGTCGATATGGCCTCTTTCGAACAGGACTTCAAGTTCTGAAGTGTAGACGGCGGCGTACATGTCGTCGCGCGTCATTTTCGTAAAGGCGCTCATCTTGGCGAGCGTCTTGTCG
>Ga0163144_10025009_pt1 | contig 11691 bp, 7 predicted proteins | sample OliLak19BULKMAT1_FD_123175 | JGI IMG/M metagenome (GOLD analysis project Ga0163144, IMG submission 123175) | Freshwater microbial mat bacterial communities from Lake Vanda, McMurdo Dry Valleys, Antarctica - Oligotrophic Lake LV.19.BULKMAT1 | ecosystem: Environmental > Aquatic > Freshwater > Lake... | reverse complement strand
TCTTTCAAAGTCCCCCAGAATTGGGGGATTTAGGGGGCAGAATAGACTGAAACGAAGACAGGTAGGACTTGTGTGTACACGGTAGCTCCTGCGGGAGAGGGGCTAGGGGTGAGGGCTTTAGAAACTTCCACGTAACATCAATTATTAGCTAAGCATTTCTAGAATTTTTTTAACTCTATTGATCGAAAATCCCTTTCGGTGTTATCTTAATAAAGCGCAAAAAAACGCGCAGCGCCGGGATAGCTCAGTTGGTAGAGCAGTGGACTGAAAATCCACGTGTCACGAGTTCAAATCTCGTTCCTGGCATTAAGGTTGAAAATCTAAATCACGGTCACTATTGCCTATGATTTTTTGGTGATTTTTACCGCAAAGCGATGTAAGATTCCAACAGCTAAGTTATGACGTAACTGATTGGAGATATAGCCTTGAAAGGAATTTTGATTAGCTTTGGCATTATGGCATTTGCTGTACTGGTCATTGTAGTTGCTCAAATTACAGGTGGACAGTCGGCAGTTGCTGGCCCTAGTGCGCCATCTACAGGTGCACCAAATCAAACAGAAGTAAAAACAGTAGAAACACCTTCAATTAATATGAGTGAGTCCGAAATCAAGGAAACTGGCACTGGTCTCAAATATAAAGTGATCACGGCTGGTACTGGTGCGACACCTAAGAAGGGCGATACCGTAATCGTGCATTATACTGGCACGCTCGAAGATGGTACTAAGTTCGATAGCTCGCGCGATCGCGGTCAGCCTTTTTCGTTTAAGCTTGGCGTTGGTCAAGTGATCAAAGGCTGGGATGAAGGTTTGTCAGATATGCGTGTTGGCGATCGCCGCACTTTGATTATTCCTCCTGACCTCGGCTATGGCGCTCGTGGAGCAGGCGGAGTGATTCCTGGTAATGCCACATTAATTTTTGATGTAGAGCTATTGCGTATTTCTTAAAAAAATCAATCTAAAAAAGCACCGCCTTCAGGCGGTGCTTTTTTATGGACAGTGCCAGATTTAATCTTCTACCGCGATCGCGCCGTGAAACATACCCATGCCGCAGCTAAACTGAAACATCCCCACAGTTTGCGGCGTAAATTCTATAGGTGTAGTCTGATTGAGAACTAAGTCTTGAGCAACATGGAAGTCAGGGAGGAGGACTTTCTCTAAGCAACTACTGGGATCGCGGCGATCAAACTGCAATCGCACGGGTTGACCGCGCTTAACTGTTACCATCGAGGGAACATAGCCACCATCGACGGTGATTGTGATTTCCTGAATGCCATCACTAATTTTTGCTTGTTGAGATTTGGGCTTGCTGCCTAGAAACCACCATAGTTGAGCAACGATTAGAGATAGACCACCTACAGCGATCGCAATTTTAAGAGCTATAGGCTGTTCGATTGGTTGAAATCGCTGAGAGGAGGATGAAGAGGATGAATTGTGTTTGGTCATTTCTTCTGCGGACATACTTGATGCTATGCCAACGGATAAACCAATGCTTACTAAAATATTGACCACTTGATGTTTTTTCATGGTTGTTTCTCTTAGTTAGTGGAAGAAGGACGAAAGTTTCTTAACCTTAAAGCATTTGTGACTACAGAAACAGAGCTAAATGCCATTGCTGCACCCGCAATAATTGGATTGAGTAGCCAACCCCAAATCGGATAAAGAATTCCTGCGGCGATGGGAATTCCTGCGACGTTGTAGATAAAGGCAAAGAAGAGATTTTGTTGAATATTACTAATCGTGGCGCGACTGAGTTGGATTGCAGTGACAATTCCTTGGAGATCGCCTGAGATTAGGGTGATATCGCTAGCAGCGATCGCTACATCTGTTCCTGTGCCAATCGCTAAACCGACATCAGCTTGAGCTAAGGCAGGAGCGTCATTAATGCCATCGCCAACCATCGCTACGACTTTACCTTCAGATTGCAACTCTCTGATTTTTGCTACTTTCTGATCGGGGCGAACTCCAGCAAATACGCGCTTAATGCCAACTTCACGAGCGATCGCTTCAGCAGTTGATTGATTATCTCCAGTCAGCATTACTACTTCTATTTTCATTGTTTGTAAAGCTGCCACTGCTGTTTGAGATGAAGGTTTGAGCTTGTCAGCAATACCAATTAAGCCACGGGCAATATTATCAACCGCGATTAAGACGACAGTTTTACCACCTGTTTCCCATGAATCTTGGTATTGATGAAGCTGACTGGTATCAATCTTCAACTCATCCATCCATCGCCTTGTTCCGACTTGTACTAATGAGTTATTGATTTTTCCTTGCACACCACTACCTGCGATCGCTATAAACTCATTTACTTCAGGAATAGTAATATCTTTTTGCTTAGCATGGTTCACAATTGCTTCTGCTAAAGGATGTTCAGAATTACGCTCGATCGCGGCAACTAATTTCAACAATTCTCTTTCCCCCCTCTCCTCACTGGGAGAGGGGCTGGGGGTGAGGGCAAATACATCTGTAACAACTGGCTTCCCTTCTGTCAAAGTTCCCGTTTTATCTAAAACGATAGTTTGGATTTTATGAGCGAGTTCTAAACTACCTGCATCTTTAATTAAAATACCGTTCTCTGCTCCTTTGCCAGTTCCGACCATAATTGAAGTTGGAGCCGCTAATCCTAGTGCACAAGGACAGGCGATAATTAGCACACCTACCGCTGAGATCGTGGCTAGGGTGATGTTGCCCATAATCTCAAACCAGATGATAAATGTCGCGATCGCTATAGAAATCACCACAGGCACAAACCAACCAGTCACTTGATCGGCAAGTCTTTGAATTGGCGCTTTAGAACCCTGTGCATCCTTTACAAGCTGCACAATTTGCGAGAGAACTGTATCTTTACCAATTCGACTTGCCCGAATTTGTAAACTGCCAGATTTGTTCATAGTTGCGCCAATTACGAGATCGCCAACTTTCTTTTCAATGGGAATACTTTCTCCTGTGACCATTGACTCATCAACTGTGGAGTTACCAGCGATCGCCTCTCCATCAACGGGAATCTTTTCACCTGGGCGCACCATCACAATATCGTTGATTTGCACATCTTCAATCGGAATATCTGACTCTTTGCCATCACGCAAGACTCGCGCTGTCTTTGCTTGCAATCCGATTAACTTGCGAATTGCATCCGAGGTTTCGCCTTTTGCTCGATTTTCAAATAATTTACCTAATAAAATCAAGGTAATCACGATTACCGGTACCTCATAGTAGACTTCAGGTTGTAAGCCCTGAGAGATAAAGAAAGTAGGGTTTAAAGTAACCGTAATCGAGTAAGAGAAAGCCGCCAGAGTTCCTAATGCGATCAATGTATCCATTGTTGCCGTGTGATTCTTGAATGCTTTCCAAGCACCAATGTAAAAAGTATTTCCACACCATAACTGTACGGGAAGAGCAAGCGCTAGTTGGAGCCAACGATCATGTAAAAATGCAGGAATTAAAGGAATCGGCAATCCTGTCATCATTGGTAGGGAACCAATTACTAATATTATGCCGATCGCACCACCGACCCAGACTTTGCGGGTCAGATCTTGCATCTCAGATAGATGGTTATTTTTTTCGCGATCGCTATTTACATGATCTGGCAGAATTGCTTCGTATCCAATATCCTTAATTACTTGTTGAATGGAACTAGAAGAGGTTTTTTTCTGATCGAATTCAATCACTACCTCCTCTGTTGCAAAATTGACATTACTACTAGCAACACCAGATATAGAGCGAGTCGCTGACTGGATACTATTGGCACAAGAGGCACAGTGCATCCCGCGCAAGCTAAATGTGACTTTACTCATAGTTAATCCTTAAATTGCTCGATACATATACGTAGAAGTAGCTAAAATCCCCACCCTAGCCCCTCTCCCGCAGGAGAGGGGAACAAGAAAAAACTCTTTCTCCCCTTCTCCTGCGGGAGAAGGGGCTGGGGGATGAGGGCAATTTTCACGTAACACAAGTTATAACTTCTATTTTTTATACCAAGCTTGCTTCCATTCTTGCATTTGCTTGATTTCTGTTTGCTGTGAAGAAATAATATCTTTTGATAGTTGCTTGATTTCGGGACGTGTAGATTTAGTGGAGGCATCTTGAGCCATGATCACAGCGCCCTGATGATGAGGAATCATTGCATTGATAAATCGCAAATCGAATTCAGCATCCTGAGCACCTAAATCTTGAGTCATCATCATGCCTTTCATTTGATCAGCATTCATCTCCATCATGTGTCCCATTTTGGCATTGTGTGCCATTGGCATACTACTAGCGTTGGGATACCACTGTTTTCGCCAAGTCTGTAATTCAGCGATTTCTTTGGTTTGAGCCATGATGATTTCATCAGCGAGCTTTTTAATCTCAGGACGTTGCGATTTTTGTTGAGCTTCTTTCGCCATTGTGATTGCACCTTGGTGATGCGGCTTCATTCCATCAATAAAGCGAAGGTCAAAGCTAGCATCAGCAGGACCTAAATCCATTGCCATGTTACTCATGTTCCCCATTTTATCCATTTTATCCATATTGCCCATACTGGTAGGTTTGGGAGTGGAAGTAGACATGGAGCTAGGTGCAGAAGACGCAATAGGAGCTTTGGAAGTAGAAGATTCGGGATTGGTTGTTGCTGTACAAGCCGCTAAAGCGCCCGTTGCAATGGAGGCGATCGCGACTAAACCTAAACTCTGAGATAAAACATTTTTTTTAAGAAAATTCATAAAGATTAAATTTTTTAGTTGTAAAAATTGTAGAGCTAAAAAATGAAATCAAGATGAAATTGCACTATTTCTTAAGTAAGCTAAGGGCTATTAAGTTGAGATATATCAACGGAAAGAGAGCGTTTGATAGCCTAGCATAAGCTCGCTTTATATATAATTTTATATATAGCAATCCTAAATCATTTGTAGATAAAACAAGGGGCTTAAGCCCTTTGTTATGAGACTTATACTTCCACGACTCATTTAGAATTGCTATACAAACTGAATCCTACATAGCGAATCTATCTAAATAGGTACTAATATTTCTTTTATATAACCTAAAGTCATAGTATATGTCATATTAAAAGGCGTCTTAGGCGATTTTATGAGCGAGTAAATTTTTAGCATTAACTTTCTTAAAGTAGCCACAATTTGCTTATCTCGTTCATAAAATTTGGCGATAAAATTTGGCAGTTGGCTTAGCTTAATCTAAGAACAATTTAAAATGAATTAGGTATAGTTTAAGAAATCGTTAACAGTTTGGGAAACCGATTTACTTGTTCCCGCAAGCACTCAGTCTTTCATCCTCAAAAGCAATTCAGAAAAAATTCAAAGTTTTAGGACTTACACATTAGTAGGGGCAATTCATGAATTGCCCCTACCACAAATAAAAGCTTTCAGGCGTTTTTGCGTAAGTCCTAAGTTTATCTAGTTCAATATTTTTAAAGGAGAGGTACGAATTGTGACTGAGGGCAACAAAACTATTGCAGTAGAGACTTTGTTTGCGGGTGGGGGTGAGATGGGTGAGTTGATGCGATCGCTAGATTGGTCGCGTACTCCCTTAGGTGCAGTCGAAAGCTGGTCCCGTAGCCTGCGTACGTTAGTAAGCATGATGCTAAGTAACGACTTTGGCATGATAATTTTCTGGGGGCCAGATTTGGTGCAGATGTACAACGATGCCTATCGACCGATTCTTGGTGAGCTGAAGCATCCGTATGCAATGGGGCAATGTGCTAGGGACTGCTGGCCAGAGATTTGGGATGTTATAAACCCAATGTTTGAACAAGTGCTCAGTACTGAAAAAGCGGTTAGTTCTGATGATTTTGTCCTCTATATAAATCGCAATGGGTTTCTAGAAGAGACACACTTTATCTACTCTTATAGCCCGTTACGTGATGATGACAGCAGCATTAATGGGATTTTAGCAACCGTAACTGAGACCACAAAGCAGGTTTTAGCCGAGCGCCGCGTCAGAGTTTTACGAAACTTAGCCGCGCAGCTTTATGAAGTGATCTTGAGCGAACAAATCTGTCAAACTAGTACTGAAGTGCTAACCGCTAATCGTGAGGGCGTGCCATTTGCGCTAATTTATTTAGTAGACCAAAATGGTGCTCAAGCGAACTTAGTAGGGGCTAGCGGATTAAAATCTAGAACAGATTTCGCTCCTGCTGTAGTGAAACTGGATGAGCAGACTGATATCTGTCCGTGGGCTAAACCTATGCAAATTCGTACTATGCATAGGCGTACTATGCAAGTAGTAACAGATCTCACTGCTTGGGATGGATTTGCAGAAGCAGGAGATTGGCTTTATCCAGAACCACCGCATACGGCTTTGAGCCTGCCTATGATCAGTAGTTCTACCCAAGAAGTTATTGGTTTTTTAATAATCGGGATTAGTCCTCGCTTATTCCTAAATGCAAAGTATCAAGAATTTTTAGAACTTGCCGCTATTCAGATTGGTATAGCTCTAAACAATGCGAACACATATAAATCTGAACAGCTACGTGCTCAAGCTTTGCAGGAAAGTGAGGAGCGTTTTCGTACCTTAGCTGACAACATTGCTCAGTTGGCTTGGATGGCAGACGAAAAGGGATCAATTTTTTGGTATAACCAACGCTGGTTTGATTACACTGGCACAACACTGGAAGATATGCAAGGCTGGGGCTGGCGGCAGGTAAATCATCCTAAACACGTTGAACGGGTTACCGAAAAATTCCTCAGATATCTCGTAACAGGTGAAAGCTGGGAGGATACATTCCCGCTTCGTCGTAAAGACGGTCAGTATAGCTGGTTTCTCTCACGAGCTGTTCCTATTAAAGATGAGAATGGCAAAGTATTGCGCTGGTTTGGTACGAATACTGACATAACCGATCGCAGGCAAGCTGAAATCGCTCTACAGGAAAGCGAAATGCGCTTCCGTATCATGGCTAACAACTCACCAGTTATGATCTGGGTTACCGATCCTACAGGTTACTGTACATTTCGTAGCCAAAGTTGGTATGACTTTACAGGACAAACTGAAGCGACAGGCTTAGGATTTGGCTGGTTAGACGCAACGCATCCAGAAGATCGTGAATATGCGGCAAACTTATTTGTCACTGCTAATCAACAACAAACTGCCTTCCGTGTAGAATATCGCTTGCGGCGTAGCGATGGCGAATATCGTTGGGCAATTGATACGGCTAGCCCTCGCATTACAGAAGATGGACAGTTTGAGGGTTACATCGGTTCTGTGATTGATATTACTGAGCGTAAAGAAATAGAAATAGAACGCGATCGCAGTCTCCAGCTAGAACAATCTGCTCGTGCAGATGCAGAGCTTCAAAAAAATCGCCTTAATTCAATTTTGATGCAAGCTCCTGCTTTTATTGCGATCCTTCATGGTCGCGAGCTTAAGTTTGAGTTTGCTAATGCTCCTTATTATGAGCTAACTGGCAACCGCGAACTAATCGGTAGCACTGTGCGAGATGTCTTCCCCGAAATAGAAGGACAGGGATTTTTTGAACTGCTTGAGCAGGTATTTGACACTGGAGAGACGTTCTTCGGTGAAGAAATGCCACTTCTATTGAATCGACGTGGTGATGGTAGTTTGGATAAAGTATTTCTCAATTTTATCTATCAGCCTCTTTACGATAGCGATAATATTATTGAAGGAATCATAGCTTTTGGCTTTGAAGTCACTAATCTGGTTGTAGCCAGACAGCAAGCCGAAGACTTAGCAGAAGAGCTAAAAGCCGAACAAACTGCCTTACAGAAAAGTCAAGCCTATGTTAATCGATTAGTTGAAGCCAACAACCTTATGGGCGTAATTTTGGGAGAAGCTAATGGCAAGATCACGGAAGCCAACGAGGCTTTCTTGAGAATGGTTGGTTACACACGCGAAGAATTGCAAAATGGGGAAATCAACTGGAAAACAATGACACCCCCAGAATGTGTTGAGCGAGACAATCAAGCTGTACAAGAACTAATCAGCTCTGGAAGCTGTATAGCATATGAGAAAGAATTCATCTGCAAAGATGGTAGTTGTATACCAGTTCTGATCGGAGCCACACCTCTCGAAGACGGCCAACGGGAAAGCAATTGGGTGTGTTATGTTCTAGATCTAACGGAAACCAAGAAGGTAGAGGTATTGCTCCGTAAGCAAACCGAGGAGTTATCGAGAATAAATCAGGTAAAAGACGAATTTCTGGCTACGGTTTCTCATGAGTTGCGGACTCCTCTCAATGCCATATTGGGCTATGCAACAATTCTACGTTCTCGAAAGCTAGATGCAGTCAAGACAGATCGGGCGCTAGAGACAATCGAACGTAGTGCCAAAGCCCAAAATCAATTGATTAATGATTTATTAGATGTGTCCCGCATCATAACTGGCAAGCTGCGCTTAGATGTCCGTCCTATTGTTCTAGTTTCATTAATTGAGTCAGCGATCGATTCGATTCGACCCGCCGCCGAAGCTAAAGATATTCGCATTCAAAGTATTTTAGATCCTACAGCAGGTCGTGTTTCTGGTGATGCCGATCGCCTTCAGCAAGTATTTTGGAATTTACTCACTAATGCGATTAAGTTTACGCCTAAAGGAGGTCGAGTTCACATTCGACTGCAACGAGTTAGTTCTCATGTTGAAATCACAGTCAGTGATACTGGACAAGGCATTAGTCCAGAATTTTTACCTTATGTTTTTGATCGCTTACAACAAGCTGATAGTACAACTACCAGAGTACACGGAGGACTAGGACTAGGCTTAGCGATTGTCCGTCATTTGATCGAGCTACACGGCGGTAGTGTTTATGCAGACAGTGCTGGCGAGGGCTTAGGAGCTTCCTTTACACTTAAACTACCTATTGCGATCTTACGTTCAGACTCTAAACTTGGTGAGCGTGTACAGCCTTCCATTAGTGAGTCTACTCTTTTAATTGATGCACTTAAACTGAACAACTTGAAGGTTTTAATTGTCGATGATGAAATCGATGCCCGCGAAATGCTCGGCTCTTTACTAAGTACAAATGGAGTCAAGGTGCAGATGGCAGCATCGGCTCAAGACGCTTTAAATATACTCATCGAATGTAACTCTGATCAATTACCCAATGTCCTAATTAGTGATATCGGTATGCCTGAAGTTGATGGTTATATGTTTATGCGTCAAGTTCGAGCTTTAGCTCCAGAACAGGGTGGTAGACTTCCAGCGATCGCGCTTACCGCCTATGCTCGAACTGAAGACCGCATCAAAGCCCTATCGGCAGGATTTCAATCTCATGTACCTAAACCAGTAGAACCAGAGGAGTTCTTGGCGGTACTAGCCTCTTTTGTGAAGCGCTGGTAAATTAATGATAAATATATGATAAATATATGAAACATTCAATTTGACAGGTTTTTTTGATAGAGTCATTGAGGTGGTGCGACGGATCGAGACTTACTTTTCTAGAATGAGTCCTTAAGCTTCAGTAGTTGAGTAAATTTACTGCTCATTTCATTTTGCTTTTGCCAACTCATAATTTTTCATGGCAGAAACAAGCTATATGCACTATTAATTATGATCAAAAACGCAATTACGAAGATCGCAGTATTAGGTTTTTTCCCTCTGCTGGGCAGTCTATCTCCTGCTCTTGACACGATCGCCTTAGCTCAAACCACTCCTGCCTCAACGAGGAATATTAACCCTCAAATTTCCCAGAGTGAGCCGACTGCGAATACGTCGATTAAATTAGTAGAGCGGGCTAATGCTCTGAGGGAGCAAAATCAACTTGATCGCGCCTTAGCTTTGTATCGTCAGGCGATCGCGACGAGTCCTGAGTTTGTATCTGCCTACTATGGTTTGGGTGTCACATTACGCCAAAAGGGGGACATTCAAGAAGCAATTGCAGCCCATCGCCAAGCAATTGTAATCGATAAAAGTTATACGCCAGCTTATTATGGATTGGGGATTGCGCTCTATCAAAAAGGAGATGCTAGTGGTGCGATCGAGGCTTATAACCAGTTCATCCAACTCAGCAAGCCAGATACTAATCTTGCTCCTGCTTATTACAACTTGGGGCTTGCCCATGAGCGGCGAAATAATCTTGAGGCTGCAAGTACTGCTTTCCAGAAAGCGATTGAGTTAGATCCTAAATATGCCCTTGCCCATAATGGACTAGGCACTGTCCGTCGTCGTCAAGGCAGTCAAAAAGAGGCGATCGCTTCTTATAGTAAAGCGATTGAGCTTGCTCCACAGTATGCAGTCGCCCATTTTGCGTTGGGCATATCGCTCTATGAAAATCGTGATTACCTAAGCGCAATTGATTCTTATAAACGAGTAATCGCAATTGATCCTAATTTCCCTAATGTTTATTACAATCTTGGCTTGGCTTATAACCAATTGGGCGATCGTCAAAATGCAATTCCTACTTTTCGGAAAGCGCTCGAGCAAGATCCGCGTAATGCTGATATTTATGCGGCTTTAGGTAGTGCATTTTTGCGTGAGGAAAATATTGCTGAAGCGGTAGTAGCCTTTAAACGTAGTACGGAAATTAATCCACGCATAGCAAGTACTTTCAATGGCTTGGGGCTTGCCTTGCGTCGTCAAGGTGATCTTGCAGGGGCGATTACGGCTTATGAGCAATCAATTGCCATTAATCCTAATTATGCAGCTGCCTACAACAATCTTGGTCGGGTGCTATCTGATCAAAGTCGCAATCTTGAAGCAATTACCGCTTTTCGTCGGGCGATCGCGATCGATGCTAAGAATGCAGTTGCCTATAGCAATCTTGGCAATTTATTGCGTTCTCAAGGCGATAGTGATGAAGCGATCAATGCTTTTCAAAAAACGATCGCGATCGGTAAAGAAGATTTGTGGATGGACTACACCAGCTTAGGGCTTGCCTATGCCGATCGCGGCAAGCTAGGCGAAGCGCAAACTGCCTATTTCAAATCCTTATCTTTAAATCCTAAGTTCGCAAAAGCGCATTTTGGTTTGGGTGCGTTATACACTCTCAAAGGTGAAGTCAGCAATGCGATTCGTTCTTATCAAGAAGCGTTGAAGCTCTACGAAGAAAATCGTGATGCGGAATGGATTAAGCGCACTCAACGAGCTATCCAATCATTGCAAGGGATTACATAAAGCTCATCTAAAATTGATAACTTAGAGAGGGTTAAGGGTCTCACTAAGTTATCGATTTTAACCTTTATTTCCAAAAATCTTGTTTAATCAACATTCCGTAATCTTTTGCTAATTGCCAAGTTTTAGGATAAGGCGATCGCTCAAATTCTTCATGAGTTTTAAAATCCGCTTCAAGTCGAATCAACGAAATATCCCAAGCATGGTCAAAAATATCGTCCCAATATTCCAAAATTGTTTCATTGTTTGCAACATCACTTTGAATGTCTAATTGCGCTCTAAAAACATACCGTTCCCAATCGTGGAATCTTTCTGGTAGATCTAAAAACATCCGCTTCATCGAATAAGTCAGCACTGTTATAAGTGAGTCTTTTATCCACTTTTTTTGCTCGTAAATGAGGCTTTCAACCTCATCAATTAAGTTTTCTAGGTCAAGATTCTCAAAATCTTTTTCGCGTAATTGCTTTGCAGTCAATTGCACCCATTTCGTAAAGTCTGTATCGTTCAAAGATTTGCTCATTTTTTTACCTTATTTTTACTTTATTGTTGACGCGATCGCCTAAAAAAACGTCTGTCTCCACATCAGACTTTACAACCCATTGCCGATCGCAAAAAATGCTGACCAATAAAATGGATGATTGAG
>Ga0163144_10025008_pt1 | contig 11691 bp, 8 predicted proteins | sample OliLak19BULKMAT1_FD_123175 | JGI IMG/M metagenome (GOLD analysis project Ga0163144, IMG submission 123175) | Freshwater microbial mat bacterial communities from Lake Vanda, McMurdo Dry Valleys, Antarctica - Oligotrophic Lake LV.19.BULKMAT1 | ecosystem: Environmental > Aquatic > Freshwater > Lake... | reverse complement strand
TATCCAAGTCCGACCTACGACTGAGTTTCCCGCCCGGCCCATCACGCTGATCCCGTCCTATCCCGACCTCCCGATGGAAGAAGTCTACCCGCGCCAGATCCGCACCGACATCCCCGAAGTCTATCTCCGCGAACTCGGCACCAATGGGCGCGGCCGCATCGCGTTTTTCCCTTGGGATATCGACCGCACTTTCTGGGAAGTGATGTGCCCCGACCACGGCCGGCTTCTCGCCAACGCCGTCCGCTGGGCCGCCGGCGAGCCGCAGCCGCTCACGGTTGAAGGCCCGGGCCTCATCGACGTCGCCGTATGGCGGCAGAAATCCTCGATCACCGCCCACCTCGTGAACCTCACCAACCCGATGGCGATGAAAGGGCCCTTCCGCGAAATCATCCCCGTCGGCGAGCAGCGCCTCCAGCTTCGTCTCCCTCCCGGCACGAAACCCAAACGCGTCCACCTCCTCACCGCCGACCGCGACCTGCCGTATCAAATCTCCAACGACACGCTTACCGCCACCATCCCGTCCGTCGCCCTGCACGAAGTCCTCGCCGTCGACCTGGCTTAGCGGCAACAATCCCGCCATACCACGAATGAATGCGCATGAAAAGCCGAGGCGGGGAATCCCGAGGACGCATCTGTCGGTTGGCCGTTCCGGCTCCGGCGCGGAACGGAGTCCGCGCCCTACCTTTTTCAAAGGTCACGATCGGTACGGCGGCAAGTCCCTTCGCTACCTTTTTCGAAGGTCACGATGGGTAGGGCGGCGAGTCCATTCGCCGCCGCGGTGGCTTCCACCGCCAAACGGGAGATGCGCCCAATCCCAAGATTCCCAACCTTGTCCTGATCGCTCCGTCAGCGTGTTATTGGCCAATCTCCACAGCTGAGCCCGGCCCCGTCTCTCCTCGCATGAAGTTCCCTCTTCTCGTCTCGCTCGCACTCGTCTCGCTCACTCACGCCGCTACCCAAATCGATATCGCGTCGCCTCCCGCGCGCTTCGCTGCGGCCGAGATTGACGCAGCACTCCTCGCCGCGCGCATCCCCGACACCGCCGTCCGCATCCGTTTCCTCCTCGCCGGGTCACCTGCGGCTACCGCGCTCGCCGAGTCGCAACGCATCGCTGCGCCCGTCGCCCTACGCCCGGAAGGTTTCAGCCTTCGCGTCGCACGCGCCGCACCCGCCGCGACTACGGAGAAGCCGGAGGTCTTTATCCTCGGCTACGACGACGCCGGGCTGATGTATGGCGGCCTCGAGGTCGCCGAGCTCCTCCGCACCCGCGGCGTCGCCTCCCTTGCCGACACCGACCAGAATCCGCACCTCATCGAGCGCGGGGTGAAATTCAATATCCCGCTCGACGCCCGCTCCCCCAGCTACTCCGACGCCGGCGACTCCGCCCAGCAGAACATCGCCACGGTTTGGGAAATGTCCTTCTGGCGCGAGTTCATCGACCGCCTCGCCCGCCAGCGCTTCAACCTCGTCTCGCTCTGGAACCTCCACCCGTTCCCGTCGCTTATCCGCGTCCCCGAGTACCCCGATGTCGCCCTCGCCGACGTCCAGCGTTCCCTCGTGTCATGGAAAGAGCACTACGCCCTTCAAGCCACCGGCCTCGATGCCCCCGAAATCCTCGGCAACGTTGAAACGCTCCAGCGCCTCACCATCGACGAGAAAATCGCTTTCTGGCGCGAAGTCATGCGCTACGGCCGCGAGCGCAACGTGAAGTTCTACCTCATCACGTGGAATCTCTTCACCAACGGCGTCGCCGGCAAATACGGCATCACCGCCGATCCCGCCAACGCCACCACCAACGACTATTTTCGCCGCAGCGTGCGCGAACTCATCCTCACGTACCCCGATCTCGCCGGCCTCGGCCTCACCACCGGCGAATACCTCCCCGGCCTCAGCGCCCCGCAAAAAGAGGAATGGGCCTTCGCCACCTATGGCCAGGGCACCCTTGACGCCCTCGCCCTGCGACCGCAGCGCAAGCTCACCTTCATCCACCGCCAGCACGAAGCTGGCGCCGCCGAAATCCGCCGCCATTTCGCGCCGATCATGGATCACCCGAACATCGATTTCGTCTACTCCTTCAAATACGCCGAAGCCCACGCCCTCAGTTCCACCCGCCAGCGCTTCCACGAGAAATTCGTCGCTGACATCGGCGATGCCCCGACCCTCTGGACCCTCCGCAACGACGACAATTACCATTTCCGCTGGGGCGGCGCCGCGTTCGTCCGCGAGTTCATCCAGAACATCCCCGCCAAGAACACCCGCGGCTTCTACTATGGCTCCGACCAGCACATCTGGGCGCGCGACTTCCTCAGCCTCGACCGCACCCCCGACGCCCCACGCGAGTTCGAGGTCGGCAAACACTGGTATCACTGGCTCCTCTGGGGCCGTCTCGGCTACGACCCCGCGCTCTCCGACGACCGCCTCATCGCCCTTCTCGCCACGCACTTCCCCTCCACCGACGCCGCCGCGCTCTTCGCCGCCTGGCAGGATGCTTCGATGGTTTTCCCCCTCGTGACCGGTTTCCACTGGGGCGCGCTCGATTTTCAGTGGTATCCCGAAGCGTGCCAAAGCCGCCCTGAGCCCGCGCAAACGCCCACCGGCTTCCACGACATCAACCGCTTCATCTCCCTCCGCCCGCACCCCGCGACCGACAACCTCTCCATCCCCGACTACGTCACCAGCGTCCGCACCAACCAACCCCGCGCCGGCACCACGCCGCTCCAAGTCTCCGACAACCTCCACGCCCACGCGCACCGTGCCCTCGCCGGCTACGACCGACTTCTCCCCTCCGCCAACACCGACTCCGAGCTCCGCCGCACGCTCGAAGACATCCGCGCCCTGGCCCACCTCGGCAAATACTATGCGCACAAGATCCGCGCCGCCACCGAACTCGCCCTCTTCCGCGCCTCACTCGACCGCGCCCATCACGCCACGCTCACCCGCGAGCTCAATCAAGCCGCGTATCACTGGCGCTGCTACGTCACCACCGCTACCACGCTCTACCAAAACCCGCTCTGGACCAACCGCGTCGGCCACGTCGACTGGCGCCGCACCTACACCAGCGTGCTCTACGACCTCACGATCGCCGGCGCGCCCGTTGACGTCCCCTCGATGTCCGCCACGCCTGGCGGCACGCTCCTCGAAGCGGAAGACGCGACGGGCGAAAGGCTCGCGTTCGCCAAAACTACCCCCGGTTTCACAGGAAGCGGATACCTCGACTTCGATCACACCCAGGACCCGCGCGCGGCGACATGGAGGTTCCTCGCTCCGGAGGCCGGGACCTATGTCTTGGAGTTTCGTTATGCGATGCGCCGTGGCGAAGTCAGCGCCGCGACGCTGACGGTGAACGACGCCACGATGGAACTCGTGCTGTGGCCGACGGGCGGTGCGAAGGTTTGGATGTGCGATCGCAAGAGGGTTGTGTTCCGCCAAGGCGAAAACCTAATCCGTCTTCGTCCGTCCGCGGTGATCAGCCTCGATCATCTAAATGTAGTCCGGTGAGTAAGCCGCCGGACGATTGTGGCTGTTCTGATCAGCGATTCGGGCGATGCTCACTGCGAGATAGTGTTCGTATGAACACTTGACGTTTTTCGGGTGCCTCGTTCCCTTGGCGCTACGAAACGTCCGCCGATTGCCCTTGCCATGATGATGCATTCTTCACCTCTTTTCACCGTCATGGTGAAGACCTCTAAGAAACCAACCCCTAAAGAGGACGAGGCCGACAATGTCCGCCTGACCATCAGTCTCCCGAAACCGCTTTACGGTGAGGTTCAAGCAATGGCGAAACGTGATGATAGGTCACTTGCTTTCGTAATTCGGAAGGCAATTGAAAGCCACGTTCACGAAGAGCAACCGCTGCTTTATCCAAAAAAATCATGAGCTCTGCGATGGCAGCGCTGCCGATGCGTGCAGCCAAGGCACCCAAGTTAACTGTTGTCGATTTGTTCGCCGGGGCCGGCGGGCTGTCGGAAGGCTTCCGGCTTGCCGGCTACTCAGTGCTTGGCGGACTCGACATTGACCCCGACGCGGTCGCGACTTACCGCCGCAATTTTGGCGCGGCGGAAGCAGTTTGCGGCAACATTCGCCATCCTTCGATCCGTGAGCGGGTCTCGGCACTGGCGCACGATGCGGACGTGATTGCCGGTGCTCCGCCGTTCTCCGGGCGTTCGCAGAGCTTGCTAGTCGAGCATTTGCTTTAGAGCGGCGGCCACTGTGCTATTAATCTTGTCAGCGGCAAATTGCTGCCCCTCCCGATAAAGTGAATCCAAGTTTGCCTTGAGATCACGATGAGCCCGTTCGCACCGCGACATTGCTTCTGGAAATCGGGCACGGAAAGCAGATATTCGCGTTCGAGCTGCAGATAATTTGAGAGAACGGATCTCGCTGTCAGGCCAAACTGCCTGCCAATACGAACACGTATTGCAACCGGACGCACAACGTGAACCGTCATGAGACAAGAATGACTCCCATCCGCTTGTGGCGAGATCAAGGACTACGCGGGAGTCGTCACGGCGCTTCTCACTATTGCAGCGTTTGCACGAAATCACGACATTGCCTGCGATATGCAACCCCACGCGAAACCGGTTCATGCCGTCCAAATGTTCGACTGATGCTCGGTCGGCCTCAAGGTAGCGTCGCAGTAGGCACACGCGCTCCCGAACGTCTCGGCCACGGCACGAACGTAGCTGGCGTCTCTGACCCCGATTTTTAACTCCGAGGACATTCGGCGGCTCAATTCATGGAGGAACATGCTCACGAGTTTGTTCGCCACATCGGATTTCGCGCGTGACGTCGCCCCGGCTAGATATTTGACCGTGTCGAAAGTCATTTCTACTTTCTCGTCCTCGGCTCTAAGAGGGATGCCACTGCCACGCCGAGTGCGCGCGCGAAAGCTCCTAGCTCGTAGTCATAAACACATCGCTGGCCTGACTCGATTTTCGCAATCGCAGTCCGGTCGAGAACAATGCCGCGTGCGGCCAGCTTGCCAGCAAGCTGGTCTTGAGTCAGCGGAGGTTTGTGCCGCTCACGTGCGTCGCGAATCAGCAAACCACAAAGATTTTTACTGTCTTTCGGGGCGTAGTTGTTTGACGACAAGTTGGCATAGTAACAGGCACCGTGTGCTAAATTCGCACATTCCTATTTCCAAATCGTGATCCGCCTGAACGGTAAACCCGACCTAGCAGCCTGTCGGACTTACGCGACTGAAGGTGTCTATAGATGGATATTTCGCTTCGGATGAATTTTTTCTCGTAAGGAATCGATACCAGAGGGCCTTCGTTTCCTAAGTCCGACAGGCTGCTAGGAAAGCTGAAAACGTCACACACCTAATTCATCACAGGAAAGCTCCATGGGAGGCCGAAGGCGTCGTTCCATCCCACCAGCTTTCCGTTAGCCAACTTCCACCAATGACGGACATTCTTGTGCCGGCCCGGCCAAGGTTCGCACGTGTGAGTAGAAGCCACGCGCACATCGAGAAATGCGGCGGTTGGAATGTTCATGTAATAAGTGAAAAAATCCCCCGGCACCACATCGCGAAGTCGAATCGGAGAATCGGGGGCCGACTTGGCCGCGTCGAGCCACTGAATAATGGCGGTTTTTATCTGCGCGACGAATTGCAACACGTGTTTCCCATGATACCTGACATCCTCGGGGCTCACGCTTGAAAGCGATATTTTTCCGCCTGCACATTGGCACGACCACCGGCTATCCAATTCGGCACAAGTCGACACTCCGTTACCGTCGAAAAAAACATCTCCATCGAGCATGAGCACGAAATGGGTGCCCTTGCAATCGAGCGCCACGACTTCGCCGCCAAGCAATTCCGCCGCAGCAAGTGCGAAAGGGAGGCAAAGACCATCGACCGGACCCCGGAAGTCGCGGGTCGTGGGTAACCCCACTGTGTGAAACCGGATCCGAAAACCAGGCGACCGGACCGGTGGAATCCTCGAACGCAGGGCGCTAAGATTCGACGGAGCACCAGTCATGATTTCGCGAGATAAACGAAATCGTGGGAAGTTGTCACCGCCGGAGAGCCGGCAAGACCACTGGATTCAGCGCGGAAAAGTTGGCAGCTCTGGGCGATTGGCTTTTCCGGAAAGCGATTGAAGACGTGGTGAGGGTCGCCGGAGCCGTGAAGGCGACGCGGACCAGCGCTGCGGCAATTCAGCGCGCCAAGTTTGCGGGTAAGAACATGCCAGAGCCAGGCGAAGACCCGGAGCTTGCGTTGATCATCAAAGGAGCCCTGCAAAAATACCTAAAGGCCGAGCCGACTCCCGAAGAATGGCGCCGTCTAACGCAAGAAATCTTCGCGCACTTCGCCCTTGAAAATAAACGCCGTAATCTCGTCGGTGAAGGGTTTGAGGATTTGCTCGCTGAGATTATTCGCCGCATTCCCAGTAAGACAAAACTGGAGGTCGGAACTCGTGTTTCCGATTGATCAGATCCGCGGCTTCACGGCTCCGAGTGCTGGCGACAAGGAGAAGAAAATCGACTTGGTGATTCAACGCACCGCCCAACCACGCCGCATTCTGACCACGGTCAAATGGTCAATTCGCGCGGACCGCGAGGAGCAATTCGCCTCGGACTTCGCGGCTTACTGGAAAATGGAACGGGCCGGAGAGATTTTTGACTACGTTCTCGTCACAAACGAATTCGATCCGGCGCGGCTGGTTGCCGCCTGCGAACGACCCGCGCAAAACAGCCACCTATTTCGCCACGTTGTTCACCTGAATCCGGCTGGCCTCAAAGCCGCGTATGGGGCGGCTCCGAAGAAATCCGCTGCGAAGGCTATCGAACACATCGCAAGCGGACGGCTGATCAGTCTGGCCGACTGGCTGAAGCGACTTGCTTTAAAATCGAAGCCTTAAGCCGCGCCGGCATTCCCTTTCGAATCTCGTGTTCCCATACGCGCACAACCTTCCAACCGGCGCGTTTTAGGAGGAGTGAAACCGCACGATCCCGATCACCATTCCTTCTAACCTTCTCGTCCCAATATCTCTGGCTTTTTGGCCGCCTGTAGTGGACCGGGCACCCGTGCCAAAAACACCCGTCGACGAAGACGGCCAGGAAGGAGCACGCGAACTCATCCGCTATTTTACGCGCGGCGCCGTCACCGTGTGAGCGGCCGCGCCGCACAACACGCCGCGAATGGCTGTGGCCTGTGGATCGCTCGGAATCCCCGTTTCGTTATTATGCATCATTCCGGTCAACAAACTCACCGCGCACGCGCCGATGAGCGAAGGGCGCTGGTCGAGATAGGCGGTGCTGCCGTCGAGGTGACTGGTCAGGGCGACGACTTCGATTTCACCGAGCATGGGCGAAAGTTTTTTCGATTGCAGGAGTCGCATCATGAAGTCTCCCCCGATAATTACATCGGGCCGGTGTTGCTGAAGCCAGGCGGCGGTTCTCGCGACGGCCAACGCTTCCTCCATGGCGTCGGGAAGGACCAGGATGCGATCACGGTGCCCATGCCACGCGAGCGCGATGGAGTAGGCGTGGTGGGTGCGGCGATCTAGGGATTCGTTGAAAATGGCGGCGATGCGCGAGCGCCCGCGCTGCCGCAAATGCTCGATCAGCGCCATGATATTGTGCATGTGGTTGGGCGTGACTTGATGGAACTGCGGCGCCATGACGGTCGTGGTCGCTGCGATGACGGAAATGCCCTCCCAGCCTAGGGTGGCTTCGAGGGCAATGGGTTCCGTGGAAGGAAGCAGCACCACGCCCGCTATTCCGCGATGATGGATTACCCGTAACATCTGCCGCAATTGCCCCCGATAGTCGGAGAGACGAAAAAGCGAGACACCAAAGCCTAAGGCGTTCGCCCGAACCTCCACGCCGTTGCGCACGCCCGCGTCATAGGGATGCAGCTTGCGCTGCGGATCGCGGTGCAGATCGATCATCGCGATGACGACGCTGGCGCGCAGCTTGCGGGAAGGACGCAGCCGACTCATTAACCGGGAGATTTCGGGATCCGGTCGATAGCCAAGCTTTTGGGCAATGGCCCGCACCCGCTCGCCGGTTTGGACCGAAAGCCGAGGACTATTGCGTAATGCCAAGGAGGCCGTTTGCAGGCAAACGTGCGCGGCCACAGCGACAGCCCGTAAGCCCACACGCCTGGGTTGGAGGGGGTCCGAAGCCTCGACGGTCATGAGGCAAAGTTCGGCGGCGATGAACGCAGGTCAAGCGAGCTGTTAGACGCTAAACATTCAGCGCTCTGGCGGTGGATATTCCACCGGGTTACCTCCGCAGTGTGACCCGACTACCCCTTCTCCTAGCACTCTGCTCTGCCGCCTGCGCACCACTCGCGGCACAAACGTCAACTGCCACGCCGGCTTCTGCGGATGCCACCGAGGCCCGAAAAGACGACTCCATCGTGCTTTCGCCCTTTGTGGTGAACACCGACAAGGACGTCGGCTTCGTGGCCGCTTCCGCGCTAGCTGGCGGCCGACTTGCCGGAGACCTCAAGGACACGCCTGCCGCCTATTCGGTGCTTACGCGTGAGTTCATCGACGCCCTCAATCTCACCGATCTCGCCTCGGCCAGCGAGTGGACGGTGAACTCCACCAACATCCAGGGCGCCGGCGATCAAGAAGTGTTTGGCAACGGCTTCGAGATTTCCTCGCGCGGCGTGAGCGCCAGCGGGCAGCAGCGGAATTTTTTCCCGCTGAACGTGAATTTCGACAGCTACAATCTCGACCGCTACGACTACTCGCGCGGTCCCAACGCCATCCTCTTCGGGAACGGCACCTTCGGCGGCACGTCGAACGTCGTCACCAAGCGCGCACTCACCGCGCGCGAGTTTGGCAGCGTGCGCGCCAGCTACGGCTCGTGGGATCACCGGCGCGTGGCCCTCGATTACAACAAGCCGCTTTCGGACAAGCTCGCCATGCGCGCCAACGTCCTCTGGCAGGACGCACAGGGCTGGCGCGATCACGATCTGGAGCGTAAGAAGGCCGTGACGCTCGCGGGAACGTGGCAGATTTCCCGCAACACCGAGCTGCTGCTCGAGGGCGAGGTCGGTCGGATCGAGCGCAACAACCCGCCGACGTTTCTCGCCGACCAGTTCACCGGCTGGGATGGCTCGACGACATTCGCGAATCTCGTGACCAACGCCACCGTGCCGAGCAACGCCGTGCTGCAAGCGGCCGGGGTTAGCCGCTACGGCAACGACACGACGCCCACGTGGGTTTTCTCGACCGGCTTGCCGATGACGACCGTGGAAAATTTGGCCAACACGATGCGCACGATCGGCGGCGGCGTGAATGCTACGACCGCGGTCGGCGGCGTGTTGCTCCCGGCCGGCTCTCCCTCCGTGAACTATTCTTCGCGCGCGATCAACGAGCGGCTCAACGCGCCCGCGTGGCAGTTCGACCGCGCCGTCGCGGGCTCAAAGTTCCGCGTGCCCGATTCTGATTTCGCCATTTCCACGCTCACACCCACGCTGGCGCAAAATTATCAGGCGTATTCCGCGTTTCTCCGCCAACGCGTCGGTCAGAACCTTTATCTCGAGACGGGCGGCAACATCTCCAGCGAGCTCCGCCGCACGCAGTATATCAACGCGCGCAGCCTCAACGACGTCATCATCGACCTCAATCAGCGGCTCCCCAACGGCCAGCTGAATCCGATGTTCCTCGAGCCGTTTGGGCAGGGTCAACGCTCGCGCGGGCAATTTTCAAACAAATATGCGAGCGGACGCATCGCGGCGGCTTACCAGATGGACCGCACGCGGCTCGGGGATTTCACCTTCAACCTGATGAGCGGCATCACCAATCAGACCTGGAACCAGAAGATCGAGAGCATGCGCGTGCTGCGCAGTGCCGATCCGCGCAACTGGCCCTATAATGACCAGGTATTCTACCGCTACTATTGGAATGCGCCGGATTTCTCGCTCCCTGAAATCACGTCGGCGACGCTCGATGGCCAGACGTATCGGGTCGGCTGGACCGGCGACTCGCAGCGCGCGACGGATATCTCGTTTACGGATACGTCATTCAAATATGCTCAGGGCGCCATCAAAGGAAAATTCTTCAAGGGCCGCCTTCACGGCCTGATCGCGGGCCGCGTCGATGACCTCACGGTCCAGCGCACGATCAATGACAACTTCGGCGACTATCCGGCGAACTGGAACGGCATCGATTACCAGTTCCGGCCGCCTGCGCCGCCCGATCTGCTGACGCTGCCGGAAGTCCGTCCGCGCAACGCCGTTCGGATCGCGACCGTCACCACCGGCCGATACCAGGACGACTACAATCCGCCCGAGGTGCAGTTGAACCGCAGCACGTATTCGACCGGCCTCGTCTTTCACGTCACTCGCGCGATCAGCGTCTTTGCCAACTACGCCACGAGCTTCAACCCAAGCAGCAGCCAGCTCCGACTCGACGGCTCGATCATGCCGTCGCCGGCGTCGAAAGGCTGGGATGCCGGCCTGCGTTTCTACCTGCTCGATCAGCGGATCAACGTTGGGCTGACTTACTACTCTGGCGAGGAGACCGCGCAGCCCTTCGAAATTCCGTTCACCAACAATCTTCAGAGCATCGCGCAGGCGAATGTCATCGGCGATCTTTCGAGCGACGGCATCAATCAACGCGGCATGCCCGTGGTTCCGCGCCAGGCCTTCGACCGCCGCGGCCGCGAGAACCATGGCTACGAGCTCGAGGTGACGGCGAATCTCACGCGCCACTGGCGGCTCTCCGCGAATAGCGCACGCGCCTATGCGTTTCAGACGAATGCCTGGGCCGATACCCGCGCCTTCATCGCGCAGTGGGAGCCCACGATGCGCCTCGTGCTGCAGGATGCCGGCGTGATTTTCGATTCGCTCGGTCAGGCCGCGGTCAACAACGCCGTCCCGGCTGATCAGCGCCCTGGCTCCACGTCGGCGCGCGACGCGTGGAATAACATCTACCGGAACCAGCTTCCGAATATCGTTACGGGTAAACAGAAGATTCCCAATCTCACGGAAATCACGGGGAATCTCTTCACCGACTACGAGTTCACGCGGACGCTCCTGAAGGGCCTGCGCGTGGGCGGCGGTCTGAACTATCGCGGCAAGAAAGTCATCGGTTTCCGCGGTGCGGACACGATTCAGGATCCGGCGCTGCCCAACAACGCCGCCGCGGCCGTCGACGATCCGAACGTGGACGCCTACACCGCGGTGTATTCAGAACCCTATGTCACGGCCACAAGCACGCTCAGCTACACGTTTCGTCTGCAAGAGAAACGCCGGCTGCAGGTGCAGCTTCGCGTCGCCAACGTGTTCGACGACGACACCGCCGTTTATACGACGACGCTCGTGCAGCGCGCGCCCGACGGCCGCTACGATCGCACCGGCGCGCGCGTCGCGACCCCGGTCAACTTCCGTTACCAAACCCCGCGCAGTTACTTGCTGACAACGACACTGAGTTTCTGACAGGACCGCGTCCCCCCGACGCGTCATTTGCCGCCCGGAACGATACCCGGTGTTTTGATAAATGTCGGCCTGAACCGGCCACCGCGCGGAGAGCGACGCCGTGCGCAAGGCATTGCATATCGGTGAGGCACTTAGCCCGAATATTTCACACCTACTCGTAAACATGTAGCAAACTGTATTTCATTTGTCATTGCGAGAAGCGCAGCGACGAAGCAATCCATCTAGCTGGATTGCCGCGCCCTCGTTCCTCGGGCTCGCAATGACAATGGAAGGTGTGAAATTTCCGGGCT
>Ga0163144_10025006_pt1 | contig 11692 bp, 12 predicted proteins | sample OliLak19BULKMAT1_FD_123175 | JGI IMG/M metagenome (GOLD analysis project Ga0163144, IMG submission 123175) | Freshwater microbial mat bacterial communities from Lake Vanda, McMurdo Dry Valleys, Antarctica - Oligotrophic Lake LV.19.BULKMAT1 | ecosystem: Environmental > Aquatic > Freshwater >... | reverse complement strand
GCTCGGCGCCTGTGCAACCACTATCGGATGTCTGCTGTAGCAGAGAGCCGGTTGTGGTTGCAGGATCGACGGCGGTTCTGGGGGGCGTTGGCGCAGCGGACGAAGCGGGCGAGATAGACATCGTTCGTGGGGGGAGAAGTGAAAGCATCAGCGCTCCACCCGAGCTTCCGCTCGCTGACGGGCTGCCCGCAACGCCGCGGGGGCGGACGTCGATGCTCTGACATCCGCCCCCGTCGTACGACCGCCGTCGACCGCTCAGGCGGCGCGCACGCGGACCTCGACATGGTTGGCCGCGAAGTCGACGCGCATGCTGTCGATGACGGTCGCGACGATCACCTTGCGTTCGTCCGAGGAGCAGCGCTCGAAGGAATGCTGTAGCTCGGTGAGACGAGCCTCCATCGCGGGCAGTCGGGCCTCGGCATCCGCGATGCGCACCGCGTCCATCCGCAGCGCCTCCACCCGTGTCGTGAGCGCCTGCGCCTCGGCCGCGAGCGTCAGCATCGTTGCGTCGTGGATCTGTCGCTCCATCTCCGTTGCCGCTCGCGCCGCTCGCACATTCGCCTCGGCCGCCGCGCGCTTCGCTGCGCCGAGGGCGGCCTCTGTCTCACGCAGCGCTGTAGCATGGTGCGCTGCGCCCGCGTTTTCTCGCAGGCGCGCCAGCTCTTGCCGCGCGAGCCGCTGCGCCTCGTCGCTGCTGAGCAGCAGGCGCGTGGCCGTGAGCGCCGCCGTCTCCAGCGGCTCGGCATGCAGATAGCGGTTCGCATGCGGACATGGCACGGTGTCACCTTGCGCGCGCGGCACTGGATGGCGGTACATGCGTACTCGTTCACCACCCCTCGGAGCCTGTCGGTGCCCGAAGAGGCCGGTGTTGCAGGTACTGCACCGGAGAATGCTGGTCAGGAGGTACCGCGTGCCTGACGGCTTCTGGTGACGCGCCAGCGCTAGGCGTTCTGCGATGACCGCCTGAATTCGCTCCCACTCGGCCGCGCTGAGTGGCGCATCCGGCATGAAGTCGGCGAACAACACCGGCGCGGTTGTGGCTTCCTCGGCGTTCAGTTCGTGTGCGGGCGTGGGCGCGCCATCATGCTTGAGCCGACCATATACGTAGTCGCCCTTGTGCATTGGGTTCGTGGCGATGTCGCGGACGTTGCTGGCAGACCACGGCGTCGTGCCGGCACGCGGGGCTCCGATCGCTTCGAGCTCACGCGCAATCTGTGCGAATGCCTTCCGCTGCCGAATCCCATCGAACAGGTGCTGGAGGGCGACCTGCTCGGCGGGATTCACGCGAAGCCGGAAGTGATGGTCGGCCATCCGAATGCGTTCGCCGTCCGGCACCATGCGCACGAACGCGCTAGTGTCATTTCGTGCCAACCACCTGTCGTAGCCATACGGCGCGCGGGTCGCGACGAAATGGCCCTTCTTCAGGCTCGTTCGCGTGCCGCGCGTCGTCCGCTTCCGTGTGTCGGCCAACTCCTGATGCGCCTTCATGTTCTTGAGGGCGGAGGTGATGAACTCGACCATCCCTTCGTCTCCGCCATCACCATAGGTGACGTGCTTCTTGTCCGTGGTGTAGCACAGCTGCACACCCTGCAGTTTGCACAAGAACTCCACGTAGAAGGTGTAGCGCGGGTCTGCCGTGCGGGCGAGACGGTCCCGATCGCGGACGTACAACCGTTGGAACGGCGCGTTGCCTGACTGGATCAGGGCCAGCAAAGCATCCAAGCCGGATCGCTTCGTCGTGGTGCCGGACACGCCATCGTCACCCCACCGCAGTTCGAGCGGAATGTCGAATCCATCGTGCAACGCGCGCTCCGCATTCGTGACGTGCTGGTCCTGCACAGCGGATTCGTTGGCGTCGCTTTTTCGTGCGTAGGATGCCGCAGTCCTGGTGCGATCCTGCGGCGCGAGTCTGGTGGCGCGAGCGTGTTGGTCGGTCATTCTGGGCTCGGGGAGAAAGGGTTCATGGGTGGTGCGGTAGCCGAGTTGCCGTAGCTTCGGCGACGTCAACGGGTGTACCAGTGCCGGCAGTCTTCGTGCAATGCGGGGGGAGGACCGCCACCCGGTGCGACCAGCGCACCAGCATGCTGGTGACCCAGCCGAGGTCTGCCTTCTCATCGACGTAGGTGATCGTGATCTGCGGCGGGTCCTGTCGGCGCCTCATGTGGTGCTCCAGAGCTCGGGTCGGAGTGGCGGCGCGGCATGGCTCGCAGTGCGCCGGCGCACCCTTCACGGTGCCAGACCGGCCACGTGTGAGGGCGCTGCGTTGTCCGAGGCTGTGCACACGTTCAAGGGGGCGCTGCGTCGGGCCGAGGAAATGGTCATTTGCGCGCGTTGCGGTCCTGCTGCCGCGTACTCATGCAGCGTCAGCCGCCGATGGTCCGCGGATGACTTGCTGCACACGCCGCGTTACGACCGTGATGCTCGGAAAGCAGAGCGCCCCCACGCCGTATGGCAGGGGGGGCTGCGCTTGCCCGCACTCGTGATCTACTTCGCCGACGTCACCCCTTTCGTGGCACCGGGCAACGCCCGTGCTGCGCGCATGTCGGACCGCGACTGCAGCAGCGTGCGCAAATCCTCCTGGATACGCAGGCCAGCATCCCGTTCGCCCTCCAGCCGCGCGGCACGCGTGTTCGCCGCAGCCAGCTCAGTGCGACAGTCGGCGAGCGCACCTTCCGCTGTTTCGGCGCGACTGCGCCAATGCGTGGCGTCGGCTTCGACACGTGCACAGGCGGCTGTCGCGCACGTGCGATCCGCATGCGCCGTCGCCTGTGTCTCGCGCAGGGAGGCTTCGGCCGTGGTGAGGCTGGCCGCAACCTGTACGCACCGCGCGAGTGCGCTGGCGAGGCTGGTGCGCAGAGTTACGACATCCGCCTCGCTAGCCACAAGCTTGTCTTGCGCGTCGGAGGCCTGAGTGCTGTACTGCTCCACGTCGTCGAGCGCGGCTTCCAGGTTCGTGCGCAGCTCTCGCACTTCACCGTGGTGGCGGCTGACCTCCGAGGTAAGGCGGCTCACCTGATCGGCGGTCATCGTCTCGAGCGATTCGACCGCGATGCGATGCTGCTGCGCCGCGCACGCGTCCCAGCGCGCCTGATACTGGGGCGGAAGCATTCCAACCGTCGCGCCGGCGTTCGTGTGCCCTGCGCTGGGCTGCACGCCGGTCGCCATGTCAGCCTTCAGTGCGTTGATGATGCGCTGCGCGACGTCGCCTCCGCACCTGCCGGCCTTCTTCAGGTTCACGTAGTCCAGCTGTCCCTCGGCACGCAGCCTCTCGGCGTGCGCCTGGATCTCGTCCCATCGATCCGTCCCCGGTATGATGTCTCGCATGGTGGTGCCTCGCGAATGCGGTGCCGTCACCCATCCATTCGGTCAATCGAGCCGTGTGGGGGTGTCGGGCCGGGCTCGGGACGGCGCGCGAGGCGGGGGCCGGTGCGCGCCGAGTCCGTGACTCCAGCGCGCATAGTCTGCAGCTCAGGGTGGGGGGCGCCCATCTGGACCTCGGCACGGATTCCGCGAGCGGCATATGGGGCGTCACGTCGGCGAATCCGCCGCGGGACGAATCGGCCGATAGTCAGGATTCGCAAGCCGATCAAGAGTCCGGGATACCGGGAATCCTGATGCGCTCCGGCGGATCCGGGGTGTGTAGCTGTCGGCAGGGGCGGCGCCGAGCTTGCAACAACCTGGAGCGCAACCTTTGACATGTAGCGGTGGCGTCGGTTCGACACGCGAGCTTTCGACGGTTGCGCTACGCTTCGCCGCGCGCGCACACGCTCCACGAGACCAGCTGTTTGTGGCAATCACCCGCAAGACGCCTCGCGGTCCAAGCGACCCTGACGGCCCTGACGGCCTGTGTGGTGCCCGGCCCGCTCATGCTCCTATGCTCCTGTCCAGCGGCGAAGTCGTACTCATGAGCACGGAGATCCCCAAAACGGCACCACGGTCACACCTTCGTCCGCACGTATCACAGATGATCGACAGGGCACACCTCTGGAGTGCGCCGAGCAATTCCTCCCCTCGACTCAGGATTAGACGATGTCTCTCACGACACGTACGACGACGAACGAATCGGCTTTTGCGCTCTTGCAAGTGCACGCGCAGGGCGATCTCGTACACGATGACAACGGCTGCAACGCTGATGATGATGATGACGACGGCTGGACCGGAGGTGGGACGACGTTCTCCTTGGCCGTCTGCAGCGCTCGGCCCGGTGTCCCGGTGACGGTGACCATGCGTGTCGTCGCCACCACCAGAGCCGCCGCGCGCGTTCGAGCAGTGAAATTGCTCGAGATGCTCACCGAGGGAACAGAGATGCTCCACGGCGCCGACTACGCCCGCTCCGGTGAGTCGTGCCGGGTCTATTTCGATCCAATGCTCATGCGCAAGCGTATTGCCTGTGACGACGAAGGTCGGGCCGCTACTGCGCCACCCCTGACAGTCGCACCCACTTTCCTCGAGATGTATATGGACGCGTTGGTTCGGCGTGGCGCGCTCGATGCCGAACGCGCCGCGACCCTGACGCCGCAAACAGATCGCGAGATCGAACCGAACTCGAATCATGACTTCGACCAGACCGAAGGTGCCGACCGGCACCGAAGAAGACGCAGCGTCTTCAACATCGAAGCATGCTCGATGCGGATAGGCGTGCCTGTCGGTGTCAACCTCCGCGTAGTTGCCGAAAACGACGTGGAGGCTCGCATGCGTGCACGCGAACTATTGGGTCGGCTCAGTGAAGGCACGGAGTTGTTCGACGGCGCAGACTTCACGCGCCCGGGAGAATCATGTCGTGTGTATACCGACCCAGCGTGCATGAGTACGCGCGCGCCGTTGGTGGACGAAGGCGCAGGCAACGACCGGTGAAGGCGGTGAAGGCGTGCCGTGGCATGATGAGTGCCGTGGTGTTCATCGCGCAGCGCTCCGAGACCGACCAGATTCCGGCCTACCTCTGAACACGAGAGGATACGGGGGCGCTCGGCGGCGCAATAGATCGTTCAGTATGGCTCGCAAATCCGGCCCACCTGCAATGCGAGAGTCAGGCTGAGGCGACGAGGGTCTCGTCTCAGATGCTCATGAGTCCGGTCACCGGGTCGAGTGGGCGAGAGGCGTTGCGTCGGGCGCCGCGCCACGCTGATCACCAGTCAGCTGCCCGTCGAACACTGGCACACGAGCATCGGCGACCCCACGTTTGGTGATGCGATCCTCGACCGGCTGGTGCATCACGCCCACCGGATCACCCTCTCCGGCGGCTCCCTCCGCCGCCTCGCCACGGCCGATTCCCCCGACTCTCCTGCGGATTAACCCCGCGTCTGCGCCCCCACGTCACCCCTGATCGGCATCGACCGAACCGGGTGATCGACATGGAGCGAAACGACTGATCGACTTGGGCCGAAACGAGTGATCGGAATCAGCGAAATACGCAGATGGCACCTAGCCAGACGCAGTTGAGCAACAGCACGAGATCACACGGCCAATATCACTGTGATGCCCGAGGATCACATACCGACGGATCATCCCAAGTTGGCACCCAAGTCCCTTCTTGCGCCAGCGTTGCACGACGGCGGAAGCGCGACGACTCGCCGTCGACCGCAGCGTTGCGGACCGGAGGCTCGCGTCTCCTGAGAACGCCGCCGCTCGTGAGACTCGCGTCCTAGCGCGACCATCTCGCCGACATGCGATCACGGTGCCACCGGTCGGCGCTCATTGGCGAGCCACCATGCTTCTATCTCGAATGGATTCTGTGCATACCGAAGAGGGGACGTCAGGAGTGCGGCGACGGCGGGTCCGAGTGCTCCAACGTCCATGTGCCGTCGCAGCGCGCGCCCGATAGAGAAGGTGGCGAGCATTTTTCGCTCAGGCTCCCGGCCAATCCACTCATGGAGCGCACGAAACTGTAACTCATGGATCAACTCATGGGAGAGGTCCCGTCGTCGCGCAATTGGGGTCACGTATGCCGTCCTGTCCCTACGGTCCGGTATTCGAATCACGCCTGGCACGGCACTCGCCGCCTGAGCCTCCCGCTGCGCGACGACGAGGCCGGCGGACCAAACGCTCGCCGACCAATCGACACGCGAGCGCGGTTGGCTCAGCGCGACTCCAGCGTTCAGGAGTGCCGTTGCGTTTAGGACGAAACTGGACCTGCCAGGCGCACGCACACGCCATCGAACCGTGAGAGCACCAATGTCGATCGGAATCTCAAGCGAATCGCGTGCGGCAAGATTCCCAACGCCTAGGGCAACGGAGTGGCCAGCGCGGCCAAGAGCACCGTGGAATGGTCTTTGGCCACCAACCACCCGCCGCGCCGCCGCGGCGATTCCGCCGCCCGCCGCGCCGGTGATAGCGCCACGGCGCAGTGAACGACCGTGAATCGCAGCGCGAACGGCACCGACGACACCGCCGATGGCCGCATTCGCTACAAACAGTCGTGTCGCACCGTTCGCTGGCGAGGGCTGCGCTTGACCGGGGCTGCTCGATGCGGTCGCCACGACAGTCAGCAAAACTACCAAGCGGTGTGTCACGGATGCATCCCTACAGCGCGCGCTGCGAACGACACTCAGTCGGGTCGTGCTTGACGCCCGACGCACTAGCGTCAAGACGAACTTGCGCCTCGGATAGCTTGACCATGTGGGTGCGCCAAAACTCCCAATGAGTACGTCTGAGACGCATGGCGGCGTGGGGTTCGCAAGGGATGACGCGCTTGAATAGATACTACAATCGAAGGCACCCAGTTCGGACGCCCGCACTCTCGTCCGAGCAACAGAGTACTGTAGTCGCCCACCAAGAGGCGATGTGGATCGCCGCCCGCGATATCACGCGATTCACCGAAGTCGTCAGCACACGCAATTGAACTATGCATAACAGACAGTGCGAGCTTTCGTCCGGCGACGTGCACATCGCCGGACGGTGAATGAGTGCAGCACACAGGCGGAGCTGCGATCCGGAGTGCTAAACGCACCGGCAGACGCGTAGCTCACCGACGCGAGTTCGTGGCGCTCAAATCCGACACGCAATACGACTCCCGGTCGAACTCGGCCGCCATCGTGTTCGGCGGTGCCGAGTTGCTGCGATCTGCATGCATGTTACGGCGGGGAAACCGATACACTGTACCCCGACTTTTCCAGCGTTTCCGATGTGAAATTTGTTACCCGCAGACCCGCTGTGACGCCCTTGGTCAGCCGAGTCGTCAGAACCGCGAGCGGCTCGCCCTGAGTGTAGAACCTCAGCGAGTCGAAGGGGATGAGGCGCGTCTCCTTGGGCCCGAGAACGCGGGCACCAAATGCCGTGTCAAGTCCCGCAGGGGGGAGTCCAATGATTGCGAAGAAACCAGTCTCATTCATGCTCTTCAGAATGGGAATGGCGACCGTCGTGTCGTTCGACTCGTTCGTCACGCGGAGTCCGACGTCCGCTGACTCAGTCGACGCGCGCAAACAGGCAGAAAGTGCGAGTAAAAGAACGAACAAGCGTGCGTTGGCGATTCGACCGACGATGCGCATACAATTGCACTCCAGTGAAGGTCCGATGATCCACCGCACCCTAAACAGTGGTGCGACGATCGTGAAGGCATGCCAGTCCTGTCCGCCTCTCGACGGCAATACCCGCCATCGAGAGGGCCGAAAGAGGCTGTGTTAAACGCGCCCTACTGCAGGCAGACCGTTGGCTGCTGGAACGAGGGAGCGGAGGCTCCATCGATGGCATCATACGCCCGTGCATAATAGCGTGTCGCTTTGGCACACGGGGGATAGCCACCAGTCAAGGTACGAAACACATCTTCGAAAACGACAGACGATCCGACGCTCGTATACGATACAGGAACACTGTTGCAGCTGCTGCCGAACGGTCCCGTTTCACAGCGAAAAGCGCTGTAAATCGTCGCTCCAGCTACCGTTGGCCAGCTAAACGTCGGCCGTTGCCCAGAGGAGTAATTGACCTGTGACACACTCGGTGCGTCTGGAGCGGCCAAGTCGCGCATGATCGTGGCGCGCTGATTGATCGTGCTCGCATTGTTCGCGGTGCCCACGACACCGAGCGGCCGCCCAGTTTGTGGCTCCGTAAGGTTCGGCGTCGAGAAATACCGAACGACGGGGCATGAAAACGGCCCGCAAGGGTCGAGTGTCGACATGATTGTGCGAAACGCGTTCTGAGGGTCAATCCACGCCTGCGCACCCGGGATAGCAGCCCCGCCCGTGTTGGCCTGATGCGACGCGCCGGACAGATGGCCCACCTCATGTGCGAGCAAGTAAACGGGAAAACTGAAACACTGCACGTCGAGCGTCACGAAGGAAATCGCCAGGCTCGTTATCGCGCGATTCGAGGCATCACCGCAGTATCTTATGCTCGAATCGACGAACACGGTTTTTGCGAGGACCGCAACCACGTCGGCCTTTTGTTGCACACGCTGCGTGCGAACCCCCGAGAATGCGGTCCCATTAAACGTTTCGCCATTGATCGTTCCAACGTTTTTCGTCCCTTCGACATAACTGACCGGTTGGATGCTCGTGACCAGCAGTGTCTGCTGAATACCGCTGCTGGCGTATGCGGCGTTAGCATCATCCACCTGCGCATTCACTGCGGCTGTCAGGGCAGACACACTGCCGACGTAGAAGGCGAGCGTTGCTGGCGTATACACGAACATCACCTTGATATACGGGGCCCCGTTGTCAGCGAGGCTTTGCGGCGTCAACAAGCGCGGAGTCGCCGTTTGTGCTGCAACGCCCGCCGCACTCGTCTGCAACTGCGCGCCGTCCCGTTCGACGTCTCGAGTCGTAGTATCGATCATGACTGGAGGCTGCCGATCAATTTCCACTTGGGCACCCGGTCGTACACGAGACGTGAACCGCACGTGCATTCCGCCGCCGATAGGTTCGTAGCGAACAACGCGGCCGGCGTCGTGCACCGTCGCAAAAACATTGTCAGCATCCAGCGTGCCTTCGACCACAACGGCTGACGGGCCGTTGGCGTCCCACGCCACACCACCGCCCGCACCGCGCCGTGTCTTCGACTTCTGCAGCATGATTCGCTGACCATCCGCGCCAGCGACGCTGAAGCTTGATGAACTGCGCAGCCTCGCCCCGGCATCGGTCCTGAGTCGCACGAGCGCTGGCTCGGCAACCCATGGCTGTTCGAGGAGGCCTGCGAGCCGCGTGCGCTGAGCGCGCGTCAAACGCGTCGTCGTCGAGTCAACAGCTTCGAAGACATCGGTGCGAGCGTCATTCGCAACGGCGAGGCTCACCGGTGTGTAACCGATCCGTTCATCTTGCTGACTACAAGCGACGAGCCCCGTGGTGAATGTCAACATAGTTGTCGCATGCGTCGTCATGCGGCCGTTCGCTCCTGCGTGAGCAAGTCTTCTTTGGCCGGGTTCAGCCGGACCGTTGTCACCGGTGTCCAGTTGCGTGTCGCCCCGCGCCAGCGTGCCGGATGTGCTGCTCGAGCCGCCGCATAGACCCGCTCCCGCGCCGCGAGGATCGCGTGTTCGCGTCCCGTATGCCGATCCTCCGGCGTGACGAAGCGAATGGCACTGTGCTGATGCTCATGATTGTACCAGTGCTCGAACGCGGTCACCCAGGTGTTCGCTGCGTCGCGGTCGGCGAAGGGCCGCGTGGGATACAACGGGCAATACTTGAGCGTGCGAAACAGCGCTTCGGAGAACGGGTTGTCGTTGCTCACCCGGGGCCGGCTGAAGGACGGCAGGACGCCGAGGCGTTCGAGCGTGGCGACCATCGTGCTGCCCTTCATTGGCCCGCCGTTATCCGCGTGCAAGACCAGCCCCCGTGGATCGAGCGCCGCGCGTTGACACGTCCGCTCGAACAGGGTCGCGGCATGCGTGGCGCACTCGGTGTCGTAGACGTGCGCCGCCACGATTTTCCGGCTCCACACATCGAGGATCAGATATAAGTACAGGAAGCGGCCCCGCACCGTCGTGGGCAGATAGGTGATGTCCCAGCTCCACACCTGATTCGGCCCGTGAGCGATCTGCGCCGCCACGTGCCGCACCACGGGCGCCTTGGCACGGCCACGCCGTGTCTGCAGGCCTTCGGTCCGCATCACGCGGTAGATCGTCGACTCGGACGCGAGATACACGCCCGTATCGGCCAAGCGCGGCACAATCTGATGCGGCGAGAGATCGCGATACGCCCGCTGTGTCACCGTGGTACAGATCGCGCGGCGTTCGGCGTCGGTGTATCGATTCGCGGGGGCCTCCTTGGGGCCATACCGCACGTCCACCGGATGCGCGCCGCGCCAGCGTTCCAGTGTGCGCACGCTCAGGCCCACCAGCGCGCAGGCGGTTGTGTAGCGCGCGCCGGTCGCCACCGCCGTCTCGATGGCCGCGACGATCATCGCGCGCTCGTCGGGTCCATGGTATCGTCCGCGTCCCCCCAATACGTCTCCAGTTTTTTTTTCAGCACCAGCAACGCCGCCGCTTCGGCCAGCGCCTTCTCTTTCCGTCGCAGCTCACGCTCCACGTCGGCCAAGCGTTTCGTGTCGGGATGCGGCACGGCCTTCTCGCGTCGGCGGCTGGTCGGCTCCAGGGCCGTCTCGGCCGCTGCCCGCCATTCGTCCAGCTGGGCGGCATGCAGTCCCTCTCGGCGTAGCAACGCGCCAAGCTCCGTCTCACGCAAGCCATGGGCGGCCAAGACCACGCGCAGCTTCTGCGCACCGGTCCACTGTCTCTTCGGCGGTGGGGTCATGGTCGGTACGCTACGCGCCGACGCCAACCACCGCGAGAGGGTCACCTGCGGTACGCCCAATTCAACGGCCAAGCGATTGGCGCTGATCGCCCGCGGGCCGACCAACCGCTGTAGGACCCGCGCCTTGAAGGCGGTGGAATACTGCGTCATCGTGTCAAACTCCTACGCCCCCTGCCTGAGCCTGCTCCCTCCCGACGTCACCCGAGTGGTGATGCGACAACTATCCTGACACAGGGGGCCCGTCGCGAGCAACACGTTCACCAACTGGCGGTATCGAGACACGAACAGTCCCCAGAAAGACGTTTGAGTGAGACGTAGGCATCGGCGGAGATGTGCCGTACGTGTCGAAGATCCTGCGCTGTAACTCGCGCGCTAAACCGGATTACTTCTCCTGCGTATCAATTGGCACGACTTACACGGGCATAGTTGCTCCTTGGCCTAGCAGGGTGATGAAAAACCGCGGTGGTCGAGCGGCGCGGCGGCAATTTTGCTCGAAAAGTGGTTCATACGGTCGGGATAGGAATTTCAATCGGGACGGGTCGACTATCGGTCGAAGATACGACGCGATCACCGTCCGAGCGAGCGCCCTCTGGCGGGCGGTGGCGTGCCCGCGGACTGGTTCGCGCGCGTCGAGGACCGTGGCGAGGGCGGTCATCGTGGGGGGAGCGATGTCGGCGGGGCCCATCCGTCGCGCCGGTGCGACGGTCGACCACGCCGACGGTCCCCGCGTGGTCGCGGGGGGGGGCGGGGACCGCGTCCTCAGGAGGGAGTCGGGGCGTCGGCGGCCGGGCGGGCGGCGCGTGTCGTGCTCCGGCTCGCAGGGGCCCGGGTCGATGGGGGGCTCCGCGCGCCAGCGTGAGTCGGGTGCGCCACACGGGTGCGGAGGTGGGTCAGGATCTGATCGATCACCGAGGATTGCGTGATGAACGCGACGATCCGCATCATGCCGTGGCCCGTCGGGCACGCGAGCGGGTCCACCTCAAAGATCTGCTGGAGGAGCGCCGCCCACCGGC
>Ga0163144_10025004_pt1 | contig 11693 bp, 14 predicted proteins | sample OliLak19BULKMAT1_FD_123175 | JGI IMG/M metagenome (GOLD analysis project Ga0163144, IMG submission 123175) | Freshwater microbial mat bacterial communities from Lake Vanda, McMurdo Dry Valleys, Antarctica - Oligotrophic Lake LV.19.BULKMAT1 | ecosystem: Environmental > Aquatic > Freshwater >... | reverse complement strand
GATCTGATCCAATCCTATTCGCCCTATGATCAGGTCAAGCCACAGGCCTATCCGCCAATGTTCATCTCGGGCGGGCTGAATGATCCGCGCGTCACCTATTGGGAGCCAGCGAAGTGGGCCGCCAAGCTGCGCTACGTCAAAACCGATGACAATTTGCTGATGCTCAAGACCAATATGGGTGCCGGACATGGCGGCAAATCGGGCCGGTTTGAGAGTTTGCGAGAGGCAGCCGAAGAGCACGCCTTTGTGCTGTGGCAATTGGGGGTGGAGGGTTAGGGTTAGGCTTGGTCTTCACGCTCAGCATTACTGCCGCGCCCGCCGACATTGACGCGCTCGGCCATGTCAACAATGCCGTCTGGGTCCGCTGGATTCAGGACATTGCCGTTGCGCATTGGGACGCGGTTGCATCGCCTGTAAACATCGCCGCCTATATCTGGGTCGTGACGCGGCACGAGATTGACTATCGCGGCAACGTGTCAGCGGGGGAGATTGTGACGGGCGAAACATGGGTCCCCGATCCGCCCAAGGGCGCGCGGTTTGACCGCCACGTCCGTTTCACCGGCAGCGACGGCAAGGTGAAGGTTGAGGCGGTGACGACCTGGGCGTTGATCGACCGCGCGACGGGACGGCTCATGCGGGTGCGCGATGAGATTGCCGCGCCGTTTCGCTCAGCCGGGCCTCAAGCCTCCAGCTCGACATCCCAATAAAGCCAGTCGCGCCAGGTATCGTGCAGGTAATTGGGCGGAAAACGGCGGCCATGTTCCTGCAAATGCCAACTCGTCGGGCGGATCGGCGCGATGTGCAGCGGCATCCGTGCCTGTTTGGGCGTCCGACCGCCTTTTTTCAGGTTGCACGGCGCGCAGGCAGTGACGACATTTTCCCAGGTCGTGCGGCCCTGCTGGGCGCGCGGGGTAACATGATCAAAGGTAAGGTCGCGCCCGGAGCCACAATATTGGCATGCAAAACGGTCGCGCAGGAAAAGATTGAAACGGGTAAAGGCAGGAAACTGCGAAGGCTTGACGAAGGATTTAAGCGCGATGACTGAAGGCAGCTTCAGCCTCGCGCTGGGACTTCGGACCTCGCGTTCATAGTTTGCGACAATATCCACCCGGTCCAGAAAAACCGCCTTTACCGCCGTTTGCCAAGGCCATACGCTCAAAGGATAATAGCTGAGCGGGGTGTAATCGGCATTGAGCACAAGTGTAGGGCAACTGTCCGGATGGCGGATCAGATCGGGATGATACATTTCGTCTCCCAACAACCTTCTGATCGCCTTTCGCCGATCACGATGACGCCATGATGACAGAGCGCGCGACTCGTGGTCAAGGGCTGACGCGCTCAATTGCGCAGAATGGCGGGCCAGTCATTACCCGTTTTGCGCCCAGCCCGACGGGCCGTTTGCATCTTGGCCATGCCTATTCGGCGATCCGTTCCCATGATTTTGCCCGGACGCGGGGCGGACATTTTGTGCTGCGGATCGAAGATACAGATACCGCCCGGTGTCGGCCCGGTCATGTCGAGGCAATCTACCGCGACCTTGAGTGGCTGGGGCTTGAATGGGACGCGCTGATGATCCAGTCAGAACGACTGGCGGTGTATGCAGCAGCGCTTGACCGGTTGCGGCAGATGGACCTGATTTATCCCTGCTTTTGTAGCCGCGCCGATATTGCGCGCGAGATTGCCGCCAGCCTGCATGCGCCGCACGGTGCAGACGGACCACTCTACCCCGGAACGTGCCGCACCGCCCCCCAATCAGCGCGTGAGGGGCGGCTGGCAAGCGATCCGCATTGCTGGCGGCTCGATGCGGCCGCCGCGATTCAACGCACCGGCCCGCTTACCTGGCGCGATTCTGCAGCCGGGGTGGCCTCCGTCAACATTGCGGCACTGGGTGATCTGGTGCTGAAGGGCAGGGACAGGCCGACCAGCTATCACCTCGCGGTCGTCGTCGATGATGCAGCACAAGGCGTGACTGATGTGGTGCGCGGCGAGGATATCTTTGCCTCCACCCACGCCCAGCGGATACTGCAGGCGCTGCTCGGTTTGCCGACGCCCGACTATCACCACCACGGTCTGGTGGCGGGGTCAGACGGGTTGCGGCTTGCCAAGCGCGCCGATGCGCCGACGCTTGAGCAGTTGCGACTGGCGGGCAAGGACGGCCGCGCGCTTGCTGAAATGGTGCGGCGAGGTGCGCTTCCCATTGGCAATGGCATGGTGACTGCCTAAATAGGGTTGTATGACAGTATTTCTCGCCATCCTGCTCGTCGCTGCCATGATCGCCACGCTGGTTGCGCTCATTCGCGGTATCATCAGCTACTTGCAGGCGACGGAGGCTGATCTCAAGGGCACCGGCCCCAGTGTCGCGAGCACCAAATCGAACAAGATGATGCAGGCGCGCATCTTTTTTCAGGCGCTGGCAATCTTGATCGTGGTGGGCATCTTGTTCATCAACGGCCGCACCTGATTTTGACGGGCCGCAGCCGGTGGTAAAGCTTAATAGAATCTACACGCGCACCGGGGATGCCGGAACAACAGGTCTTGTCGATGGTTCACGTGTGGCAAAGACCGATATTCGGCTTGCGGCAATGGGCGATGTCGATGAAGCGAATAGTGCGCTCGGTATGGCAGTCGTGGCGTTGGGTGCAGGCGAGGTTGCCGTGGCGCTCGCCCGAATCCAGAACGACCTGTTCGATCTCGGCGCTGACCTTGCGACACCCGGCGACAATTTTGAACCTTCGCCAATGGCGCTGCGGATCATTGCCAGCCAGGTGGTTCGGCTTGAAACCGAAATTGATGCGATGAATGACCAACTTGGTTCGCTCACAAGCTTCATTTTACCGGGCGGTACGGCTGCTGCAGCGGGTCTGCATCTTGCCCGCGCCATCACCCGGCGGGCAGAACGGACAGCGGTCGCGGCAGCCGCGCAGGTGCCAATCAATCCGCATGCGGTCTGCTATCTCAACCGGCTGTCAGATTATCTTTTCGTCTGTGCCCGCTTCGTCAATCGTGATGCGGGCGGCGATGTGCTTTGGGTGCCGGGTGCCTCGCGCTAAGGCAGGCACACCGACGACGAACCTTGATTGATCACCATGTCTGCGTGACGATGAATGCAACAGGGGCGGCAATGCAGGCTAACACCAATTTTGCGACTGATACAGCGTTCGTGGCGGATCGGTTCGCAGCGGTGCGGCGGCTCACTCTGGCGCTTGTCGCACCGCTTTCGGATGCCGATGCCAGCGTGCAGTCAATGGACGATGCCTCGCCTGCCAAATGGCACCTGGCGCATACGACATGGTTTTTTGAAACCTTTGTCCTGCGTGATTGGGTGTCCGGCTATCAGTTGCACGACGCGCGTTTTCCATTCTTGTTCAACAGCTATTACGAGGCCGAAGGCGCGCGCCATGCGCGTGGGCGGCGCGGGATGATCACGCGGCCGACGCTGGCGGAGGTGATCGGCTATCGGCGGGCGGTTGATGCAGCGTTGATCGCTGTAATCCCGGTGCTCCCTGATCCCGCGCGTGCGCTCGTTATGCTTGGCTGCCATCATGAGCAGCAGCATCAGGAACTGTTGCTGACTGATCTGCTCCATCTGTTTGCCCAAAATCCGTTTGAACCGGCGCTTTGGCCGGCCGTGCCAGCGTCTGTCTTGCCCGCGCTTGCTGCGATAAGCTGGATTGAGGGCAAAAGCGGGATAGTCGAAATTGGTCCTATCGGCGACGGTTTTGCCTTTGATGCCGAGCGCCCGCGCCACCAGACGTTGCTCGCGCCGCATGCGCTGGCGGATCGCACCATCACCAACGGCGAATGGGCGGCTTTCATCGCGGATGGTGGCTATTCAGAGGCCCGCCATTGGCTTGCCGATGGCTGGGCCTGGGTAAAGGCTGAAGCGATTGGCGCCCCGCTTTATTGGCAACAGGATGATGGCGGCTGGACGCGTTTTGGCCTTGATGGACGTCGCGCAGTCGATCCAGCCGCCCCGGTCACGCATATCAGTTTTTTCGAGGCGGATGCTTATGCCAGCTGGGCAGGCGCACGGCTGCCAACCGAGGCGGAATGGGAATCAGCAGCGGGGGAGCATGACCCTGCTGGCGGCAATCAGCTTGATGCCGCAGGCCCGCTTGGCCCAAAGCCTGTATCGGATGGCCCCGGTTTCTTCGGTAATGTCTGGGAATGGACGGGCAGCGCCTTTCGCCCCTATCCGGGCTTTGTCGCAGCAGAGGGCGCGGTCGGCGAATATAATGGCAAGTTCATGAGCGGTCAGTGTGTGCTGCGCGGCGGATCCTGTGCCACCCCGCGCGGCCATGTGCGGGCAAGCTACCGCAATTTCTTTTACCCGCATCAGCGCTGGCAGTTCACCGGGCTGCGGCTCGCAAAGGATTTATGAGCATGCTGAAGCCCGCAATCGAAGACGGCGACGTATCGCTCACCGATCCCAAATTTCGCGCCGATGTCCTGGCAGGTTTTGCCTCGCGCCCCCGCGCCATTTCGGCGCGCTGGTTCTACGATCGGCAGGGCTCCGAATTGTTTGAGGCGATCACTCAACTGCCCGAATATTACCCGACGCGGACTGAGGCCGCTATTCTCGGCAGCAACGGCGCGCAGATTGCAATGGCGACCGGGCCGGGGCGTGCGGTGGTTGAATTTGGCTCGGGATCATCCGCCAAGACGCCGCTGCTGCTCCGCGCAATTGATCCGGCCGCTTATGTGCCGATCGACATATCGGGCGATTTTTTGCGCGCATCGGCCGCCCAGCTTTCCTCGGCGTTTCCGGGGTTGCCGGTCTATCCGCTGGAAGCAGATTTCATGCGCCCAATTGCACTGCCCGCAGCCGTCGCCGATCTCGCAAAGCTCGGTTTTTTTCCTGGCTCAACCATCGGCAATATGATCCCGTCGTCAGCGGTTGATCTGCTGCGCGCGATGCGAATCTGGCTGGGGACGGGTGCGATGTTGCTGATCGGGATGGATCGGCTGAAGGATGAAGACGTGCTCGTCCGCGCCTACGACGACGCGCAAGGCATTACATCGGCGTTCAATCTCAACCTGCTGGAACGGATTAACCGCGAGCTTGACGGCACTATCCCCATCGACGCGTTTTGCCACCGCGCGATCTGGAATGACATGCGCGCGCGGATTGAAATGCATCTGGAGGCGGTGCGCGATATATCGTTCACTATCGAGGGTCACGCGTTCGAGATGGCAGCGGGCGAGACGATCCACACCGAAAACAGCCACAAATACGGCCCCCGCGACGCCCGCATCCTGCTGCGCGCGGGCGGTTGGACACCGGTTGCAGAATGGACCGACCCGGACGACCGATTTTCGCTCATTCTGACCGAAGCGCAGGCGGCGCGATCGGCACCTTGAAGCTGGCGGACGCCTGACGCTTCAGCTAAGCCGCCGCCCGGATCGAATGAGGAACGGCACATGAAGATCATCGGCGTCATCGGCGCAGGGCAGATGGGGGCGGGGATTGCTCAGGTCTCCGCACAGGCGGGCTATCATGTGCTGCTGTCGGACGTCGATCTCGCGCGCGCCGTCGCTGGCAAGGCGGGGATCGCCAAGGCGCTTGACCGGCTCGTTGCCAAGGAGAAAATCTCCGCTGAGGCACGCGGTGCAGCACTTGCGCTGATCGAACCGATCGCGGGCGTCGAGACAATGGGCGATTGCAGCCTTGTTATCGAAGCCGCCACCGAACGCGAGGAAATCAAGCGCGAGATTTTCGCCAATATCGGCAAAATACTTGGCCCCAATGCGATCCTGGCGTCCAACACCTCGTCCATCCCGATCACGCGGCTGGCGCAGGCCTCGCCCGATCCGGCGCGCTTTGTCGGTGTGCATTTCTTCAATCCCGTCCCTGTCATGGGCCTGATCGAGCTGATCCGCGGCCTTGCTACCAGTGATGCGACCGTCGCTGCGGTCGAGGCGTTCGGCCAGTCGCTTGGCAAGCATATCGTCCACGCAAGCGACGCGCCGGGCTTCATCGTCAATCGCATCCTGATGCCGATGATCAATGAGGCGGTCTTCGCGCTTGGCGAAGGCGTCGCCTCGATCAAGGACATTGATACCGCCTGCATGCTTGGCCTCAACCACCCGATGGGGCCGCTGACGCTCGCTGACTTTATCGGGCTCGACACGTGTCTGGAGATTATCCGGGTGTTGCATGACGGCACCGGCGATCCCAAATTCCGCCCCGCGCCGCTGCTCGTCAAATATGTCGAGGCGGGCTGGTATGGCCGCAAGGTCAAGCGCGGCTTTTATGATTATTCAGGCGCTGAACCGGCCCCGACGCGCTGATCGGCGAACCAGCCGGCATGGCGCAGGCCGCGGTAAACCCGCTTCCCGCCAATACCTCCGTAAGCGGCAGCGCCAGCGCGGTGACGAGACACAGCAGCGCCGGTGCGACGAACGATGCCGCGCATAGCCAGCCAAGCGCGCGGTGGGCAAATAGCCACGCTATTTCGGCAAGCGCTAACTCCGCCTTTTGAAGCGCGGTAATCTGATGCGTGCGCAGCGCGTTGCGGTTGACGCAGGGCCAATTTTAAGCGCTAATTTTGGTAAGCCCGGGTTTGACAGCTTTTCTGAACGACAAGGTTCAAGCCCTATCCTCACAAAGGCAGCAACAGTCCTGCGAGCGCCGCGCTCATCAGATTGGCGAGGCTGCCCGCAATTAACGCGCGGATTCCGAGCTTGGCAATCATTGGCCGCTGGTTTGGAGCAAGGCTGCCCGTTGAGGCGATCTGGATGGCGATCGACAGGAAATTGGCAAAGCCGCATAGCGCAAAGGTGACGACCGCAACGGTGCGCGCCGACAGCGTCTTGATCTGCCCCAGATCGATAAAGGCAACGAATTCATTGAGCACGATCTTGGTGCCGACCAGCCCACCCGCCGTGCTTGCCTCGCTCGCCGGGATATTGAGCAGCAACATCATCGGCGACAGGATAACGCCCAAAATGCCCTGAAAGCTTAGGCCTGGATAGCCAAACCAGCTGCCAACCTCTCCCAGCAGGCCGTTGGCAAGCGCGACCAGCGACACAAATGCCAGCACCATGGCGGCCACCGCGACCGCAATCCGCACGCCTGTTTGCGCGCCATTGGCGGCGGCCATGATGACATTGTCAGCGCGTTCGATTTCCGGCGCGGCCTCGATTGCGCGGACGGCGGGCGCGTCAGGGTCAGCGCCGTTGATGGGCGCTTCCTCATCGGGTGTGTCAGGCATGATGATCTTGGCCATCAACAACCCGCCGGGTGCCGACATGAACGACGCCGCGAGCAGATAGGGTAGCGATGCAGGTCCGAGCAGCGCTGCATAGGCCGCCAAAATCGTCCCCGCGACGCCTGCCATACCGACGGTCATCACGGCAAACAGCTGGGCGGGTTTGAGGGCGGCGAGATAAGGCGCAATAACCAGCGGCGCTTCGCTCTGCCCGACAAAGATATTGGCCGCAGCACACAGCGATTCGACTTTGGAAACGCCAACGATAAACTCGATCGCGCCGCCGACATAACGGATCACAAACTGCATGATGCCCAAATGATAAAGGACAGCAACAAGCGCAGCGAAAAAGATGATGACCGGCAGCGCGGAAAAAGCGAACGCCGAGCCAAAGGTCGGGTCAGTCGCCAGCTTGCCAAAAATGAGCTGCGTGCCCGCGCCGGCATACCCCAGTAGCGCAGTGACGCCCAATGCCATCCCCTCGATCATCTGCTTACCTGCGGGCACATAAAGCACCAGCACGGCGACTGCGACCTGCAACGCAAACGCGGCACCGACGACGCGCAACCGGATCGCGCGGCGATTGCTCGACAATAACACGGCAATCGCAAGGATCACCGCGATCCCGCTCAGGCCGATCAAAAGTTGGTTCATGCACGTCCCCCGGGCGGGGCTTGACCGCCGCTCGCCGCGATGCACCATACACGCGCTGGGTGTTTGGGCTAGCGGTGGTTTGACGCCCGGGTTTGACCGCGCCGGGAAAGCCGCTAACCCTCAAGCGATGGATCATCCCTCGCCCGCGCTGCCGCGTTCGTTGTTCATTTTCTCGATTTTCTATGGCGGCATGGTCTGCATCGCCGGGGTGTTGGGGGTAAAGCAGGTCGCGCTGGGGCCACTTGCGGTCGAGGCGGGTATTTTTGCCTTTCTGCTGCTGGTGGTAATGTCGAGCGCGGTGTCCGAGCTGCATGGGCAAAAAACGGCGACGTTGCTGGTGCGGATGGGGTTTATACCACTGCTCGTGTCGGCCGCGTTGATTCAGTTGGTGCTAATTCTTCCGGCGGATAGCGGAATGTATCCGCCCGCAGTTGACGCATTCCCGATCGTCGTCGGGCAGGGCGCGCGGCTAATGATCGCGGGATTTATCTCTTACGGTACTTCGCAGACGCTGAACGTTTTCATCTTCAACAAGCTGGCAGCCGGCACGGGTAAGCTCGTCTGGCTGCGCGGGATGATTGCCAGCGTTATCTCTCAAATCGTTGATACTGTGCTGTTTATCACGATATCCTTTCTGGGCGAGCGCCCGATTTTGGCGCTGATGGGCGGGCAGATGCTGACCAAGGTGGTGCTCTCAATCGTGTTGGTCCCGTTCCTCATCACAATGTTTGTGTCGATTGGCCGTTGGTTGGACAAGGATTCCGCTGCTGTCTCGGTGTAAACGACAGTCTCACTCTGCCGCGTTTGGCGTGTGCACAAACGGGGTTGGGCTTGGGCGGCGGATCGATTAGGGGGCGGGGATGACTGATCTGCGATCCGATCACGCGCCCGATCCGGCAATGCTCGCCAAGGCGGAAACGCTGACTGAGGCTTTGCCCTATTTGCAGCGGTATGCAGGCGCGACCTTTGTCGTTAAATATGGCGGCCACGCGATGGGCGATCCTGAACTTGCGCGCGATTTTGCCGAAGACGTCACCTTGCTCAAAGCCGTCGGCATCAATCCGGTCGTCGTCCACGGTGGTGGCCCGCAAATCGGTGCGATGCTCAAGCTGCTGGGCGTTGAATCAAGTTTTGTTGATGGTTTGCGCGTCACTGATGCACAAACGGCGCAGATCGCCGAAATGGTACTGTCAGGTGCGATCAACAAGGAAATCGTCGCCTGGATCGGTCAGGCGGGTGGCCGCGCGATTGGCATATCGGGCAAGGATGCCGGCTTTGTCCGCGCGGTGAAGCTCGCCCGCACCGTCCGCGATCCTGACAGCAATATCGAGCGCGCAATCGATCTGGGCTTCGTCGGTGAGCCGCAATCTATCGACCGGCAGGTGATCGATACAATCTCGGCAGCGGGCATGATTCCGGTCGTCGCCCCGATTGGTCTTGGGGATGACGGCCAGACCTATAACATCAATGCCGACACCATGGCAGGTGCGATCGCAGCGGCACTGGGCGCAGCGCGGCTGTTCCTGCTGACGGATGTCGCGGGCGTCCTCAACAAATCAGGCGCGCTGCTGACCGATCTTGATCCTGCCGCGATTGAGGCTCTGCGCGCTGACGGTACCGTTACCGGCGGAATGATCCCCAAACTGGAGACTTGCGTGACCGCCGTCGAGGCGGGCGTTGATGCCGCCGTCATCCTTGATGGACGGGTGCCGCACGCGATGTTGCTCGAAATCTTTACCCGGGGCGGGGCAGGTACGCTCGTCCATCGTTAACAGCGGTAGCGGTCGGTGTTTTAGTCTGGTATAACGCTTGTGAACGATAGGGAGTTGTTGGTTTGATTGCGCTTATTCAGATTATCCAGGTGCTGCTGAACGTCGTCTGGTGGATCATCGTCGTGCAGATCGTGCTGTCGCTGCTGATCTCGTTTAATGTGGTGAACACCTATAACGATCTCGTCCGGCAGCTCTATGAGGGGCTCAATACCATAACCGAGCCGGTCTATCGGCCGATCCGCAAGGTCTTGCCCGATTTCGGCCAGCTGGATTTTGCCCCCGCCGTCGTCCTCCTGCTTATGTCACTGATGGATATCGTCCTCAATCGCCTCGCGATCTCACTGATGACAGGCGCGCCGATCTGAGCGTCAGGCTGCTCTCAGTATTTATCACCATGCCCGGGGGTGGCGAAGCATAAAGTCAGCGTCTAAGGGCAGGCGCATGACCGCAGACATCATCGATGGAAAGGCCTTTGCCGCCGGTCTTCGTGATCGGATTACGGTGCAGGTTGCGGCGTTCCGGCAGGCAACCGGTCGCGCGCCGGGCCTTGCTGTCGTGCTCGTGGGGGAAGACCCGGCATCGGCGGTGTATGTCCGCAACAAGGGCAAGGCGACAATCGCAGCGGGAATGGCGAGCTTTGAATATCGGTTGCCCGCCGATCTTGATCAGGCTGATCTTACGGCGCTTGTCGAAACGCTCAATGCCGATCCGGCAGTCGATGGGATCCTCGTCCAACTGCCATTGCCGCCGCAAATCGATGATCGTGCGGTCCTGCTCGCGATTGATCCCGACAAGGATGTTGATGGTTTCCACCCCCTCAATGTCGGCAGGCTCGCGACAGGCGTTCCCGGCTTTGTTTCCTGCACGCCGCTTGGCTGTCTGGCATTGCTCAAGGATCGGCTCGGTGATCTGGCGGGACTTGATGCAGTGGTGATTGGTCGTTCAAACATTGTCGGCAAACCGATGGTGCAATTGCTGATCGCCGAAAGCTGCACCGTGACGGTGGCGCATTCAAAGACGCGTAATCTTTCGTCGGTCGTCAGGCGCGCTGACATCGTCATTGCGGCGGTTGGCCGCCCCGCGCTGATCAAGGGTGACTGGATTAAGCCCGGCGCGGTCGTGATTGATGTCGGCCTCAACCGGACCGAGCTTGGTCTGGTCGGCGATGTCGATTTTGCCGGGGCTGCAAGCGTTGCATCGGCAATCACACCCGTCCCGGGCGGGGTGGGGCCCATGACGATTGCTTATCTGTTGCGCAACACGCTCATTTCTGCCTGCCGCCGTGCCGGGGTTGATTTGGCGGACGACACGTTGTGATGGAGCTGTTCATATCGTCGCTGATCACTTTTTTCGTGGTGATCGATCCGCCGGGTTGCGCGCCAATCTATGCCGGGCTGACAGCGGGCGTGCCGGGTCATCATGCACGTGCGATGGCGCTGCGTGCGGTGCTGGTGGCGGGTGCGATCCTCGTCGTTTTTGCGCTGTTCGGGCAGGATATCCTGGGTGCGCTGCATATCAGCCTTGACAGTTTCCGGATTGCAGGCGGCATCATGCTGTTTCTGATCGCGCTCGAAATGGTTTTTGAAAAGCGTACCCAGCGCCGTGAAGATCGCGCGCAAAAACTGCTCGACACGCCGGAGATTGAGGACGTCTCGATCTTTCCGATGGCAATGCCGATGATCGCTGGGCCGGGGTCAATCGCCAGCATCATGCTGCTCATGTCAAAGGGGCACGGCGTTGAACGGACGCTGGTTATTCTAGCAGCGCTCGGCACGATTTTGTTGATGACCTATGCAGCACTGGCGCTGGCCGGTCCGCTGATGCGCATTCTGGGCGCGCGGATCGAGGCGGTTATAACGCGCGTGTTGGGGGTGCTTTTGGCCGCGCTTGCCGCACAGTTTGTGATTGATGGCCTGCGCGGCAGCTTTATTCAGTGAATGCGCCACAGCTTGAAGGGCGATTTTGGCGGTAGCGGCACGGGTTCTAGCCACTGGAAGGTCGCACCCTTATCGAGTTGGTCGTAGAATCCACCTTTGTTTCTGACGCTGTAGATCGT
>Ga0163144_10025000_pt1 | contig 11693 bp, 11 predicted proteins | sample OliLak19BULKMAT1_FD_123175 | JGI IMG/M metagenome (GOLD analysis project Ga0163144, IMG submission 123175) | Freshwater microbial mat bacterial communities from Lake Vanda, McMurdo Dry Valleys, Antarctica - Oligotrophic Lake LV.19.BULKMAT1 | ecosystem: Environmental > Aquatic > Freshwater >... | reverse complement strand
TCTCCCGTAGGAGAAGGGGTTGGGGGATGAGGGCAGATCTTCGCTCTGCGTAACATTAGTTAGTCACACCCAATAGACTAATCAGCTTCTTCACTCATTGGGCGCTCTGTCAAGTCCAACTCAAAGCTGAACTCACTTCCTTTGCCAACCTCGCTGATAACTTTGATTTCTCCTCCCATCTTATTGACTAGATTTTGACTAATTGCTAAGCCTAAGCCTGTGCCTTGGAGTTTGGCATTTTCATCGCCGACCTGCTCAAATGGTAAAAATATTTTTTCAAATTCTGAGGATTCTATACCTACGCCTGTATCAGCGATCGCAAATCTGATTAATTCACTAGGATTGTCAGAGGAGTTAGTTGACTGAATCTGTTTACTTACTGTAAAAGTGATTTCACCGACAGATGTAAACTTGATAGCATTATTAAGCAGATTTAGAAGGACTTGTCTCAATCGTTTTTCGTCTGCAAAGATAGCTGCAGGTAAATCGGGTGCGAATTGAGTTGTAAAGGTAAGATTTGGTTCAAGAGCTTTGACATTTAGCATACCTACCGTTATTTGTAAGAAATCTGGTAGATCTAAAAAGTTTGGTCGGAGCACCATTTTCTGGGCTTCGATCCTAGAGATATCGAGAAGATCTTGAATTAAGAGAAGAAGATGCTCACCAGATCGATAAATAATTTCTAGATATTTCTTAGCATTAGCATCTAAGTTAGGAAGAGATTTTAGAATTTGCGAAAAGCCCAAGATCGAGTTTAGTGGGGTGCGTAACTCATGGCTCATGTTTCCTAGAAACTTACTCTTAGCTAGATTTGCCGCTTCAGAGGTAACCATCGCTTCTGACAAAGCTTGATTTTGAGTAATCAGTTGCTGCTTCTGTTCTTTAATTAAATCAATATCAATCAAGCTCATCACGACCCCATCAATTTGATTTTCAACAGTTCGATAAGGGCGGATTCTCAGGCTATACCAATGCCCTGAATGATCTTGGATCTCTTGATCGTAGGGAATAAGGGTGTCGATTACCGATGTCATTAATGCTCTTAAATTAGGAACATCAATATGATTCTGGATATCACTAAAGGGTCTTCCTATGTCACTGGGAATCAGGTTAAATATCTGCTCTAACATTGGTGTAAATCGCCTGATTCGTAAATCGCCTGACAGCATCAAAATCGGGATATTTACACTGCTGAGCAGATTTTGCATATCGTTGTTGACATCTTGTAACAGGATATTCCGACTGTATAACTCATCATTAATTGTGCTCAGCTCTTCATTGGTAGCTTGGATTTCTTCTTTAGCGGTTTCCAGTTCCTCGTTGGAGCTTTGCAATTCTTCATTGCTAGACAAAATCTCTTCGCTAGCAACTTTGAGGTCTTGATGAGTGGCTTCTTGGTTTTCAATGATGGAGCGCAAATATTTTTTAGTGCTTTCTAACTCATGTGTGAGACGAACTACTTCTAATTCCGATTCGTTGCGGGGGGTAACTAAGGGAACTGCTGATGGAGGGTTAGATATTGCTGAGGTTGAATGTTTCTCAAATAGAACCAAAAAATATTTATCAGTATTGATTTTTAAGGGAATCACATCTAACTTTACTAAAACCCCTTGAGACATCTCAATCCCATCTTTACTGAATGGCATGTCTTGCTGTTTGGCTTTTTGAATTGCCGATTGCAACTCCATTCTTAGTTCTGAACGCACCATTTTTAGTAAACTTAGGCTTGCTTTGCCTGGCGATGGATCTAGATAGAGAGATGTCTGTCCTCGAAACTGTAAGATTTCCATATCGACATTGATGATCACGCCTACAGGTGCATATTGACTCAACACCACCTGATCAGCTAACTGTTCCAAACTAACTTCTGCGGCAGATTCATTAAGTTTTGGCAGATTGTCAGTTAAGGACTCATAGGTGCTTTTGACAAAGTTAAAAGCCATCCGAGCAGGCGTGCCTATGCGTTTATAAATTCGGTATTTTTTATGAATGGCTTCAAATAAATCCGTCGCATTACCAATTCCTTCTGAACTACCTAACATCAAAAAACCATCGGGATTGAGCGCATAGTGAAAAATTGGCATAATCTTTTTCTGAAGCACTGGCTCTAAGTAAATCAGCATATTTCGACAACTGATCAGATCTAGCCGCGAAAATGGTGGATCACTAGTCAAGTTTTGTCGCGCAAATACACATGATTCTCTAACCAGTTTACTAATCTGATAACATCCTTCTGTATCTGTAGTGGTAAAAAAACGACTCAGCCGCTCTGGAGACACACTAGTAAGCAAATTCTGTTCGTAGCATCCTATTCTTGCCTTATTGATCACAATTTCACTAACATCTGTAGCAAAAATCTGAATCTTATGTTTAACGGGTTGATCATCAAAGAACTCTAATAAACTGATCGCCATCGAATAAGCTTCTTCTCCTGTAGAACAACCCGCTACCCAGATCCGAATTGGCACATCAGGTGATTTATTTTCACAAATTGCCGGAAATACTGTTTGCTGAAGAATCGTAAAAGATTCTGGGTCTCGAAAGAAACTGGTCACATTGATTAAAATATCGTGGTATAGCTTCTCAACTTCATCACGATGATCTCGTAAATATTGCGCATAGACATCTAGCTGATCTAAATTCAGCAAACCCATTCGCCGCGCAATTCTTCGCCTGATCGTGCCTTGTTTGTAATTACTAAAGTTAATCCCCATTGCATCTTTCAACAGGGTAAAAATTATCGGCAGAGTTTCCTTACTCTTGGCAAATACTGTTGTGGCTAGTTCGTTATCGTCATCTGTCTCATCAATGTCAAGCGCGGCAGTACTCTGCCGATTGCCTTGACTAATTTTCACCAATTCCGCGGCAATCTCCGTAGGCGTTAGTACAAAATCTACATAACTCGACGCGATCGCAATCGTCGGCATCGTCGGAAATTCGGCGGAGGCTACATTTTGAGCAAAGGTGATCCCCCCTACCGATTTGATCACACCTAGTCCTTCTGTACCATCTTCGTTACTGCCCGACAGCACAACCGAGATCGCCTGACTACCTCGATCTGCCGCCAATGAACTAAAAAATTCATCGATCGCCATATACCTGCCTCTGACTCGCTGACGCGGTTCTAGCCTCAAAATCCCTTGATCTAGAGTCATCAACGTATTAGGAGGGATCACATACACAGAATTTGGCTCAACCTTCATTCCATCACTCGCTTGAGTGACAGTCATCTGCGTAGAGCGTTGGAGGATTTCGCCTAAGTGGCTGTCATGATCAGGAGCTAAATGCTGAATAAGCACAAAGCCCATCCCAATAGTAGGTGGTATATCTTTTAATATTTGCGTAAAGGCTTCTAATCCACCCGCCGATGCGCCGATTCCGACAATAGCAAAGCTTTCATGAGCAGAGCTTTCATGTCCATCTTGCTCAGATACTTGCCCAGATATATTTGGTAATTCAGATAGGTCAGTTTCTTCTGGAGTGAAAACTGGCTCAGAGTTCATCGGAATTTCCATTTTTTTTTCTATCAGGTTAAGAGATTAACATGACGATTTGGGGGTTTTTGTTAAGAATTTAAGAAGTTTTTGTTAGGAATTTAAGAATTTTTTTTGTTAACTTTAGGACTTACGCAAAATTGACTTACGGTAGGGGCAATTCATGAATTGCCCCTACTACAAATCAGAGCTTTCAGTCATTTTTGCGTAAGTCCTACTACTGTATTCGGACTTACGCATTAGCTATCAAATGTAGTGGCAATTCATGAATTGCCACTACGAAAAATCAGGGCTTTTAGGTGTTTTTGCGTAAGTCCAAATGATTTTATTAATAACTGATTCTTGAGCCTCAATGCTCTCGACTAAGCGAAACTGAACAAGCGATCGCAGAAGATTATGCTCAAGATACTTGACATGAAAGTATATATTTCCTGCTAAATAATCGGTAAGAAATCGCAATCCTAACTCAAACGTAATTACCCTGATCGCATCGTAAATATAAACATAATCATATTCAGTCAGAAATGATCGCGCCATTGAGAGATATCCCTGCAAAATTCCTTGGCAGAGTTCTGTCTCAAACTGCACGCTTTCCCATTGCTCCGTCTCCTCACCAGCAATATTGCAACCTGATCGCAAACAATCACCGATGTCATAATGTACTAAGCCTGATTTGACCGTATCAAGATCGATCACGCTCACCGCTAGCTGAGTTTGTTTATCAAATAAAATATTATTTACCTTTGGATCGCCATGCATAATCCGCGATCGGAGTTTCCCCGCCGCTTTCGCATCTTCCAAAATATGCGCTAAACCCTTGCGATCAGCTACAAATTGCAAACAATAATTTAATTCAGGCGATCGCTTAGCGTCATGTTTAGCCTCATATTTAGCCATAACTTTCTCATACTGCCAAAAATATCGCGGCGTAATATGAAACCCTGCTAATGTATCCGCTAATCGCTCTGGCGCTAGATCACTGACTAAATGATGGAATGTTCCTAAACCATAGCCGACTTCTAGGGCTTGAGTTGTACTTGCGATCGCATCAAAAGATTGAGAACCAGCAATAAAACTAAGCGATCGCCAAAATTCACCATTCTCAGTCTGCCAATAGTCCAGCCCTTGCTCAGTTAACAATACTTGCGGAACTTCCCATCGACGATCAAGTGGTTCTTTTTTAAGGCGATCGCGAACATGATCCGCATAAATTCGCATATTCTGCATTACCAGTTTCGGCTCACTAAACACATTAGTATTTATGCGTTGCAACACAAAAGATTTCACTTCTATCCCTTGCGAAGAAACTAAAAAAGTATCATTTATATTTCCACTCCCAAATGATTTCACATTAGCAATTTGACCATTAGCAATTTGACATTCTGGAGCCAGTTGCCAAGCAAATTTTTGGGCGATCGCTATAAGTTCATCAAGTTCGTTATTTTGAGCCATAATTACTGATAATATCGCGGTCATCACCTAAAAGCCAGAAAGAAGAGACTCGGCGCTTTGCGTTGTCTTTTTGGTTTTTATTTTGGTTTTTAACAGTAAAGCGCGATCACGCTATTATTGATTTTTTGCTTAAGCAACAATTGCATGAAATTTGAGACTACCGCAATCCCTGATGTTTTACTACTGACACCGAAAATCTTTGCCGATGCGCGAGGATTGTTTTATGAGTCTTATAATCATAGATTTTTTGTCGAAAAAACAGGGCTAGATATTTCCTTTGTCCAAGACAATCATTCGCGATCGCAAAAAAACGTTTTGAGAGGATTGCATTATCAAATTGGTAAACCGCAGGGCAAATTAGTCAGAGCCTTAGCAGGAACAATTCAGGATGTGGCTGTAGATTTGCGACAGAGTTCCCCGACCTTTGGTAAATCAGTTAGCTACATTTTAAGTGCCGAAAATTGTCAGCAAATGTGGATTCCCATCGGATTTGCTCATGGATTTGTAGTCTTGTCGGACGTAGCAGAAGTAGCTTATAAAACCACAGATTACTATGCCCCAAGTGAGGAACGCTGCTTATTATGGGATGATCCTGAAGTAGCGATCGCGTGGAAACTTGACGGACAACCGATTTTGTCTCCTAAAGATGCGATCGGCAAATTATTAAAAGAAGCGGAGCTATTTGCATGAGTCTAGTCGAAAAATTTCAAAAGGTTCTGGTCACAGGGGGAGCAGGATTTATCGGCTCCAATTATGTACACTATGCGATCGCCAATCATCCAACATGGGAGATCCTGGTTTTAGATAAGCTCACCTACGCTGGCAACTTAGATAATCTCAAAGATGTCAGCGATCGCATTACCTTCATTCAAGGCGATATTGCCAATCCAGAAGATATGGAAAAGGCAGTAAATGGAGTTGATTGCATTCTCAACTTTGCCGCAGAGAGTCATGTTGATCGCAGCTTGCGCGATCCACTCCCCTTCATTCGCACCAATATCAAAGGCACATTACTATTATTAGAAGCAGCACGAAAGCATCAAATCAAAAGATTTCTTCATGTTTCCACGGATGAAGTCTATGGTGATTTAGTCGGCAGCGATCGCCATTCACTTGAGTCAGATCCGCTTTCACCGCGCAGCCCTTACGCCGCATCAAAAGCAGGTGCCGAACATCTAGTATTTTCCTATGGAATTAGTTACGGTTTAGATGTCGTGATTACACGCGGTTCAAATACTTACGGGCTGTATCAATATCCCGAAAAGATTATTCCTCTATTTATCACCAACGCTCTAGAATCAAAATCTCTTCCGATATATGGCAACGGTTCCGCTATCCGCGATTATCTATATGTAGAAGATCATTGCTCTGGGATTGATACTGTTTTACATGCAGGTAAAAGCGGCTGTGCTTATAACCTTGGTGCACGAATGGAAGTTAATGGGATTGAAGTTGCCAAAACTATCTTAGATTTACTTGATTGCCCTGAATCATTAATGCAATACGTTAGCGATCGCCCTGGTCACGACTATCGTTACTCTGTCGATCCGATTGCCGCCGAATCCTTAGGATGGGAGCGTCAATGGGATTTTCAGCGCGGCATGGCGCAAACCGTAGCTTGGTATAAACAAAATACTGATTGGTGGCAAGCAGTTAAAAATAAAAAAGTGTTTCAAGAGCATTACAGCCAGTGGTACGCCAGATGAGTAATCCACTCAAAGTTGCTCTGATTGGTGCAAATGGTCAACTAGGAACAGACATTGTTAGTCACTTCTCGGCTCAATGCGATCGCTATCAACTCACCGCATTAACTCGTGCTGATATTGACATTACCCAACCCGAAGTAGTGCATCGCGTTTTGACCAGTCAAAAATTTGACATCGTGATCAATAGCGCCGCATATGTTCGTGTTGATGATTGTGAGCAAGAAGTAGCGACAGCTTTTAATGTCAATGCGATCGCGGCTTTGAATATTGCTAGAGCTGTCGCGAACTGGACGCACTTTGTGTTTATATCAGCACTGATTACGTGTTTCGAGGCAATCATACATCTGCATATACCGAATCCGATATTCCCGATCCCATCAGCATTTATGGGACATCCAAACTTACGGGTGAATACTTAGTGAGGCAAACTACCAAGCGATCGCTGATTTTGCGAATATCTGGCGTATTTGGCAAAGCAGGCGCAAGCGGCAAAGGTGGCAACTTTGTGGAAACGATGATCAAAAAAGCTAAAGCGGGCGATCCACTTAAGGTAGTCAATGACATGTTTATGTCTCCCACCTATACCTACGATGCCGCTAAACTTTTAGACGAATTATTAAAGTCAGACACAACAGGAATTATTCATGGAGCCAATGCAGGCAATTGCTCATGGCATCAGTTTGCTACAGCGATTCTGAGATTAGCTAATATTGCTCATCCAATTGATTCGATCCCAGCGGCGGCATTTCCCACCAAAGCCACTCGACCGATGAATTCCGCACTGATTAGCGATCGCCTAGATGAGATCACAACTTTTAAAATGCGCCCTTGGCAAGAAGCGATCGCTGCCTATATTCAAGCTAGATAGTTATTATTAAAAATATTATTAAAAAAGATGAAAGCTCTAATTCTCTCTGGTGGCAAAGGCACAAGACTCCGCCCACTCACCTATACAGGTGCAAAACAACTAGTCCCAGTTGCCAATAAACCGATCCTTTGGTACTGCATCGAAAGCATTGTCGCCGCAGGAATTACCGATATCGGCATCGTCATCAGTCCCGAAACAGGCGATGAAGTCAAAAACAAAACAGGAAACGGCGATCGCTTCGGAGCAAAAATTACTTATATACTCCAAGACAAACCCGCAGGACTAGCCCATGCTGTCAAAATTTCCCAGCCCTTTCTAGGCGATTCACCTTTCATCATGTTTCTGGGCGATAACCTAATCGAATCGCTACTGGATAAATTCTTAGCAAATTTTAACCAAAAGCAACTAGATGCCCTAATTTTATTACGACAAGTCCCAGATCCTAGTGCCTTTGGAGTCGCAACTATCGATGCTGATGGCAAAGTAATCAAATTAGTTGAAAAACCTAAACATCCTGAATCAAATTTGGCTTTAGTTGGGGTGTATTTCTTTAAAAAGACCATTCATGAAGCGATCGCTCAAATTGCTCCATCTGCTAGAGGTGAACTGGAAATCACCGATGCCATCCAAAAATTAATCGATACTAACAAAAATGTTGAAGCATCAGAATTAGAAGGCTGGTGGCTAGATACAGGCAAAAAAGACGATATCCTCGCCGCTAACCAAATCGTGCTTGATGCCAGACTTAAATCAAGCAATTTAGGCGAAGTGGACACTGCTAGCAATATTAGTGGACGCGTTCAGATAGGAGCAGGTTCTCAAGTCATTAGCTGTAAAATTCGTGGACCAGTGATTATTGGCGAAAATTGCCATCTTGAACATGCCTACATTGGACCTTATACCAGCATCAGCGATCGCGTCACCATCATCGACACCGATATCGAGCACAGCGTGATCCTCAATGACACCAAAATTACAGGTATTCATCAGCGCATTGTCGATAGCGTGATCGGCCAGAGAGTACGAATGCAAGTTTCCCCTAAACGCCCCCAAGCTCTAAGGTTTCTCGTCGGCGATGATTCTCAACTGGAGATCATGTAGTACAGGGTAGAGAGTCTCATGTTGAGAAGCTAAAATAATGTTGAGTATCAACCCTAAATAATATGGATCAACCAATCCCACCGCGATCGCCTATCGTCGATATCCATGCTCACAAACGCAAACAATTTATCAATTTGGTAATGAAATATATTAAACCAGGATCGGGAAGTGGCGTTGATTTTTTAAACAAACGTACTTGGAATTATCCTGTGACTAGTCTTAATAATATTATTAAACAAGCTCCTTTTGTGGTTGTTGGTGGTGTAGCAACGAGGCTTTATATGCCTGAAAGAATGACTCTTGATTTAGATATTCTCGTCAAGGTAGAAGATGCAGAATTAATTTATCAGGATCTAAAACAAGCTAATGGACAGAAAATTGGGGGGTTGAGTATTGCTGGTAGCCAATGGAAATTAGAGGATGGGACATCTTTGGATGTATTAGAGTTTGAGGGGAACTGGGTGTCAGAGGCTCTTGACAGCCCTAATTATGCGAGTGATGGAATGCCAGTAATTGATCTGCCTTATTTAGTTTTAATGAAACTCATGGCAGGGCGTAGTCAAGATATAGCGGATGTTAGTCGGATGCTAGGAGTAGCCGAAGATTTACAATTGCAGAAGGTAAAAAGTGTAATTAATCAATATTTACCCAACGCTGTGGAGGACTTGGATAGTTTAGTTATTTTGGGTAAACTCGAACAAAAATGACTAAAAACAAAGACAACCGCAAAAAATTGGAGGGGCAATACAGGGCTTTAGAAGAGCATTTATAGAAAATTTCTGGTGAAAAAGAGAAGCCTAGTGAGATGGTAGATCAGGGACTACTAGTACATTGGGAGAAGACTGTTGCGAATTGCCGTCAAAATATTGCCAAGCTAGAAAGGAGATTAAATCAATGATTTCTGGATATAAGCATCCATTTGATAGGTTAAGTATATTTTTAAATGAATATCAATCTAGGTTAGAAGAAGCTCTTGCAGCAATTGCAGTAATTAAAAATTCTGACGCTAATTCTGATGAGTTTTCTCAAGCGATCGCCGATCTTCATGTTTGTGCGACTGTAATTGAGCCGTATTCAGAAGGTTTGGTGGAAGCGATCGATCAGTTTACTGAGGATAGTCCTGAATAGGATTTTTTATTTGGTTTTTGTTTTGGTTTTATTTGGGGCAATCGCAAGGTCTCGATCCTGATAATTTGCCTGAATGTGGCTAACTAAGGGGCAGATCAAGTTGGCGGGAGATTCTGAGAAAGTGGTAAAATCGGATCTTGATAGTGTTACTTAGGGGTTTGCGCTATGTATGAGCCAATTCCACCGCGATCGCCTCTCGAAACCATGCCAACGATGTACGATTTACCTAGCGAATTAGTAGGAGAGTCTGGCTTGCCCGATGAGTTCCATTGTATACAGGCGGATTTACTGACCGAAACCTGCCAACCAGTCGGCTGCGATGCTGAAGAAGTACTATTAGCTAGTGACTTAAACCTATATTACGATCCTCGACATCCTCAATGGTACAAGCGTCCAGACTGGTACATGGTATTAGGTGTGCCAAAAGCAACCCAGCAGGAAGCTTTAAGACTTAGTTATGTGATTTGGCAAGAGGGATTATCACCTTTTTTGGTGGTTGAGTTACTATCCCCTGGTACTGAGTCAGAAGATTTAGGTAAGAGGTTGCGCGAAATTAATCAGCCGCCGACTAAGTGGCAAGTTTATGAGCAGATTCTGAGAATTCCTTACTATGTCGTTTACGATCGCTACGAAAATAACCTTCGTGCCTTTAATATTTTTGGTGCTCGTTACGAGGCGATCGCCCTAACGGATAGTCGATTTTGGCTCGATGAGGTGGGTTTAGGTTTGGGTTTGTGGCAAGGAGTTTATCAGGGTGCTGCGGGGCTATGGCTACGTTGGTATGACCAATCAGGTTGGCTGCCAACTCTTGCAGAAAAGGCTGAGACTGAGAGGCAACGTGCTGACAGGTTAGCGGCATATTTGCGATCGCAGGGCTATGACCCAGACAAAATTTAAAGCGAAAAATATCATTATTATGTTGAGCGGGAGAAATCAAATTCTATGGGCTATACAGCAAAACAAATCGAGGCTTTTATGCCCGATGCAACTGAATTAATGAGTGATGAGCCAGAGATGGAAAGTTCTTTGCATTACATGCAGCTACTAATGCTGGTGACTAGTCTTGAGTGGTTGTGGCGCGATCGCGATGATTTTTTTATTGGGGCAAATTTAACGATTTATTTTAGCCGTCAGCAACTCCGCAATCGCGATTTTAGAGGGCCAGACTTTTTTTTAGTCAAGAATACTGAAAAAAGACCACGTAATTCTTGGGTGGTATGGGAAGAGGATGGACAATATCCAGATTTGATTATTGAGTTACTTTCTGAAAGTACGGCGAAGATCGACAGGGAGCTAAAGAAAGAACTATACCAAAGTCGATTTCATACGGCTGAGTATTTTTGGTTTTCACCCAACACGATGGAGCTAGAAGGCTTTCGACTGATTGACAGCGAATATAAGGCGATCTCGCCATCCATGACAGGTTGGCTCTGGAGTCGGGAGTTGGGCTTGTATTTAGGGATTTTGGAAAACAAGTTACGTTACTTTAGTGAAAAAGGGGAGTTGATCAACACACCTGAAGAGGCAGCCTTACAACAGCAGTTGATTGCCATATCTGAAAGACAAATCGCTGAGTCTGAAAGACAAATTGCGGAATCTGAGAGGCAAATTGCGGAATCTGAGAGGCAGCGAGCTGAGGTCGAGAAGCAACGTGCTGATAGATTGTCAGGATATTTGCGATCGCAAGGTCTCGATCCTGACAATTTGCCCATCTAGTACCAATTTAATTGATTGTGGTAACACTACAGATGTTGCGATCAGAGTCTGTCGATAATTAGGGCTTGCTGAAAAAGCAATTAAGCGGCAAGTATAAGATAAGGAGAGAAAGAAGTTTTCTTGGTAGACAAGACAGGAAATTGCCAAGAGATAGCAGAAAAGGTAAAGAACACCTCTCCAAATGGAAGAAAAAGGGGTTGTCTGCCAAACATAATCCAAGAAAAAAAG
>Ga0163144_10024999_pt1 | contig 11693 bp, 14 predicted proteins | sample OliLak19BULKMAT1_FD_123175 | JGI IMG/M metagenome (GOLD analysis project Ga0163144, IMG submission 123175) | Freshwater microbial mat bacterial communities from Lake Vanda, McMurdo Dry Valleys, Antarctica - Oligotrophic Lake LV.19.BULKMAT1 | ecosystem: Environmental > Aquatic > Freshwater >... | reverse complement strand
TTCCTAATAAAAAAATCACCCCTCTTTCATATTCTCTTAAAATATTAATGGCCCTAAACAAAAAAAATAAAATAATAGCCCCCAAAATATAGAAAAAAATAGTCATCATTTTTTATCCTCCAAAGGCTCTACAACTAATTTAAGACCTTCAATTGCAATTATTTTGACCTGCTGGCCAGATTTTAATTCCTGATGACAAATGGCTCGCCAATGTTCACCCGTAATTTCCACCCAAACGTCATTTTGATCAATAACGACCTCGCCTACTTGACCAATCATCCCCTCACGGCCACTCACCACAGGCGCGCGACGAACTCTAACAGCCATCACAGCGGCTCCCAGGAAAAACAGCACAGTCACAAGAGTCATCGATAAAATAACCTGAATCGGTACATCAAAACCTTGACTGACAGGCTTTATTAACATAATCGAGCCGATCAAAAAAGCAACGCCACCGCCGATTCCTAATGCGCCAAAAGCGGGTATAAAAATTTCCGCGATTATAAAACCCAAGCCGATCACAATTAAAGCCAGTCCGGTATAATTGACTGGCAATAATTGAAATGCATATAACGCTAATAGTAAAGCGATGGCTCCGGCGACACCGGGCATAATAAAACCAGGGTTCATAAATTCAAAAATTAAACCATAAATGCCTACAATTAATAAAATATAAGCAAGACTGGGATTTGTGATCAACGCCAATAATTTAATCCGCCAATCGGGTTTGACTACTTTAATTGACCAGCCTTGGCTTTGTAAGGATTGAAATCGATCCTGAACTAATACATTTTTACCATCAATTTTTACTAATAAATCCTGAATATTGTCCGCGACTACATTGATGACTTTTAGTGCCAAGGCTTGTTGGGCAGTTAAACTAGCCGCCTGATTGACCGCCTGCTCAGCCCATTGCGGATTGCGTCCTCGCAATTCCGCTAAACTGCGAATATAGGCTGCAGCATCTTTTTTAGCTTTTATTTCTGAATCTTTAGACGCCGCACTGACGCTTACTGGGCTGGCTGCTCCTATATTAGTTCCCGGAGCCATCGCAGCCAAATGGCTGGCATACACTATAAAAGTCCCAGCGCTGGCGGCGCGCGCTCCGCCAGGCGCCACATAAGTTATTATTGGAATTGAAGAAGCCAGGATATCCTGAATAATTCCACGCATGGAATCGCTTAGCCCTCCAGGTGTATCGAGTTGCAAAATAATGGCCGGAGCTTTATTGGCAATCGCTTGGATTATTTCTTTGTGGATAAAATCCTGGACAGCAGGCCCAATAGCGCCATTAACTTCCAATAAAACCACAGGAGGTGTGATATTTTTTGCCAGCGTTACTTTAACAGGCAATAAACTGATGATTAAAATGAGGACAATCCGTATAAACTTCATTTGCGCAGGCTCCTTCCTGCAGGCTGGAAAGTAGCAAATTTGCAATTGGGGGTCAAGTCTGAAATATTAAGCAGACTTGACCCGGAGGAGTTATGAAAACTTTGCAATTGAAGATTGAAAATCTTTACGTGCTGATTGTGGAATTAAACCAGCCTGCCTCTAGAAACGCCATCAATTCCATTATGATGCAGGAATTAAAGGACTTATGGGAAAAAGAAATTCCCCAAAACCCGCATCTCCGTTGCGTCATATTAACCGGTAATGATAAAGCTTTTTGCGCCGGAGCCGACCTTAAAGAAAGGCAGAATATTTCCTTAGACACCTGGCAGGAGCAACATTTGGCTTTACAGCATGCCATGCGAGGACAAATAAACTGCCCTATTCCTGTTATTGCTGCTGTTAATGGCGCAGCTTTCGGCGGCGGCCTGGAAATTGCCCTGGCCTGTGATTTTATTTATGCTGCTACCGAAGCTAAATTTGCCCAATCAGAAGTTAAGCTCGGCATTATGCCCGGAGCAATGGGGACACAAAACTTACCTCGTGCTTGCGGAATGCGTCGAGCGAAAGAATTGAGCTATACCGGGGAACCTTTTTCAGCGGAACAAGCTTATGAATGGGGCATTGTTAATAAAATTTTCCCTCTTGATCAATTAATGCTGGAAACCATAAAAACCGCCAATTTAATAGCTGATAACGCCCCTTTAGCGATACGCCAAGTTAAAAAATCAATCAATTCTTCGTTAACTTTAGATATGACCAACGGCTATCAATTTGAATTGCAGGCTTATAAACAATTGCTGCCCACCAAGGACCGAATCGAAGGCATCGAAGCTTTCAACAAAAAACGTAAACCGGTTTTTACTGGAAAATAATACCTGGAAATCACTTAACAAGAACCTATCCTCGCTAGGTTTTAGCAGAGGCGCTGATAGGCCGCTCACCAGCAATCAACTGCCACAATTGACTAAATATTAGCAGCTAACCAATTTCTCAGTCATAAGCTTTCTAAATTTGATCTGCGATTAGAGTTTTGATACCCTTATTCGACTGAGCAAACAGTAACTAGTGCCTTTAATGGAGATTTTATGAATAATCCCAGTTTCCCCCACAGACTGCCACAAAAAGAACCTCATATTTTGACTCTGATTATTATGAGTTCTTTTGCCTCTATGGGCGCAGTCATTTTCACACCGGCTTTACCAGAAATAGTGCAGTATTTTAAGATTTCAATCAATCATAGTCAGCTCACGATTACTTTGTTCTTGTTGGGGTATGCACTGGGTCAATTAATTTATGGTCCATTAGCGAATCGATTAGGTCGAAAATCCGCATTTTATATCGGGATTTTAGTGGCGACTATTGGCTCGATCATCAGTATATTATCTGAACCCTTAAACTCCTTTGGATTATTAATTTTTGGCCGAATGCTGGAAGCTTTAGGATCCAGTGCAGGTTTAGTCATTGCATTTACCATAATTAATGATCATTATTACCCTCAGCAAGCCAGGCGTATTATTGCCTATCTCATGCTGGCTTTTGCGGTTGTTCCAGGAATTGCGACCTTTATCGGTGGATTACTGGTCTCTCATTGGCACTGGATCACTTGCTTTTATTTCTTGCTGATTTATGGGCTGATATTAATTATTCCAGCGGCTCGTTAGCGGAAACAGCCCAAGAATTAAATCTACAGGCGATGCACTTTAAACAGATAAAAACCAATTATGCCATTGCTATTCAAAACAAATTATTGTTGACAACAACTGCGTTTTTCGGTTTGGCGGGTATGTGCATTTATATTTACGTTTCACTCGTCCCTTTTATCGCCATTCATAATTTAGGATTTTCTCCACAAATGTTTGGGGTCATTGGCTTAATTCCGTTTTTAGGGACAGCGTTAGGTTCTATTTTTTCTGCTCGCTTATCGCATCGTTTATCGGCTAAGAAATTAATCCAGTTAGGCTTTTTAATTCAGCTCATTGCTTCGGTCCTGCTGGCATTATTGTTTTATATGGGATGGATGAATCTCATTATCATCATCTCTTGTGGTTTTGTGTTTATGTTCGGAGGCTGTTTGATTATTAGTAATGGAGCCAGCATAGCGACATCGACTTTAGAAGATAAGGCCAATGCTTCCGCAGTGATGAATTTTATCAATGTGGGTATGTCGGTGTGCGGTACATTTATCTTGGCACTTATTCCTGGCTCCCCAGCAATTAAACTACCGATCAGTTTTTTAATAGCCATGCTGTTGATGGCCATTATTTGGCTAAATCTGCGTCATAGACTGAATCGATATGACTATAATCTTGCATCAAAATAGTTGAGGTGCCCCTGCACTCTCAAATCCAAGGCTGGCGTGATTGGCCCATAATCCTATCGTTGATCCTGCTAAACCTGGTTGGTGGCGATTGCGTAGACGATATTGAGTGTTTGCAACAGGACAAAGGTCTTGCCCTGATTTGTCAGCAGATTGAAACTCATGGCATGAAGCCCCGGGGGAGACGTATTTATGAAAAAGGCTGGCGAAAACAAAGTTGCTGCAAAAACTGGGGTTAATGAATACTACATTGAGTCAATTCGCCTAATGCCATCACCCTCAGTAGTTCCCGGCGAATAAATAGCCCCCGGTAAATAGGGGCTTTCGGAGGAGATTGAAATATATTCTTTGTAGACTTTTTCGATTATGCTGGACTTTTTGCCAGGATAATCGAAATGAAAGGCATGCTCAGTTGCACAGCATTGTTTGATATCGTTCAGAAAAGTTTTTCACGAATAAAGGGCCCGGCACTCAGGGAGGGGATCATCCGTCTGCAAGATTGCCTGCTATCCGGCTACGCGCTGTTCAGCTTGAAGTTTGCCTCCCTATTACAGTTTGATCAGCATTTTCGTGAAGAGATAATCCGTGAAAATTTAAAGCAAGTTTTTCAGATTAACAAAGTCCCCTCGGACACCCAGATGCGTGAGCGGCTAGATGAGATAGATGCTCAGGAGTTACGACGCCCATTTAAGCGACTCCTGGCGCAATGCCAGCAAAGCAATTATTTGAATATCATGAGGGAAGATATTGGGTACCCCTGGATGGTACAGGCTATTTTTATTCTAACGAAATCCATTGTGGTAGTGTTGCCAAAAGCAACATAAAGACGGAACGATTAGTTACTACCATCAGATGTTATCGGCTGCGATAGTGCATCCTGAGCGAAAAGTGGTTTTACCGTTTGCACCAGAGGCCGTCATGAAAACAAACGACAGCATAAAAAATGATTGCGAACATCGTACGGCAGAACGTTTTTTGACGGATTTAGAGCGAGAACATCCGCATTTAAGGTGATCATTACGGGAGATAGATTGTACCCAGATGGCTCTTTTATAAAGCGTCTTAACCAAGAGGATTACCGTTTTATTTTGGTGGTCAAAGAAAGAAATCATAAGGCATTGTTTGAAGAGTTTCGAGCCTTACCCCAGCAGCAGCATGAAATTCAAGCAGAAAAAATCACTCACTGCTTTCATTGGGCAAAGGGACATGTATTGAATAAAACGCATACGGATTGTCAAGTGAATGTTTTAGAGTATTGGGAAAATCCTCATACCGTGTGGGAAAAATGCCGTGCGGTACTTACTTACGAGAACAACTGGATCAATTAGATCCCAAGCAATTGCGCCCAGCTTTTAAAAAAATCTTCTCACATTGACAACGAGACAAAGCATTAACGGAATATCTGTACTGGAATCAACATTATCTGGTTTCTCTCGATGGCACCGGCCAATATAGTTCAGAACAAGTCTTTTGTAAGAATTGTTGCGAAAAACATCACAAAGAAAATAAAGTTACCTACTATCGCTCAATGCTGGGTGCAGTATTAGTGCATCCTGATCGTAAAGAAGTTATCCCTTTTGCGCCGGAACCTCACGAAAGGAGAGGGTCACACAAAAATGATTGTGAGCGTAATGCGGCAAAGCGATTGCTGAATGACTTTCGCCGAGAACATCTCCATTTAAAAATTATCATTACCGAAGAGGGCTTATCATCTTTTTATAGGCCACAATGCCATTATGGGAAATCCCGGGAATCGCTGATGAGGTTACTTGACTTAAATGTTTTTTATTTTTATAATAGCTACTGTTGTCATAGTCCCATCGCAACAAATTCTATTTTTTTAAATAACCATATTGAATTACGATATAATTTAAGTAATACACTTAAATGTTGGATAATTTTCGCTAATTTTCATGGAGAAAAAATTTTATGCGCTATAATAATTTTGAAGTTTTAGAAGAAGAAGGGAATGACAGAGGTTCGGATTTCGGTTTGATGAAGATTAAAGCTGCTGATGTTGCTGAGGACGAAAAACCAAATGCTAAAATACTTGTTAATCAGAAAAATCACAGACATCAAAAGCCAACTGTGTCTCCTATGGTTAAATCAATTTCTTCAGCGATCCAAACATTGTTGCTAGGAGTAAATTTAGCAGCCAATGGCAAAATGCTATCGCTACTCAGCGAGCTTTAAAAAACCTGGCTGATCAAATGAATAATACTCCCAGAAAGTGTCTGGGCTTTTTTACACCGCGGGAGGTTTTGTTTTCGCAAAATTTAGGTCGCACTTAACTTAGAATGCGCCGCCCTTTAATATTTTGTATAGTTTACTAGAAATCTTCAAATCGTGACCCCTCATGATCTGTTAATTCCGGCAAATTTCCGGCAGTAATTTTTTGAACAGTTTTTCTTTACGCCCTCTTTATTCTTAAGTAAATCTTCACTGGCTTACGCCAGTAGTATTACTTTCGAGCTAGGCTCGCTTAAAAGTCAATCTTAGAAGTCAATGCTAACTGAGAAAATTCTCCACCCTCGGATGCTTGAAGTTTTAAGTAAGGATCCTATAAATTTAAGGATCCAGTCTCTGATACGAAGACGCCGAACTGGATATTAATTCAGTAATGCAACTACATGACCAAAATGAAGAACCATTTTGCGCTGATTTTGAGTCACCACTACTTTCTTGCTTTGTATCTCTGTCATTATCAGACATAAATTCCCTCTTCCATTGCGGAAATATACTGAAAGACCCTAGTAAGGTTCCAATAAAAGAACCAAGCCCAATTCCCAGAACCCCTTGATCCGCAGTATCCGCAAGAAGATAAGATAGAAGAACCCCTACCCAAATAGCAGCAATAAAAAGAAATGTAGGCTTGAATTTATTTTCAGTGGTTCTCAAACTCAAAAGCATTGTTAATGCACCAGTGTAAATGACTGCATTGGCGCCTGCTAGTGGAACCAAACTATTGGTGTATGATTCTACTTGGTCACTTACAGAGCCTTTAGTCAGCATCTGAGGGTACACCATTATCGGAAAACAAGGAATAAGAGTCATGCAAATACCATTAACCAACCCAATTTTGGCTATTCTAGATTTGTCGGCTTTTTGCTGTACCTGATTAATGCTAAATACTACCGATTGAGCATTAGCATGGCTGATGGCTAAACCTAGATATGAACATTGTCTTGCAAAATTTAAGGCTGCCAACTCATCAACACCATCATCTGCCCCTATGTTTCCAGCAATAATATTAGTTGCAAACAAAGCAGTTAATTCACTAAAATAAGTTAGCACAAAATTTGTCCCAGTTTTAAATATCTTCCACATTTCTACTAGATTTTGTTTAGAGAAAACTGAAAAAGTCTGCAAAAAACGAAAGTCTTTAAATTCACTAAGAGAACGCAAGCCCCAAAAAAAGCACAGGGCTGAAATAACATGTTGAACAGCAATACCCGTAAAAATTCCTATTGGACCAAGATTAACTTCAATGCCAAGTAAATAAGCTAACCCTATTCCAAATAATAATAAATTAGGCAACGTAATTTTTAAAACCAAATTCTCTCTCTGTACGATGAAATACTCCATGCTGGCAGCTAAACGAGGTGAAATACAAAAAAGAAGCGGCGCAATAGGAATTAAAAAATCAGCAGAAATCCCTGCTATTCTTTGATCTTGACCCAGAGCCTCTAAAATTTGTTTTGAAAAAATCAATGAAAACGCAGATGGTACCAACCATACTAAATTCACAATCTGACTATTTATAAAAATTCTAGAAAATTCATTAATCTTATCGTGTTCATCATTAGATGAGGATTTGATCTCAGCATATAATGGCCCTCCAACATAGGCTACTGAAATCAATGAACTCACAGAAACAGTGTTAGCAATATCAAAAAATAATAAGGCCAGTGTGCCAGCAGCTTGATAATCGGTTTTATCATCCTGAGTCCCATTGCCCTTCAAATAAGCAAACATAAATTGCCAGGCAACTAAACCCATGCTGTAATCAAAACTCATTAACATTTGCAGAAATTTTTTAGATAAACGCCGGTAAACCGTTTCAAAAGATTCTTGGCTGATATCTTCTTCTGAATTAGATTCACGTTGTTGAATATTGGCTGAAGGAATCAGCTTTTCTTTAACCCTCTTTCCATCAGATTGCAGTTCAGTTTTACTCATAATATCCTCCTTGATTTTTTATCATCTTCATACAAAAGAAAGTAAAAGTCAATTTTATTCTCGTTGATAAATATCATATCTTGATATATTATTCATAATAAATAATTCTAGGGGATAAGACTTGTTTCAATTTATAAATAATCAATTTTTTAAAAAGGTCATCATCATTTTTTGGAGTATATGGTGGCTTACTATTATTTGGACTGACTCCGTTAGCGTTTTATCTCACTTAGGGTATTTAACTTCTCCATGGGCAATTGATAGATACAGTTCTTTCGTTGAGATTTTAAATATCTATAGCTTACCATTTTGGGTGGATGCTCTGCTTTACTTATCAATTATTCTTTGGTCAATATTACTAACTATCTTATTTTTCTTTACGGCACTCAATTTAAGAAAGGAAACTTTCGTGTGGATGAAATACGCAAAAATATCCTTTATATTATCTATGATCTTATGGTTTATGTTAATTTTAGCTGACCAAATAATCATGAAATATGACATCGAAAATCTTCATATGATTCAGGGCGGCTTTCAACTTATATGCTTTTTAAGTCTTTACATTCTTTCTGAGTAGAAAATCATCAAGGATGAGGAGGTTCTACTTCTACTGCTTTACTCTGACCACTACCTCCCTGGATTAAAATGCTCTTATTATTACTTAATGAAGGGACACTTTTTTTTTGCCTTTCTTCAATTACTTCCGCTGGACAAATTTTGATATGACTCTTTTCCATTTCTTGTGATTCCATCTTCGTTACAAAGTCAATATTAAAGCCAGCTAATTTTTCAGAAGAACGTGCCAATCTAATTAATCTGGATGCTAAATCTTGGGTAGATAAAACCTCAAACTTTTTTATTTGTTCTTCAAAGCTTTTATCTTCTCGACCATCTCGAAAAGCGCCAATATTTGCATGAATGATTCTATGATTCGGCATTTCTTGAAATAAAGCGGCCATGGTAGCACTAAGTACTGCTTTTTGATGAGAACTTAATCCAATATACCAAGGATGTTCCATTGATATATTTTCACCTGCTATAACTCTACCAATGATAGCTCCAGTAGCCAACAAGCAACCATTTTTTTCTAATTTTTTGGCAAAATTACAAAGAAAAAGAGTTTCATTCCTTTCACAAGTCATAAAGTTCAAAAATTCTTCAGGGCTAGCTTTTAACAAAAGAGTTTGGATATAAGGTGACGCCACATGAAAAATATAATTAAAAGAGGGTAACTCTCCAGCAAGTTCAAACATTTTTTTCTGTTCTTTCTGCTCTAAATCAAGCTCAAATAGATGTAAACGTTCAGATGCATTCGGATAATTTTTTTTTGCTTCTACAATGAATTCTCTTGATTTTTCAATAGATCGAGTAGAAACATACAATGATTCATCTTTAGATAAAGCGCCCAAAAGTTGTCTAGCTATTTCTTTGCCCAGTCCACGGTTTGCACCCGTAACGAGTATGTTTTTCATAATTCCTCCTTGTTATAGCTATCCGATGCACAGTCTCTGATGACCCTTTGTGCTCATCCATTCAAAACACCATATTTGAGCTATTTTCAACACCTCCTAAAAAGATGCGTGCATTGGATAGGTCATATAGTTATGATTATACTCAACAACCAAGATATATTTCAAACATTAATTGGAATTTTTTTAATTCCTCATAATTTCTAAAATTAAAAGCGGTAAAAGAGGCTTAGCTGCAGGATAATCAGATGATTTAATAATTTTAATGACTGAAAACGAAGTCTTATTTATTATTTCCAGCCATTCTCCCATATCTCTAATTTTACCTCCTAAACAAGTTAATACATTAATATCCGCAATTAAACTAATAGAGTAATCAGCATGGTTCTTGTCAGGAATCATAAAATCTATTACCAGCAATTTACTATTTTTTGGCATTAAAGAATAAGTATAATTAAGCTTATTTATTAATTGGATATCATTATAATTTAATAATGCCCTACAATATATGTAAAGGTTACAATCAAAAGGAAAATTATTCTTTTCATTTTCTTCGATATAAAGACATATTTTTTTATTTAAATTTGGATATAATTTTACCATAGCATTGAAATTTTCTACATATTTACTATTGTGTAAATAAGCACCTCTTTGATGAGTATTTTTTGCTAATATACTCATGAGTAATTGTCCTTGGCCATTAAGTTCTGCTATTTTTTTAAATAGCGAAAAATCATACATGAGGTGAATGGAGGGTAAAAGCCACTCTTCAGCAGATTTTTTATTCCATTCCGACATTATATTGATTTGTGCTGAATCCTCTTTGATATGGTCATAAAATCTTTTGCCAAAAATAGCCGAATAACATTCTTCATTAGTTTTTAAAGAATCTGATAAATTATTAACAATTTGATATCCGTTTAAAATATGAGGAGCATAAAATCTATCTAAATATTTAATTAGTGGACCTGCGCTGACAGTATGATCATCTCGCAATGTAATAATTTGATAATCATCTAAAATTCTTAAGATTCTATAGGTAGCTTCTGGGTGAAAATTATAGTGATTGGCGACATTTTCTATGGAAATAGGTTCATCTTTGATAAACTCGTTAAATTTTAACTCACAAGCAAGAGTCACAATTTTCGAGACTAAGTGGAGATTAGTTAAAGAATACAAAACGTTTACGGCAGATTTATTTGAGTCGTATCGTGTTAGCATTGCTATTATGGCCTTGGTGCTAGATCAGTTATAGATAATAGAGTTTTATTATCTAGTTTATTAATTTTGGAATTGATATTGCTTATAAAACTGTATAGTTGATTTTTTTTAGGGCATTTTGCTCTAAGATATTGTTGCGCTTTCTCATTTATTGCCCAAAAATTCATCGAAAAAAAACCAATAATTGAAAAAGTGATCAGTAAGGTCTGCATAGAACCACTAGAGTTTTCTTTTGCAATAGGCCCTACATAAACTGCTGAAGAAAACGCTAAAATTAACACAATAATTAATGCAAAATAATTATTGTTTTGTTTCGTACTATTTAAATCTAACACTGTTAAGTTATCTCCATCCAATCGACGATAATTTTCAGATTTAATTTTATTATTTATTTTACGAAAAAGATATTCTACTGATAGATCAAAACTAAGATAGGATTTTTCAAATCCTATCTTAGCAGTGTAAGCAGCAATAAATGATTGACAAACAACTGAAGAAATTCCAATAATTTCTCCTATGAAACTTTTAATCTTAGTCAATCCTATCTTATTGGCCATAATTTCTCCCAATGTTTTTCCAACAGGATAAAAGAAAAACATTGAAATACCACCGACAAAAAAACCCACAATAGATATAAATTTTGAAAAAAATAACCTGCATTTACTTATTGACTGCAAATCTATATTAAGATATTGATGATCATGGTTGATGAGAGCTTGCAGTTTATTCATATCAAATGGCCCATCAAAAAAATCATTTAAAATGGCCTCTGATTTTTTTTCATCTAAATTATCTACAATATTAAGAAGTTCTTCAAATGAAGATAGAATTTTTATACGATGCAATATTTCCTCATTCGCAAAAAATCTAGGAAAGTTTTTTACAAGATCATAGTAGGCTGCTTGAGGAACATTATACAGCGACCAAAAACCAACAATAGACCAAGCAACTTCAGTCATTATATCAAAAAATATAGTAGCTAACCCAATCTTGTCGCTATATTGATCCTCTACAAAATAAATATTAGGCGCGGCTGATAATACTCCTCCAATTACCGCTAATCCAATGGCGCATTTCGAAGCACGGCTCAATTTCTTTTGTAAACCCATTTC
>Ga0163144_10024997_pt1 | contig 11694 bp, 6 predicted proteins | sample OliLak19BULKMAT1_FD_123175 | JGI IMG/M metagenome (GOLD analysis project Ga0163144, IMG submission 123175) | Freshwater microbial mat bacterial communities from Lake Vanda, McMurdo Dry Valleys, Antarctica - Oligotrophic Lake LV.19.BULKMAT1 | ecosystem: Environmental > Aquatic > Freshwater > Lake... | reverse complement strand
TCTGGCCGGACACCTTGCGCTGCACGCCCCAGAACCCGAGATCGGCGACGTGGTGCTGGCCACAGGCATTGAAACAACCGCTCACCTTGATGCGCAGGTTGCCCACGGCCTCGTCCTCGTGGAGGCTGGCGGCCGCCAGATCGCGGCGCAATTCCGCGCCCAGGCCGCGCGAGCTGGAGACCCCGAGCTTGCAGGTGTCGGTGCCCGGACAGGCCGTCACGTCGATGATCGTTCCGGCCCCTTCCTGGGCCAATCCAATGGCCTTGAGGTCCGAATAAAGGCCCGGCAGGTCGGCCTCGGGCACCCAGCGAAGCACGATGTTCTGCTCGACGGTGGTGCGGACGGTGTCGCCGACGTACTTGCGCGCCACGTCGGCCAGGGCGCGCATTTGAGCGCTCGTCAGGTCGCCGAGCGGCAACGCCAGGGTGGCGACGGCATAACCGGCCTGGCGCTGCGCCATGACGTTGGTGCGCTTCCAGGCCTCGAAGCCGTCGGGGCGGCGGCCCAGGGTGAGCAATGCCGACTCGCGGCGCGGCCTCTCGTCCAGGGCGTGGATATCGGCGATGTACGACGTCCAGCGCGGGTCCGGCGGCAGGATGGCGCGCTCTTCCATGACGAGGCGACGGAATTCGTCGATGCCGAGCTTCTGGACGACGAACTTGAGGCGGGCGCGGGCCCGATTCTTCTTCTCGCCGAGGCGGGCGAACACCCGACAGACGGCCTGCGCCAGCGGCAACAGCTCGCCTTCGGGGACCCAGTCAGACAGGGGCTTTGCCAGGTGCGGCACGGCGCCGAGGCCGCCGCCCACCACCACCTCGAAGCCGCGCACCTCTTTGCCGTCTTCATTGCGAACCACGGCGAGCGCCCCGAAATCGTGCAGGGCGAGCAGGCCGCAGGCCTCCTCGCGGCAGCCCGAAAAGGCGACCTTGAACTTGCGGCCGAAGTCCTGCGTGTCGGGGTGGCCGAGGAGGAAGGCGGCCAGGGTGCGGGCGTAGGGCGTGACGTCGAAGGGCTCTGTCTTGCAGACTCCGGCGTACGGACAGGCGGTGACGTTGCGCACGGTGTTGCCGCACGCCTCGCGCGTCGTGATGCCCACGGCGGCGAGGCGGCGCATCAGCTCCGGCGCCTCGTCGATGTGGACGTAATGGAGCTGCACGTCCTGCCGGGTGGTGATGTGCAGAATGCCGTCGGAGTACTCTTCGGCGAGGTCGGCCAGCGCGTCCATCTGCTCTCCGGACATGCCGCCGAAAGGGATCTTGATGCGCTGCATTCCGGGCGCGTCCCACAGCGTGCTGGGGCCCTTTGTCAGGTCGGTCTGGGGATAGACGATGGCCTGAGTCCGTATCCCGTCGTAACGCTGGCCGTTGTCGTAGCGCTGGCCGTAGGCGCCGCGGCGCAGCCGGGTCTCGGCGAACATCTTCTCTTCGATCCGGCCCTGCTTGCGCAGCTCGAGCTCGGTCTCGAAGACGTCGATCTCCCGCGCCATCGCGGGATCCATCGAGCCCTCGAGCGCCTCTTTCCAGCTTTTGGCAGTCATTTGGAGTCTCGCGAGCCTCGCGTTGACGCGCCGCGACGATGGCAGAAGATTGTCCGATATTCCCGACGCGTCAAGTGGGACAATTGGTCCCCGCGTCGAGCCGCCTGCGAGCCCGGGCAAGCCTCGCCACGAAGGAAGGAGCGGCCATTCACGCGATTTACCGTGCGGGCGAAGCGCTGGTCGTTCCGCGATTCAAATTCTCGTTCGGGTCCGCGGGCGGAACCGGGGTCGCGCTCATCGCCGCGTCGAAGCGCACGGTCTCCTCGAGCGCGGTCGTCCGATCGCGGGCTCCCTCCTGCTCGACGCTGGTCTCTTCTTCGCCGAGGAAGACGCCGCTCACCTGCTCGATGAAGAGGTCGAGCGTCGCCTTGTCGTACAGCACGAAGCGGACCTCTTCGAGGCGACTGCCGCCGAGCAGCAGGTGGAAGCGCAGGGCGCTGGCGACCGCGTAGGCCGACGCCTCGGGGGAGACCTGCGCCATGCCGGTGCCGAGCGCCGGGATCGCGAGGGTGCGCAGGCCGAGCTCCTCGGCGAGCAGGAAGGCCCGCTGCGCCGTGCGGGCGATGCACGAGACCTCGCGCCAGGCGCTCACCGCGTGCAGCACGGCCTTGCAGCGCAGGGCGCCGGGACCTGTCGCGACGCACTCGCCGAGAGCGCGGCGGCCGCGGCCCACGACCTCTTCCTCGATCACGTCGCCGCCGCGCCGGCGCAGCGCCTCGCCGACGCCGCTGCGCATCCGCATCTCGTCGTGGGCGCTGGTGACGATGCCGTCGGTCTCGGCGTCGGCGATGTCGCCGAGCACGCAGGTCACGCGCACCCGGTCGATCTGGTACTGGCCGCGGCCCAGCACGATCGCCGGGAGCTTTGGCCGGAGGGCGCGGGCGAGCGAGCCGAGGAGGCGCTCGGCGGCGCGGGCCGAGTGCGAGCGCTGCTCGGGATCGCGGTGGAGCATGTCGGCGAGGACGTGCTGGAAGTAGGCCTCCTCGGCCGAGCGGGCCCGCGGGAACGTCAGCGGCGTGCTGCCGAGGATGTCGGAGAGCTCGGGGAACGGCGGCTGTCCGTAGAGCAGATCGTAGGCGGTGGCGCCGAGCGAGTAGATGTCGGCGCGGCGCGTCGGGGCGGCGCCGCGCAGCGCCTCGGGCGCGATGAAGCGCAGCGTGCCGCTGCCGAGACCGTCGCGCACGTGGCGCGTGACGGCGATGCCGAAGTCGCCGAGGCGCAGGCCGACCTGCGGCGAATAGAGCAGGTTGGACGGCTTGACGTCGCGGTGCAGGACCCCGGTGAGGTGCGCTGCGTGGAGCGCGTCGGCGACGTCGCTCGTGGCGAGGCAGACGAACCACAGCGGCAGACCGCGGCGCACCGAGCGGCGGCGAGCCGCGTCGAGCTCGGCGAGATCGAGGCCGTCGATGTACTCCTGCACGAGGTACGGGCAGCCCTCGTGGACGCCGACGTCGACCGCGCGCACCACCCGCGCGCTCGGGATGCGGGCCATCATGCGCGCCTCGTTGAGCAGCCGGGCGAACGGCCCGCCGCTCATGAGGGCCCCGTCGCTGACGTCGATCTCGGGCTCGATCGAGGTGAAATCCCGCATCGTCTTGAGGATGACCGGCACGGCGAGGTGCTTGTGGCGGGCCAGCCAGACACGGCTCATCCCGCCCTCGCCGATCGGCCCCCACACTTCGTACCGGCCGCACGTCACGCCTGTCAGATCCATCGCGCCCGCCATGGTATCGAAGATGTCTGTGAGCACTCGCCATCACCGCTCGTTTTCTTTTTCGCTTCCGTTCTCGCTGTCTTGGGTGCTCGCCGCCGGCGCCGTGGTGTTCGCGACCGCCACGGGCTGTTCGCTCCTCACCAAGACCGATCGCGAGCGGATCGACACCGGCTCGGGGGGCGGCGGAGCGGGCACGGGCGGCGCGGGCGGCGCGGGCGGCGTCGGGGGAACGGCGAGCACGGGGGCCACGGGCGGCGGCGGAACGGGCGGGACGGCCCCCTGCCTCACCGAGTGCTGCTCGCCGGGCGACTGCCCCGAGACCGCGAACGAGTGCGTGCAGCGGACGTGTACGGGCGGCGCGTGCGGCACCAAGTTCGTCGGCGAGGGGGTCCCGGTCTCGACGCAGACGGCAAAAGATTGCCAGCTCAACGTGTGCGACGGAAGCGGCGGGATCGTGGCCGTCGCGCAGGACACCGACACGCCGGACGACGCCAAGGCGTGCACGATCGACAAGTGCCAGGCCGGCGTGCCGAAGAACACGAACACCCCCGCGGGCCAGGCGTGCGCCGAGGACGGCGGCAAGAAGTGCGACGGCAGCGGCGCCTGCGTCGAGTGCGTGGCGCCGAGCGACTGCGTGACCAAGGTGTGCACCGTCGCGGGCGCGTGCGCCCCGGCCGAGTGCGGCGACGGCGTGAAGAACGGCGACGAGACCGACACCGACTGCGGCGGCGCCTGCGGCCCGACCTGCGCGACCAACGAGACCTGCGCGGTCGACGGCGACTGCATCGACGAGGCGTGCGGCGGCAGCCCCAAGAAGTGCCTGCCGCCCTCGTGCTCGGACGGCCTGCACAACGGCGACGAGACCGACACCGACTGCGGCGGCGCCTGCGGCCCGACCTGCATCGCCGGCCAGAGCTGCGACGAAAGCGGCGACTGCACCGGCAACATCTGCTCGGGCTCGTTCTGCCTGCCGAGCTGCACCGACGGCGTGAAGAACAACTCGGAGACCGGCCTCGATTGCGGCGGCCCCACCTGCGTTCAGACCTGCGACGACGGCACGCACTGCGACGTCGCGTCCGACTGCGACAGCGCCTTCTGCGTCGACGCCGTGTGCTGCAACCTGGCGTGCGACGGCATCTGCCTGGCGTGCTCCGCGGCCAAGAAGGGCAACGGCTCGAACGGCGTGTGCGGCGCGGCGTCGCCCGGAACGGACCCTCACGACGACTGCGGCGTCGACGCGCCCGAGTCGTGCGGCGACGCGACAGGCACCTGCAACGGCTTCGCGGCGTGCGAGAAATACGCGGCCGGCACGCCCTGCGACGACGCGGCATCGTGCGCGGACGGGGTGCAGACGAACGCCGACGGCTGCGACGGCTCGGGCGCCTGCAGCGACAACGGGACGACGGCGTGTGGCCTCTTCGCCTGCGGCGCGACGGCGTGCAAGACGGCGTGCGCCGGCGACGCGGACTGCGCCGAGACCGCCTTCTGCTCGAACATGGTCTGCACGCTCAAGAAGGCGAACGCCGCCGTCTGCGCGGGCGGGAACCAGTGCGCGAGCGGCTCCTGCGCCGACGGGCTCTGTTGCAACGCGGCGTGCAGCGGCCCCTGCTCGGCGTGCAGCGTCGCGGCGGGCGGCGTCGCCAACGGCCAGTGCGCCTTCATCGCGGCCGGGCAAGATCCGGCGAGCGACTGCGGCTCGACCGGCGCGTGCGACGGCGCGGGCGCTTGCAAGAAGGCCAACGGCCAGACGTGCCTGCTCGGGAGCGAGTGCCTGAGCGCGAGCTGCGCCGACGGGTTCTGCTGCAACACGCCGTGCGCGGGCCTGTGCCAGGCGTGCTCCAACCTGAAGAAGGGCTCGGGCGCCAACGGGAGCTGCGCCTTCGTCGGCGTGAACAAGGACCCCGACGAAGAGTGTCCCGGCGTGACGATGTGCTCGGGCGGCGGCACGTGCAGCCTGATCCCGATCGCCGGAGCGTGCGCGCTGAACGGCGAGTGCCAGTCCGGCTTCTGCACCGACGGCCTGTGCTGCAACGCCGCGTGCGGTGGCTTCTGCCAGGCGTGCACCGCGGCCAAGACGGGCGGCACCAACGGAACGTGCGCCGACGTGACCCCGGGCACCGACCCCGACGACGAGTGCCCCGACGCGGCCACCTGCGACACCGGCTTCACGTGCATGCCGTGAGCCGTCACGGGCTCCTCGACGCGCGCCAAAGCCAGAATTCGAATCGCGGAACGACCGGCGCCTCGCCGCACGGTCAATCGCGTGAATGGCCGCGCCACGCTTCGCGGCGCCGGTTCCCCGTCAGCCGTCCAGGTTCTCGTATTCGAGCAGCATCGTCCGCAGCTGCGTCTCGGTCTCGCGGCGCTGATCGCTCTCCATCGCGAGCGCGATGAAGTCGGCGAGCGAGCCGGCGAACTGCTCCTCTTCGATGGTCCACCGGCGGGCCGGGCCCACCTGCTCGTTGCAGAGGACGCCGATCATGCGCCCGCCGATCCGGATGGGCGCGTCGAGCAACGAGCTGATGGCGAGCGGCGCGAGGTACACCTCCGAGAGCTCGCGCGTCCGCGGATCCGTGTGGGCGTCGTGCGCCGAGATCGCCCGCTCCTCCTTGAGCGCCACGAAATACCCTGGAAACTGAGCCGATTTCAGCTCGATGCCGGACTCGTGCAGGCGCCTCGTCCGCTGGAACAGCTCCATGCACAGGATGGCCGTCTGGTCCGCGTTCCAGACCCACACGCTGCTGCGCTCGACGTCCAGGATCTCGGAGGCGGTCTCGGTGATCTCGCGCAGCGCCTCGTCCAGCGCGCCGCGGCTCAGGCTGTCGCTGCGCGCCAGGGTCATGATCGCCGCGTGGTTCCGGCGGAGGCGCGTCTCGGCCCGCTCGCGCTCTTCCTCCGCGCGGCGCAGCGCCGCGCTCTGCAGCGGGATCGTCGCGATCGCCGCGGCGTCCGAGAGCAGCTCGACGTCGGCCGCAGACCACGCGCGCGGCCGCGCCGACGACGCCCGCACCACACCGGCGAGCTGCCCGTTCGACCAGATGGGCACGTCCACCAGCGACCCGATCTTCTCCTCCACCAGCCCGCGCCTCACCTCCGCGAGGCGCGCGTCGCCGGCGACGTCCCCGGCGACGATCGCGCCCTCGCGCAGGGCGCCGACGTAGCCCGGGTGAGCGGCGACGAGCAGCTCGCTGCCCCCGGCGTGCTCCGCCCCCTGCGGCCCGCTGGAGGCCACCCGCGTGAGCCGCGTGCGCTCCGCATCGAAGACCCACACGCTCGCGCCGTCGACGCCGAGCGCGCCGGCCATCGCGGTGGTGATCTGCAGCAACCCTTGGCGCAGCTCGCCGCTCCGCACGAGCTCGTCGCGCAGCAGCCCGAGCGCAAGCCCGGCCGGCGCGTCGGCCCGCGTCTCGTTCTCGGCAATCGCGGCGTGAGCGAGTCGGCTCATCGTCAAATCCCTCGTTTCAATGGTCAGAATCGAGCTGCGGCCTCACTCGCCGAACAGCGAGCGCAGGGCCGCTTCGAAGGTCCCCCGATCGAACGGGCGCACCACGAGCGCCGTCCGTTCGGGCAAGCGGCGTCTCACGAAATCGTACTGGATCTTGTGCACCGTGAGCACGGCGGGGACGCTCGTGCCGAGCCGCTCGCGGATCTTCAGCAGCGTCTCGATGCCGTCCTTGCCGCTCAACATGAACTCCATGACACACAGATCCGGCCGCTTCTGTGCGGCCGCCTCGATCGCCTCGGGCCCCGTCGCCACCGAGACGTACCCGGCGTCCTTGCCGAGAGCAACGCGCGCGATCGTCCGGGTGAGGCTCGCCGTGGTGCTGTTGCCGTCGGCGACGAGCACGGTGCGCACCCGCGGCCTGGCCGCGCCGACCCCACCCGACGCCGGCACCGGCGTCGGCGACCCGCGCGAATCACCGGCGCGCGCCGCTGGAACCGGCGTCGGCCCGGCCTTCGCCCGGCGCGCTTCGGCCGTGAGAAACATCGCGCTGAACGGAGAGAGGGTGCCCGGCGGGCGCGAGGGTTCCCTCGAGGGCGGAAGCGGTGTGGCGGGCGCGCGGCCCGGCTTGGGGGGTGCCGGCGTCGACCCAACGCGGCCCGAGCCCTCTCCGCTCGGGCGGGTCGGCTCGTCCTCGCTCGCTGCGCCCGACACCGACTCGATCAGCTCGCTCGCCTGCGCGTGCCCGGGCGACAGCGCCAGCACGCGGCGCCAGCACGCGACGGCCTCTTTCACCTGCCCGCGACCGCGATAGTCCAGGCCCCACGACAGCAGAGTCTCGATCTCCTCGCCGGCAGTACGCGGCTCTCTCACGAAACGCGCCTCTCTCACGAAAAACCAGAGCCCCTACCTCGCTGCGCGCGGGTTTCCGTGGGGGGGCAAAATACTACCTGCAAACGGCCCTGCGAACGCAAGCGGAAGACGCGCGCCGGAGGTCTCAATGGGGCGCGACGGCGCGGCGGCGATGGCGGTGCCCGAGCATCGCTTCGAGCGTCGACAGCGACTCGCCGTCGCCCTCCGCGGGCTCGCGCTCGCCTTCCACCTCCGGCTCCTCGTGCTCCTCCTCGACCTCGAACGCCGGCACCAGCGCCGCCTGCGTCCAGCGATCCTTCAGCCGCTCCGCGATCCTGTCGAGCAGCCCCCGCGTCGACTCGCGATCGATCGCCGACAGCGCCAGCACATCGCTTCGCCCGAGCGTCAGCCGCCGCACCTCGCCGCGCTCGAGCAGGTCCGTCTTGTTGAACACCAGAATGCGCGGGATGAGCGCCAGATCCAGCTCCACGAGCAGCGCCTCCGTCGTCGCGATGTGCTGATCCCGCGCCGGATCCGCCGCGTCGACCACGTGCAACAACAGGTCCGCGTCCGCCGTCTCCTCGAACGTCGCGCGAAACGCCGCGAACAGATCCTTCGGCAAATCGCGGATGAACCCCACCGTGTCCGTGATCACCACCTCGCGCTCCTCCGGAAACCGGATGCGCCGCGTCCGCGTGTCGAGCGTCGCGAAGAGCTTGTCCTCGGCCAGCACGTCCGACCCCGTCAGCGTGTTGAGCAGCGTGCTCTTCCCCGCGTTCGTGTACCCCACGATCGACACCACCGGCACGCCCTGCCGCGCCCTCCGCCGCCGCCGCTGCTTGCGCTGCTTCGACAGCTTCTTGAGCTGATCCTCCAGCGCCGTGACGCGCTCCTTCGCCCGCCGCCTCCCGATCTCCAGCTTGGTCTCGCCGGGCCCGCGCCCGCCGATCCCGCCGGTCAGCCGCGACAGCGAGTCGTCCTTCAGCGCCAGCCGCGGCAGCGCGTACTTGAGCTGCGCCAGCTCCACTTGCAGCTTGCCGTCCGCCGACTCGGCGCGCTGCGCGAAAATGTCCAGGATGAGCTGCGAGCGATCGATCACCTTCAAATCCGAGTGCTTCACGATCGCGTTCGCCTGCGACGGCGTCAGGTTCGTATCGAAGATCAACGTCTGCGCGTCGAGCTCCGCCGCCCGCAGCACCACCTCGTCGAGCTTGCCCTTCCCCAGGATGTGCTTCGGATCGATCTTCTCGCGCATCTGCAGCACCGAGTCCGCCACCTCCACCCCCGCCGTGCGCGACAGCTCCGAAAGCTCCCGCATGCTCTCGTCGGCGCGGGCCAGCGCCCCCTGTTTGTTCTTCTCCCCCACGTGAATCAAGATCGCGCGCCCGTCCTTCGCGGTCACCGGCCGCGTCCGCGACGCCTTCGCGAACTCGTCCTCGAGCGCCGCGATCAGCTCGCCGAAATCCACGTCCACCCGCCCCAGCGGCAGCGGCCCGACCTCGCGATAAGGCAGCGACAGCGTCGCCCCCGAGACCGGCCCCACCCCCGTCGCCGAGCTCGCGAGCACCGCCTCCACCGGCGAAGGCGCCGACAGCACCGGCGGCACCGGCCCCGTCCGCGAGTAAACCGGCATGTTGTACGCGTACTGCATGCTCCGCGCCTCCCCTTGCTGCAGCAAGATCGCCGCCACCAAATCCAACCGCAGCCGCACCAGATCGACGATGTCATCGCGCGACAACGTCTCGGCAAACAGATGCGTATGAACCAGCCGCAGCCCGCGCAGCCGCCCGCTCGCCGCGCGCAGCCGCCCGATGTCCGGCAGCATCAGCTTCGTCGAGTCCCCGACGATCACGTAGTCGATCTCGCCCGATCGATGCACCAGCGCCCCCACCTGCCGCGACGACTCCTGCGACGCCTCCACGAGCGACTTGATCAGCTCGGGCGTCGCGATGTGCGTGGCCGGCACGCGGCGCCGATAAATGCGCTCGAGCGTCTTCGTGGCCGAGGGACTGAGGCCCGTTGTATTTCCGTAAAGCGTCGGCATTGGCCTGCTCTTTTACCGCGGATTCGGGGCAACGCACTGCGGCAACGTGCTAACTTCGCCGCGTCATGGCCGTCCTTACCCTTGTCGATCTCGCCGCCGCCCGCCGCATCGGCGCCGAATACACCCTCTCGGTGACCGACATCCGCGGCATCCTCGCCGGCAGCGTCAACTCCAACTATCAACTCTCCCTCCAAGGCGGCGAGCGCGCCTTCCTCCGCATCTACGAGGAACAGGGCCCCGAGGGCGCCAATCGCGAAATCCGCCTCCTCGACCACCTCGCCTCCCGCGGCGTCCCCACCGTCCGCCCCCTCCTCCGCACCGCCGCAGGCGATCGCCACACTCCCACCCTCTCCACTTACGCCGGCAAAGCCGCCGCCGTCTTCCCCTGGGTCGACGGCCAGGTCCTCTGCCAAAAACAAGTCACCCCCGCCGTGATGGAGCAAGTGGGCAGTGCCCTCGCCAAAATCCACGTCGCCGGCACCGATTTCAAAGGCGCCCAGAATAGTCGCTTCGACGCAACTCACCTCCTTCGCCGCATCGCCAATTTGCGGTCGCAAGGTTACGGCCGCCGGGCACCCGGCGCAGAGCCGAGCGGCGTTGACGTCACGGCCGCGCCAACCGGCGATGACGTCGGCGCCGCGGTGACCGGCGGAGACGCCACTGCCGCGGTGACCGGCGGAGAGGTCGGCGCCGACACCGAGCGCCTCTTCGACAAGCTCTCTGCCTACGCCGAGCGCGAGCGCGCCCGCGGCGGCCCCCCGCCCGCCGCCCTCGTCCACGGCGACGTCTTCCGCGACAACGTCCTCTGGAAAGACGGCCAGATGGTCGCCGTCCTCGACTTCGAGAGTGCCTCTCTCGGCTCCGTCACCTTCGACCTCAGCGTCACCATGCTCGCCTGGTGCTACGGCGACGCCCTCGAACAGCCCCTCGCCCAGGCCCTCCTGCGCGGCTACCTCCGCGAGCGCCCCCTCACCCCCGCCGACCGCGCCCGCCTCCACGACGACGCCCTCTTCGCCGCCCTCCGCTTCTCCGTCACCCGCATCACCGACTACGAGCTACGCCCCGCCGGCACAGGCATCTACAAGAACTACCGCCGCTTCCTCGGCCGCCTCGCCGCCATTGAAAGCCTGGGCGACGCGGGCCTGGCAACGTTCCTCGGAATTTGACGGCTGCGGCTCTCCTGGTAAAGGCGTGTCCGGAGTCATGAGCGGCGGACATTTCCGATCTTGCCGCCCGATCCCATCAAAGCCATCGAGGTGAGGTCCCAACAACTGGGCTGGACGCGAAAGGATCTCGAGACGCTGATTGGCTCCAGGGCTCGTGTGTCAGAAGTGCTTCGTGGTCAACGCTCCCTCACATTGCCGATGATCCGCAAGATCCATGCAGCAACGGCGATCCCGGCGGACGTGCTCATCGGCCCCGGGCCCGGCGTCCGCCCAGCGAAGCCGCAGACCCAGAAGAAAGCCGGATCGAGCGCATCGCGCAGGACGTAAGAGAGCCGTACAACACGCCATTGGAGCCGGTGGGCTCGCCGCCTGGTCGAGCGATGAGGCGCCCGGGAACGTTTCCCAACGGCCCCTGGTCGAGCGATGAGGCAGCCGGGAACGTTTCCCAACGACCCCGGGGCGAGCGATGAGGCGGCCGGGAGCTTCCAGGGGAGCCACCAGCGGCGCGATGAGACACCTGGAAACGTTCGGGAGCGTCCCCAGTCGAGCGACCAAAGGGTGCGGAAACCTTCAAAGACGCGGAACGTCGGGCGGGGATCGCCGGGGAGCCTTCTTCAGCGCTGGACCGCACGGCGGTGCGCTGCGGGCGGGCTCCCGGGCCGCCATGGACGGGCGCGAGGGGTCACCCCGGAGACTTCGGTTCTCCCGATGGGCCGGGCGGGCCGCCGAGCCGCCCGCCGATGTCGAGGAGACGTGGCACTATGTCGCACCGCCGGCCAATCGGCGAGCCCTCCTGTCGCCCTCTTCGGTGTTGGACCATGTGTGATCAGTTTGGTAAGTTCCTGCATGAATGCGCGACCTTTCAAGAGTCTACTGGGATCCCGATCGACCAACGCGTGCTTTCGCATTGCGCTTTCGGCCTGGCGGAGCGGTGAGACC
>Ga0163144_10024996_pt1 | contig 11694 bp, 10 predicted proteins | sample OliLak19BULKMAT1_FD_123175 | JGI IMG/M metagenome (GOLD analysis project Ga0163144, IMG submission 123175) | Freshwater microbial mat bacterial communities from Lake Vanda, McMurdo Dry Valleys, Antarctica - Oligotrophic Lake LV.19.BULKMAT1 | ecosystem: Environmental > Aquatic > Freshwater >... | reverse complement strand
GCAAATCTGATGTATAGCCTATATAAAACTTGTCGTGTTTTCTCGAATAAAGAATATAAACTACATATAGCATAAAAAAAAGCCACTATTTCTAGTGGCTTTCAAGTAGCGGGAACAGGACTCTGTAATTATTTGATAATTAACTAGTTATACAAACATTATAAAACATTATGTAAAACTTTTGCTGAGACCGTCTAGATACTTATTTAAACCAATATAAATTCAATTTCTTTATTGTGCAATTTAGCTCAAAAAATCCTCAGGGAATTTGGGTTTTCCTCCATTTTTGAAAATATTATTAAGTTCATTGAATTTTTGATCATTAATTTCTATGACAGCTAACCCTACTTCTTCTAAAAGTTCCCTTTTAAGCTTGTCTTTAGCTATTTGTTCAGAATCTTTATGTGTTTTTCCTTTATATTCAATAATATATTTCGGAATAAAGGTTTCCAATTCATAATTTACAAAGACCACTCAGTAACTTAAAAAATATTCCACTTCATTTTTAAGAAATTTTCGGCTTATTAACTTTTTATCAATAAATGCAGCCAATGGGACTTGAGGAAATATTAGAAGTATTAGACCCTTAAGCATCTGATATAATTCTGCTTCTCTATTTGGGTCAATAATGTGTTTATATTTAGGAACAGGAGGTTCTTTTTCAATTAGACAAACCGCTTCTGTATCTGGAATGATTAGATCATCCGAATCTCTAGTGTTAATTAATTATTTGGTAGTTAATGATTAAATCATAATAAGAGTAGCTAAAGGGAAAAAGAAAATTTGAAATTTGTATTATAAAAGAATACAAATGGACATACACTTAATGAAACTAGGCTTCCAATTTAGCTTTACAGAATTTATATATATGATATAGTTTTTTTTAAAAAAGGTAGGTTTGGGATGTGCAGATCATGGGTTTTAAAAAATGAGCCTCTTTCTTATATTTTGAGGTTGGATTGTGCTTACGTTTTTTGTAAACCTTTAGAAATTTTGATTGATAATGTACTTTCGGATTACAAAAGGTTTAGAAGCAGAAAGAGTATTTAGTTTTGTAAAGATAATCCCCTAAGGCTATCTCGAAACCGCAACAAAGGGCAACGAATCAATACCTTACGAGCCGGTTTGGAGCTGGAAGCCATAAAGCCAGTCAGTAATCACTCTTGTTGGTAAGCTATTGCTTAGAAATAACGCAATGCCCCTGTTGCAAGCAAGGGAAACAAGAATTGATTAAGATCTAATCTACAAGAGCAGAAATGAGAAATAAAGCATCTCCTACAAGTAGTATGAGTTGAAAAACATAGACCTTCAACACAGCGACATGGATTAAATGTAAGTTCCAAAGAATGGGTTAGGGGAATGTGTCTAAATGAATAATAACCTGGGTAAAACGGAAGAAAACATCAAAAACAAAATCCACGACCTACAAAAACAATATAGGTTGTAGGGATAGAAATCAACCTGTGAAATGCGGTGTAAGTCAACACCAGCTAAAAAAAAGCCACGAAGATATTAACTCTTCATGGCTTTTTTGTTTGGCTTTTTTCGCTAGCTGGCTAAATGTTAGAGGTTCGTTGTTCTCTCATTCAGTCGTGTCCTTTTTGTCGTCCTTGTTAAAACTTAGATTCAATATAAATTTTTTCTTCACATTGTTTGAATAATCCCTAAACGCCCACCCGTTTGAATTCTTAAAATGTTGAAATGTTTTCCAAAAATGGTCAAAGTCCGTTTGGTCTAAAAAGTCCTTGTCATCATTACTTACGAAAGGAATAATGAATACAAATATTTTACAAGTGAAATAAAATACACCAACTGCAAACGGAATACTCTTGTCCTCTGTTTTTCGCAAGTATGTCTCTAGTTTAGGTTGCTTAGAAAAAGAGTAATAAGAAATCATTTCTCCGATTAAAGGTAGCCTTTCAACTTCTTTGTCGCCATTTATCCATTTAATTGTTTCTGTGAAATGTGATAATTGGCCTGAGTCAATAACACTTAGAAAATACTTGCACAAACTTTTATAAATGTTTTGAACTGCAAGAGGTTCTTTTACTTCAAGTTTTATTTTGTAAGGCATAGAAAACACCTCTGGTCTATCTTCAATGCTATTAAAAGAAAGCATCAAATTTTCTTCATTTGTAAGTTCGAAGTTGTCGCCCTTAAATTTTTTACTACCTCCTTTGCCTTTTACGTCAAAAAATGTTCTAAAAAGTGATAAATACTGGATTAAGTCTGGCTCAATAGTTCTACTAAAATGATTATTGCATTTGTCGCATTCTTCGTTAAGAATAACGGTTTTGTTTCCTAACGCTTCTGAAATTGCGTGTGCTTCACTTTCATATTCTGTTGGCTTTCGCTCGTTATTGCAAAACCTGCATATTCTTTTAGATTTGTCCCTTACTCCAATGTAAACTCTTTTGTGTCCGAAAGCTGCAATAGTATATTTTATCAAGAGGTCTCCAAACAATTCAGAAGTTTGTTTTTGAATTTCTTCAACGTCTTTTCCTTCATCAATTGCTCGTAAATGGGCGTATATTTTTAAGTTGTCGTTAGTTTCCAAGTTTAAATTGGGTAAAAAATAGAAATGCTCGTCTGCTTTTAGTTTACGAAAGAATGGACTAATAGTATTGATTCGTGGCATTTTTGATTTGAACTTGTCTACGAATGCAGTAATTTTATTTATCGTGTCAGGATTGTTTTGCTGAAATGATTCAATTACAATTTTTTCATTTTCTTCGTCAACCCTCACAAAAATAAAAAGTAGTTCCTTAACGAATTCTTCCACTTCATCTCGATTAGGAGAATTGATGTCGAACGAAATTGTGTCGTTAAGTGCTAAAAATGCTATTGTGTAATAATACATTTTTTCTGTCTTTTTATAACGCTTTATGTTTGCACTGTCGGTCGTACCAGAATTACGCATAACATCAGTCTGTGAAAAAACTCACAAACCAATTCTTCAAAAATAATTAAAAAAAGGCTAGTAAAGAAGGATAAAAAGGTCTGTTTTTAAAGAGAAAATTGAGAGATAAAATGGCGTATTTTGAAGATAATGATAGATTTCAGATAAGCATTGTTAGCTAACAAAAAAAGCCACGAAGTTTTGCACTTTATGGCTTTTTTTGTTGGGCTTTTTTCGCTAACTGGCTAAATGTTAGCGGTAGTACAATAGTCCTAATTTAATTCAGAAGTTGTACAATCTTGTCCCGTTCTAAAAATGAAGTCATTATAGGAACGTATTTTTCTTGAAAGCAAATGGCCACATTAAGTCGGTGTCGTCCGTTTTCTATTTCAATAGTTTCGTAATATGAAGACCAAACAATTGTCGGTGGAATTAATTTTTCTCCGTTTTTCCAATGTTCAATAATTTTGCAAGTCTTTGTCATATCTAATTTGTCGTGAAATAATTTTCCTTGTTTTAAAATTCCGCTGTTCTCACTTCTAATCTTTTCAATCAACTTGTCTACCGAAATATTCTCTATTAATATCAGTCCCTCTGGCCTCAAATACTCCTTATCCTTTTTTAATTCTATTTCCCTTAAATCTGTCCACCATTGAGGTTTGACAATTAGGCTGCCCGCATGAAACTCCCGTCTTAAACAATCACATCTTACTAAAAAGTCAGAGTTATTCATTTTTTCTTTTAGTCTTCTATTTGTGAAACTCATTTTTGACATTGTATTGCCGCTAACGGCAGTCTGTGAAAAAACTCATAAACCAATTCTTCAAAAATAAGTAAAAAAACTCTAGTAATAAAGGATAAAAAGGCTTGTTTTTAAGGAGAAAATTGAGAGATAAAATGGCATTAATCATGACCGTTTACAACATGAAAAGAGCGATTAATATCCTCGGAATGGAGCAATTGCTGGAGAAACTGAAAGCCTGGAAACCAGATTACAAGAAGGTTTCTTGGTTTGCAAAAACACGGGTCATTTTAATGCGATATAACGAGTTTTGTTTTTTTACAATTGGCAGATGTAGCTTAAAAACAGTTAAGCTCAAAGTGCTTTAAAGAACGAAATATGAGGTTGGGAAATAACATTTTTAGACATAAAATAGAGTTTTTTCATAGCCAGATGGTTTTAAGTTAAAAGAAATGACGGTTTTGGTATACTAAACTGTCTATACCCACTAAACTTTAATTAGTTGCACAAATGTCCATGTTCACACTTCCCCCGCCATTTTTTTTAAATGCTGTTATATGCCTTTATTAATTAGCCAATTTAGCAATTTCAGTTTGTGTTTCATTCACATTATATTCTGATTTGTCGTCCATTATTATTTTTGAAGTTCCAATATTTTCAATTGGTATATTTACTACTTTAATAATTTTATATGCATTGATAGAAATTTTGGTGTCATTCTCGGGTCCAAACTTTGCGCCACCTGTTAGTGTTACTTGAATAATGTATGCCATTTATTTTAAATTTAAAATTGTTTTTATTTTGCCAAGTCGTTTTTTAACTACAATTATTGGAATATTTGTCACCCCATAATAATAAGCAACATTAAGTCTATGTTTACCGTCAATTGGAAAAATATTATTAGTGTTTGAAATATATTTATCAACTGTTTTGTCCGTCACAAAAATAGTAGGCGGTATGAGTTTCGCACTATTAAGCCATTTATCTAAAACATCACTTATTTTCCAATCGCAAAGATCCTTATGATAAAGTACTTTTTTTCTAAACATTTCTGAAACTCCCGTAAGCATTTTGTCGAAAAGTAATTCAATATCAACGTCATCAATTATTGTAATTTCTTCTACCAATAAGTCTTCACAAAAATTATCCCTTTGTTTTAACAAGTCAATTTTTGAAATGTCTGTATGCCAAACTGGTTGGATTCCCTTGTGTTTTGAAGATTTATACCATCTTTTAAGTTCTTTGTGTCGTTTATTACTTTTAATAATCTTTTCATCAGCTTCCATTTTATTAACCCAAATCTTTTCTATTTTTTCTTTAAATAATTCCATTTATTAATTTTTATAATTATATATAAGATCCATACATCCTAAAGTTTTCAAACTTTTCACCCAAAGCTTTCGCCTATTACAATTATATCTGATGGTTAAAATTTAAATTTAACTTGTTTTGAATCCAAAAATAGCACAATTATTGAAACACAGTACTAAAGTTCAACTTTTTTCTTGTAGTGGCGTTTTTAATTGGGAATTTGTACAGATAGTATGTCTGCTTGGTCTTAAATCACTCGTTCGTTGTTCCGCTATTGGTAAGCTTAACAGGTTTTTTTTTAATTAATGCTTTTCAATACTATTTTTAAGACTTACGTATATATCCTTTATTAGAGTGGTTTACGAAAGTTAGGATAATTTTAACCAAAGAATAAAAAACAGGGCAAACTGATGGAAAAAATCAAAATAAAATCCTCGACAAACAAAAAAGAAGAGATAGCAGCGATGTAAAACCGCCTGGTGTTCCAATGTCAATAAGAAGAAACTAAATGTAAGCTGTCTACCATTCTTTAGTCAGATGGAATTATTTGTAGTAGTCAAGCAGTTGTTTTTTTTCTTTGTTTTCACTTTTGGTTTTTACTTGTTCTTCATTAATCGCCTTATCAATTACTGCTTTAAGTTCAAAAAGTTCAATTCATTAAAACTGTTTGTTGTTTTCCATTGGTCGCCTTTCTTGTAAACCTTTTCTATTTTAAAGTTCTTTACGATAAACTCTCCTTTTATCCCTTGTTTTTTGTTTTCCCAAACTGTCATCTTAGCAGCACCAACTTGATAAATCGCTTTTGGTTTTTGTAAGTCTAGTTTATTCTGCCTCGTATATGCCAAATAATATCGCCTTCTTTTTGGCGAATATATTCCTGTGCAGCTTTTAAACCAAAGTATTGATTGGGTCTGCAAAATTTCTTTTGTCCACGGTCAAACACTACAAAATCGTTCAATATTTCAAGTAAGCGTTCTTTGCCCAGCATTTCAATGATATGTTTGTCAATAAGTTATCGGCTTTAATGGCTTGCTCTCTTACAGGTTTTGTTAATTCCAGCAGATACGTATCATTAGGGTTTTCAATTTCGTTTACTTCTTTCCATTTCAAAAAATATTTCTCGGAAGTATCAATTGCTGCATATCGCAAACCTTCTACATCTTGCCCTGCCATTACCAACTGAATAGTGGTGTAAAAAGGTTTGATGAAAAGATGTTTTTGGTTATCGTTGTTTTGGCTAATGCCTTCTGAAACGGAAACTGTGCTGCGCTTTAATTCCAATACACTAACTGCAATACCGTTGATGTAAATGACAATATCAGGACGTTTGTTGTGTTGCCCTTTTATGGTAACCTCTTCGGCAATGTGAAAATCATTTTCTTGCGGATTTGCCCAATCAATTAAATAAACGATTTCTTTGTTTTGTCCAGTTTCTTCTTTTACACTAATGCCATATCGAAGGACTGCATACACCTTTTTATTGGCATCGTTAAGATTGTCATTGGTATTAATGGTTACTATCTTCCTAAACACATTAAGGCTTTGCTAGTGAGTGAAGTACTGTGTCCTTTTTTGGTTAAATATGCCGTGAGCAAAGCTTCATCAACATTGCTGTAATCTTCATCCTTTTTCAAATTACCCAAATAGCGATACTGTATTTGCTCTTAAAATAATTGAACAATGCAGTTTTGGGCGGCACGTTCTATTTGTCCTACTTTACTCATATAAATTTAATTTTTTACGGGCAATTCAATCCCGATTTTGAAAAACCTATTGTATTCTTTTTCTTCTTCAATTTCAAAATTGTTGCCTTTAAAATCTTTTCTGTTTGCCATTTGGTTGGAATAAATGACAAGACAATCAATGATTTTATCATTTTCAAATTCCAAAAACTCATACACTTTTTTAAGCCTTGCGTAGCCGCTAATCTGTCTGATGTCTTCAGTGTTGATATTGCCATCTTGATACTGCGGTTTGTATTTGGCATCTACTACCATCTTATTTAAACCATCATTTGTTTTTAAAATAAAGTCGGGCTCCAGATAATTGAATTTGCGATGATAGGTAACTTCGTTATGGTGGATAAATCGTTCTTTCAATTTTGAAAAAACATACAACTCAAACAGTTTACTCATATCAATCCAGAATGGCGGTGTTTTTATGATAGTTGAGTTAGCCTTTGAAATATTATAACCGTATCGTTTAAATATATGCTTGGCAAATTTCAATGCTTGCTCATATTCTTTGTAGAGTTTATTTGGTTTAACACTTTTAAGTTCTTCAATATTTATTTCGTTATCTACATTTACAAATGCTGGTTGAATATAATTTACTAAGCCGTTTAAAGATGAAATATCAATGCCTTTTAAATTTTGCATTGCTGCAATAGAAAATACTAATGCCTTTTTCAAAACTTTGTTTTCAATGCTATTGATGCCAAACTCCGAATATTGACAACAGCTATAAAGCATCTTATTATTGAAATGGTTCTTCTTGATGGTTTCATTTATCAATATTTTGCCTTTGACTTTCGCATTCAGATTTTTGGTTACAGAGTAATATGATTTCTTTAATCCTTTCTGAACAATCTTTTTCAAGATGTTGATGTATTGGATAAGAAGCAAAGGAGTTAATAAATCTTGCTTTTGCTCTATGGCAATGCTTGGTTTTTCAAAATTAATTTCACAAAGTTGGTCGAAGTGATTGTAGTTTTCAGGTTCTTTTAAAACATCGAAAAGCATTTTCACATAATTAACCTCCGAAGTGTCATCATCCAGTTTTGGTTTTACATAAATAGGCAATTCGTTTTCAACAATCCAATCAACACCCACGAAGTAGGAAGTTTCAAACAGGTAAGGATTTGCTTCATTTTCTTTATGCAATATCTGATAACAATAAGCTTTCTTATTTCCTCGTTGAATTGCTTTATTATAACTCCCTTTTTTTAACGCAGCAGCAAAGGGGTCAATCTTTTCGATTGACATCGGATTTTTATAGCCATATTGTTCTGGTAGTATTATCATTATTATAATGCGTTAATGATGTATTCTGCACTTTGTTTCAAAATACCATCTTTTACATACTCCTTTAATATGGGAACAATTTCATATTTTTTTCTTAATGCAAAATCACTTTCGTTTTTAATGAAATAGCTATGACCCAACCAAACATCTTCGGGTCTAAATTCTTCCGATAAATGCTCCGATAATTTTAATTCAACAGTATTATCTTGAACATACTCATCAAAGTTTTGTATAAACAGGGCAGAGACCTTTTTGAATAAATCAAATTCAAAGTTATCTCCTGCCAATACTTTAGGTAAAACATCTATAAATGCAAAGCGTCTGCGAATGGCGTAATCAATATGCCCTACACTTCTGTCGGAAGTATTCATCGTTCCGATGATATAAAGATTGGGTGGTAAAATTAATGTATTGCCTTCTTCTGTTGTTGCATACATACTTTCAACTTTCTCTCCTCTGTATTCTAATGCATAGATCAATTCACCTAAAACAGCTGGCAAGTTGGCTCGGTTTATTTCATCGATTATAAGAACATAATTTGAAAGTTTATTTTCTTGAACCTGATCATTAAAATCATTAGGAATAACATCTATAAATTTTCTTAAATCTTGAACTAATGGTCTCAATAATGCTAAATGATGCCCTGGATGGTATATGACTCCATTTTCATAATCGAAATCGAAAGGCAGAGCCAGAAAAATGTCCATTAATTCTTTAAAGGTTATACCAAAACCTAAACCATATGAATTATAATCTTTATGGTAATAAATAAACTTATCGCCCGAAATTTCTCTTATATAAGCCAATGAGTTATTTAATATATATTCTCTTTTATCGTTAATCTCGTTTTGTACATGTTTTAAATAATCTTTTAATTGTTTTTTGAACCATACTTCTTTGGATAGCAGTTCTTTCTTTTTCATACTGTCCAACCAGTTTTCAGTTGCATCTTTAGCAAACTTTGCTAATATTTTATTTTCGGTGACATATTCTATAGCATTACCGTTACTTTTGGCTACGATACCTCGTACGAAATCTTCGTACGAGTATGCTGGATGGAACTGAATTAACTTGAACTGCTTACAGTTTTCTAAAAGCGTTTGTTGTTCTTTTTTATCTTCCGAAACTTTTGAAAAAAGCATCTGTTCTGCAATGTCTTTAGCAGTATAGGTTTTACCTGTTCCTGGAGGTCCTTGTAAAATGATTTGCTTTTTTTGTGTCAGTATATCTATAATTTCCATATCAGCGATGATGTTTTGTATTGATTTAATGTTTTGATATAAATTGTCAATAAATGTTCTTGATTTCCATTCTACTTCTTTAGCCAAAGACGACCTTTCTCTTTCAGTATTTTTATCACCGTCCCATTTGAAAACCAATCTTGAGAAAAAACACTTACTTACTTTTGCACCCTTTTTATTAATGATTTCCTGAATCAGCAAAATAATATCGTGCCAATGATTATTATTTTCGAAATTGTGATGATATTGTCCAGATTTACCTTCGGCAGTTATCCGCTGTATAAAACCTGTTTTATGGTTATTTGCGATACTTTTTAATAAAGCTTTAAAATCTTTGTCATCACCATCTACCATTTCGTCTATTATGGTCTTTTCCAATTCTGCCTCGCCTTTACCTTTTGCCCAATCATTTTCATCTTTATCCAACCAAAAAACATCACCCCCAAAATAGTTAATAATATTCTGTGGGCTCTTTACATTAGCTTGGTGCAAAATATTTTTATAGTAAAGTTTATTTGTTGTAAAGATTTGTCCTTTAAACGAATAATTAACTAAAACCACCTTGCTATGATTGTCCCTTTCTTCATCGGAAGTAACATCTGTTTCAAAGACTTTTAGTTCTTTGAAAAAATCAATACACCTTAGTAATTCGTTTTTGTCTATACCCATACCAATCTTATTTTAACCGTTAATAAATTTTTTATTATTCTTTATAAATTAATAGTATTTGAAATATCTGTTCTGGGAACCCATATCCAACCTTCTTTATTTGAAGTGCCTTCTTGTGGTTGTTCTAAATCATCCTTATTCTTATCAAACATTTTTGCAATTTTTGCACAAATAAGTGCATCAACTACATCTTTGTTTTCGTTCATAAAATTACCATCCACTTTTATACTTTTGCAAGCGGCAGGATATGTTTCTATAATAGTTAAAAAGTTGCCATCTGACCAAACACCACAACTTGTTACGTCATTGGCAAATTTTGCTACCACGTGCATTGCTTTTGTTGTTTGGCTGCCAATCATGTGATTGATTGATGAAAGGGGACTAAATCCTTTTTCAAAAAGAAACATTTCTGTTCTTCTAAAGAGGTATTGATTGTTATTATACTCTTCAATCATTTTATCGGAGTATTCACCAATTAGTAGTTTTCTTAACCCATCGGAGAACCCTAATGGTGCATCAATTGCTAATACAATTTTAACTTCTAGTAGTGGAATGTTTGTAATATTACACAATTCAAATAATTTCTTTACAAAATCAAATGAAGTGTTAGATTCATTGATTGATTCTTTCAAATTCCCACGCCAAAGTGTCCCTATACTTTTCCCATCATTATTAATAATAACAATAGCATCCCGACTATTAGGGTTTTTCTTGCAATGCCAAGCACCAACATCCCATCCTATATAGTAAGTTTCACTCATAATAATCTTAATTTACCTGTTAATAAACTTTGCATCATCCCCAATTTTACATTTTTGTATTTCTCTAATTTGATTTCTAAGGCGGTTATTTCTGTGTCCATATCAGAAAGGATAGTGGCGATGCGGGTTTGTTCTGTAAAAGCAGGAAATGGAATTTCAACGATCAACGCACTTTGTTCTGTCTTCTTCGCTATCAAAATCCATTTCCCGCAAATGAAATGCTTTTAATAAGTCATAAGGTTCAAGGGCTTTACCTCTAGCATTTTGAGAATCAAAAAGTTGAAATGCTTCTTCTTGTTTAAAAACTGTAAAAAGTACAAATTGACATTTATCCAAAATTTCCCTTTTAAAATTTTCTTTTTTGCTTTCATCATTTCCAAATTTTGTACTTATCCATTGATTTATAATGCGATAATTATAGACAATATTGTTTTTGGAAATAGTGTGTTTGAACTTTTCATTGAGCAACAAACCATTAAAATTATTTTCTAATTTTTTCAATATTAGCGAAATAGTTGTAAGTCGCTGTTGTCCGTCAACAACATTATTGGTTGCGTTCTCGCTGTGTAAAATGATATTTCCAATTCTGTAATCTTTATTTTTGACAATTACATACTCAAAAATATCTTCTAAAAGCTGAATTACGTTTTTTTCAGTCCATTTATATGGGCGCTGATAATCAGGAATTATGAGTTTTTCTTTTACTAATTCGTTCAGTTTAATGACTTTTTGTGTTGGTGTTGTTCCCATATCGATGACTTAATGTTTTTTGTGTTACACTTTCGGTTTGAGTATCGCATCTCTATGACCGCCTAACGTCAGACTATTAAAAAACTTATTAACTATTTCTTCAAAAATAAGTAAATAAAAGCTAGAAAAAAAGAATAAAAAGCTTGTTTTTAAAGCGTAAATAGAGAGATAAAAAGAGGAGTAATGGACAAAATTAATGGTTTTTAGGAGCTGTTTCTTTCTAATGGACAAAATTAATGCTGTTTATTTTCGCTGTTTAGTATCAATATTTTCCTGCTTGATTAAGTTTGTTTATTAG